>Ga0308157_10000722_pt1 | contig 92049 bp, 90 predicted proteins | sample PhyBR1_FD_201035 | JGI IMG/M metagenome (GOLD analysis project Ga0308157, IMG submission 201035) | Phyllosphere microbial communities from UC Gill Tract Community Farm, Albany, California, United States - DLSLB.R1 | ecosystem: Host-associated > Plants > Phyllosphere > Unclassified | place: USA...
GAAAAAAATCTTTTTCTCCCTAATAGCTTTTATTGCTATCTCCGTCAATTGCCTTGCCCAGAAAAACCTGATTAATCTGGCTTATGGCAGTCATGCGCAGCAGACACTCGACCTTTTCCTTCCAAAAAATTTCGATGAGAAAACACCTGTGATTATAATGATACACGGCGGTGCATGGATGATGGGTGGTAAGGAATATACCGATAAGACTTCCAAAGACCTGAGGGATCGTGGTTTTATAGTCGCTAATATCGATTACCGCTATGTAAGTGAATCAGTGCACAGCAAAGACCTGTTACAAGATGTGGACAGTGCGGTTGCGTATGTACAAAAAGAAGGCGATAAGTACGGCTACAATACAAAAGAGGTACACATGGCCGGCATAAGCGCTGGCGGGCATTTGTCTTTACTATATGGATATACTACTAAAAGAATGGTGAAATCAATAAACGCGATATGCCCTCCGACAGAACTGGACGAAGTCGAAATGATAAATCATTTAAAAAAAGTAAAACTGGACCCGGTAGTAGAGCTATTGGCAGATGCGAAATATAAACCGGAAGGCATGCAGGACGAAAAATTCACACTGGTCAGTCCTTGCCACCGCATTACACGGATACCGACTTTGTTAATTCATGGAGACAATGATCATTTAGTACCGTATCAACAGTCAGCATCACTCTATATGTTCCTTCAGGAAAGAAATGTGCGATCGAGACTAGTAACAATGAAGGGCAAAGACCATGATGCCGGAATGAATGACCCTATTACGGAACAACAGGCACTGAATGCTATAACCGAGTGGGTAAAAATATACAATTGATGATACTATATATCAAAAATATGGTTTGCCCGCGCTGTATTACGGCGGTACGCAACGAGTTGGAAAAGACAGGCATTACGGTACTGTCGGTTGAATTGGGTAAATCGGAAATAAAAGATGAACTGACCCCTGAAGAGCTTCTTCATGTGGATAAATCACTCCACGTACTGGGATTTGAACTCATAGGCGACCGCAAAAGCAGGATCATTGAGCAGATAAAAAATGAAATCATCTATCTGGTACACCATTCCGCAGAGATACTCAATACCAACCTGTCAGCCTGGCTTGCCGATAAACTCCATTATGAATACACCTACCTGAGCAACCTGTTCTCGGAAGTGGAAGGTACTACTATCGAAAAGTACTACATAGCGCAACGCATCGAAAAAGTAAAAGAACTGCTGGTGTATGACGAACTTTCCCTCGCGCAGATCGCTGATACGATGGGTTACAGCAGCGCAGCCCATCTTTCGGGCCAATTTAAAAAAGTTACCGGCCTCACCCCTACTTTCTATAAATCGATAAAGGAGAAAAAACGAAAGGCTATTGACGATCTGTAGCGAAGCCAAATCCGTAAATCTTAAAGGTATTTCCCAAAATTGTATAAGCGGTACATCCATGCATTTGCCGAAATTTGTATTGTAATAACAATTAAAAGACACTCCGATGAAACATACCTATACTATATCCGGAATGACCTGCGACGGCTGTTCGGCAAAAGTGAGCTTCCTGCTAAAAAAATTACCGGGCGTAACCGATGTTGAAGTCGATCTCGAAAAAGGCACGGCAGATATAACGATGGAAAGCCACATCCCTACCCTAATGCTTCAGGATGCGCTGAAAGACTATCCAAAATACCGGCTTAGCGGCCATGAACAAGGGCATAAACCGGTTACGGATGTTTTCGGTAATCCACCCGAGGAGGAAAAAAGAAGCTGGGTAGAAACCTACAAGCCCATATTGCTGCTGTTTGGTTATATTACCGCGGTTTCATTGATTACCGCCGCAACTGGCCAAGGGTTTAGCCTTATGCTCTTTATGAGGGTTTTTATGGCAGGATTCTTCCTTGCGTTTTCATTCTTTAAAATGCTTAACCTGAAAGCCTTTGCCGAAAGCTATGCCATGTATGATGTTGTAGCCATGAAATTCCCGGTATGGGGCTACATCTACGCTTTTACAGAACTGGCTCTCGGCCTCGCCTTCGCCCTTGATTTTGAACCTGTAATTACAAATGCCGTTACAGCCGTAGTGATGTCGGTAAGCCTGATAGGTGTGTTACAGAGCGTACTTAATAAAAAGAAAATACAATGCGCTTGCCTTGGGGCAGTGTTCAACCTGCCAATGAGCACTGTAACCATTATAGAAGACGGCCTGATGATCGCCATGAGCCTGGGGATGTTAGCCATGTATTTATAACAGGATCTGACACCATACAATCATATTCTCAATATTTGAAACTCCTTCCTCTATCGAAGCGCTTTTCCATTAATGATAATGGGCAATATTCTTTTTTATATTGATAAATTCTTACTTTTGTGTTTATCTATAAAAAACACAAATGGCTACTATCACATTGGGCGGAAACGCCATCCAAACAGTTGGCGAGTTACCGCAAAACGGTACCAAAGCGCCGGAATTTACACTCTTAAAAAATGACCTGTCTAAAGCATCCCTTTCCGATTTTAAAGGCTCAAAGGTTGTACTGAATATATTTCCAAGTGTAGATACCGGAACGTGCGCTACTTCGGTACGTAAATTTAACGAGCAGGCTGCAAACCTGGAGAATACAAAAGTGCTTTGCATTTCGCGTGATACTCCATTTGCGCAAGGCCGTTTTTGCGGCGCGGAAGGCATTGCCAACGTTGTAATGCTTTCGGACATAAAAGATGGCAGCTTCGGACAGGCATATGGCCTGACTATAGCGAATGGCCCTCTTGAAAGTTTCCTGTCGCGTTCTATAGTCGTTATAAATGAAGAAGGAAATGTAGTGTATAGTGAGCAGGTTCCTGAAATAAAAGACGAACCTGATTACGAAGCAGCCCTGAAAAGCCTTTCATAAATTACAGCAATCCGTAAAAACCTATGGATATGCACCTTAATATACGAACATCAACTAAAATCTTGCAAATACAGTAACGATTACTACATTTGCGATAAATTATCAAAACTTTGTTAAAATGGCAGACATCACTCTTTTTGGCGATCCTGTAAAAACATGGGGAGAACTTCCTGAATTAGGCAGTAAAGCTCCGGGGTTCAATCTTATTGACAACGACCTTGAAGTTATTTCAATGGCCAGCTTCAAAGGCACCAAACTTATCATCAACATCTTCCCAAGTATTGATACCGAAACCTGTGCCCTGTCGGTAAGGAGGTTTAATGAAAGAGCCGCCGGGCTTACAAACACAAAGATACTTTGTGTTTCCCGCGACCTTCCTTTTGCCCAAAGCCGCTTTTGTGCTGCCGAAGGACTTGAGAACGTAATTACGCTTTCTGATTACAGGAACGATAATTTTGGTGAGAACTATGGTGTGATGATCGATGGCGGAAAGCTGTCAGGCCTTCACTCAAGGGCTATTGTGGTTATCGGTGAGGATGGAATCATCAAGTATACCCAACAGGTACAGGAGCTAAAAGACGAGCCGGATTACGATAAAGCACTTGCCGCACTTAATTAATGAAAGACAACAGGTTTGTAAAAGGACGGCTGAAAAGCGTAGGGTATTCTGTAAAAGGCGCCTATAAACTGGTAACGAGCGAGCACAGCATTATGGTGCAGTTCTTTATCGGGATTGGAATAACAATAGCCGGCTTTTATTTTAATATAGCACCTACGGAATGGATGCTGCAGACACTGGCCATAGGGCTTGTAATGGCCATAGAAGGCGCCAATACAGCTGTTGAAAAGATCTGCGATTTCATCCATCCGGATTTTAATGAGAAGATCGGTTTTATAAAAGATATCGCTTCCGGGGCAGTTTTCTTTGCTGCTATAGCCGCTTTGGTTGTGGGAGTTATAATTTATTACCCCAAAGTAGTTTTACTTTTTTAAATTTATTGATATTTTTACAGTCGATACCGATTGTATAATGGCAAAAAGCAAAAAAGATACTACGGCGGAAAAGCCGGTTACCGAAAAAAAGAAATGGCGCCTTACGCGCCAGCATAAAGTCATAGTGGGAATATTATTTTTCCTGTTCTCGGTGGCTTTGCTGCTTTCTTTCATATCGTATTTCCTTTACTGGGAAAACGACCAGAGCGAGCTCACCGAATTTGCCAACAGGAATAGCGAAGTGCAAAACTGGCTTGGCAAATTTGGTGCTTACCTCGCGGACATTTTCCTATACAGGGGATTTGGTATAGCATCCTTCATACTGATACGCTTCTTTTTCCTTACGGGCGCGTACCTTGTACTCGACCTTCCGGTTAGGAAACTGCGTAAAACACTTTTCTGGGATTTATTCCTTGTTATAATCGTTTCGGTTTTCTGCGGTTTCTTCAACCCCTACCTGCCTGAGCTTGGAGGTGTGGTAGGTTATGAGATAAATCTCTACATGCAGGACTACCTCGGCAAGACAGGGACACTGCTTATATTGGTATTTGCTACGTTTATATTCCTTATTTTCAGGATTAAAATGTCTCCTGATGCCATTAAATCATTCTTCGAGAGAAAGCCCGGAGAGGAGACCGAAGAAGAACAACAGCCTTCAAATTCTGCCGTGAACGATGCTATGGCAACTGCACCTGCCGCCTACTCTGTCACCGATGCGGCAGCACAAAAGCCGTTACCGGCCGAAGAAGAACGGGATGAAGCGGAAGAACCTGAAATAACAGTACGTACGGTAGAGCCGCCGGTATCTAAATTCGAGATCAACCGTGAGGCCCTGAAACCAACCATAGAGCATCCGTCGGAAATAAAAATGGAACCGACAGTTAAAAAACCTGCAACTCCGGAACCCGCGCCGAAGGCACATGAGATTATTGAAACCGAGGACGAAAGCTTTGTAATCGAAAAATTTGCCGAAGAAGATGTAGTTGAAGAAAACCTTGCAGCACGCCTGGTAAAGGATTTCGGCGAGTTCGACCCTACCCTCGACCTTTCCAATTACAAATTCCCTTCGATAGAGCTGCTAAAGGATTATTCTTCCGGCGGTATTACCATCAACCAGGAAGAACTTGAGGAAAACAAAAACCGTATTGTAGAAACGCTGCGCAACTACAAGATCGATATCGCACAGATAAAAGCTACCGTAGGCCCAAGCGTTACGCTATATGAAATCGTACCGGAAGCCGGTATCCGTATCTCGAAGATCAAGAGCCTTGAAGACGATATTGCGTTGTCACTTTCGGCGTTGGGTATTCGTATCATTGCGCCAATACCGGGCAAAGGGACGATTGGTATTGAAGTACCAAACCAGAATCCTACAATGGTTTCGATGAAGAGCGTAATTGGCGCGCCTAAATTCCAGACCGCGGAAATGGAGCTCCCGATCGCGTTGGGTAAAACCATATCCAATGAAACCTTTGTGGTAGACCTTGCCAAAATGCCGCACTTACTAATGGCAGGTGCTACGGGTCAGGGTAAATCCGTTGGGCTTAATGCCGTACTTACATCGCTGCTTTACAAAAAGCACCCTGCAGAAGTGAAATTTGTACTGGTTGACCCGAAAAAGGTAGAACTCACCCTTTTTAATAAAATAGAAAGGCATTATCTGGCCAAACTGCCGGATGGCGGCGATGCTATTATAACCGACAATACAAAAGTTATCAATACACTCAATTCGCTTTGTATTGAAATGGACAACCGTTATAGCCTCCTAAAAGACGCTATGGTTCGTAATATTAAGGAGTATAACGAAAAGTTCCGTCAAAGGAGGCTCAATCCCGAAAACGGACACAAATTTTTGCCATACATTGTGTTAGTAGTGGATGAATTCGCCGACCTTATTATGACAGCCGGTAAAGAGGTAGAAACCCCAATTGCGAGGCTTGCGCAGCTGGCCAGGGCTATTGGTATTCACCTGATCATTGCTACACAGAGGCCGTCGGTAAACGTTATTACAGGTATCATCAAAGCCAACTTCCCGGCCAGGATCGCGTTCCGTGTAACGTCTAAAATCGACTCCCGTACCATTCTCGACAGCCAGGGTGCCGACCAGCTTATAGGCCGAGGTGACCTTCTGTATACTCAGGGTAACGACCTTACCAGGGTACAATGTGCTTTTGTTGATACACCTGAAGTAGAAAGAATAACCGAATTTATAGGTTCGCAGAAAGGATATCCGGATGCTTACCTGCTTCCTGAATTTGTGGGCGAAGAAAGTGGCATTAATCTTGATATGGATATCGGCGACAGAGATTCAATGTTCAGGGATGCCGCGGAAGTTATTGTTACCGCGCAACAGGGTTCGGCTTCGCTTCTTCAGCGAAAACTGAAACTGGGTTACAACCGTGCCGGAAGGCTTATCGACCAGTTAGAAGCCGCAGGTATAGTTGGCCCGTTTGAAGGCAGTAAGGCCCGTAACGTTCTTATCCCCGACCTTGTAGCTCTCGAGCAATTTTTCAAAAATGAAGACAATGATTTTTAATATGCAAAGGATTACACGGGTTTTAGCTCTTATTTTACTTCTTATCGCAATTCCGGTCTCCGCGCAAAGTCCTGAGAAAGCGAAGGCGCTGCTGGATCAGGTGAGTGCTAAAATAAAGGGCTACCAGAATATTGCGATTGATTTTAAATATTCTGTAAGCAACCCAAAAGAAAACCTGAACCAGGAAAGTAAAGGAACAGTGGTTCAGAAAGGGAATAAATATGTCCTTAATTTCATGGGGATGACGCGCATATTCGATGGCAAGAAAATATATAATATTGTACCTGAAGACGAAGAGATAACCATATCTAAGTCTGACGACGAGAAAGCCGATGAGCTTACGCCTTCGAAAATGCTGACGTTTTTTAATTCCGGCTACAAATATTCATGGGATATACTCCAGAATGTAAAAGGCCGCAAGATACAGTATGTGAAGCTTGTTCCAATTAACCCGAAGGACCCTGTAAAAGACGTACTGATAGGTATCGATACCCAGACAAAGCACATTTACAACTTTATGCGTACCGACAAAGACGGCACCAGGATGATTATAACCATAAATTCTTTCAAAACAAACCAGCCTTTGTCAAAAAATCACTTTACCTTTACCGAAAGTAAATATCCTAATTATTACATTAATAGATTAGACTAATCTCCGGTGAAAATATTAGACCGTTACATCCTCACGTCTTTCATTAAGACCTTTGCCTCGGTATTCATTATCCTCTTCTTTATATTTGTATTGCAGGCAATATGGCTTTTCATTGCAGAACTTGCGGGGAAAGACCTCGATGCGGGCGTAATAGTCAAGTTCCTTATCTTCTACGCGCCAAAGATTGTACCGCTGGTATTACCGCTGTCGATACTGCTGGCATCCATTATGACCTTTGGTAACTTTGCCGAGAATTACGAGTTTGCCGCTATGAAATCGTCGGGCATATCGCTGAGCCGTGCCATGCGCAGCCTCATTATCTTTATATCCGGCCTGAGCATCCTGGCATTTTTCTTTGCTAATGACGTGATCCCGAAAGCGGAGTACAAATTCATCAATCTCAGGGCCAACATTGTAAAGCGGAAACCCGCAATGGCTATTGTAGAAGGCCAGTTCAATGCGATTGGTACCAACTTCAACATTAAAGTTGATAAAAAATCCGGCGACAATGGCGAAAAGCTTACCGGTGTTACCATACACAAACGCAACCCCGGGAATGCCGATGCTACTATCATACGCTCCAAAACAGGCCTGCTAAAAGGAAACGAAGATTCTAACCTTTTGCAGCTGGAGCTTTTTGACGGCTATCATTACGTTGAAGTAGCGACTAAAAACCCAATTGAAAGGAAAAAACAGCCTTTTGCCAAAAGTAGCTTTACGAAGCAGATCATCAACATCGACCTTTCGATGCTGAACAATTCCGATGTAGACCAGGAACAGATCGCGCAGACGAACTATATGCTGAACCTGAGCGAACTTAACTACACGCTCGATTCGCTTAACACAAGTTATAATAAGGAAGCTAAAAACATCGCGCTTAATATAGCGCAAAGGTCAAATGCGGTTTTAGGCAGTTCACGTGCGATGCTTTCATTGCCCGGACAAGAACAGGTTAAAAAAGACAGCCTGCCGAAGAAGCTTATTGAGATCATTAAGACAAAAGAAGACAAGGCAAAAATCCTTGATATTGCCAATAATAATACTAACAGCGTTGACTATCTCGTAAAATCAGGTAAAGACGGCCTTTTTGAAAAGATAAAATCCATTAATAGCCACTGGCTCGCATTGTATGATAAATTCGTTATTGCATACGCCTGCCTGCTGATGTTCTTTATTGGCGCGCCATTGGGTGCAATTATCCGTAAAGGCGGCCTTGGCCTCCCGATCGTTTTCGCGGTACTTATATTTATAATCTTTCACTTTATTAATACGTTCGGTAAAAAGCTCGCGCAGGAAGACGGCATTACGCCCATGCTGGGTGCCTGGATGTCTTCTTTTGTTTTGACACCATTGGCTATATTCCTTACTTACAGGGCTACGAACGATATGAATGTGACCATAAACTGGGATCCTCTTGTGGTACCGGTGCAGAAACTATTCAACAAACTATTTACTCCTAAACCTAAAAATGCATAACACCATGCAGGTTGAAACCAAAATACAACTCAATACAATAGAAGAGGCTATAGAAGACATCCGTCAGGGTAAACTTATTATCGTGGTTGACGATGAAGACCGCGAGAATGAAGGTGATTTTATAGCTGCTGCGGAAGCAGTAACACCCGAAATGATAAACTTTATGGCAACCCAGGGCCGCGGCCTTATCTGTGCACCGCTTACCGAGGCACGCTGCGATGAGCTGGACCTTCACCCTATGGTTACCAATAACACTGTACTGCACCAAACCGCATTTACCGTGTCGGTAGACCTTATCGGTCACGGATGTACAACAGGCATATCCGTACACGACAGGGCTAAGACCATTAAGGCGCTGGTAGAAGAAGATACCAAACCTACCGATCTTGGACGCCCCGGCCATATTTTCCCGCTTAGGGCAAAACAGGGAGGCGTTCTCCGCCGTACCGGCCATACTGAAGCAGCAATCGATCTTGCACGCCTTGCAGGTTTTAAACCCGCAGGTATTTTGGTTGAAATACTGAATGAGGATGGTTCTATGGCTCGCCTGCCGCAACTTTACGAAGTGGCAAAGAAATTCGACCTGAAACTCGTTTCCATAGAAGACCTTGTAGCCTACAGGATGCAGCACGACAGCCTGATCCAGAAAAAAGAAGATTTTGAAATTAATACACGGTTTGGCACATTCAGGCTAAGGGCTTATGTGCAAACCACGAACAAGCAGGTACATGTAGCGCTCACTAAAGGCAGCTGGAACATGGGTGAGCCGGTACTGACACGCATCAATTCTACGCAGGTAAATAACGATATTCTCGGAACGCTTACCAGTGACCCTGACGGAAAACTGGACAAGATGTTCCAAAAAATAAATGATGAAGGCAGGGGCGCGATACTGTTCGTGAACCAGGAGGTATCCCCTTCCGACCTTCTGGCACGTGTAAAGGAACTGAAACAATTGCAGACACAGGGAATAAACAAGGCTCCGCAGATAAAAATGGATGACAGGGATTTTGGTATCGGCGCACAAATATTGCACGACCTTGACATTTGCAAGATTCGCCTGCTTACGAACTCGGGGCAGACAAAACGTGTCGGTATGATTGGTTATGGACTTGAAATAACGGAATACGTTGAATTTTAAGGGCATCTCTACAATCAATACAGGTGACATATTTACCGTTTATTTAAAACAATACTAAATAACAGTAGTAAACATAATTGTAATAAAATAAATTACAAAATAGTTTATGTTTGGCACACTACTTGTTATCTTTGTAATAAGAAATCTCACGATTTTTTTCATGAGGTTTGTTAATAATTGGTTGGTTGGTTTGTTAAGTCCCGTCACTTTCTAAGTGGCGGGATTTTCTTTTCACACTAATCTATTTAAAGGCATCATTTTTGCCCTAATACTGAAAAGACTATCTTTGTGCCAACGCACGCAAATAGTGCCTATTACATATACATGAAATTCGAAGATTTAAATTTACTCAAAAATATACAGCAGGCCCTGGCAGATGAGGGTTACGAAACCCCTACCCCTATCCAGCAGCAGGCGATACCGGTTATCCTTGACGGATCTGACCTTGTTGGCTGCGCCCAGACTGGAACAGGTAAAACTGCCGCCTTTGCTATACCGATACTTAACCTGCAGCACCGCATTGTTGGCTCTGCCAAAAAAGTAAAACATATCAGGGCACTTGTTGTAACGCCTACCCGTGAGCTTGCCCTGCAGATCGGACAAAGTTTTGATACTTACGGAAAGTATACCAATATCCGTCAGGTAACCATATACGGAGGTGTAAACCAGATCTCACAGACCGACCAGCTTAAGAAGGGTGTAGACATTCTTATCGCAACCCCCGGAAGGCTTCTTGACCTTCACAAACAGGGTTTCATCAACCTGGATCACCTGCATACACTTGTACTTGACGAAGCCGACCAAATGTTGGACATGGGCTTTATCAACGATGTAAAGAAAATTATCAAACTTACGCCTGATAACCGCCAGACACTTCTTTTTTCGGCAACCATGCCAATAGCCATACGTGAACTGGCAGATACCTTCCTTACCGACCCGAAATATGTTTCGGTAGCGCCGGTATCTTCTACAGCCGAAAGGGTTAAACAACAACTTTACCATGTTGATAAAGGAGACAAGCGCAAGCTGCTCTACCACCTGATACGTAACGAAAACCTTTCGAATGTATTGGTCTTTTCACGTACAAAACACGGTGCGGACAATGTTGTTAAAGCCCTGAAAAAGAATGGCGTAAATGCGGAAGCTATCCATGGTGATAAATCGCAAAACGCGAGGGTACGTGTGTTGGAAGGGTTTAAAAACAAAGAAGTTTCCGTACTGGTAGCCACCGATATTGCCGCCCGTGGTATTGATATTGAGAATCTGCCGTACGTGATCAACTTCGACCTGCCAAACATTCCGGAAACGTATGTACACCGTATTGGCCGCACCGGGCGCGCCGGAAATGAAGGTCTTGCAATATCGTTCTGCTCGAAAGATGAACTTCCGTACCTGAAAGATATTGAGAAGCTTATCCGCCTGAAAATTAAGGTTATTGAGGGCCATCCTTATCCTTATGGGGAAGGATCATCTACAGAAGAGAAACCGGCCGAGCAGAAAAAACCTGATCTAAGGAACAAGAATAAAAACAATAATTCGAGAAAATCAGATGCTTCCAAAAAGAACAAGAAGCGCTGGTATTAATCCAACAACCAAGACAAACATAACAGCTTAGAGCACAGTAAATGAAAAAGTTCGCTATTCTTTTTACAATGGCCTGTATCTCGCTATCCGTTCAGGCACAAGGGAATAAACCTGCTAAACAGCCTACCGACTGGGACTTACTGGACAAGGCTTTTATTGGAATCGTGCAGGCACTTGAAAAAGGTGACAAGATAGCTTTCCAGGCACTCAGCATGAAGGAAGTAGACTGTCCTGATTGTGTGGGATCCATGGACAGGGACAAAGACGGCGTTTTTGTACCGTCAGCCTTTTTCTTCGCCGTAATAGCAAAGGACTTTACAAAATCGCCTGTATTCCTTGCCATGACAAAGAAAGGCTATTCATTCAGTTCTATAGTGGTAGAAAATTTCAAACCCCGTGTAATGCCGCGGGACTATCCGAAAGACCTGAAACTATATGAAGTTTGGGTAGAGACATACAAACCTGGCGAACTATCCCCTACACACACCGGAACAAGCCACAGTTTCCGTTTTGTAAAAGTAAATGGGAAATTCAGGTTTTACGGGCTGAATTCGATACCATAAAGTAGCTAAAGTTTACAATATGCTTCGGTGAAGCAGTAACTATAAAACAAAAGAGGCCGGAAATTCCGGCCTCTTTTGTTTTATTTCTTTAAGGAGTCAATAAACCCCGTGAGCTATAATTATTTCTTAATCCTTATCTCAAACATCTTGTCCCAGTTCTTGCCTGTCACAAATATCGTCCCTGTTTTAGGATTGTAGGCGATACCGTTAAGCACGTCCCTGCCGGCATTGATTACCTGCTTGTCCAGAGCAGTCATATTTAGTACACCCTCTACCGCTCCCGTAGCCGGATCAATAATAGCAATGGCATTTTCCTGGTAAATATTACCATAGATCTTACCGTCGATCCATTCCAGTTCGTTTACCGATTTTACCTTCGTTCCTCCGGTATATACATTTATATAGTCCACTTCTTTCATCGTCGCCGGGTCAAGCTTGTAGATCTTCTCCGAACCGTCGCTCATATACAGGTATTTATCATCGTGCGTAAGGCCCCATCCTTCTACATTTTTAAAATAGGTAAAATCTTTCTCCTTCTCAAAAGTATCCGGATTGTAGATAAAGCCTGTCCCCTCTCTCCACGTCAACTGGTAAAGCTTGCCGTTAAAGATGGTAACGCCTTCCCCAAAATAGCGTGCATCGAGACTTATGCGCTTATATACTTCACCGGTTTTATAATTGGTTTTGCGAAGGCTCGACTTTCCGTACTGGCCTGTACCTTCTACTAATGTATCGCGGTAAAACTCAAGTCCTTGTGTATAAGCCTGTGTATCGTGCGGGTAAGTATTTACTACGTCATAGTCTACCAATTGCGTTTTAATACCCGAAACTACCTCTATCCTCGCTGTTACATCTGTAGCGGAGCCTTCCGAATACACGACAGCTTTCAGTTCCTGGTAGCCGAATTTACTTCCCTCAAGGCTGATGTCAAATTTTGCATTGCCCTTTACACTTCCGATACGTTTATTGTTCGAATAAAAAGCAATGGAGTCTATCGTTTCCTTATCGGGGTTAAGAATATTTATTGAAGCTGTTTCTTCGGGTTTATATTGCCCTTTTAAAGCAGAAACATCAATGCTGAAAGATTTTTCTTTGTCCTCACACGATACTACCAAAGCCCCCAATAAAATGAATGCTAATAACTTATGTTTTTTCATGGTTATATAAATAATGTTGCCAAGATACAATTGTATTTTATATCTGCCAATTGCCTTGCGAAAATACAAAAAGATCGTATATTTGCAGCGGCAAGTCCTACACGACCAGCTCCTGCAGACTCCTCCAGGGTGGGAACACAGCAAAGGTACGTGGTTGTAGCGGTGCGATGTAGGTCGCTTGCCATTTTTTCTTTCTTTAGGTCTCCGCAAGGGGATTTTTTTGTTTTTATACCTATAAGCAAAAAAAAGGGCCACCCCTGGGCAGCCCTGATTTCAATCCTGTTTATTTCTCTAGTGTAAACCCAAGTCCTTCCACATAACCTTTGTTTGGGAAATTGTTCTTGTATTTACAATTCTCCAGATATTGGTTTAATGCTTTCTGCACCTTCACCCTGTCCGGCATATTTTCGCGTACCTTCTCGAACGAACTGCGGTCGCTGTCGGCATATTTCGTGATGAGCGGATAATCTTCCGGCTGGGCAAAATTCATGATGCCACGAAGGTTATCCATCTTTTTATACGGCCAGAATGCCCAATGAATGCCATTCTTGTCGAGCAGCTTACGGAATTCGAGTACCCATTCATCCGTATTCTCACCTGTTTCACCTATATAGATAGGTACATTATGCTGGTCACGGAAGTCAACATACTTCTGTATCGCTTCCTGATTGACATCGAACCAGTATTTGTGGAATTCGTATACCACATTATCGTCCAGTATCCTTTCAAATACCCCGAAGTCACCTGCCCAGATAGAACCGTTAAGGTAAATGGTGTGTTTTGTGTCTACAGAACGGATCTCTTTTACCATACGCTCATAAACAAGGAACAGCCTGTGGTTGTAATCCGGAATATCCTTTTGGAAATAATGCGCGAAGGGCTCGTTGATCACATCATATCCCAAAACAATCGGGTCATCCTTATAGCGGCTGGCAATTTTCTTCCAGATATTTGCCATCTCGTCTTGTGCCGTTTTGCTGAAATACAGCCACGGATAGCCATAGCTGTCATCAATATTGTCACCTGTCTGGCCGCCCGGGGCACAGTGCATATCGAGCAGCACATAAAGATTCTCCTGGCGGCACCATTCAATAACACGGTCAAAATAGTCAAAACCTGCATTACGCTTACCCATATATGTTTCTTTGGTAAAAAGCTTGTAATGGAATGGCAGGCGCACATGATTAGAACCGGTACGTTTCAGGTATTTAATATCTTCATGGGTTACATAGTTGTCGAGATACTTGTCCCAGAATGTTGCAAGGCTGTCTGGGCCGATCATTTCGTGCAGTAGTTCATCAATTTTGCGTGGCGAACTCACTTTCCCCATCTTGAACATATAGCCCTCGGGAACAAGCCAGTTACCAAGATTGGTGCCTTTCAGTGTGATGGGCTTCCCTTCAGCATCGAGTATCTGTGTACCTTTAGTTTTGGGGATTATGCCCTGGTATACCTTTCCGCCGTTGCCATGCGTCGGGTAGGTTTTGCAGGAAGTGATAATTCCCGCAAATGCCAACAGCAATACAATTAATTTGGATTTGTTTGTCATTTGATAATGTGATTTAAATAGAATGTTTGGAAATCTGCCCTAAAGATAAGCATTGGAAAGATTAGGAAAAAAAATACTTTAACGCATGATTTATATCAGGTTTTACAGCATTTTATGCCACTACTTTTGGGGTACTAATCAAAACAAAACACCATGAAAAAACTAGCTTTTATCGCACTCGCCCTGTCTCTTTTCGGCACAGGGATCGTGAATGCCCAGGAAGAAAAAACCAACGATTTTAAAAGATGGCAGGTGCGCGTTCGCGGCGTAGGGGTACTGCCTTCCGAGTCGGCAGACATAGGCATAATCGGAGGCGATGCCAGCATATCGGACACTTTTATTCCTGAACTTGACTTTACGTATTTCTTTACCAAAAACATCGCGGCAGAACTTATACTCGGCACAAGCAAACACGATGTACACACCACGGGGTCTGACATTTCGGCGGTTGGTGGCCCTACCAAAGCAGATGTAGACCTTGGCAGTGTATACCTGTTGCCGCCAACCCTAACACTGCAATATCACTTTATGCCCGATACCGATTTTAAACCTTATCTGGGCGCCGGTATCAACTACACGATATTTTATGGTGTGGATGAAGGAAAGACCGTTAAAGATGTGGAATATGACAATGCCTTCGGATTTGCTTTACAGGCGGGTATTGACTACATGATCAGCGACAAGTTTTTCATTAATGTTGATGCTAAAAGGTTGTTCCTGAAAACCGATGTAACTGTAAATGCTTCCAATCTTGCCGAAGGGCTGAGCATACCGGCCAAAGTAGATATCAACCCATGGCTGCTTGGCTTTGGTGTGGGAATGAAGTTTTAAATTATAATAGGTTGTTACTTTGAGGGCTGCTTTCGGGCAGCTTTCTCATTTTTATGTAGCAGGAGCTGGTAATGTATATCGCCAATTAAAATACAGCAGTTGGAAAAAGATTATTATAGGATAGATTAGTATTCCAAAATAATGATTCAGGTTAAAAAGTTTATTTTTGCGCTGTAAACCAAACCAATAATGAAGCCTTACCTTTTTGCCCCTCTCCTGATCCTGTTGCTTACCGCCTGTAATTCCGGTCCTGTGGCCAACGATGCTATTGATGCCGGACTGCGCAAAACAATTGCTGCAAACAACGAGATCCTGGTAGACGGCATGTGGCGGAATCCGGCACGCAGCCTGAAACGTTTGGGTACAGAACGGTTTAATGAAAAAGATGCAGATGAAGCTATTGGTATAGCCAGAGCGGTATATTTTCAGCCCGACCTGCCGCATACCTATACTGTGGTAGATGAATATTATTCCGAAGATAATGGCGGCGGTGAGATTAAGATAACGTCCGAAAAATATGGTTTCTCCTATACATTTCGCAGCAACAGGCCCGAATGCTATATTTCGGTACTGAAGATACACCCGAACGAACAGCAGGATTACCTTGTGTTTGCTTTGTATAATAAAAATGAAGGAAAAGGCGACTGGAAATTGGATAAGTTCCTTACTGCCCGCTATGCTTTTTACGGAAAAAATGCCGCAGATATGCTCGCGCTCGCACAAAAATGGGAAAAGAAAGGCTTTACAATTGACGCCCTCATCCACTCCTATGTGGCCTACAAGCTAACCGTTTATGGTGGTAAAGACCTGAAATTCGACATCAATAAAGAAATAGCAGCTTACCATAACGACCTGCTGGAAAAGGTACATGAAAAGTACGGGAAGCTGCCTTTTACCATAAACAGTATCAGTACACACCCGCAGATAGCCGACTTCGATATGGCTTTCCTCGAAGGCAAATTCTACCCTACTGTACATTACATTACCGGTGCGGACGAATATGATATAGAGACACGGCATAAGGAGTATGAAGCCGTAAAGAATTATGTAAAGCGTAAGATGCCTGACCTGGCAAGCAACCAGCGATACGTAATATACAGGACATTCGCTGCCGCGGATGAATACGGAGAGTTGCGCTTATTACAGGCCTTTATGGACGAAAATAAGGGGCGCGACACGAAATAATATAAGCATACCTGCCCTGAATCACACAAAAATAACCTCCTGTATTCGGATAATTGGCGCTGAAATGCTATATTTACGTAGCAAAGACCAATTATGATTGACGAAAAAGATACCAAAAACCTAAGTAAATTCCTAAGCCTTATCCTGAGGCACAACCCCGACCGTATTGGAATCTCACTTGATGCCAACGGCTGGGCGGATACCGGATTACTCCTTGAGAAAATGAATGCGCACGGCACGGCTATTGACATGGCGCTGCTGCGGCACATTGTAGATACAAATAATAAAAAACGTTTCGCACTTGATGAAACAGGTGAAAGAATACGCGCGAGCCAGGGACATTCTGTAGCGATCGAGCTCGGTTATGAGCCGCTGATGCCGCCGGAGATCCTGTTCCACGGAACGGCAGAAAAGAACCTTAGCCCTATCCTCGCGGAAGGCATCGTTAAAGGTTCCAGACACCATGTACACCTGAGCAGCGACAGGGTTACTGCTGTAAATGTGGGAGGCCGCCACGGAAAACCTGTTGTATTGGAAGTTATGGCATTACAAATGTATACTGACGGCTACCCGTTCTTTCTTTCGGAGAATGGCGTATGGCTTACAGAGAGTGTGCCTGCAAACTATATAAGAGTCTATAAATAACAATCCGTCGGTACGCAAACAATTTCGTAAAAGTAAATTTTTACAAATTTAATATGCATGCATAATATTTTTTATTATATTTGAAATATCAAACTCATGAAAGAGAAAACAATAGACTATGTCCTGAGGGGAACATGGCAGGCAGTATCGAGGATGTATAATGAAGAGGCTTCCCGCTACGGAGCCAGTATGTCGGTAGGTTTTGCATTGCTTTCGATAGACAAGGACAATGGCATACCTTCTACCGCGCTGGGTCCGCAAATGGGAATGGAACCTACGAGCCTGACACGTACATTGAAGTCGATGGAAGAGAAAGGACTGATTGTCCGAAAGAAAAACCCGGTCGATGGCCGCGGGGTGCTCATACACCTTACCAAACTTGGCAAGGAGAAAAGGGAACTTTCGCGCGACAGGGTATTAAAGTTTAATGATGTGATACGCCAGCACGTATCGGACGAAAAGCTTGCCCACTTTATGGAAGTAGCCGAAACCATCAATGAACTTATAGCCGATAAACTCATCTTCGGTAATGAAGATGGACAAAAATAGCAAACAGATAAAACAATAATATGGCGCGGTCTACCCGTGCTTCATTTAAAAACAAATTACCGGAATGAAACGCACTATTAAGAAGGCAGCCGTAATAGGCTCCGGCATTATGGGTTCTGCCATAGCGGCCCATTTTGCCAATATAGGCGTGGAGGTACTCCTGTTGGACATTGTACCAAAGGAACTTACCGAAGCGGAACAGAAAAAAGGTTTGACATTGCAGGACAAAGCCGTGCGCAACAGGGTTGTAAACGAGCATTTGGCCAATTCGCTAAAGTCGAAACCCTCCCCTATCTATCACCAGAAATTCGCCAGCCGCATCACTACCGGCAACACCGAAGATGACATGGCAAAGATTGCCGATGTGGACTGGATCATAGAGGTGGTGGTAGAAAGACTGGACATCAAGCAAAAAGTGTTTGAGCAGGTTGAGAAATACCGCAGGCCGGGTACACTGATCACTTCCAACACATCTGGTATTCCGATTCATTTTATGAGTGAAGGCCGCAGTGAGGACTTCCAAAAGCATTTTTGCGGCACGCACTTCTTCAACCCGCCGCGTTACCTAAAACTATTCGAAATCATACCGGGTCCGAAAACTTCTCCCGAAGTACTGGGCTTCCTTAATAACTACGGTGAGCAATTCCTTGGCAAGACATCAGTTGTTGCCAAAGACACGCCTGCATTCATCGGCAACCGCATTGGTATTTACGGCATCATGAGCCTTTTCCACCAGGTGAAGGAAATGGGCCTTACCATTGAGGAAGTGGACAAGCTTACAGGACCGGTTATCGGCAGGCCAAAGTCGGCTACTTTCCGTACTGTAGATGTTGTGGGACTTGATACACTGGTACACGTTGCCAACGGTATTTACGAGAATTGCCCGAACGATGAAGTGCATGACCTCTTTAAACTGCCGGGCTTTATCGATACCATGATGCAGAACAAATGGCTGGGCAGCAAAACCGGCCAGGGCTTTTATAAAAAGGTGGATAAGGACATCCTGTCGCTAGACCTGGATACTATGGAATATCGTGCGGCAAAGAAAGCGTCATTCGCTACGCTGGAACTGACCAAAACTATCGACAAACCGATCAACAGGTTTAAAGTACTTGTTGGCGGAACGGACAAGGCAGGTGAATTTTACCGCAAGAACTTTGCGGGAATGTTTGCCTACGTTTCCAACCGTATTCCTGAAATAACCGATGACCTGTATAAAATTGACGATGCCATGAAAGCCGGTTTTGGCTGGGAGAATGGTCCGTTTGAAATATGGGATGCGGTAGGCATTGAAAAAGGCATTGAACTCATTAAAGCCAATGGTGCTGAACCTGCGGCATGGGTCAATGACATGCTGGCAAGCGGTAACAAAAGCTTTTATGCCATAAAAGATGGCCTGAAATACTTCTACGACATCGCATCCAAATCGATGAAGAAAATTCCGGGGCAGGATGCGTTCATTATTCTGGACAACATCCGCGAAAGCAAAAAAATATGGAGCAACAGCGATGCCATTATCCAGGACCTGGGCGACGGCATCATCAATCTTGAGTTCCAAAGCAAAATGAATACCATTGGCGGCGGCGTGCTTCAGGGCATCAACAAAGCCATTGACCTTGCCGAAAAAGAATATGACGGACTTGTGATAGGCAACCAGGCGGCGAACTTCTCCGTGGGTGCGAACATCGGCATGATATTCATGATGGCGGTAGAGCAGGAATATGACGAGTTGAACATGGCTATCAAAATGTTCCAGGACACGATGATGCGCGTGCGTTACTCCTCTATCCCGGTTGTAGTGGCACCGCACGGCATGACCCTTGGTGGCGGCTGCGAGATGAGCATGCACGCCGATAAGGTGGTTGCCGCAGCAGAAACATACATTGGACTGGTGGAATTCGGCGTAGGCGTGATTCCCGGCGGTGGCGGATCGAAAGAAATGGCGCTCAGGGCATCGGACACCTTCCGAAAGAATGATGTGGAGCTAAATGTTCTGCAGGAATATTTCCTTACCGTGGCTATGGCTAAAGTATCGACATCAGCTTATGAAGCGTTTGATACCGGCATCCTCCAAAAAGGAAAAGATGTCATCGTGGTAAACAAAGACAGGCAGATCGCCGAAGCTAAAAAACACGCGAAGCTAATGGCGGAAGCCGGATATACCGCACCGATACGCCGCAAGGACGTAAAGGTACTGGGCAAACAGGCACTGGGTATGTTCCTGGTAGGCACCGACAGTATGGAAGCCGGGCACTACATCTCGGAACACGACAAGAAGATCGCTAATAAGCTGGCCTATGTTATGGCAGGTGGTGACCTGAGTGAGCCGACATTGGTGAGTGAACAGTACCTTCTTGATCTTGAAAGGGAAGCATTCCTTTCTTTGACCGGGGAGAGGAAAACTTTGGAACGTATACAATTCATGTTGACCAAGGGGAAACCACTGAGGAATTAGAAGCCCCCTAACCCCCGAAGGGGGAATTGCAACAGTGATGAGATAATTTCGTTCTTAATGATATAAATACCAAAGGTATAACCATAAATCCTACTGACCCCTGGTAGGAGTTCCCCCTTTGGGGGCTAGGGGGCCATTATGAAGACAGCATATATAGTAAAAGCATACAGGACGGCCGTGGGTAAAGCTCCCAAAGGAGTCTTTAGGTTTAAGCGTCCGGACGAACTGGCTGCAGAAACCATACAGTTCATGATGAATGAACTGCCGGAATTTGACAAAACCCGTATCGACGACGTTATGGTGGGCAACGCCATGCCGGAAGCCGAGCAGGGGCTCAACTTCGCACGCCTTATTTCCCTTATGGGATTAAAGGTGGATGATGTGCCCGGCGTAACGGTAAACCGCTATTGCGCCTCCGGACTTGAGACTATTGCCATGGCAACGGCCAAGATACAAAGCGGTATGGCCAGCTGCATTATTGCCGGTGGTGCCGAAAGCATGAGTTTTATCCCGATGGGTGGCTACAAGCCGGTACCGGATTATCAGGCCGCAAAAGCAGGCCATGAAGATTACTATTGGGGCATGGGACTTACCGCTGAGGCTGTTGCCAAACAGTTTAAGGTGTCGCGTGAGGACCAGGATGAGTTTGCGTACCATTCGCACCAAAAAGCATTAAAAGCACAGGCCGAGGGTAAGTTTGATAAGCAAATCGTACCCATTACTGTGGAGCAGGTGTATGTAGACGAAAACGGCAAGAAAGCCACAAAGAATTATACCGTGACCAAAGACGAAGGCCCGCGTGCCGATACATCAGTTGAAGCATTGGGCAGGCTAAAACCGGTTTTTGCCGCTGACGGCAGCGTTACGGCAGGTACTTCATCGCAAATGAGCGATGGTGCAGCTTTTGTACTGGTAATGAGTGAAGACCTTGTAAAAGAACTGAACCTGGAGCCTATTGCCCGCCTTGTTAGCTATGCCGCAGCCGGTGTGGAGCCAAGGATCATGGGTATCGGTCCGGTAAAAGCGATTCCTAAAGCCGTGAAAATGGCAGGGCTCGAACTGGAAGATATTCAGCTTATCGAACTTAACGAGGCTTTTGCATCGCAATCGCTTGCAGTAATACGCGAGCTTGGCATCAACAAAGACATTGTAAACGTAAACGGCGGCGCCATTGCGATGGGACACCCGCTGGGATGTACAGGCGCGAAACTATCAGTACAATTATTTGACGAAATGAAACGCCGCGGTAACAAATACGGCATGGTAACGATGTGTGTAGGAACAGGCCAGGGAGCAGCGGGAGTGTACGAGATATTTTAAGACGAAGAAAGATAATAGACGGATAGACAATAGACTGCTAAAGATGGTTGAATTTAAAAGACATAATTTCAAGAAATTGAAGATTTGGCAGTTTGGAATGGAAATAGCAAAAAAAACATTAAATGTGACCGACACTTTTCCTACTCATGAAAAATTTGGTTTGAAGAGCCAAATGGATCGAAGTTCCATATCTATTCCCTCAAACATTGCCGAAGGTTCAAGCAGGACAAGCAAATCATTCAGGCATTTTATCGATATCGCATTGGGCTCATCATTCGAGTTGCAGACATAACTACTACTGGCAAATCATAGAAAATATGTATCAGACGAGGTAACACAAAGCCTCGAAAATAAAATAGAAGAATTTCAAAAGATGACGATGAGTTTCCAAAATACTCTGTCGGAGTAACGGTCTATCATCTCTCGTCTATTATCTTAAAATCTAATTATGGAAACAGAAGAGAAAAAATTAGCAAGGGGCGGCCAGTTCCTGGTAACCGAAACGAAATCGGAGGACATTTTTACTCCCGAGGATTTTACGGAGGAGCAGGTAATGATGCGCGACAGCGTAAAGGAATTCATTGACCGTGAGATATGGCCGAACAAAGACCGCTTTGAGAAAAAAGATTATGCCTTTACTGAAGAGACCATGCGCAAAGCAGGCGAATTGGGCTTTCTTGGTGTGGCTGTTCCGGAAGAATATGGCGGACTGGGTATGGGATTCGTGTCAACTATGTTGGTATGCGATTATATCTCGGGTGCAACGGGTTCGTTCTCAACAGCCTTTGGGGCGCATACCGGTATCGGTACTATGCCGATAACATTGTATGGAACTGAAGAACAAAAGCAAAAATATGTACCGAAACTGGCTTCAGGTGAATGGTTTGGCGCCTACTGCCTTACTGAGCCCGGAGCGGGATCGGATGCAAATTCGGGCAAGACGAAAGCTGTGTTATCCGAGGATGGCACATATTATAAAATTACCGGTCAGAAAATGTGGATATCCAATGCCGGATTCTGTAGCGTGTTTATTGTTTTCGCAAGGATTGGGGATGACAAGAACATTACCGGATTCATCGTAGAAAACGATCCTGCCAATGGTATCTCCATGAATGAAGAAGAGCACAAGCTGGGTATCAGGGCCTCCTCTACCCGCCAGGTATTCTTTAATGAGACTAAAGTACCTGTAGAGAATATGCTTTCTGAAAGAGGTAACGGTTTCAAAATAGCGATGAACGCCCTGAATGTAGGCCGTATAAAGCTTGCCGGAGCCTGCCTGGACGCGCAGCGCCGTACTATTTCGGGCGCAGTGAAATATGCCAACGAAAGAATACAATTCAATACACCCATATCTAATTTTGGTGCCATCCGTGCCAAGTTAGCCGAAATGGCCACCAGCTGTTATGCAGGCGAAAGTGCCTGCTACAGGGCTGCCAAGAATATTGAAGACCGCATTGAGGCGCGTGTAGCCAAGGGTGAATCGCACCAGGATGCTGAATTGAAAGGCGTAGAGGAATTTGCAATAGAATGCTCAATCCTTAAAGTTGCAGTATCTGAAGATATCCAAAACTGTTCCGACGAAGGTATCCAGATCTTTGGTGGTATGGGCTTCTCTGAAGATACCCCTATGGAAAGTGCCTGGCGTGATGCACGTATCGCACGTATCTACGAAGGTACTAATGAGATCAACCGTATGCTGTCGGTAGGCATGTTGGTAAAGAAAGCCATGAAAGGCCACGTAGACCTGCTTGGCCCGGCTATGAAAGTAGCTGAAGAGCTTATGGGAATACCATCATTTGATACACCTGATTATTCAGAACTTTTTGCTGAAGAAAAAGAACTTATCGGTAAACTAAAGAAAGCCTTTCTTATGGTAGCCGGATCAGCGGTGCAAAAATACGGACCGGATCTTGACCAGCACCAGCAATTGCTTATGGCTGCCTCAGATATACTTATTGAGATTTATATGGCTGAGTCGGTAGTACTACGTACAGAAAAACTTGCCAAAAACAAAGGCGCAGAAAATATAAAAGAACAGATCGCAATGGCGCAGCTGTATCTTTACAAGGCTGTCGACATCATTAATACCAAAGGAAAAGAAGGAATTGCTTCTTTTTCCGAAGGCGACGAGCAGCGTATGATGCTTATGGGATTAAGGCGCTTTACCAAATACAACAACATGCCGAATGTAGTAGCGTTAAGGGAAACTATTGCCGCTAAGATCGTTGGTGAAAATGCTTATCCGTACTAATAATTCCGTTTTTTAGTTTATAGTTAAAACAAAAACCGCTGTGATTATGTCACAGCGGTTTTTTAGTAAATGCTAAATTTACTTTAGTTATGGGGCCTGCGATTTCGCCTGATTACGCTAAGCAGTATCATCACCACGGCTACTCCGAGGAGCAGGTGTATCAACGCACTGCCTACCTTTATCACGAAGCTGCTTACAGCCCAAAGCACTACAAGTATTATAGCAATTATATAAAGTGTATTTCTCATAGCCGTTTATTGTATAGGCTGTTATTTTACAGCATCTACTTTTTCCTTAGTCATTTTAGAGTGCTCAAGGTGTGTCCTTAGCGTTGGCAGCATGTTAGCAGCCCACATCCTGATATCCTGGTCTGCAGCCTTTTCAGATGCTTTTTCCATTTTTTCGATCAGTTTCTCGTGACCATCCACCATTTTATCGGCATATGCCTTATCGAAATCATGCCCGGTCTTGTCGTTCAGGTCTTTATACGCTTCCTGCCCTTTTTCTGTTAGAGATGCCGGAAGTGTAATATTCTTTTTAGTAGCGGCAGCCTTAACTTCTGCAAGCGATTTCTCGTGTTGAGTTACCATCATTTTACCCAGCGCCTGTACATCTGCATTGGTACTTTTCTGCTGTGCCAGTTTGCCTAGTTCGATTTCTTTCATATCCATTTCGGCTGCGGCAATAAGATAATCAGAATCTTCTTCCTTGTCGTCGTTTACGTCGTCGAACTTAGCCTCGTTCTCGTCTTCTGCCACTTCTTTAGGATCCTCCTGTTTGTTTTCGTCTTTACACGATACAGTTCCTAATGACATTGTTACTACTGCTGCTCCAAGCAGCGCTTTTCCAAAAAATGAAGTCTTTTTCATGATAGGTTTAGTTTTAGAATTTTGTTACAGAACGAAATTACCTCTTAAAATCAAGGGGAGTTGTTAGTGTAATCACAATAAATGTTATCAAAATACTAAAAGATGGCAATTATCGGTCAAATGAAAACAATTCGAGATCTGCATTCTTTTTACCAAGTATAATATCCCTGATAATTTCTGCCGCAATCAGGCTGAAGGTAATACCATTTCCCCCAAAGCCAAGTGCAAAAAGGCTGTTGGGGAGCGGCTCATACGGGCCAATATATGGTAAGCCGTCTTTTGTAGAGCCGAAAGTACCCGTCCAGGCAAACTCCGGCGTAAAGTCGAGATGCGGAAAGATCTTGTTGGCATCCTTTACCAATGCCTTTGTTTTATAGCCCATCAGCTTATCCCGCTTTGCCGGGTCATGAAAGTTCACATCCCTGCCTCCTATCAATACGCGGTTATCGGGCGTGGTACGCATATACAGGTACGGGTCGGCCGTATTCCAGATCAGAACATCGTCTTTCCAGAAATTCCGTTCGTTATACTGTTCGCTCACCACAGCATAGGTCGACAGCAGGTTTACGATGGGTTTGTTGATATATTTTACCACCTCATACCCCGTGGCATATACGAGCTTTTTAGCTTTTATCGTATGTCCGCTTTTTGTCTTGATTACTACACCACTTTTGCTATGTTTAATGTCGACCGCTTCAGTGCGGTCGTAAATATAGTTGGCTTTGCCTTTTTTATGCTTGTGCTGCAAAAGGCAATGTGCCAGCATATAGGCATTGGTCTGCGCGCCCTGCTCGGAAAGTATGGCACCCGGCGCATCAAAACCGAATTCATCCTTTACATCTTTGTTGTCCAGATAACGGACTTTAAAACCGGCATCTTTTCGGGCTTTATATTCTTTTTCAAGGAAAGGTATATCCTTATTGTAAGCCGCATAATAGAGGCTTTTCTTCTTTTCAAAATAGTCTACTCCCCGTTTTTTTACAATATCCCCGAGTTTATCTATGGCATCGCTACAGAGATGATAGGCCCGTTCGGCTTTTTCCTTTCCGATCATATCGATAAGCTTATGCAAAGGTGTATCGATTTCATACTGTAATAATGAAGTGCTTGCGCTTGTACTTCCAAGCCCGATAGTACGTGCATCAATGGTCACACAGTCGATACCTTCATTTATAAGATAATAGCGTACTAATGCTCCCGAGATACCCGCTCCCATAATAACAACTTCCGTCTCTATATCATGATCGAGTTTCGGGAATGAAAAGGGAAGGCCGTCTTTGATAAGCCAAAATGGATAACCTGCTTTTAATTTCATAGAAATGAGTTATTTCCTATAAAATTACTTGAGTGTTTTAACATTAAATAATTTATAGCATATATTTAACTGTTGTTTATTCCCTCAAAAAATGCATAGCTTTGCATCATAAACCAATGCCATGATCAATCCTTCGGCCAGTGGCTGGATCGATAAATTTCTGGGAAAGCTTGACAAGAAGCCGCCCTCCTACGCCAATTCCCACGAATTCTACCGTTCAGTGAGGGATACAGGATTCATATATGGCCATGTCACATCTTTAAACAACCTTGACAAGAAGGAAACTGCAGGATGGACTACGGAAGAATTTACTAAAGTGGCATTGCTCAATACACTATATGACGTTTATGTACTGGTGACTAAAACTTCCGATAAAAAAGAATTTATTGCCCGTACAATTGCCTTTTATGAGGAAATGACGCCGGATAGCTTCGACCTGCTGAAGAAAGTATTGCCGGCTTCACCAAAAAGCTATGAGCTTGAAGAAATCCTTGAAGGAAGGGTTAAAACAAATGACAATTTTTTCAGCCGGAATTTTTCACATATCCTCACTAATGCCCTTATTTTTATGGATGTGCTGGCCTATCGCCAATACCTCATAAATAGCGAAATACCAGTTGATTATCTTAGAAAACTTGAGGAAGCAGTATTAAGTATTGTTGCCATGGCGCTGAAAAGCAAAAGCAAAGCGACGCAATATGACGAACTGCTGATAAAGCTTTTCGAATCGTCGGTACGCTATACCAAATTCTCAAAAATCAAGGTAGAAGATTTCGGGAAACTGGAACTGGAATATTTTTCCTCCAAACCCGAAAAGAACTACCTGCTCGACATGGCAGGAATGGCAATATGGACCGATGGGGCTGCAGAACAAGGCGAGATCGACTTCTTATACCGCCTTGCCTCACATCTTGATATCAATGATGATATTGCCGCGGAAAGTATCGCATCGTTCGATGTGTTTATAAAGATGAACAAAAAGAACATCCCGTACTTCAACTATTCCAATCCGGTAAAGCATTTTTACGACCACGCCGCGCAAACGGTAAAACTGCTCATCAACCGTAACAAGAAAAGGCTGGTGAAAGAGCTCTCCAACAACGGCGAACTGGTGTTACTTCTTACGCACTCAACGCACCGTTCGCTTGAAGAAAAAGAAAAAAAGAAGATAAAGAAACAGCTTCTTGAGATTTGCAAAACCGTGCCGTCACTTACTATTTTCCTTTTGCCGGGAGGAAGCCTGCTGTTGCCATTACTCATAAAATTTATCCCGCAGCTATTACCGTCGGTTTTTAACGAGAACCTCGAAAATGATACGGAATAAAAAAACCGCCATAATAATGGCGGCTTTCCTGAGTTAAGTAAATCCCAAAAAAATATACACTAAAACTCTAGTCGGTCTACCTTATCCATATCTCCATTATCACAGAAGTTTACTTCAAGATCTTTTACAATACCTGAATCAAGACCATAGACCCAACCGTGCAGGCATAAATCCTGTCCGTTTCTCCATGCGTTTTGTACTATCGATGTCTTTGCAAGGTCAGAAACCTGCTCTTTAACATTCAGTTCCACAAACTTGTTGAACCTTTCTGTCTCATTTATAATTGAATCAAGGAACGTTTTGTGACGCCTGTAACCATCTTTAATATGCCTGATCCAGTTGTCAATAAGCCCTATAGAATCGTTGCCCATAGCTGCCTTTACACCTCCGCAACCGTAGTGTCCGCATACAATTACATGCCTTACCTTAAGAACATTCACCGCATAATCCAGTACACTCAGCATATTCATGTCGGTATGCACCACCATGTTGGCAATATTTCTGTGCACAAATACTTCGCCCGGCTGCGCGCCGATTACTTCATTAGCAGGCACGCGGCTGTCAGAACACCCAATCCATAATAATGGTGGTGCCTGGCCTTTTGCAAGCCTTGCAAAATATTCGGGATCGTCTTTTAGTTTGGTCTCCGACCATATTTTATTATTATCAATAATCTTTTTGTAAAAATCATCAGGATGTGTATGATTCATCTTTTTATAATTTAGTTTTTTCTTTATTTTTTTCTTTGTGTTCAATAAACACGTTTGGTTTATGGTCGGCATCGTCAAGCTCATAGGCCTTTTTGAAACCGACAAGTTTCACTTTTACATTCATTTCCTTCGATTTTATGTCGCGGAATTCCTGTATCAGGTCGAGTACATCGTGTGCGATATACACCGTATCCGACGCGTCTATCACAACTTTTGAATTCTCAGGTATAGTATTCAGCGTCGTTTTTATAGCAGCTTTATTCAGGAAAGATACCTCCTGCGCAAGGTCAATGTGAATGATATCCCCTTCTTCGTACTCTTCTTCCCTGAAATTATAGGCCCGTTTAAGGTTACCCCTGAGGATAAAGATAATGCTTATCGCCATACCCAATGCCACACCTTTTAGCAAATCGGTAAACACCACTGCCAGCAATGTTGCGATAAACGGTATAAACTGGTATTTTCCTTTGTGCCAAAAGTGCATGATTGTAGCGGGCTTGGCAAGCTTATAGCCTACCATAATAAGCACGGCTGCAAGCGTTGCATAAGGAATCTTATTTAATATTGTCGGGATTGCCAGTACACAGATTAGCAAAAGCGTACCATGAAATATAGCCGAAAGCTTGGTTTTTGCTCCCGCGTTGGCATTTGCCGAAGAGCGCACTACTACCGATGTAATAGGAAGGCCGCCGATAAAACCGCTCAGCATATTACCTATCCCCTGTGCCTTCAGTTCATTGTTAGTATCGGTGTAACGTTTTTGTACATCCATCCTGTCGGAAGCCTCAATACACAACAACGTTTCAATTGAGGCCACTACTGTTATAGTAGCCGCGGTAACCCAAACCTGGGTGTTGGATATGGCCGAGAAGTCGGGCATTACAATAAATCCTTTTATATCTTCAAATGACTCCGGCACCGGAAGTGTTACCAAATGGCTGCTTTCCAGCGCGAGGGAACTGCCCGTAACCTTTAATATCTCATTAATCACTATACCCAGAATTACCGCTACCAGCGCACCCGGAAGCATTTTCAGCTTTCGAAGGGCAGGCACTTTTTCCCATGTAATCAGAATAGCTAGTGAAACCAGGGCGATAATCACGGCACCGCCTTCAAACCGGCTGATAATATCCGGAATATCCGAGAATGGGTTGCCACCGTCTAGCCTGAAAAGCGATTCGTCGCCTTCATAGCCTTTATCGTAGCCTACGGCATGTTCCATCTGGTTGATAATTATGATAACACCAATACCGGCAAGCATACCTTCGATAACATTGGAAGGGAAATAATTCGAAATACTGCCCGCTTTTATAAAGCCCAGTATCAGTTGCAGCAATCCGGCAAGCATAACGGAAAGTAAAAAAGCCTGGAACGAGCCCAGAGTAGCCACTGCAGTAAGCACAATGGCAATAAGCCCGGCAGCAGGTCCCGAAACACTAATGTGCGAGTTGCTGAGCGAACCAATAACAATACCACCGATGATACCTGCAATGATACCGGAAAGCGGTGGCGCGCCCGATGCTAAAGCAATACCAAGGCACAGTGGCAAAGCCACAAGGAAGACAACCAGTCCTGAAGGGATATCAGAGCTAAGGCTGCCAAAAAGTTTTGTCTTTTTTGTCATAAAACCGAAAAATATATAATACACTTTGCTCCCGGTTACGCTTGTATCCGGGCAGCTGCCATAAAGGCAAATGCGATGGTATTATACCTGTTCGGGAGGAGGGGAACAAATCTCACGGCTCACGTTATCGTGATCGCGAAAGCTGGCAGATTTAATAAGTGAAGAGTTTTTGGGTAAGGCAAAGAAGGTAAAGCGCGGCTCAAAAACTGAAGCCGGCGCTTTTACTTCTTTTATTTCTTTTTGCAACTCTTCTTCTGTAAGGCTGTACACCATAGATACATCAGCATTATCTTTAATAAGGCTTACCACAGTTGGTGCCGCAAGAAATGCGATAAATAAGAAAAGTACTATGTTTACAACGATTTTCATCGCTGCGAATATAGGAATTTTTTATTTAAATCAATTTTCAATAAGTGTTATATTTCTTCCTCGCTCCATGCTTTCATCATCCACATGGTTTTCTCCTGTTCCTTAATGAAATCGCTCATCATCGAGTTGGTGCCTTCGTCATCAATTTTAGCGGTTTCTTCCAAAATCACCCTTTCAATCTTTAAAAGGTCGGCCAGTGAATTAATAATAAGATGTACTGCTTCGGTATCTTTGGTAATATCCTTTCCTACTTCGAGCCTGTTGTTTTTAATATAATCCTCAAAAGTGTGCAGTGGCCTGCCTCCTAGTGTCAGTACCCTTTCGGCGATCATATCAATCTTAAGCTGGGCATCATTATATAGCTCCTCAAATTTTACATGCAGGTCAAAAAAACGCTTTCCGCGAATGTTCCAATGGATACCCCTAAGATTCTGGTAATATATTTGAAAGTTAGAAAGCAGGATATTCAGTTCTGCCGCTATAACGCCTGTTTCCTTTACCGGCAGGCCGAGAATATTAACGTCTTTTTGCTTTTCTGATGTTTTCATGGTGTTTTGTTTTAGGTTTAATTGTAAGTATTTACATCTATAAAGTTATAGTAAAATTAGGTATTAAAAACATAGGAAATATCAATCGTTTTTATAATTTTATCATAAAAATCTATACAATGACAATTACACAGCTTCACTACGTATTAGCGGTGGCGGAACATAAAAATTTTACACTGGCTGCAGAAAAATGCTATGTTACCCAGCCAACACTAAGCATGCAGATACAAAAGCTTGAGGAAGAACTGGATATACAAATATTTGACAGAGGCAAAAAACCAATACAACTTACCGATGTGGGTGAAAAGATTGTGATACAAGCTAAGAATATTGTGAACGAATCGGGCAGGATAAAAGATATTGTAGACCAGCAGAAAGGATTTATCGGAGGCGATTTTAAGGTGGGTATTATCCCAACGATCATGCCCACGCTTCTGCCGATGTTCATGAATAATTTCATCAACAAATACCCTAAAGTTAACCTCATTATAGAAGAGCGTACCACAGAGGAGATTATAAGGATGCTTAAAAATGGCCAGCTCGATGCTGCCATTGCAGCAACACCGCTGGAAGAAGACAGTATTAAGGAAGTTGTTTTGTATTATGAGCCATTTGTGGCGTATGTACCGGAAAATAACCCCGCATATCAGAAAAAAGAATTTGGGGTAGAAGACCTGGAAGCGAACCTTGATAACATCCTTCTGCTACAGGATGGACACTGCTTTACAAACAATGTGTTGAATATCTGTAAAACGAGCGTATTACCGTCAGACAGTCATTTTAAGATTGAGAGCGGAAGCTTTGAGACCATGGTAAGGCTTGCAGACGAAGGCCTTGGACTTACACTTCTCCCTTACCTGCACACCTTAGATATGGCGCCGAAATCGGCCGTAAAGCTGCGTCATTTTACAGAGCCACGCCCATCAAGGGAAGTCAGCCTTATCTATTCCAAAAAAGAGCTGAAAGTGCATATAATCGAAGCGCTGCGCAGTACAATCGCAGGGGTTGTAAAGGGTGCGATCACCTTTCAGAACGTAGACATCACCAGCCCGCTGGCAAAAAAATAAGCAAAAAAAAGGAGCCTTGTTTGGGCTCCTTTAGTTTTTTATTGTTCTACATTCGTAAGACAAGCTTGTAATTCCGGCTTTCCTGTAGTAAAGTTATTCAACCAGTCTACAAGTTGTTCGATCTCGTAAGGCAACAGGGTCTTTAGAGCCTTTTCAACTTCCTTACAAAATAGTTTCGGATCAAAACTCACATTTTCCAAAACTTTTTTTGTGTACTGAAACATAGGTCTCGGCATAACTCTTAAATCGTTTATTAGTTTAATAAGGTGATAAGAACGCGACTGTAAAAATAGTAAAAAAAACGATATAGCCAATATATTATTGTTAAATCAACAAGGTTAGAAGCTTTAATCTATCAATTAATTAACAATATTTTAAATCTTTCTACCCCGGAGCATTTCGCGCTTGCCAGGTGGCCCTGGCAGCTTTAAGGTAGTAAAGCCAGCGCTCTTCATTGCGTTTTTAATTACCGTTCGACAGGCATAAGTCACTAATATACCGTCCGTTTTAAGTGCTGCAAACATCTTTTTAAAAATCTCCTCACTCCACAATTCCGGCTGCGCCTGGTATCCGAAAGCATCAAAATAAATCAGGTCGAACGCATTGATATCGTTAATATCCTCAAAGCGCTGATTCCGCTTAATTAACGTAAAATTATCACTCAAAACCGCGTTTTCTTCCCAATTACAGGAGTGCATTTGGTCGAAAACAAGTTGGCCGTTTACCGACTCGAGTTCCGTTGCGTAATTTAGCAATGCTGCTTCAGCAGGATCTACCGGATAAGCCTCCACACCTGTGTAATGAATCTCTTGTCCGCTTTTCCGCGATTCGAAATAGCTGATAAAAGCATTAAGCCCCGTACCGAAGCCTATCTCCAAAACAGAAACAGGCCGCCCTTCGGTTAAGGCCAGCCCGTTTTGTATAAATACGTGGTATGCTTCACGAATGGCACCGAACCTGGAATGGTAACTTTCATTCATTTGGGGAAGATATATGGTTACCGAGCCGTCGTCTGTAGTGATGATCTCCCTTTTCACTTACTTGATATATAACTTTTTGATCCTCGGTATAGGGCCCTCGCATTTTTGCTCATGGCATTTTACACAAGAGGATACCGCATCATTAAAATGCTTCTTCGCATTAAGCGAATCATTATAAATAAGCTCCTGCGCCGCAAGGAAATTTTTAGACTGCATTTTGAAGAAAGCATCGTTGTCGCTCTCGTCGGTCATTGCAGAAGCATGTATATTTAGAAAATGCCTTGGGAATGCCCCAATCGTATCTCCGGCGATAATACGCTCTTTAAGGCGCATATTATCCACATACATCTGTTCCATGAGGGCTGCCATTTCTGACATTTCATACATTTTAAATTCCTTATTTGCGGGCGCTTTTTCTTCGGCGGGTTTTACATCAACCACCTTTTCTTCAGCTTTCTTTTCGCAAGACAGCAACGCCAGGCAAAGGGCAGGAACAAGGAACACTCTTTTCATTATTTGCTGATTAGCACACCGTCGGCCATAAATTTGTACTCAATCTTAGGCTCAGTGATCTTTGCGATCTCATCTTCAGATTTTCCGCCATCTTTAGCATAATGCTTTAACTGTGCTACGGAGGTCTCGCTTACAAAAGCTTTTCCACTGATAACGGCATCCTGCTCCGAAGCATTTAGCGGCACGAAGAAAGCGTAATCCTTGAACTTAACAAAAGACTCTTTACCGCCCGGAAGTTCCATTGCCATCCAGCATCCTTTCTTCTGGCATACGTCCATGATCTTCGATTTGAATTTAACGCTTACGGTATCGCCAACTTTAAGGCCTTTGTACTTTTTCAGCATTTCTTCTTTAGAAAGCGCCTTGTCGGCAGCAATCTTTGCGCCAAAAGAAGCATATTCTACCTTCACTTCTTTTTTAGGCTCTACTACTTTTATTTCTTTAGATTCCACCACAGGCGCTTCAGCAACCGTCTCTGCAGATGGTGCTTCTTCTGTCTTTGTTACCGTATCGGTGTCGATCTTTATAGTATCGTCCTTGGTTTCAATGATCGTCTCTTCCGATTTTACTTCGGTTTCTTTATTTTTCTGGCAGGCCGCGAAAACAATAAGTGTTGCAGCCAGTACGAATACTTTTTTCATGGTAACTGAAATTGATTTTGTGAAGCAAATTTATGCAGAAAGTTTAACCTTACAACAACCCTGATCGTATTATTTTGCATATTCCTTTTTGATTCAATGTTTTAATCGAACTATATCCAATAATTATTAGCAAAACGGGCAGTAAGATGTTTTTTTAGTACATTTGCTTTAACACTACTAACCTAAACAATACTATTTCCTAATGGGAGAAAATGACATTATTATCAATAAGGCAGAGGCCAGCCACATTGGTTCTGTAGACTTTGAGAACCTCTCGTTTGGTAACATCTTTACCGACCACATGCTGGTGTGCGATTTCAGGAATGGTGCCTGGGAAACACCTGTTATCAAACCTTACGAGCCTTTCCTTATCGATCCTTCGGCTAAAGTATTCCATTACGGGCAGGCCATTTTTGAAGGAATGAAAGCTTATAAAGATGAGAACGACGATGTATGGCTTTTCCGCCCGGAAGAAAATCACCATCGTTTTAATAAATCAGCCGAAAGGCTTGCCATGCCCGAAGTGCCGGAAGAGGTATTTATCGGCGGAATGAAGAGGCTTCTTGACCTGGAGCGCGAATGGGTTAAAAAAGGCAAAGGCAACGCGCTTTACATCCGTCCGTTCATGATCGCGATTGGCTCGGGGGTTATTGCCGCGCCGTCTACACAATACCGTTTCATGATTATCCTCTCCCCTGCCAGGTCGTACTATTCCGGCGAGGTGAAAGTAATCATTGCCGAGCATTACAGCCGTGCCGCCAATGGGGGTATCGGGGCAGCTAAAGCAGCAGGTAACTATTCCGCGCAGTTTTACCCAACGCGTTTGGCAAACGAAAAAGGCTACCAGCAGATCATCTGGACCGATGATGCCACACACACAAAACTTGAGGAAGCCGGAACGATGAACGTATTTTTCCGTATAGGCGACACCTTATATACCGCCCCAACCAGCGAAAGGATACTGGATGGCATAACCCGCAAAAGCCTTATCGACCTTGCGGCACGCGAAAACATTAAGGTCGAAGTGCGCTCTGTGCTTGTACAGGAATTACTGGAGGCTGCCGAAAATGGGTCGCTGAAAGAGATATTTGGCGCCGGTACTGCCGCCGTAGTAAACCCTATCGTAGGTTTCTCCTATCAGGATAAGTACCACGAACTGCCAAAATTGGAGAAATCTTTCGCTTTGGAATTAAAAGATAAACTCACCAATATACAGTACAAACTGGCAGAAGATACTTTCGGGTGGACTGTAAAGGTATAGTGATCAGTCTGAACAAATAATTAAAAGAACAAAAACTCAAAGTATATTTTCTTTGAGTTTTTTGTTTTAAGCTATGGCGATTAAATAGCAGGATTAATACTCCAGTATTTTAGTGAAGTCGGGCTTAAAGTAGTTGGGCCCTTTCATTACCTTGCCATCTTCCCGGTATACCGGCTGTCCATCAGCGCCAAGCTTACTCATATTGCTGCGCTGTATCTCATCGAACACTTCTTCGATCTTGTATTGAAGGCCATGCTCTATAATCGTTCCGCAAAGAATATAAAGCATATCTCCAAGGGCATCGGCTACTTCTGTCAGGTCATTATTCTGTACCGCTTCAAGGTATTCTTCATTCTCTTCCTTCATCAGGTTATAGCGCAACAGGTTCACAGCTTCACCAAGGCTGGCTTTCGGCGTTTCACTCATGCCAAGCCCAAATGAGGAGTGGAACTCTTTTACGCAGTCTATTTGCTTTTTCATGGGATATGGATTTATAGCCTAAAAATAAAACGAAATGAACCCGCAAAATTGTAGCTTTGCAAAAAGATTTCAACATGTTTACAACAGGACTCATGATACTGAAAGCCGGTGACCCGCTCTTTACTCCCGGCCAGCTTATTTTTGCGGGATGTTTTATCGTTGTTTTTGTTATCGCCATGATATATGTATATCGAAAAGACCTTGCGTTGCACAAAAAATATTATAAAGGAAGCTATTGGATACTGCTTGCATTCATGGTTTTTATTGCCGCATTGTTCGTGATAAAATATGCTACTAAAGAGTAAATACTTAAAATCCCCACTTATGGGGATTTTTTTTGATGTTGAAGTTCATGACTTTTGGTAGATAGAATTAAAAAGAATGATTTGCATTATTATAAGCTTTTTGCTGCTTGCCGCCTTTGGCTTATACATTAATAAAAAGAATGTAAGGCAATTAGCTCTTTTAAGAAAGACATTGAAAACTTTTACTCTTGACGATACGATAAGGCAAAACAGCCTGTTGGCAATGGAAAAACTGGTAGACCGGCAGCAGGAGGAAAAGCAGCTCATTATACATAACCTGCACGACAACCTTGGCAGTATGCTTGCGGCACTAAGGCTTACTTTTGAGAACCTGCAGTTACGCTCCGGCAATCTTTCAGCTGAAAACCCGCTGTTGGAGAGAACCCACGGGCTACTGAATGAATCGTATCATAAAGTACATGGCCTCGCCAACGGGTTAAACACCGGACTGTATCCTGAAAACGGCCTGCTCCCTGCCGCATACGAATTTCTCCGTAAAATGGAAACTACCAGCGGCATAAAGATTTACTTTATCCATTTCGGCTTTTATGGAAGGATGGATAACAGTACCGAAATAATGCTTTTCAGGATTATCCGCGAACTGGCATCCAACATCATTAAGCATTCCTCGGCCACAGAAGCCACGATCAGCCTTACGCATCATGAGCATAATATTAATATATTAGCAGAAGACAACGGCATCGGCTTTAACCCCGAAGCCGTAAAACCCAAAAGCGGGCTTTATACCCTGAAGCAGCTTGCAGAAAGCCGTAAAGGAATATTTACAATAGATACAGCATATAAAAAAGGAACTAACATTATAATAGACCTGCCAATATGATAACGATAGCTATAGCCGAAGACCACCAGTCGCTGATTGACGGCATTAAATCTTTCCTGGAATATGAGGATGACATAAAAGTTGTAGGGGAAGCCAACGATGGCGAAAGGCTGTTGGAAATCGTACGGCTGAAAAAGCCTGATGTGGTACTGACCGACATAAGGATGCCTAAGACCGATGGCATTACGGCTACACGGCAGATCATGAAGGAATTTCCTTTCTGCAAAGTTATCGCCTTCAGCATGTTCGAGCAGGATGAGGCCGTGGCACAAATGGAGGCCGCCGGGGCATCGGGCTACATTATGAAGAATGCATCGCTAAAAACGGTACTTGCCGCTATTCGTGCCGTAATGAAAGGTGAAACATTCTTTGACATTTCGCTGAAGAAAACCGACTATAAGAAAAAAGAAGATGATGTGCACCTGAGCAAGAGGGAGCAGGAGATCATAAAACTTATTGGCGAAGGGAAAACATCCCAGGAAATTGCCGATATACTTTTTATTGGCAAGACCACAGTTGACACCCACAGAAAGAACATCCTGAAGAAGTTAAGTCTACAGGGCAAAAGTGAGCTGTTACGCTATTCAATGGAAAAAAAGTACGATTTTTAATACTTTAAGAGATTTTTAGTAGTAAAAATACCTACTTATAGGGATTTTTTGGTGTTTGATAATTTTTCAATTTTGTCGTAACAAATTTATTATCAACCTTAAAATCACCACCAATGAAAAAATTAAAAAGACTATCGATGCTGGCCGTGTTATTGTCGGCTACCATTTTTGCAGTTGCCTGTGAAGAAGAAGAGAGCAGCTCTGTAAGTAGTGGCAACTGTTATGAAGAGGTTCAGGCGCTTGCTGATATTGTAGTTACACGCAGCAACACTTTTTCTAATAATCCAACTACCGGAAATTGTAATTCCCTTAGATCGGCAGCAATAAATATGCTTAACGCCGCGGAAGACTGTGACGGTGGTGCAGCATTTGCAGAGCAGGCACAATTCTGGGTAGATTATGACTGTTCAGTTTTTGACTAAAATTAATTCTTATTAAAAAAATACCCCTAAATGGGTATTTTTTTTCTTTAGGGTAAGTGCTAATCTTGCATTTGTATTTTAAGAATATCTTAACATCCAATTATTTTCAATATTTTTGGTCCTTATTAATCAGTAAAATGACATTTATGAAAACCAGTCCGTACAAATTTATTTTAGCACTTGCCCTTGGCTTTTCGCTTGTAAACTGTTCTACACCGAATGTTCAGCGTGTAAGTGAAAACACGGTTACCGACCTTAGCGGAAGGTGGAACGAGACCGACTCAAGGCTTACCGCAGAGGAAATTACAGCAGAAATGATGGAACATTCATGGTACAGTACTTACGCAGCTGAAAACGGCGGTAAGAAACCTGTTATCATTGTAGGTATCATCACTAACAAATCGCACGAGCATATACCGTCTGAAACATTCTCTAAAGACATTGAGAAAGCGATCATCAACTCCGGAAGGATGAAACTGGTTCAGGGTGCCGACAAGCGTGAGGAACTGCGTGCTGAAAGGGCCGACCAGCAAAACTACTCTTCTCAGTCGACTATGAAAAAATTCGGTCTTGAGAATGGCGCTGATTTTATGCTCCAGGGAACGATAAACTCTATCGTTGACCAGCATTCAAAAGAAAAGACCATCTATTACCAGGTAGATCTTGAACTTACCAACATCCAGACAAACGACAAAGTTTGGATCGGCGATAAAAAGATCAAAAAATATCTTGGTAACAAGAAAATGAAATAAGATTACAAACCAACCACCATTTACCACCAATTTATTTGACTAATGAAAGCGACCAAAAACAATATTACCACTTTAACCAAAGCAGCGCTGATACTGTTAATGATTGCTTTTCAATCCTGCGGTACCTATAATACCAAAACAGCAGAAATTGAAAACGACCTTCTAAACGGTAACTTCGACGGCGCCCTTGCCGGCATCGATAAAAACAAGTTCCTGTCAAAGGATCGCAACAAGCTGCTGTACCTTATGGAAAAAGGTAAGCTGGAACACTTAAAAGGAAATTATGCTGGCAGCAACATCCTTCTGGAAGAAGCTTACATCATGATCGACGATAAAATCAAGACCAATGTAGGGCAGGCCATTGCGGGTAAGTTTACCAATCCGATGGCCGAGCCTTATAAAGGTGAGGATTTTGAGAAAGTTACCATCCACTACTACAAAGCGTTAAACTATTTTATGCAGGGCATGCCTGCGGAAGCTCTTGTAGAAGCTAAAAGGATAAACATTAAACTACTGGAACTTAACGACAGGTATCCGGAAAACAAGAACAAGTACCGTGAAGACGCATTCTCTCAGATACTCCAGGGAATAATCTACGAAAGTACAGGCGATATTAACAATGCGTTTATTGCTTACCGCAACGCGGAAGAGATATACAATAAAGATAACGGGCGTTTTTTTGGTATGCCCATGCCGGAGCAGCTTAAAGCAGACCTGCTAAGAACTACCAAAAAGCTCGGATTTATACAGGAACATAACGACTACAAGAAGAAATTCAACGTAGCACCGGATCCTGCACCTAAGAAAGAAACTGCCGCTAAAGGCAAAAAAAGCAAGGGTAAAAAAACAACAAAAGAAGAAAAACCCGCTGAGGAACAACCGAAAGTTGTGGAACCTACAGGCGAAGCCATCGTATTTTGGGAGAACGGCCTGGGCCCTGCGAAAGACCAGATTGTTATCACTGCATCAGGTGGCAGCGGTATCTTCTACGGAAGTTACATGGATGGCGACATTATGGAGGAAATTTTAATTCCTATACCTCCGGGAACCAACATTGGAAGCATCAACGCAATCGCGATACCAAAATACAGAAAAAGGGAAAGCTACTACAGCAAAGCCTCGATAGTTGTGGATAACAAAGAGCAGCAATTTGAGCTTGCACAGGACTTCTACCCTATTGCCAAACAGTGCCTTAAAGACAGGATGCTAAGGGAAACCATTAACCTGGTACTTCGCTTTGCGGCCAAAAAAGGCGGAAGTGCATTATTGGGCGCACTTGCAGAGCAGGCTTTTGGAAGTGTGGCCGGTGACGTAACAAAACTTGGCGCGGATGCCGCCGGAGCTGCCACCGAAAAAGCAGATACCCGCAACTGGCAATCCCTGCCTGCAACAATAGGTTACGCAAGGGTACCATTGAAAGAAGGCGAAAACAAATTTATACTGAGGAAATACGGGCCACAAGGTATTGATACCGATACACTCACCATACCTTACAAAAGAGGCCTTCAGATTGTAAATTATTTCGACTTGGGGCGTACGCAGCTAATACCTGCCTCACAAAATATGAATAGCCTTGTTACTACAGTGAATGGGAACTCACAGAATACCGCTACAACCAAAACATTATTGATCGGAGGTACTGCCCCTTCTACAACAAATGTAGCTACACCGTCACCTACAGGTTATAAGCCGGTACCGGCAGGTGTAACAGCAACCAGCGTTGTAGATAAATACATTGCTGCCATTGGAGGTGTTGAAAAGGTTCAGGCTGTAAAGACGCAGTATATGCAGGTAACCTCTAACCATTTGGTAAACGGGCAGCAAATTTCTAACGACATTACCGTGAAGATTAGCGGTGATAATAGTTACACTACCGTTTCGTCTAATGGTAAAAATATCATGACTTCGCTTATTAATAGTGAAGGTGCTTTTACAATTACTGAGAAAGGCAAACGCAAAAAAATGGATAAATCTATGGCTGAAGCTATGAGGGTAGGCACCAGAAGGCTTTATGAAACATGTACAATGCCTCTGCAAAATGGCGCGAAACTTGATGGTATAACAACTATAAATAATGAAGACGCGTATAGTTTAACATTCACAGAGCCTGCATCCGGAAATCCGATGACCTACTATTATAGTGTTAAAACAGGTTTGCTTACCGCGTCATTTATGGAAGCCAGGGCAGTGGGTATCAGGATAAAATCTACAAATTACTTTTTTGATTACAGGGATGTGAACGGCGTGCTTTTCCCTTTTAAAATGAAAACAGTTACAGATAAAGACTCCTCTGGTGAAATGATCTATAACGAGGTTAAGTTCAACGAAGGCGTAACTGACATGGACTTTCAATAAAAACAGGAACTATGAAAAGAATAGTATTACTTATAGCCCTTTTTTCCTGCCTTGCCGTAAGCGCGCAGGATAAAGGCGTTTGGGATAACTGGCAAAGGACCAGCTGCTACAGCAAAATAGCATTCCGTCTCATGTATGTTGGCAAAAATGGCACCCAGTACCAATGGAAAGTGCAGTTTAAGAATGATTATCCCCAGCTTATCTCTTTCAATTATAATGTGACGGACAAGCTGCAACAATACAATATCACAACGCACCGCAAATCGCTTGAAGCAAAACAGGTGAGTCCGGAGATCGAGTTCTTTACCAAAGAGGAAGATATTTTTATCCTTGTGGATAAAGTAAGCCTCTCCCCTTACCCTGAAAATTTTGTCGACTGCGATCATTAAAAAAAGCAAAAGGCCGGTTCGGCCTTTTTTCGATTAATATAACACCCTATGAAAAAGGTCTTCATACTTCTATTACTCTGCCTGCCTCTGGTTGATGGGATCGCGCAGGACAAAAAATACAAAACACTGCTGAAAGACATGAATAGCATGCTTAAAAATGCGGAAGAATTCAATTACATTTTTGAGCCTGACTTTAAGATCGTACAGCCTTACCAAATAAAAGAAGGTATACTGTCGGTCATAATAAAAGGCAAAGCCAATGATGAACCACTTACACGAAAATATGAAGCACCGATAACAGACATAAAAGATTTCGTAATGGATATCTATTATGTGCTGAGCTTCCGCAGCGAATCGGTCGTCATTTCAGACCTTAGCGATGGCCAATGGAAAGAAACGGGCAGGCTGGATTATTTTCATATCGGCAGAGCCAGGGAATCTGAAACCCATAAATGGTCCGGAAGGTTTCGCGAAGAGCTTAACAACCTTTTTCCTGATCTGGAAAACGAGTACGAATGGATGGATTAGGCCGAAAACTAATTTCGGTTGTTAAGGGAAATATTGCTATTTTTACGGCAAATTAAGTTTTCAGCTGTATGAAAATCGTAAAATATATATTTCTCCTATTGCTATTGGCCTCCATAGCTGTTACCGTTTTTATAGCAACCCAGGAGGGTAAATACGATATTCATAAAGAACGCGTAATCAAAGTGCGTAAAGATGTGCTTTACAACTATATTAATGATTACCGCAATTGGGAAAACGTAGGTATTATAACTGATGCCGACAGCACTGCAGCCTACTCCTATTCTGAAAAAACCGGTGGTACCGGCGCTTCGATGGAATGGAAAAAAGGAGATGTAGAAGGGAAAATAACTACGCTAAAACTAAAGGAAAACGACTCTATACAACAGAAAGCCGTAATCGACGGGCTTACTTCTGAAATCACCTGGGGATTTGACGATACCGCTGCAGGCACAAAAGTTTCTGTAAGGTTGCAGGGGCAACTGACATTTTCTGAAAAAGCTGCCGCCGTGCTTAGTGGCGGCGTAGAAGAAAAATTTGAAAGTGCGCTTGATAAAGGCCTCGGGAACCTTAATACTTTCCTGATTCATGAGTTAAGCACCTATAATGTTGAAGTAAAAGGCGTGGTAAACAAAACAGGAAGCTTTTATATCGGTCAGCGGGCCACAACAGATACTAAGGCAGCACAGGCCAAGGTAAGCGAACTTCTACCTAAATTACAAGCGTTTATAAAAGAGAATAAAATCACTCCCGCAGGAAGCCCTTTTACATTGTATGACAGGAATGACAGCGGGGCAAATAAGGTTAGCTTCATTGTATGCATACCGATCAAAGATGAGATCTTTACCACTCCGGGAAGTGATATTATCGGAGGGAAGCTTGCCACATTTAAAGCGCTCAAAACTACACTTACAGGCGACCATTCTCACCTGCCAAAAGCATGGGAAGCCGGCTTTAAACACCTATCCGGGAAAATGCTCCAGGAAAACACTACGGGGCAGTATATGGAAATTTATACTAAAAATGTAAAGCATACCAAAAAGCCGTCAGGATGGATAACTGATATCTACATACCGATAGGAGCACCCGCAGTTACACCGGTAACGGAGGAAGCACAGCCTGTAGTGCAACAGTCTGCGGCTCCAAAGCCATCATCTTCGGCTGTACCGGCAACGGTAAAACCCGCCAGTACAACTGCACAGCCACGCCAGGTTAACAAGCCTTCAACAGCACCTCAGGGTAGCAAACCTGCTGCAACTACAAACGCCACACCCCGTACACAGGCATCGGGAACAACTCCAAAGCCTGCTGCTCAAAAGCCACAGCAGAATCCATAAAAAATCCCGCCGGAGCGGGATTAATTATTTTTTGATAATGTGCTTAACCACTGTTTCCGCGGCATGAAGTCCGAAAACTGCGGGAATCCAGCTGTTAGTCCCAAAAAATGACTTCTTAAAGTTTGAACCATCGGTCATCTTAAGGCTGCTTTGGTCCGGAGTCTCTACAGAGAATACCGCTTTTACCCCTTTTGAAACCCCTTCTTTGCGAAGGCGCTTACGTATAGTTTTTGCTAATGGGCACACATCGGTCTTGCTGATATCGGCCACACGTACTTTACCTGCCTCATATTTGCCACCGGCGCCCATGTTGCTGATGATCTTCACCTTCTGCCTCCTGGCCGAAAGGATAAGGTTCAGCTTAGGCGTAATACTGTCGATACAGTCCAGTATATAATCATATTCAGGCGTTACCAGTTCATACGCCCTGTCCGGGGAAAGAAATTCTTTTATACGGATAAGTTTAAGTTCCGGGTTGATGTCCATCAGCCTGTCGCCTACGATATCCACTTTGGGTTGCCCTACGGTAGAGTGCAGTGCCGGCAGCTGGCGGTTGATGTTGGTAATGTCTACAGTATCACCGTCCACTATTGTCATTGTACCCACCCCTGCCCTTGCCAGGAATTCGGCCGCAAAGGAACCTACCCCACCAAGGCCTACTACCATTACATGGGAATTTTTTAAATTTTCGAGGCCTTGCTTCTTAAATAAAAGTTCGGCACGCTCTGTCCATTCAGCCATTTTTAAAAACGCTTTTAAAATTAATGCTTATATTCTCTTTCAGGTGTTCCACTGGCATATTCCGTGCCAATGCTGCCTTTATATATACTTCTTCCAACCCTTCTTCTATTGTATCCGTTTCAAGAAAAAACCTGTCTTCAGGTATTTCTGCCAGCACGCCGGACAATTCCGGATTCCTCAGCAGGTATTTACCAAATGAAAGGTAAAAACCATTATCCAGCAATTGTTTTGCTACCTGGGCGTTTTTAGAAAACCCATGTACGATCATGGGCACATCTGGGCTCATCTCTTTCGTTATTACAATGAGTTCCTGAAATGCAGCGACAAGGTGCAAAATTACAGGTTTTTGATATTCCTTCGCCAATAAGAGTTGCTTTTTGAAAACCGCAACCTGCACATCCATCGGAATATCGATCCTTTTATCCAGCCCGCATTCGCCTAAAGCGAGACAATCGGGTTGTTGCAGGCGATCTTCTATAATTGCCAGGTGTTGCTCCTGTTTATCTGTATCAATATACCACGGGTGGATTCCTGTTGAATACCAGGCCACGTCAACATACTCATACGGATATCGGTTAACGACCTCAAAAACATCAGGATCACCGGAAGAGGTATGGGTATGAAGGTTGTACAGCATTAGCTAAAATACACAGGAGTTGTATTAAGATAGTAATGCGCGTAGTATTCCGTTTTACGCAGCTGCCTGTTGTGTTCGAAATCAACGTAAGGTGCACGACAATGCGGGCATCTCAGGGGGTTATAGAACCTGAACATCCCATCTTTACTTACCGGCAACTGGTTTTCTACTTCCTGCAAAACCGGTTCATCTACATGCTCCTGTAGCTGTACAGGCAAATTCGGGATATCACCATATTTTACAAAAAGTATTTCTTTTGAGTTCTCAGAATAAAAATACTGAATATCGCTAAAGCCCGCATGGATAAAATCGAGCGAAAAGCTTTCTTTACATTCATCACAGATACAAACCAGCCGTGTAGTACCACCGGTTACTATCCCAGGATAATGCAATCCCCTGGCAAAGGTGCCTGCACCCGTAAGCGCGGCATTAGCCTCTCCCCTGTCCGAAAGCATGAAAGGCTGAAAACGCACGCCTTCATCGGTATCCCTGTTATACTTTTCTTTATTGCGGGAGATAAAACCATCGATCTGGACGGAGGAATTGGCATTGACACGAACTGATGAATGAAGGTACGCTCCTTCAAGGCTCATACCGTTTGCTCTGGGTTCAATTTTATACCGTGCGGCTACCCTGCTGTTCTCATACACAACAATCTCCGGAACTTCTCCATGTAAGCTAATAACAGGCTGTATCTCGGTATCCGGAAAATGTGCATTGGCGTGGCTGAAGATAAAGATCTCATTTTTATGGGAATTGACCCTGTTACTCAAAACAGGTACGCGATCGTTTTGTCCGCGATACATTCTTTTTATCACGAAGAAAACAACAACAAGACAGAACACAAAAAGAAAAAGTGTAAACAGCATATATTTATATTACGATATTACCCCGCTGCCAATCAGTTCCTCACCAATATGCCATGCGGCAAACTGTCCTTCGGTAATGGCCGATTGCGACTGTTCGAAGGAAATATACATTCCGTTGTCAAACTTGTGCAAAGTAGCTTTTTGTAACGGCTGACGGTAGCGGATACGCACCATCACATCCATAGTTTCGCCATCTTTCAATGCAAGGTCTTCCCGCACCCAGTGGATTTCGCTTTCCTGGATAAACAACGCCCTACGGAACAATCCCGGATGGTTATGGCCCTGCCCGGTATAGATTGTATTTGTAGCTACATCGGTTGCAATGATAAAGAGGGGTTCTTTTGTCCCCCCCACATTTAGCCCCTTGCGCTGGCCTATGGTATAATAATGCGCACCCTGGTGCCTGCCAACCATTTTACCCATTTCAGGGTTATAATCGGTATTTCTGGCTTCATAGGCAAGCTGTTCTTTTACAGAACTGAATTGTGGTAATTCCTGTGTATAAGTATCTGCATCGGCTGCAACTTCATATATAATGCCTTCTTTCGGCTGTAATTGCTGCTGCAGGAACTCCGGGAGGCGTACCTTACCGATAAAACAAAGGCCTTGTGAATCTTTCTTTTCTGCAGTTACCAGGTCCATTTTGGCAGCGATCTCACGCACCTGAGGTTTGGTAAGCTCCCCTATAGGAAACAGCGCTTTGCCAAGTTGTTCCTGCGAAAGCTGGCACAAAAAGTACGACTGGTCTTTATTGCCGTCTACCCCTGCAAGCAATTGGTATACCTCTTTACCGTCTTTCTCAAGAGTACCTTTGCGGCAGTAATGCCCGGTAGCCACATAATCGGCGCCAAGGCTGAGCGCGATCTTCATAAAAACATCAAACTTAATCTCGCGATTGCATAGTACATCGGGGTTCGGGGTGCGTCCTTTCTCATATTCATTGAACATATAGTCTACAATACGCTCCTTATACTGTTCGCTAAGGTCGACCGTCTGGAAGGGAATACCCAATTTTTCGGCCACCAAAAGCGCATCATTGCTGTCTTCCAGCCACGGGCATTCGTTGGATATCGTTACAGAATCATCATGCCAGTTCTTCATGAACAGGCCAATAACCTCAGAGCCTTGCTCCTGAAGCAGGTATGCCGCCACACTTGAATCCACACCGCCCGAAAGGCCCACTACAACACGTTTCATTTTAAATCCTTTCTTCTAAATTTGTGCAAAATTACGCTTTTTTTTGGTACCCCTGATAAAGGCAATTTTTTCACCTCTCCAGACATAAAAAAATCCCAAAAGTTCAAAACCTTTGGGATCGTATACTCTAAGTCCATCTGGCTATCCTTGCTTTGGCTTTTGCCTGGCTGAAGGCTTTTTAGCGCTCATGTTCACTTCTTTCACAACCTTATTGTTTTCGTAAAATTTCCAGATACCGGTTTTCTTACCGTCGGTATATCTACCCTTCGATACCAGGTTACCCTGCCCGTCCCTATAGGTTGCTTCACCATGAAACTGGTCATTCCTGTACGTTGCATCCTCAAGTAAAATACCTTTTTCGGTATATTTTTTATACGGTCCTTCTTTAATACCGTTTACAAAAGCGGTCTCTTCATTGGTAGTGCCATTTGGAAAAAACACCTTACGAAGCCCGGTGATTTTACCTTTAATATATTTCTCGGAAGACATCAGTGCTTTACCATCCGGATGATAAAACTTCCACTCACCTTCCCGCAGCTTGTTAATCTCCCTTCCCTCGCTCAACTTATTGCCTTTTTCATCAAAGAATACGGTAAAGCATGATCCGTCCGCAGCAAATGTACGGGTGGCAGCCAGTGTAGAAGTTTTGTTGTTCTCAAAGAATTTAAACGTCCCTGTTTCCCTTCCATTTTCAAAAGTGCCTTCGTACCGTGGCCTGTTGGTATCTTCATAAATACCTTTCCAAAGGCCGTGGCGTTTACCGGAAGCATTATTCTTATTAATATCTTGTGCTGTTACGGCAAAAACCGAACAAAAAATGATAAGGGCTATAAAAACTATTTTTCTCATAAACAGGTTAAGTTGTGGTCTCTATATAACTTTTAATGATTGATTTTAGTATATCCAAAAGTACACCAAATAAAAAAACCGTCTAACAAAATTAGACGGTTCCTATATTATTTTATTGCCGGTTATGATTTGGCGTTTGCTTTTTGACTAAGTTCCAGCGATATAGCAGTGCGCTCCATCTTAAGCTTTCCTGCCATCGTTTCCACTACAAGCGTTTCTTCAGCAAGCTCTGCGATCCTGCCGTGAATTCCGCTTTTAGTAATGATCTTATCGCCAACTTTAAGCGCTTTTTCAAATTCTTTTTCTTGTTTCTGCCTTTTTTGCTGTGGCCTTATCATCAGGAAATAGATGACAACGAACATAAGGATCAGAGGTAAAAATGTCTGTAATTGTTCCATTGATTATTATTTAACAACGCCTATGCCTTTAGAGGCAACATTGGCTTTAAAATTAAGTACTTCGGTACCTTTCTCTGTGTTCAGTGTTACCGTAACCTGTTTTTGCTGGTTACCGGGTTTGCCGCTTGAATCAAAAGTTACTTTGATCTCACCACTTCCTCCCGGTTTTACAGGTTCCTTGGTGTAGCTTGGCACTGTGCAGCCGCAACTTGCTTTTACATCGCTGATTACAAGGTCTGCAGTACCCTCATTAGTAAAGGTATAGACATGCTCCGCTTTTGTACCTTCGGCAATTGTACCGAAATCATGGTCGGTATTGGCAAATTTTATTACAGGAATCTTACCCGCTTCCGCGTGCGCAAGCTCTGCTTTTTTAGCCGTATTCTCGTCGATGCGAAGCGCGGCATTCTCTTTTTTGCATGATGTCAGCGCTAAAGATGCTATGGCAAGCATAGCTACTGATTTTTTAATCATAACTATAATATTAAATTGTGTTTTACATTAGGCCCCTTCCGGCCTTTATCATTTTGCCGGATCCCTGGTATTCTTTTACAAGGTTATCCAGGATTCCGTTGATAAAAATACTGCTTTTTGGCGTAGAATACTCTTTTGCAATCTCAAGATATTCATTTATCGTCACTTTTACAGGGATCGAAGGGAATTTGAGAAACTCGCATATTGCCATTTTCAGGATGATAGCATCAATTTCAGCTATACGCTCTGTATCCCAGTTAGGCGTTTTGTCGATAAATTCCTTTGCAAGCTCTACCTCATTCAGCACCGTTTTACGGAATAAATCCCTTACAAAGTCCTTATCGTCCGCATCTTTATACAACCTTGGCACAACATACGAATCGCGGCCCTCCAGGGTAAGCTGCTTCAGCTGCTTGCTGATGAGCGTATTTACAAGCGGAATATCATCCACCCAGGTGAGCTTGTGGTCCTCCAGGTATTCGTATAGTTTTTCATTGGGAGCAACTACCTCGGTAAAGAGGTCGTGTACAAAATCACGGTCTTCTTCAAAAGTGTTCTCGCGATTGTGCATATACTTCTGGTACACCTCACTGGCTTTTACATCTTCAAGAAGCAACAGGATATAATCATCATTATTCTTCCAGTTGTAGATCTTCCTGTCTTCAATAGCAATACCCAGGGCGTTGCTTTCCGAAAGAAGCTCCAGCACTATATTGTTGATGAATTTTTTGTTAGGATTGCGCTCCTCAGCTGTGGCAAGGTGTTTTTTTTGCGACTTGGCTATAAAATCCTCCTCGCTGTTCCTTAGCTCTACAAGCGCCGAAACCATAATGAGGTAAAGATCACGGATGTTTTCTATACTTTGGAAAAGGAATTTCTCTTCCTTTTCAAGATTATCTGAATCATTTTGATGCATCGCGTAAATCGACTGCATTACCTTCATCCGAATATGTCTCCTGTTTAACATGAGCCTTTAAGAACCTTTAAAAATTAACGAAGCGAAAGGTTATCCTTTCGCTCCGCAAAATTAAGAATATTATTTCTTTACGCTAATTATTTAGCGGTTTCTTTTTTCCTGTCGTCGATGCGCTTTTGCGCGATAGACATAGCAGCCTGCTGTGTAGTAATACCATTAGCCTCTGCAAAATGGAAAATCTCAAGCGTAGTGTTGTAGATATTTTCCGTCCTTCTCATTGCTTCTGCCTTGTCGTAACCTACGATTTCAGCATATACGTTGATGATACCACCTGCATTGATAAGGAAATCCGGAGCATAAGCGATGCCTTTCTCCATTAGGATTTTGCCATGTACCTGCTCTACTGCGAGCTGGTTGTTGGCAGCACCGGCGATAACCTTAGCTTTCAGCCTGTTGATCGTTTCATCGTTTACAGTAGCGCCCAGTGCACACGGAGCATAGATATCTACATCAGCACTGTATACATCGTCGCCTGCAAAAATAGAAGCGCCATATTTGGCAGCTACTTCCTGCATCCTCGCCTCGTTGATATCGGATATCTGAACCAACGCGCCTTCTTTTGTAAGGTAATCGATAAGGGTTTCACCTACGTGGCCTGTACCCTGTACCAATACTTTCTTACCGTCGAGATTGTTGGATCCGAACTGGTGCATTGCGGCAGCCTTCATACCCATATATACACCGTAGGCCGTTACAGGAGAAGGGTTTCCTGAACCACCCCTCGATTCTGATATACCGGTTACGTGCTTGGTTACATCATTTATACGGTCCATATCGGCAGTGGTAGTACCTACATCTTCAGCTGTAATGTATTTTCCGCTTAGGGAATCTACGAACTGGCCGAACCTTGTTATCATTTCCGGAGTCTTGTCAACTTTAGAATCACCCATGATAACAGCCTTGCCGCCGCCCAGGTTAAGACCCGAGATAGCCGACTTATAGGTCATACCTCTTGAAAGCCTCAGAACGTCATTCAAAGCTTCCCATTCGTTGGCATACTTCCACATTCGTGTACCGCCAAGCGCAGGGCCTAAAACGGTGTTATGGATGCCAATTATTGCCTTTAAACCCGTATCTTTGTCATGACAGAAAACAACCTGCTCATGATCATTAAAAGAGGTTTGGCCGAATACAGGGTCGACTTTGCTAAGTTCGTTAGCCTTAATAACTTCTGCTATCATAAATAGAATTTTTTTAAATTTGAATTATTTAAAAACAGGATACAAAATTACACATATAATTAAGATAAGACAGAATAAAACGTTTTTTTTACGTTTTCCATAATTAGAAGCCGGTTTTTTTGATTCATTCAAATCTCGTGCCACTTAACAATTTTAACATTTACATATCGATAATATCGCAGTTACGATAAATTAACATGAAAGAACTTCAGTATTTAAACAAATATTTTGCAAAATATAAATTTCAATTTCTTCTAGGGATTCTTATCACTATAGCGGCTCAGATCTTCTCGCTTTTCACCCCCCAACTCGTAAAGGAGTCTATCGATGCAACACAGGAATTTCTTGAAAACGGAAAAGAAGGCGATATTTACGGCATACTTATCAATAACCTGCTCCTTATTATAGCAACCACGCTTATAGGCGGTATCCTTACCTTCTTTATGCGGCAGACATTAATTGTGATGTCGCGCCACGTAGAATTTGACCTTAAGAACGAAATATTCAGGCATTACGAAAGGCTTACGCAGTCTTTCTATAAAAGGAACCGTACGGGCGACCTTATGAACCGCATAAGTACCGATGTAGACCGCGTACGGCAGTATGTCGGGCCGGCCATTATGTATTCCTTAAATACCATAGTGCGAACTGTAGTGGTAGTAACACACATGTGCATTATTTCCCCGAAGCTTACCCTTTACACCCTGCTGCCCCTCCCTCTTCTGGCGTGGAGCATCTTTAAGATCAGTAAAGAGATTAACAAACGGAGTACACTTTACCAGCAAAACCTCTCCAAGCTATCGACGTTCACACAGGAAATGTTTTCCGGTATCCGTATTATCAAAGCATACGCCCTTGAAAATCAAAAAGAGAAAGACTTCACCGAACTTTCGCGTGACAGCGTAAAAAAGAACATGAGCCTTGCTAAAGTGAACGCGCAGTTTGGCCCGCTAATGATACTACTAATAGGTATAAGCAACCTCATCGTGATCTATGTTGGCGGGATAATGTATATGAACGGCAGTATCGACAAAATCGGAACAATAGCCCAATTTATACTTTACATCAATATGCTTACCTGGCCGGTGGCATCGTTGGGCTGGATCTCCTCAATGGTACAGGAAGCCGAAGCCTCACAAAAGAGGATCAATGAATTCCTTAAAACGGAGCCGGAAATTCAAAATACGGCAGAAGGCCACACAGCAGTATTAGGACAGGTAGCTTTTGAGAATGTGTCTTTCACCTATGAAGACACCAATATTACAGCACTTAAAGACGTTTCCTTTACCGTAAACAAAGGAGAAACACTTGCTATACTTGGCCGTACGGGTTCGGGTAAGTCGACTATATTGTCGCTCATCAGCAGGCTGTATGACGCTGAAAGCGGACAGGTAAATGTCGACGGGCAGGACATCCGCAAACTAAATCTGGACGACCTGCGTGATAGTATCGGTTTTGTACCGCAGGATGCTTTTCTATTCTCGGACACGATAAAAAACAACATTAAATTCGGCAATGAAGATGCTACCGATGAAGAAGTGATTGCCGTAGCCAAAAAAGCAGTAGTACACAATAATATAGTGGGCTTTACCAAAGAATATGAAACTATATTGGGTGAACGCGGTATTACCCTTTCCGGCGGGCAGAAACAGAGGGTATCTATTGCCCGTGCATTAATCAAAGACGCGCCAATATTATTACTGGACGACTGCCTCTCTGCTGTAGATACCGAAACTGAGGAAGCAATACTGAACAACCTGCTTGATTTTTGCCGTGATAAAACAACGGTGATCGTAAGCCACCGCGTTTCTTCAGCAAAAAATGCCGACCGTATCATTATCATGGAAGAAGGAAAAATCATACAGGAAGGAACTCACAATCAGCTTGTAAATGAGGCCGGATATTACAAAGAATTGTACCTGAAGCAACTTTCTGAAAAAGAATTGCAATAAAATGTTGGATAATTTAGTTTTTTTTTAGATTTTTGGTCACCACATAATAAACAAGATTATGAGAGAACATGACATGCTGGAAAAGGAAGAGATCTTTTCTAAAGTTTTAAGGGCGGGAAGAAGGACCTACTTTTTCGATGTAAGGGCTACAAAAGCTGACGACTACTATATCACCATCACAGAAAGCAAGAAGTTCACAGAAGAAGATGGTTCATTCCACTTTAAGAAGCATAAGATCTATCTTTATAAAGAAGATTTTGCCTCTTTCAGGGAAATACTTGATGAAATGACCGATTATGTACTTTCTAATAAAGGAGAAGAGGTAATATCCGAAAGGCACCAGAAAGATTTCAGGAGGCTTTTTGGGGAGAAAGGCGAAGAAGCTGTAACAGTTACCGCTACCGAAAGCTTTACCGATGTAAACTTCGACGATATTTAATAGTCACCGACAAAATTTATAAAGCCCGTTATCTTACGATTCCGGGCTTTTTTATTATACCATTGATATTGAATTAAACTAGGCTATCCTCAGTCCATTAGCTACCTTAAAATCAGGAGACAGCAACACTACATCACCCTCCTCGCCTACAGCACCCAGAACAAGACACTCGCTCATGAACCTGCCGATCTGCTTTTTCGGGAAATTAACTACTGCCACCACCTGACGCCCTGCAAGGTCTTCTTTAGTATAACGTTTTGTAATTTGCGCCGATGACTTTCGAATACCAATAGCTTCACCAAAATCAATGGTTAGCTGGTAAGCAGGTTTGCGTGCTTCCGGAAAGTCGTTTACCTCGATAATGGTACCGACACGCATTTCTGTTTTTTCAAATTCCTCCCATGTGAGTAAAGTTTCAGTATCCATTTGTAAATGTTTTATCACAACCACAAAGCCTGGTGTTCGTGGTGAAATCCTTTATGAACTTTGTGGTTCTTCTTAAATTTCGTATTTTGCTAAGATAAACGTTTATCCAAAAATGGCAAAGACTTTATCTAACATGCTTCCTCTCGGTACACCGGCACCCAACTTCAGGCTGAAGGATACTAATTCCAATTACTTCTATTCTTTTGAGGATTTAAAGGGAGAGAAAGGTACGCTCGTAATGTTTATCTGCAATCACTGTCCTTATGTGCACCACGTGATGGATGAGATCATTATGATCGCCAACGATTACCGTGTGCAGGGCATAGGGATGATTGCCATAAGCAGTAACGATACCGACAAATACCCACAGGACGGGCCGGAACAGATGACGGAATTTGCTTTTGAAAATGGGATGTCTTTCCCTTATTTATTTGATGAAACGCAGCAAACCGCAAAAGACTTTGATGCGGCCTGTACCCCCGACTTTTATCTTTTCGATAATTCTGATAAGCTGGTGTACAGGGGGCAGCTGGACGACTCCAGGCCGGGCAATAATATACCTCTTAGCGGAAGCGACCTGCGTAATGCGATTGACGGCGTACTGTATAATCGTAGCATCCCTGACAATCAGAAACCAAGTATGGGGTGTAATATAAAGTGGAAAACGGCCTCTCCCTAACCCTCTCCAAAGGAGAGGGAACTGTTACGTGCCAACAGTTCATTATCTTGTGCAGGTTTGAGCAATCGTGGAATTTCCCCTTTGGGGGCTAGGGGGCTTTTTCAAGAACCACATCTATCGGCTTGTTCATTTTACGCCCGAATTTCATTCCGGCCTGCTGGCTCTCGTTAGAACATAAAATGTACATATTGTAGCTGTTGAGCGGAATGAGCACGGTTTTGAACTTACCGCCATTTTCGTTACCATCGGTATCTTCGATCTTTACCTGGAAACTGTCAGCGGGAAAAGTATTGACGACGGAAAGGAGGTAATTGTCTTTTGCATACGGAAAAAACCAGCGTTCTTTAGCAGCTTTAGCTCCTTCTGCCAGGCGCTTGTTATCATCACCTATCCTGTAGTTGAAGGTGAACACCATTGGTTCATCCGCATGATTATAAGAGTATTTATTCGCCTTATTGATAACTTCATTACCAAGGCTGTCTACAATAGTAACCCTGAGGTTTTTGACATTCTCTTTTTTACCGTCTTCATGAATATCCAGCACTACATACGAGGTAAAGTCGTAACCGCAGTGCATTACCTGCGCTTTGGCGGCAAAAGGAAATAAGAATATAAAGGCTAATAAGTATCGCATATGTTTCATAGTGCAAAGATAATCATAACCAAGCAAAAAGCATTCCAATAAAAAACCCCGGAGAATTTCATCTTCCGGGGTTTATATTTCATGAGGTTCTCAATTCTGATTACTCAATACTCAATACAGATTATTTCACATCCATCAGTTCTACATCAAAAATCAATGTAGCATCCGGCGGTATAACACCTCCTGCACCGCGTGAGCCATAGCCAAGGTGCGACGGGATTACAAAACGTGCCTTATCGCCTACCTGAAGCAATGCGATACCTTCGTCCCAGCCTTCAATTACCTGGCCTACGCCAAGCTGAAAGTCAATTGGCTGTTTCCTTTTATAAGAAGAGTCAAATACCTGGCCATTTTCAAGCGAACCTGAATAATGTACCGATACTTTTTTTCCTTTTTCTGCCTGCTTGCCATTACCTTTCTGGATCAATTTGTAACGAAGCCCGCTTTCAGTTTTTTCAAAGCCTGCAGCAAGTTTTTCCATAGCCTCTTCAGCCTGTTTTTTTGCATCGGCAATGCGCTTTTCGCGCGAGCCTTCAAAAGTACGAAAGGCCTCTATGGCATTCCATTTTTTAGCCTCTTCGCCTTCACGGATAATTTCAAGGGTTTCGATCTTATCGCCCTGTGCAATGGCATCTACCACATCCTGGCCTTCTACTACATTACCGAAAACTGTATGTTTGTTGTCCAACCATGGCGTAGCAACGTGTGTGATAAAGAACTGTGAACCGTTAGAGCCCGGACCTGCATTAGCCATAGACAATACGCCCGGCCCACTGTGTGTGAGGCTAGGATGGAATTCATCGTCGAACTGGTAGCCCGGCCCGCCTGTACCAACACCCTGAGGGCATCCTCCCTGTATCATAAAATCAGGAATAACGCGGTGGAATTTCAGTCCGTCATAATACGGTTTGCCCTGCGGCTTTTCGTTATTTTCAAGATTGCCCTCGGCAAGGCCAACGAAGTTGCCTACTGTTCCCGGTGTTAGGTCGTGAGTAAGCTTTACGAGTATGCTTCCTTTATTTGTATTGAATTTTGCGTAAATTCCGTTTTCCATTATGAGTTGTTTTTTGTTTGTAATGTGCAAATTTACGAATAAAAATCCTACCTCCATTATGGGGTTTCATAACAAAAAGGTAAATTTGGACAATTCATAACTATGGAATTCATATCTGAAAAAGTTTGCAAAGACTGTGGTAACACCGATGTGTTCACACTTACTAAGATTGAGGCTGCATTTTCCATAGAGGACAGTGCTATCCAAAAGACCGCATGTACAAAGTGCGGTTCCTTTAAATGGAGTTCATATTGGCATAATAAGCCGGATTTGGATGGGGAATTGCTTGATGCGTGGGGAAATGGTCCAAATCTTAGCTTTTTAGATCAGGACGAAGATATTATTCTGGCAGAGGAAGCTAATGTCCCTTTATTTTTAGATGCCATCGATAAACAAAATTATCCGCAAAAGAAATTAAATATACTCCTTGCTGCCTTGTGTATTATGGTATATGACAACGTGATTGCAGATGAAGAGTATACAGAACAGGAAAACATCAGAAGAAGAAAGACTGCTGATAAAGTAATTGCTGGATTAATTCCTCGAAAACACCTCGTAGCGGAAACAAAAGATTGGGAAATAATGGATTATGTAAGGCAAATAGTATTTCCCCTAATTGGCATAAATGAAAAATCATGAAAAAAGAAGACAACTACCTTGATATAAATAAAAACGGCTGGAACCAACGTACAGAAGTGCATGTGGATTCTCAGTTTTACGATATGGCAGCTTTCCTAAATGGAAAGAACAGCCTTAACACACCCGAACTCGCGCTGCTGGGCAATATTACAGGCAAAAAAGTACTGCACCTGCAATGCCATTTCGGTCAGGATACCATTTCGCTTTCGCGGATGGGCGCCATTGCAACGGGTGTGGACTTATCCGACAAAGCTATTGAAAAGGCACGTGGGCTGGCATCGCAGATGGGTACCGATACACAGTTTATCTGTTGCGATGTATATGACCTGCCAAATCATCTGGAGGAGCAGTTTGATATTGTATTTACCAGTTATGGCACCATAGGCTGGCTGCCGGACCTGGCGAAATGGGCAGGAATTGTTTCCCGTTACCTGAAGCCGGGCGGTAAATTTGTTTTTGCAGAATTCCATCCCGTGGTTTGGATGTTTGACAATAATTTTGAAAAAGTACAGTATAATTACTTTAAGGACAATGCCATCATCGAAACCGAATATGGTACGTATGCCGATGTAACCGCCCCCATTGAATATGAAATGGTAAGCTGGAACCATGCGCTTTCAGAGGTAATAACCACTTTGCTGGCAAAAGGGCTGGAGATCCATTCGTTCAATGAATTCGACTATTCACCCTATAACTGCTTCAGCAATACCGAAGAATTCGAGCCGGGTAAATTCCGCATCATTCCTTTCGGCAATAAAGTTCCGATAATGTACACATTAATGGCGGTGAAGAGATAATATAACTAAACAATGGAAATGTCATGTTGAGCGCAGTCGAAACGCGATTTCCATTGTTTAATTATAAAGTTTATCCACTAGGCTAAATCGCCCCAACCTCTGTAGGCGGATACCCGAACAGCTTTTTGAACGCGAACGAGAAGTGCGATAAATTCTCAAACCCTACCTCGAGGTAAATATCCGATGGCCTGCGCCTCTTTTCTTTAATATGAAAATGTGCGAGTTCGAGGCGCTTTTGCGTGAGCCATTTTTGCGGCGTGGTACCGTAAGTATTTTTAAAATCACGACGGAAAGTGGTAAGGCTTCGGCCTGAAAGGTAGCCGAACTTCTCCATATCCATATTGAACATATAGTGCTTTTCCATAAAACCGGTAAGGTCAATTTTACCCGGCTCTTCAAAATTAGCCAGCACATTGTCGATTTCGGGTTTAATGCTGCGCAGTACGGCAATAGCCTCACTGATCTTGATATCAGCAATCTCGGCAGGCAGCTGCTCCCCTATTTCAAAGTACGGAATTAACGATGCCAGGCAGCTCTTTAGCAATGGATGGCTGTGAAATGTATACATCTTTCCCGAAGGTATACCGGGATCAATCGCTTTTTCTTTATAGTAATTCTTAAGCTTTTCTGCATTAAGATGCATTACGACCGACTGGTTGGGTTTTCCTCCCTTAGGTGAGTTTATGATGGTTGCCACACTGTTTCTCGGAAAAAGAAAAATATCACCAGGTGTAAGGGTATACGTTGCATCGGGCATAATGATCTTTGTTTCGCCCTCGATAAACCATATCAGGAGATGGTCGGCAAAGACCACATTATCTACCGAAAAGCTGTCGTGGTATACCGACAGCTTTATCTCAGGGGTTATATATAACGAATGATGTGCCATGATTGCGCTAAGATACAAAACCCCTTTAATCCGCGTGAAATTCCAGACCGTTAAGCTGCTCACTTAATGTCCACAAGTTTTTGGCATTTTCTTTGTTGACTGCGTAAGGCCTTAACCCCTGTGTTTTTGTCGCGCCGGTATAAGCTGTCGGGTCGCTGTCGTCCAGCGCGGCGATATTGCAGTCTTCGCAATACACACCGCTACGATCTTCCAATAACGGGCTCACGGCACACCATACGTTGGTCGCAGCTCCCTGCGGTATGGTTTTAAGCCTTGCCAAAACCTCCGGGGCTATATTGCCATCTGCATCAAGTATCCCAAGTTGTATCATCAGGTCGTTGCTCGACTCACGGTTCAGGTCGGTCCCTCCTACTGCTCCGGGATGCAATGAGTAGGCTTTTACACCCTGGTCTGCTCCGCGCACGGCAAGTTCTGTAGCAAAAAGAATATTTGCCGTTTTAGACTGTCCGTACCCAAGAAGCGTTTCGTATCCCCTGCTTTCAAAATTCGGGTCCTCAAAATCGAATGGCGCCATCTGGTGGCCGAAAGATGATACATTTACCACCCGTGCGCCATTGGCTTTCTTTAGAGCCGGCCACAACCTGGCTACCAGACGAAAATGCCCTAAATGATTCGTTGATAGCTGCGACTCATAGCCCCGCGAATCGCGCCTGAGCGGCACCCACATTATCCCGGCATTATTGATGAGAAGATGTAACGGACTGCCCGTTTTTAAAAAACGCTGCGCAAAAGCATCTATACTGTGCGGATCCATCAGGTCCATTGGCCAAACCTCAGCGTTGATACCGGAAAGGTTTGCCGTGGCTTTGGCAATATCCCTAGCCGGCACGATTACCCTCGCTCCTGCCTGCACAAAAGCTTTTGTTGTTTCAAGGCCAATACCCGCATAACCACCGGTAACGATTGCTGTTTTGCCGGTAAGGCCTGTTCCGCTAATAACATCTGCTGCTGTTGAAGCGGCGTCAAAGCCTGATGACAGAGGGTGCTGAAGCGCACCGTTGTAATTATTTGCCGTTGTATTCATTGTAAATATGTTTAAGATTACAAGGCAAAATTAGTTTCGTTAAGGCCTGACGGTTTTGTTTAAAACGCCGAATTCACTTTGTTTAAAACGCCATTTACCCACGCATTTTGAAAACAGATAATCATTACATTTGTTTTGACTAAAAAGTACACTATGCAAAGCTTATTTGACCCGAAAGGGAATCAGGATATATTGAACCGTATTGACAAACTAACACCGATAATGCTTTCGGAATGGGGCGTAATGACCGTTGCCCAAATGATGGAACACTGCCAGATGCCGCTAAAGGTGGTATATGGCACCAAGAAACTAAAAGTGAACTGGCTGATGAAATTCTGTTTTGGCCGAAGTGCCAAGAAACTGTTTACCAGTGATAAAAATTTCGGCAAAGGCCTGCCCACAGCCAAAGAATTCAAGATTGCCTATCACCCGGATTTTTATGAAGCGAAGGAGGGCCTGAAAGAATTGGTAACGAAGTTCAGCCGTGATGGCCATACCGGGATAGCAGTAACCGCACACCCGCTCTTCGGTAAAATGAGCTACCAGGAAATTGATGCCGCACAATGGAAGCACCTGGATCACCACCTGAGGCAGTTTGGAGTGTAATCTGGTTTATTTGTTGATGGGTTTATTTGATAATTTGACACACTATACTATTTCTTTATTAATAACATACCGATGAAACATAACGCCAAATCCATACGCCCGTTTATCGGGGCAAAAGATTTTGAGATTTCACGAAGCTTTTACCGCGACCTGGGATTTGAGGAAAACCTCCTTTCTACTGATTTTGCCGTTTTTCATAGCGGAGGACTCAGCTTTTACCTTCAGGGCCATTACGTAAAAGACTGGGTAGATAACACCATGGTCTTTATGGAAGTGGAGAATGTAGAAACGTTCTGGAACGACCTTGTAAAACGTAACCTTCCGGAAAAATATGAAGGTGTCCGTATCGTTCCTGTCCGTACGATGGACTGGGGCCGGGAATGTTTTGTACACGACCCGTCGGGCATATTGTGGCATTTCGGGGAGTTTTTTAATTGATTATATATCATTATGAAAATACAACATCTACTCCTGCTCCTGCTCCTGCTCTCCTTTACAGCCTTTGCACAGCAACAGGATGCCGATTCCCTCTACATGAGCCAGCATTATGATAAGTTTGAGTACCGTATCCCGATGCGCGACGGCGTAAAGCTGTTTACCATGGCCTATGTACCTAAGGATAAGTCGAAAGCCTATCCTTTCCTGATGAACCGTACGTGTTATAATGCTTCAGGCCATGATAATTTCAAAACCGGCGGAAGTCCGTCATCCTTTATTATCCGTGATAAGTATATCCTTGTTTACCAGGATGTACGGGGACGCTATATGTCGGAAGGTGTGTTTAATAACATGACGCCCAACATTCCCGGTAATGACAAAAAGAATAAAAAAGCGGTAGACGAAAGTTCCGACACGTATGATACGATTGAATGGCTGCTGAAGAATGTAAAGGGTAATAACGGAAAGGCAGGTATCTATGGGATTTCCTATCCCGGATTTTATTCAGCCGCCGCACTCCCTGATGCACACCCGGCACTCAAAGCTGCTTCGCCGCAGGCCCCTATATCTGATTTCTTCTTTGATGATTTCCACCACATGGGCGCGTTCGTGCAGGGCTATACCCCTGTATTTGCCGTATTTGGCTACCAGAAAGACGGACTCACCAAAGACAACTGGTTTATGGATAAGCTGATGCCCTTTATAAACACTCCGGTGCCGGATGGATACGATTTTTACCTGAAGATGGGACCGCTAAAGAATATTGGCGCCAAATACCACCATGACAACTTTTTCTGGAAAGAAATTACAGAACATCCTAACTATGATGAATTCTGGCAAAAACGCAATATCCTGCCGCATCTTAAAAACATTTCCCCCGCCGTAATGACTGTTGGCGGATGGTTTGACGCGGAAGACCTCTATGGCCCGCTGAACATTTATAAAGCTATTGAGAAATCGACACCAAAAGCGAAAAATACGATCGTGATGGGTCCGTGGGCCCATGGTGACTGGGCTCATGAACAAGGCCAATCTTCGCACAACCATATTTATTTTGGTGACAGCATATCTACTTTTTACCAAAGGGAAATTGAGCGCAAATTCTTCGCGCATCACCTCAAAGGCAGTGAAAACCCTAACCTCCCTGAAGCCTATATGTTTGATACCGGCCTGAAAAAATGGAAGACATTCGACATCTGGCCTCCAAAGGCCAATGAAAATGTGAAGCTGTATTTTGGCGAGAAAGGCAAGCTTTCCATCAACAGGCATACTGACCGTAACGCTGTATTCGAATATATAAGCGACCCCGCAAAGCCGGTTCCGTACACTTCGCAAACAGAAGCGCTTGTATTTACGCCACGTGCCTTCATGTCTGACGATCAGCGCAATGCTTCCCGCAGGCCGGATGTACTCACATTTGAATCGGATGTGCTGACGGACGATATGACCCTTGCAGGCGAGATACTGGCAAAACTTGAGGTGTCGATGACCGGAACGGACGCCGACTTTATTGTAAAGGTAATAGACGTATACCCGGACAATGAACCGAACTGGGATAAGAACCCAAAGAATATTGTAATGGGTGGCTACCAGCAACTGGTACGTTCGGAAGTATTCCGCGGCAGGTTTCGCAACAGTTTTGAGAAGCCGGAGCCTTTTGCCATAAACCACATCACTAAAGTAAACATACAGTTGCAGGATATCCTCCATACTTTTAAAAAAGGCCACAGGGTCATGATACAGGTACACAGCACATGGTTCCCGTACATCGACCGCAACCCGCAAAAATATGTCGATAACATTTATAAAGCCAATGAGGAAGATTTTATAAAATCGACGATCAGGATATATGGCAGTTCGGTTATCGAAATCGGGAAAAGGTAATTAATGCTTTTCATAATGAGGCGGGCAATTTTGCGTTATGGATAATATTGCCTTACTTTGATGACCCTGAACAGCTTCCCTGAATGAAGGATTACTACAAGATACTTGGCGTTGGCCCGGCCTCTTCCGGAGAGGAGATTAAGAAAGCGTACCGCAGGCTGGCGCTCAGGCATCATCCTGACCGCAATTCGGGTGACAGGGAAAGCGAAGAATTCTTCAAGGAAATAGCCGAATCGTATGAAGTGCTTGGTGACGAAGATAAACGGAAAGATTACGACTATCGTAAGAGCTACGGTTTTTCAGGACGCTATACCTATGCCGATCCCACCGCGGATACTACTGCCGCAACCTTCCTGACCATTTTCCGCAGTATCAGGGAGAAGGTATTCAATGCCAATGGGCACGTAAATGAGGAAGCTCTATTTAACTCCATAAACAATGTCCTGACGACAGACAACCTCAATTTTCTTGTATATACCGGCGATATACGCGTCAACAGCCTTATTATGGATGAAATATTGATCTCATCCGTTTTTTTACAGGATACCTCCAAAACCATATTGTACCGCAAAATGATACGCCTGGCCCACGGCGATCCGCGCATGAGGGAAAAAGCCTCAGTGCTGGCCAACAAGACTGACAGGCCCAAAAAAGAACCGGAACAAAGCGAAATTTCCGAAAGCACTGCTTACTTTTTTATCTTTCTCATGATAGTACTTATTGTTGCAATGATCTTGAATTAGAGCCATCTGTATTCCTTCATATTATTATTTTATGATTTCTTTTGTAAGCCATTAGATTATATGCGTAAAAAATATATTTTTGCCGTATAACCAATAACCAGCCTTTATAAAAGGCAATTACCTTATATTATTATGATCTACGTTATTATTGGGGCAGCTGTTGTTGCCTTGCTTATTATTATCGGAATCTTCGCTTCCAAAAAAAGTATGAAAGAGGCACCTGAAAAACTAAACAGTGCCAAAAAGAATTTTGCCGAAGGCGACTTTAATGCTGCCCTGAGGGATTTGGGAAAAGCATTTGTAATCCCGATTAACGACCATGTGAATCCTGAGCATAAAGCACACTTAATCGCTGTACTTGATCTTTTGAAACAGGTATTTGCAGGTATGAATATCTCGGGCGCCAAACTGATTGACCCGCTTTATGACAAACTGACTACCTCAGTTAACCCCACAGTAGTGCTGAACGAAGGCAACTACAAGCCGCTACAGGAGTTTTTTGAGGCTACTGATACCGACGAAAAACTGGTAAAATATCTGAAAGAAGGAGTATTTGGCGGTGAGATCGGCATTACCGAAAGCGCTTCGGAAAGATCATCTTTTCCGGAAACAAGCGCCAGGACGACACCATTTATAAACAAGGCAGGTAAGCTTATCATGAGCCGCAAATACCAGGAAGCTATCGATGTATATAAAGATGCGCTAACTGAAGAGTGGGACGATACCGATAAAGCATTCCTTCGTGACCAGTTGGCTTCGTGCTACCTGATGAACAAAGAACTTGACAATGCGGAAGCGAATTATAAAGAAAGTATTGCCATCAATTCATATTTCCTGAACAACTGGAACTACTGTGACTTCCTTATCTATCACAAGCGCAAAGCTGATGCTGCAATACAGCTTCCCAAGGTTGAAGCCCTTATTGCTGCTCCTTCAGACAGGAAAGAATACAACAAGCTTGTAAAAAATTATGAAGCGCTGAAGTAGGACATACTTACTATTATACACGAAGGGCTGTCTCATATCGAGACAGCCCTTTTTATATTTCATGAACCACGCCGTCTTACATTCACCCGTCGAAGGCAGGGAAGAATGGCCTAATTAATATTTTACATCCGTTATATTGGCTCCGGTAAAGGTGGCATCGGTGGTATTGGCTCCGGTAAAATCGGATCCTGTGAGGTTTGAAATTTCAAAGTCAGCGCCATCCAGGTTAGCATTCTTAAAGTTTGCTCCCGTAAGGTCGGAGCCGGTAAAATCCACATCGGCCAAATCGGCACTCTCAAAATTGGCGCCACGGAAGTAACCATTAGTTAATAACGAACCGGAAAGCACTGCTCCGCTAAAGTTTACGCCATCGGCAATACAAGCCGTAAACTCACTAGAACGAAGGTCTTTATCCTCAAGGCTGAAATTTTTAGGTATAGTATTCATGCCTGGCTTAAACTGCTTACCCGCTTTAGTACCGGTCATATAAATATTCAACGGAAGGCTGGCCGTATACAACTGCTCGAAATGCCCGTTATCCCCTCCCGCATTAAGAAACTCATTGTGTGCATCCAGCATTCCTTGCAGGGCCTCTTCACTCAGTTCGTCACTTGATGCCATCCTTTCGATCAACTCCATATCAATCTCATCGTGCCTTGGTTCCACATCAGACAATGGAAATATCTCGCCCAGCGTATTGTCGGCGCCTTCTTCCACATACGTCAGCGGAATCTTATTGCCTTCACCGGATGCTTCAAATTTTTCCATCATTTCCAATCGCACCTGTTTTTTCGCCTCTTCCCCTTCTTCGGTCCGTAATTTATACGAAGTGAGCCATTCGTTGGTAAATGGCTTTACATTAACTAACAGGATTTCTTCCAGGTTGAGCCTGAGCTTTGCAGGGACACTCTTTGATGGCATATTGATAAATGCCCCAAAATCATCGCCCGCGTATTGTCCCGGCCTGAAGAACGTACCGATGCCATTGCTGGCACGCATATCACCTTTAACGCACCACAACTCTACATTCTCCTCACGGAATTCGATGGTAAGGTGATCATTATTGTTAATAAGGGCTTTAAAATCACCATGCTCAATGGCGATCTGCGTTACGCTGTTAAGCAAGGCAACACAGAAATGCTTCCTGATATCCTCGTAAGTAATATGCCCATCGAATTCGATGTACATTTCGGCGCCAATGCCGTTATATTCCAGATTGGCATCCGAACGTACGGAAGAATATATATCGCTGAGGCCATCGGTAATTACGATAGTCGAATCTTTCGTATAGATAACACGCAGCACTTCTGATGTATGGTAGTGACTGCCTTCGGGCCAGCTGTTGCTGCGGAAGCCCCCTACACTAAGATAGATCGGAACCGGCAATACCGTACCGAGGGTATTATAAAAAGCGGTACGTATTTGAATGGCTTCCTGTTGCGCGTCTTTGCGTTTTTTATATTCGGGATCGAGCTCAATGTTCTCATTTGCCGGATCGAGCTTTTCAATACTAAATTCAGGAAACGCAGGCTCGGATTGCAGTGTAAGCACATCATCTTCGAGTTTATAATAAAATTTTTCAATACCACACAATGCTTTGTGAAGGCATTTTATAAGGTTAGTATCTGCCGGCGAAGAATCCGAGGTGGTCTCTGTTGACAGTACGGTGGTCTGGTCGGTATATATGCCCAGTTCGTCTTCCTGTTTTACAAAATGTATGATCGCTTCGCTTTTTATAAACTCCGGATTATCGGAAGCATACCGCAACGCATCTTCCTTAATTACTTTTTTAAGGTCGGCAATTAGATGAGGCACTTCCAATACGAGCATTTCCATAGGCTGCCCTTTAGTATATGTAAGGCGTATTTTTGTATCGGCGGGCAAATGGCCGTAGAGATCACTTATATCGAGTTTACCCCTCATATCCCTGATCACCGTATCCAATGCTTTAAGCCCTGCGGTAATAGGATCATCAGGATGTTGCTGCTCATGAAACTGGCTATAGCTTTTGCCCTCATGTATAAGGAATACCGTACCGCCACTGCTGCCATATTCTGATTTATAGATTTCCTGCTGATAGGTACGCCCTTCCTTAAGGTGCGGGTCGAGGTGTGCGCTGATGCGCTGCATTAGTTCAGATTGTTCAGTTGAATGATTCATTTATAATGGTTATTTTTCCGAAAGTATAAAATTTAGCTTTAAGAATTTATTAGGGAGTAAAATATTACAAACAGATTAGTATTCGGTTGCAATAACAGGATAAGCGTCAAGGGTTGGGGAATATTCGACGGAAAGCAATGGATTTCGAAATCTTAGTGTATGATACAAAATTGCTGCTTCAGTCTTAGTACTCTATCATTGCTTGTTACAAAAATTTAAATACTTTTATAAATTAATTTTCTAAAATGAATTTGAACTATAAGATATATATTGCTGTCCTTTTTTTCCTGTCAATGTATTCCTGTAAAAATGATGAGGCAATAACCGAAGACGAGAAGGTAATGACGTATACGGTAATCATAAAAGAAAATGATCAGAATAGTGCTTACCTCAAGGAAAATATAAAAGAATTACTTTCTTAGCATAAAGAATCATTATCGATAAAGTATGATAGATTGACTGCCGATTATATTCAATACCTTGAAACCTTAGAAAGTGAATTTGAAAAGAATACTCCATCCATATTTTTTGACGGAGAAATGCCTTCTCTAAAAGGCAAAGAGTTTTTAAAGAAAACAGAACTATATAAAACAGAGGTAGAGAAGCTGGCACCATCTGAAAATTTTAGAAAACGCCTAAACCTAATACTTAACACCAATGATGTCAGAGTACCTGAAAAAGCCGGGGATGTTGCGGACAACAATGAAAACAATAATATTGAGGTAGCTATTGCATATTTCCTGTATCTTGATTATTACTACAAAGGCTTAACAACAAAACAAGTACTAGCCTTTATAAGTAACAAAAAAATAAACCTTTTGCAATTGGAAAATGAGTTTTTAATTCAAAGTACAAACAAATGACAACCTCCTCCCAGCTCTCCAAACATTTCCGTGAAGCCTTTTTTGGAGGCAACTGGTGTACCGTTAGCCTTAAACAGGTACTTAGCAATGTTACTTATGATAAAGCGATAACCAAAGTAGATTCTTTCAATACTATCCTGGCGCTTACCTATCACATAGGTTATTATGTTACAGCCATTACCAAAGTATTGCAGGGCGGGCCGCTGGACGCACACGAAAAGTTCAGCTTTGATCACCCGGAGGTTGGCTCGGAACAGGAATGGCAGGAGCTTCAGGGCAGAATTTGGGCTGAAGTGGAGACCATTACAGCTCTTATAGTCAAACTTCCCGATGAAAAATTGTGGCAGGATTTTGGCGACCCGAAATACGGGATTTACTTCAGGAACCTTTTCGGCCTTACAGAGCATAGCTACTACCATTTGGGCCAGATAGTACTCATCAAAAAAATGATCCGGGAATAAATCTGTTTCAAAGTTTTCAGGAATTTTCGCTTGAGTAAAACCCGCTATGTTTTTCATCTTTATGGATGCGATTTCCAATTCCTAAAGTTGATAAATTAAACTTTCTTTTTATAAAATATTTAGGAAGAAAATCGTTAAATAGATTTAACTTGCATAGAAATTTAAGAACGAAAATACCTCATAAAATGAATGAGATAAAGATACTTTGGGTTGATGATGAGATCGACATGCTGAAGCCCCACATCCTCTTCCTGGAAAAAAAGAATTACAAGGTTACCACAGCCAATAATGGCCAGGATGCTATAGACCTTTTCGACACAGAAAACTTTGACGTTGTGTTCCTTGATGAAAACATGCCTGGCCTTAGCGGACTGGAAACACTGTCTATAATCAAAGAGAAGCGTTCTTCTGTACCGGTAATTATGATTACGAAGAGCGAGGAAGAATATATTATGGAAGATGCTATTGGCTCCAAAATAGCCGATTACCTGATCAAGCCTGTAAACCCTAACCAGATACTGCTCTCGCTAAAGAAAAACCTTGATAATTCCCGCCTGGTATCTTCTAAGACCACGTTGGATTACCAAAAGGAGTTCCGCAAAATATCTATGGATATGGGAATGGTAAATTCCTGGGAAGAATGGGTGGATATGTACAAAAGGCTTATCTTCTGGGAAATGGAACTCGAAACCATTGAAGACCAAAGTATGGTAGAGATATTGGAGTCGCAAAAGCTTGAAGCCAACTCCCAGTTTGGTAAGTTCATTGAGAAGAATTACGAAGACTGGTTCGAACCCAAAGCAGATAAACCTGTACTGTCACACAACCTGTTCAGAGAACTGGTTGTGCCTGAGATAAAGAAAAAGCAGCCTATACTTTTTGTAGTGATAGACAACCTCCGCTTCGACCAGTGGAAGGCTTTTGAAAGTGTAGTGGGCAACCATTATAAACTCGAAAAGGAATCGGCTTACTACTCGATCCTCCCGACTGCAACCCAATATGCACGAAATGCAATTTTCAGTGGCCTTACGCCCCTGGAAATGGAGAAAAAGCATCCACAGTGGTGGAAAAACGACATTGATGAAGGCGGGAAAAACCTGTATGAAGGTGAATTCCTGACCGACCAGATGAGGCGTCTTGGCCTGCAGGGCCTTAAGCAGGAGTACTACAAAATCACCAACTTCAGAGATGGCAAGAAGCTTGTAGATAACTTTAAAGGCCTGAAAGATAACGACCTGACCACTATAGTATATAACTTTGTGGACATGCTTTCGCACGCCAAAACGGAAATGGAAGTAGTAAAAGAACTTGCCAGCAATGATAAGGCCTATCGTTCGCTTACGCTTAGCTGGTTCCGTAATTCCCCATTACTCGAAATGATACAGCAGGCACAGCAGATGGGCATGAAGCTTATCATTACTACCGACCACGGAACGATTAATGTAAAGAACCCGAGCAAAGTTATCGGCGACAAGAATACGAGCCTGAACCTGCGCTACAAAACCGGGCGAAGCCTTACGTATGAAGACCGTGATGTATATGCCGTAAAAGATCCCAAAAGGTTACAGCTGCCCTCTATAAACATGAGCAGCTCTTATATTTTTGCGAAAAGCGATCATTTTCTCGCCTATGTAAATAACTACAACCATTATGTAAGCTACTACAGGAATACCTACCAGCATGGTGGTATCTCGTTAGAGGAAATGATCATACCTTTCTTAGTGTTCAACCCAAAATAAGGCTTTTCAAACTATGGAGATCACTTTTTCCCTTGCGGAAATAGACAGTGCCGCAAAACAGGTATTGGCACACAATATTAAGAATATTATGCTATTCCATGCCGGTATGGGTGTTGGAAAGACCACTTTTATAAAAGCGATCGCACGGCAGCTGGGCGTGAAGGACATGACCTCAAGCCCTACTTTTTCGCTCGTTAACGAGTACGAAACAGAAGATGGGCGCACGCTGTACCACTTTGACCTTTACAGGCTTAATACCGAAGAAGAGGCCTATGACATGGGCATAGACGAATATTTTTATTCCGGAAACCTGTGCCTTATCGAATGGCCGGAAAAGACACCAAATCTTATCCCGCTAGACCATACCGCCATAACCATAAAGCAGTTGACTGACGGCAGGAGGCAGCTTACCGTAAAATAGTGAAATCCGTTAATATTTTTTCCGTAAATTAGAGCCAAATAACCAGACCAGACCATGTCGTTGACACCTTTTACAAAGCAGCAGCTCCTACCGCAGGAAGAGAAACTTGAAGTGGGCCGGCAGAAAAGCGAGCTCTTTATAGGCATACCAAAAGAAACATCTTACCAGGAACGCCGGATATGCCTTACGCCGGATGCCGTCAACTCCCTTACAGCGCACGGCCACAGGGTAATGATCGAGGCCGGCGCAGGACTAAGCTCAAGTTACAGCGACAAGGAATACAGCAATGCAGGCGCGGAAATTACACAGGACCCGAAAAAGGTGTTCAGCTGCCCGGTAATACTTAAAGTGGAACCGCCATCGGTAAGCGAAATCGAAATGATGAATCCGGAAACCCTCATCATTTCAGCAATACAGCTCAAAACTCAGAAGAAAGAATATTTTGAGGCCCTGGCGCAGAAAAAGATAACCGCCCTGGCCTTTGAGTTTATAAAAGACGAAGACGGCTCCTACCCTGCCGTAAAATCACTCAGCGAGATCGCGGGGACTGCTTCGGTACTCATTGCCGCAGAACTGATGATCAACCAAAAGATTGGCAAAGGCCTGCTACTGGGAAATATTACAGGTGTACCACCTACAGAGGTTGTTATTATCGGTGCGGGAACGGTAGCTGAATTTGCCGCCAAAACAGCGCTCGGGCTTGGCGCCAGCGTAAAAGTCTTTGATAACTCCATCACCAAGCTACGCAGGTTACAAGGCGCGCTAAACCAAAGGATATTTACCTCAACCATACAGGAAAAATCGCTGCTTAAAGCCCTTATGCGGTGCGATGTGGCTATTGGCGCCATGCGCGGCAAGAACCGCACCCCTATTATCGTAACCGAGACAATGGTGGAACACATGAAGCGCGGCGCCGTAATCATTGATGTGTGTATTGATACAGGCGGGTGCTTTGAAACGTCGGAAGTGACAACCCACGAGAAGCCTACATTTGTAAAGAATAACGTTATACACTACTGTGTGCCAAATATACCGTCACGCTATTCCAAAACGGCATCTATATCTATCAGCAACATCATAAGCCCATTTCTGCTGCAAATGTCTGAAGACGGCGGTATAGAAAGCTCTATCCGCTGTAATGCCGGCCTTAAGAACGGTATCTATTATTACCACGGCCTGCTTACCAACCGCTCTATCGCTGATTGGTTCTCTTTATCTTACAGGGATATTAACCTAATTGTGTTTTAGACAATCACTCGATTTATCTCGAAGATTCCTTCAGGTATTTGATAATAGCTTCACTACGGGTTTGCACATGAAGCTTCCTGTAAATATTCTGCGTATGTTTCTTGACCGTTTCAAGGCTTATATTGTGCTTATCCGCCACTTCTTTGTAAAGATACCCCTGCGCGAGTCCCGAAAGTATTTCCACTTCCCTGTGCGTAAGGTCTTTCAGGGAATTTTCAGTGGTGATATCCGGCCGCATCGACTGCAATACCTTTCGGGCAATAAACGGACTCATGGGTGATCCGCCGTCAAACAATTCATATATCCCTTCAATCATTTTGGCCATGCTGCTGCTTTTTAGCAGGTAACCGTCTGCACCGGCTTTCAGGGCACTGAATATCTTGTCGTCATCGTCATGCATCGAGCAGATAAGGCATAGCGTATGGGGATACATCTGTTTTATTTTATGGATGTAATCTACACTATTGCCGTCCGGGAGGCTTATATCGAGCCAGAAAAGGTCCGGGTACAGGTCGGGCAGCTTTGCCATAAGATCCTTAATTTTTGAAAAAGCCCCGATGCATTCCAGATCATCCGTAGTCTTTAATGTATTCAAAACACTCTCTCTGAAAACAGGGTCATCTTCCAGTATTACAATTGTTTTATTACCCATAGCTAAAGTGTTTGTTTAGGGTTGGCCAGTGGTACACGGATACTTACAACCGTACCATCTACTGAAGACGATATGGTCGCATTGCCATTTAGTTTTTCGCACCTGTAGTTAAGGTTTGTAAGACCTTCGCCCGGATGCTTAACATTCGTATCAAAGCCCTGTCCGTTATCTGTTATAGTAAGAATAAGGTCGTTATCAAAAACAGCCTCACACGTTGCTTTATGTCCTCCGGAATGCTTTAGTATATTGTGGAAACATTCTTTAACCGCAAAATAAACCTGCCGCCTTACATTGCCCGGCACCGGAATGTTTGGTATTTCAAGAGGAAGGCGCATAGAGAATATCACAGGGCTGTCTTTAAAATACTTTTTACCCTGCTTCTGGATAAACAGCAGCAGGTCTTCAAGGTTATCGTGTTCTACGTTCAGCTCCCAGATTACTTCGCTAAGACGGGTACTTACTTTCTGGCTGTTCTCTGATATTTTCCTGGCATCTGCCCTCATTTGTTCCATATCGGTTTTCATCGCGAGCAAGTCGCTTGACAATGCTATCCCGGCAATCCCAGGCCCCAGGTCGTCATGCAGGTCGGCAGATATGCGCCTGCGTTCCGCTTCCGCTACCTCCAGAGACAACTCCTTTTCCAACAACAGCTTCTCAGCTTTTTTCTTTTTCTTGTAGTAATAAGCCCAGATTACAAAAAATGCGCACATGAGTACAAGTATAGCAACGATTGAAGTTAGTATAATACGACTCCGCTCCTTATCTTCTTTCGCCTGTTCTTTAAGAAGAGCCGCCTTTTTATCGTATTCATAAGCAAAACCTTTCTCCAGTATTTTTTTACGATTTTGCTCATTAATGATCGAGTCATTCATCCTGCTGTACAACTCATACATTTCGAGTGCTTTTTTAGTATCCCCTTTTTCTTTATAAGCAAGATACAGTAAATGCGACCCGGTTCGTATCGGTTTAGGAAACCCTGTCTTTTTGGCAATTTCAAGGCTTTGTTCACCGTAAAGTATAGCGCTGTCGATTTGTTTTTGCTTTAGGGCTACCTCACCAAGGTTTTTTAACGTGATTGCTTTGCTTTCCCAGTCCTGTGTAGCATCCCATACCGCTATACTTTTCAACAAATAATCATTAGCATTTTTGAGAAACGTAATGGCCTGGGGAGAACTCTTATCCTTTAATAGCTGATATCTCAGATGATAATTATCCCCGATATTATTTAGCAGTAATCCTACACCGTACTGATGATTAAGCTTTTTAAGAATCACGTAAGCTTTTTTATCATAGTTATCCGCATCCTCAAGATTACCCTTTTTACTATAGGCAAGGCCAATATTACTGTACGCAAATGCGGTTACCTCATGATTTTCACCTTTTTCTTCAAGGTTCAGCTTTAAGGATTCCCTAAAATACTGCAGTGCTTTATCGTAGTTTTCCTGCGACTGAAATACATAAGCCAGGTTATTCAGCACAACGGCTACAGATCCTTTATCCTTCAGCTTACGGTACTTTACCAATGCTTTATCGTAATAATCGATCGCCTGCTTTAAGTCGCCAATATCCTCATAGGCAAACCCCATATTTACATAACACCTTGCAATCCCTTCTTCGTTACCGATTTCTTTTGCAAGGGCCAGGCTTTTTTTATGATAATCCAGGGCCAGCTCTATATCAGGATACTTTGCATTCTGGTAATGATAGGCATAGTTGCCCAGCACATCCATTTTTTTTTCCAGATAGAAAGCCCTCTCCTCTTCGGATATGTTCTCACTGTTAAGGTTTTGGTTTACGATCTTTTCAAATACTTTATTAAGCTTAAGCTCTTCATCCAAATTGTACGTTTGGCCTATATATTCCTCGATGAGACGGCACCGTATACTGTCATGAGAAGCTGCGGCAAGCGCTTTTTTTTGTTCAGGTGTTTGCGCGCAAACTAATGTTATCGCAAGCAGGAATGCGGAAAGAAATATTTTTTTCACTTAAACAGGTTTTAAAACGTAATCTTTTCTGACAAAAGATACATATTTTTTAAATGTAAACTGAAGTAAAAAATATTCAATTGTTTACGATGATAAAGGTAGAATTCATACAAACGCCTGCCAATAACTATTTATAGGTATAAAATGATTACGCATTATTGCATCAGGCATAAAAGAAGCTATAGTGAAGCCTATTTTTGCTAATCCTAACCGGGCAGATCGATTTCGACTGCAAAGACCGGTTTCCATATAAAAGAATTCCATAAAAAAACCCTTCAGTTTCATGAAGGGTCATTATAGACTTTACATTACAATTTGTACAATTCTTTCTTTGGTATATCCGCATACCAATCTTTAAACTTTTTATCGGTATGGTAGTTTTCGGTTAACACTCTATACACTGTATAGATAAACAAAGCCTGGGCGGCAAGCATCATACTAATTAACAATGAATTTGCCACTCCAAACGAACTCATGACAACAAATGCGAAAAGGCAGGCAGTCATGAACCCAACGAGTTTTATTACATTACTTTTCATAACTAATATATTTTTAGTTAAAGTTAAAAGTTATATACAAAACGCACGGTTAATGAATTGGTAAATCACAAATTATTAACGTTTTAACTTATCGTAAAGTAAGTCGACTAAAAGTTCCAGGGAAGCCCTGATCTTTTCCCTTCCGGCGTCCGTTGTAACGTCTATACCACAAAAAGTATTTCCATTAACGCCAGCGTACATATTAAGATAGTAGTTGCCCGAAACAAGTATAGCCATAGCGGCCCTGAATGTATCTGCATTTTCTTTAAAGAACGGGTCTGTAACATTGGCTAAAACCACCTCGCCCATCGCTTCCCTTTCATCCGCCACCCGCTTCAGTGATTTCCTGCTTTCATACAGCCCCCAAAGCAAGAGGCGCTGTAATTCTTCATTGGCACCCACGTATTCAAACTGCCCCGCAAGCATTTGTTTTGAAAATTCCCTGCCACCATCGGTAATTTCTTTAGCTGCATCCCCTCTCTTTGCATTACTCCAAAAATCGAGCGAACGTATGTATTCATCTATAAGTTCGTCTTTACCTCCAAAATATTTATAAATAAGTTTTTTATCGAGGCCCGCAGTCGTGGCAATATCATTAACCTTCAATGCCGAAAAGCCTTTTGTAAGCATGATCTTGCCCACAGCGTCTAAAAACTGCTGCTTGCTTTTTTCCTTGTTACGAACGTGCCCTTTTGTCGGTTCTTCCTGCATTTGTTTCCCGAAATGAGATGAAAATGATTTAATACAAAAGTACGACTATATTAGTCACTATTTGGTGACTTTGTATATATTTGCAGCATCAATCAAAACTAATCACCGAACGGTGCGCCAATTATTACTACCTGTTCCTGAGGTATCGGTTTAGGCTGGTACCTCTATTTTTTAAGGCATACTCCAAAGCCATATCAATAACGGGGTAAGATACCCACAATTTGATGTGAAAATTAAAAGCGAAACTAAAAGAGCTAAATATTTGAAAGCTATTTGCTTTTGTACACCAACAACCGGAGGGCATTGAATACAACAAGTAAAGTTGAGCCTTCATGCGCTATAACGGCTGGCCCTATCGAAGCTATACCGGAAATAGTAAGAGGTATCAGCACGGCTACCATACCCAGGCTGATCCAAAGGTTTTGTTTTATAATTGCCCTTGTTTTTCGGCTCAGGCCAATAGCAAACGGAAGCGCTTCGAGCTTATCTCCCATCAGGGCAATGTCTGCTGTTTCGAGGGCAACGGCGCTGCCTGCCGCTCCCATAGCGATCCCTACAGTACTTTTTGCCATAGCAGGCGCATCATTCACTCCGTCGCCAACCATAGCTACTTTTCCGTATTCTCTGTTCAGTCGCTCTACAGCGGCAACCTTGTCTTCGGGCATAAGGCTGCCCATTGCTTCGGTAATGCCTATCTGTTTTGCTACAGCTTCAGCTACCTTTTGGTTGTCGCCTGTAAGCATGATCATTTGTTTTATACCTATAGCACTCAATTTAGAAAGTGTATCCTTCGCTTCATTCCTTGGTACATCCATCAGTGATACAATTCCCAGATACCCGTCTCCTTTTTTAGCAATCATGGTCGTGTTGCCATCCTTTTCGAGTGCGTTTACTTTATCTTCTATATCTATTGGCAAACCGCCGTTGTCCTTAAAGAGGGCTTTGTTCCCTATCCATACAGGCATCCCTTCAAATTCAGCGCTAACGCCTTTTCCTGTAACCCCTCTTACCTTATCTGCCTGTGATATCCGAATGTCTGCCCGCCTTTCCTTTACTCCCCTGACGATTGCTTCCGCAAGGGGGTGATCGCTCTGGCTTTCGACAGCGATAAGCAGCTTCAGGAAATCTTCTTCGTTTCCTGTCAATGTAATAATATTAGTCAACTTAGGCTTTCCTTCCGTCAATGTACCTGTCTTATCAAATGCGACTGCTTCAAGGTTTCCAAGATCTTCCAGTGGCCTGCCGCCTTTTATCAGAACCCCTCCCCTGGCTGCCCTGGCTACACCACTTAAGATCGCACTTGGGGTAGAAATCGCAAGCGCGCAGGGGCTGGCAGCTACGAGAACCGACATGGCACGGTAAAAGCTCTTGCTGAAAGGTTCATCAATAACCAGGAAAGCGAAACACAGCGCTACAACCAAAAGGAGTACCGAAGGCACAAAATATTTTTCAAACCTGTCTGTAAAAAGCTGTGTCGGCGATTTTTGCTTTTCGGCTTCGTTTACCATCTGTATCAGCCTGGCAATTGTTGAATCGCTGGCTTCGCGTATCACTTTAACTTCTAATGCCGAGCTACCATTGATAGTACCGGCAAAAACCCGGTTTTCCGCCTTTATTTTCTCTTCCGATGCATAATCCCCATCGGGATCGCCAACCGGTTTTTTATCCACGGGTATACTTTCACCCGTTACCGGCGCCTGGTTCACGCTGCCTTCACCTTTCACAACAACACCGTCAGCCGGAATTTTGCTGTTGGGCTTTATAAGTATATTATCACCTATTGACAGTTCTTTTATATTTATTTCCTTCTCAACACCATCTTTGTATAAAATAGCCGTAGGAGGCGCAAGGCTTGCCAAAGCCTCAATTGACTTACGTGCCCTTCCCATAGCATAATGTTCTAACGCATGCCCCAGGCTGAAAAGAAACAGCAATAGTGCACCTTCTGCCCACTCGCCCAAAATAGCGGCTCCTGCGGCCGCAACAAGCATCAGTGAATCAATTTCAAATTTGCCACGCCGAAGGTTTTCCACAGCTTCCAGCACCGTAAAGAATCCTCCAAAAAAATAAGCCCCAATATAAAATGCAAGGCTTATCCACAGCGGAAGGCTTTGTACATAGGAAAGACCATAACCAACACCAAGAAATATTCCTGATCCGACAGCAAAATATAATTCAGTGTTGGGGCCAAAGAATCCTACATGTTCATGATCATGGGTGTGTTTATGTTCGTTATGCTCGTGATTTTCTGATTCCATAATTATTGTTTTTATCCGCGATTAATCTGGAAATAATTTTTACTATAAAGTTACAAATTATGAAATTGTACAGACCCGGACACTATAGATATAAAATAAAAAAACTCCACAGTTTCCTGTGGAGTTTGCGGGATTCGAACTTTTGTATGAAAACCCGCGTCATTCCTATCTTTTTAAAGTTCATTTTTGGCTGAGCCATGAACTTTCTACACTATTTTTAAATCGTCTTTAAACCTGCGTTTTCACAGAGCTAAAATTCTGCTGTAAAGATACATATTTTGAACATTAAATTTCAGGTTTTATTTACTTACTGGTTAAACCTGTCAAGACCATTATAATTTTTCAATATTTGCTTTTATACGTTCCAATAAATCATCAAAATCAGGTTGACCATTATAGTACAATGAAGCAGTTGCAGTATAGCGTTTTCTAAAAGCTTCCCGGATTTCAGGATTATTTAAAAGAAAGGCCTCATTTTCTAAAATTGGTATTTCAAGATCAACTTTTGGAAAACGAACGTTCTTATGTTCAAAATATTCTTGCGTACCGATGAATTTCTGAACCTCTTTATTCGCTAATAAAGAGTATACATCATAATATTGTCGCATTAAGTTTGGGCGAACTTCGGCACCATTTTGTTCCTGCCTGTATTTTGTCGCAATTGTTTGTAATTTTTCAACAAAAGTATAACCAGGATGATAACAAGCGACCTCAAATGCTCTATTGTCGAGAACAGAAACTTTTGGATTGGCTTCAGCCTTGTCGTATGCCCAAGAACTTATTGAGATTTTTGAATTAGGTGTTACCGTATCAAAGCCAGCCTCTAGCAAAATACCATCTTTTAGGCCTTTTACATAACCTGTTTTTGACTCATAGTATAACCTGATGCCGCCGCTACGATAATAAGACTCGTCATCAAAATCATAGTCCCGCTCTACCGAAATAATACCATCGATTTTAATATTATTTGCAAGCCAATCGTAATATTCTTTCCGTGATTGAACACTTTTATCTTTAATCTTCTTTGGATTCTCGTCTACTGCTAAATCAGCAGGTGGTTTGATGTGTATATCGATGTCCTCCGAAAACCTGTCTATTATTTTATACGCTTTTGATAATGATGTACCTCCTTTTAATTCAAAATCTAAACCTTGCTTTTGCAGCCCATAAAGCACGTGCATAATCCAGTAATCTTTTTCGATTAGCTGAATCTGAATTCCTGTTTCTTTTTCTATAATTTCCAGTAGACTTACAAAATCAGGATGTTCATGAAGATACTTTTTAGGCATAGCTTTGATTATGTTGTGTGTTTAGCATCGGTAGAAATAGCTTTTTCGCTTTCACACTACCATAGGCTTTGATATTTTGGCGAAGTTTTTCCATATCCAATGTTCTGACCTTCTTTTGAACTTTTGATAAAACCAAGTTAGTGTCCTCGGCAAGCGCATCAAGATTATTGACCAAATCCACAAGTAAAAATTCCTGAGTTACTTCTTTTGGAAAGCGGGGTTTTATGTGGAAGAAAAATTTTCGCCCTCCTAATTCAAGTTCGCCATGTCGTTTCTTATTATAAACAACCTTTTTGTTGTAAAGCTGAGTTGTACCAACTCCAAGCCTGTTATAGTCGTTCGGCGATGTGAGGAGAAATTTACTGTCCTTTAGAAAACTACGAACCAAAACTTTCTCATCAGGGGGGACTATTCCAAAAGCTGTTTCTTTTGGGTAATAATATAGGCCTTGCGAAAGTTTTTGTAACGTTCCGTCACTTACAAGTTCGGTAAGATGTCTATCAACCGAATTAGACCATTTTTCAAGATCATTCCGTCTGTACACGTTCCCTCGCCTAAGATGTTTTTTAAGTTCTGTTGACTTTTTCATTGTTTTATTCTTTACATAAAGACATTGCAAATCACATACCAAATGCAAGAAATTTAAATTAAAAATTCATGCAAAAATACAAAAAAATACTTGACGGGCTAACTATGTACTGATATTGGAATAAATTGATTTTAAGTGCTTTTTTCAAAATATAGCTCGGGCAGAATTATTTTAATTTCCTGAGCTGCTCCTTCTTTAAGCCAATACAACACAAAATTTACCTTTACACTTTTTAATTCATAATGTCTTGACTTCATCTCATCGATTTTCTCTTTGAATTTCGTCGAGAATTTCAAAACGGATTGCCCATTTGCATTCAGGCACTCATCTCCGTTAATCCATAACGTATCGCCACTTACCAGTTGAGAAATTAAGTACTGTTTATTGTTAAAATAATCCAGCCATACATCTTTTAATGTGGCATGTACAGCAATTTTATCCGGAGCAGAATAATGTTCTGAGTCGTCTATACGTTCAATATTTTCTGCAAGCAAATGATTAAGATAATTTGCATTTAAGTGTATATGCAAATTGACTTTAGCTCGCGTCATTGCAACATATAATTGCCGTTTGGTTCATCTGAAGCTGGGTTAATATTCTCAAGCAGAAGAAATACGTTATCAAACTCTTTTCCTTTTGCTTTATGAATGGTTGATACAAAAAATGTTTCGCCGTTATGGTTATAAAAATCCTCAAGTTTAGATTCCCGGATTAAAACTTCTAAATCTGATTTATACTTTTTATACGGATTTGTGGTTTCAAAATCTTTAATAATATTAAGGCAAATTTCTAATTTATTGCTGTTATGAAATACAGTAGTAAGTTCCCGTTTAGCATCACTCCAAACCTCATCACTTATGGTGTAAACATCAGCTCCCACATCTACTTTATTCATCAAAAACCGGACTTCAACAAGATTGTACAAACTAAAACCTTCATTAGATTGTATCAGTTTCGCCTTAATTCCGTTTTTCAAAAGTAACCCGTTGACTTTTACAGCTTCATCATTAGTTTTAGTAATTATACAAGTAGTCCCGGAAAGGTCTGTTTTAGCTATATCGGTTGCAAGTGGAGTTATAAGGTTGTTGCTTTGATACCTAACAACCTTTATTTTCCCATTATCCGATTGATTAGCAATGATTGGTGTTTCTTTCAACCGGTGCTGAACTTGCTGTACAAATTGATTTGAAAATGCTACCAGATTGCTTTTACTTCGGTAATTTTCAACCAACTCATGCTTTACTGCCTTGTTATCATAAATAAATTGCTCCAGATATTTAGCACTCGCGCCCCTAAATTCGTAGATATTTTGGTCATCATCTCCTACTGCAATTACTCTCATTTCTTCGTTCTGCTCCATCAATGCCGTTATTAGAGCAAACTCATCTGCATTCATGTCCTGTGCTTCGTCAATCACTAAAACAGTCTTAGTAATTTTACTGGGTTCAACATCGCCATTTTTAATCCTTTCAACCGTAGTATTTAAAATATTAGCGGATTTTTCTAAAGTGCCGACTTTACCCAGTAAATCGAAACAATAAGAGTGGAATGTTTTAATTTCAATAAAGTTAGCTACATTGCCAATCAGTTTTAGAAGGCGCTTTTTAAATTCGGTAGCAGCCGCCCTGGAAAATGTGAGCATTAGTAACTGCTCATGCTTTACATCTTCCATCAATAGCAAGGAAGCCAGTTTGTGTACTAACACTTTGGTTTTTCCACTTCCTGGTCCGGCCGCCACAACTATATGTTGGGTTTCGTTGTCATTAATAATTTTCAACTGGGTAGGCGATAGCTCTCCAAACAGCTGCCTGAATTTTGCAGGTGTTATATTGCGCTTAATCTCATTTTGTCTACTGCCTTTAAAATATTTGTTCAAGAAAACACTGTAATTTAATTGGAAATAATCTTCAACAAACTGGAGTGCATTCCGGTAATCGGTAATCATGCGTTGCGCATATTCGCCCACAATGTGTATTTGCTGCACCTTACTCTCGTAAAACTGGTTGAGCTTTTGGTAATCATCTTTAGTATAGCGTTTTTTATTATCCTGTTCGGTACGCTCAATGGTTAAGCGGTTATAAACCACAAGAAAACCGCCTTCTATTTTTATCGCTTCAATCCGGGAAAGGTAAAACAAGGTATCCTCTACATCATCGATGCTTATTTCTTTTTTAAAAAGGCTGAAGCTATTATCATAAGCAGCCTTTAGTTCATGTACTGAGAATTCCACCAAAACCTCATCTTTATCTCCTTGTTTTTTTGAAGTTTCAGCAAGGGTTTTATCATAAAAATACTCTACAATAAATGCTGCTAGCTCGTGGCGTTTTTCAAGCTTATCTTTCAACTGTTCTTTGCTTTGAAGACATAGAACAGCAATATAGTTTTTAGAATGATCTGCATTTTTCCGTTTAATCCAGTTCTTTATAGACCAAAAGTTAAGTATAGTTTTAAGCCTGTTGGTGTTTACGCCATCACAACCATTTTTTTCTGCCTCCTCATTTAATTCTTTAATATGAAAAACATGTTCCTCTTCATTAAAAACCGGCAGTAGAAAGTTTTCAATTTTACTGTAAGCTTCGACAATAGCCAGGGAACGGTTCTTATTATCTGTTTTCTTTATAAACGCGGTTAAATCCTTAGCATCTGCCAGGATGTTTTCCTCGCGCAACAGGTTTACTACATTGATAACCTCTTCCCTTACAATGCCCAAATGGTCACTAATGTAGTCTACCCTTGATTCAGCAGCTTCCGTACTATTTTCCTTTCTGCTTTTACTGGAAAACAACTTCTTTATAATACGTACACCTTGTTCTTTTTGCTTTTCTTCAAATTTCTCAGATGCGTTTATTTTATCAATGGCTTCCTGGGCATTTTTAGATAATATACTATTCGCAAATACCCTCGGCATATTCTGCCCTCGTTTTAAGTATCCGGCATCTTCGAGTGCTGCGATTGCGGTAGTTACACGGGTTTCTATCTCAACCACATTATCATCCCAGCCTGCTTTACGTGCAATCTCTAAAGCGGAATTAGATACTTTTGACCGGAATCTTGTAATATCCTTAATCGCTTTCCATACCTGCTGTATTTCTTTTATGGAAAGCTTGGTTTGGTTTAGCAGTATGAAATGTTTGCTAAGGTCTTCTTCATTAAAAAGTACAAAGCAATCCGCTGAGATATTTTCATCCCTGCCTGCACGTCCTGCTTCCTGTACGTAGTTTTCGAGCGAATCTGAAATTTCATAATGAATGACCAGCCCCACATCTTTTTTGTCTACGCCCATGCCAAATGCCGAGGTAGCTACCATAATTTGTGTCTCACCATTTAAAAAGGCATCCTGGTTCTCAGTCTTCTCCTGTTTATCCATTTTGCCGTGGTAAGGCTTGGCGCTGAAACCATCTTGTGATAAGCGTTCAGCAAGCAGATACGCTTTTCGGGTTCGTGATACATAGATAATTGCAGGGCAGTTTTTATCTTCGATTAAATCGCGGACTGCCAGATATTTTTCTTCCTCATTTGTTTTTCAAAAACCTTGTACTGAAGGTTGGTCCTTGATGCTTTAGAGGTAAATACTTCAAGATCCAGCGATAATTTCTCACTGAAATAGTCACGGATATCTTCAATTACCTTTTGCTTGGCTGTGGCTGTAAAACACGATACCGGAATACTATCATCCAGGTTTTTCTTTTCCTGAATCAGTTTTATAAAGTCGCCAATGTACAAATAGTCTACCCTGAAATCCTGTCCCCATGATGAAAAACAGTGTGCTTCATCAATTACAAAACGGACAACCTTACGGCCAAGGATAAGTTTTTCTATAGTCTTAGAACGTAACGATTCGGGAGAAATATAAAGTATAGAAGCAGAACCATCTTCAATCCGTTCAAACGATTTTGCTCTTTCAATTGGGTCTAATAACCCGTTGATAGTTACCGCTTCAGTAATACCATTTTTTTCGAGGTTATCCACCTGGTCTTTCATTAACGACTGCAGCGGAGAAATAACAACGGTTAGTCCTTTTGAGTTTTCGGCACTCATAAGTGCCGGAACCTGAAAGGTAATTGACTTTCCCCCTCCCGTTGGGAAAACCGCCAGTACCGAATTGTTATTTACTGCTGCCTTAACAGCTTTTTCCTGAAGTGGTTCGCCACCATAAGTACGATACGTATTAAAACCAAAGAACTTTTTTAACCCTTTGTATATATCCAAAGCACTGTCACAATAAGCACAACCGGTTATACAGGGTTTGCTACGTAATAATAACATTATACGCTCTACTTCAGGATAGTTTTTAAGAACCCAGGGAGGTGTAATAGAGTGAACCCTTTTGTGGACTACAAAAGAATTGATAAGAGACAGGCAGTATGCCAGTTCAATAGGATGCTCAGCTATTAATTTAAGTAAATCTACCTGGTTACAAATAGTATCGCCAAACTTTAACCTGATTAATGATTCGACATCATAGCTTGCACTTCTATAATTTACAAACCTAAAAAAAGCCCCAAATTCTTTTGTACGGCCTAACAGTAGCCAAAAGAGTTCTTTAAGCGCTTCATCTGTTTGCCAAAAAGCGGCAACTTCATCATTAAATAAATCCCTTGCCTTAATAGAATCGTTTAAAGGATTATTTGTGTCATCCGTCTGAAGTTTATCATCCTTTAGTAACGCATGATACGGCTTTGTTGGGAACAGCAAAGGAGACAGGTATAATGTATCGATGATATTTAAGGGGTTAATGCCGACGTCATAGACAGCTTTCCCTACATATTTAATGTCATGATTTAAAATGTTGTGCCCGCACACATATTCACTTCCTCTAAGAAATTGAACAAAATCTGTTAACGATGATTTGTGGAAATGATTACCGTCAGCCTTAATTGCACCTATGTCGAGGATTTTACCTTTATCTGGCTCAATTTCGGTGTCTATAAATGTGATTGAACCGGTATTACTTTGTTCACCTATTAGCATTAAACTCAACAAGATTATGGTTTGGTTTTTCTATCAGGCCATAAATATTTAAACAATTAATGGCGAGGATGATAGACTGCTAATTTAATATTTCTTTTTAAATTAAAAACACAGAGCTAAACCGTTCGTACAAATTGATAATCTTCAAACCATGCTAAAAGTTTTTCACCAATGTTTTCATCCAGTCTATTCGTGCCCTCTAAGAAGATAGATAGCTCTGCAATTCCGCAACGGTGATGCTCTGTTTTATTTCCAAATATATTGAAAGGCGTAAACCCTTTAAAATTAGAAGCAATTCCAGGATACAATAACATGGCATCTGTCGATGACCAATAATCGTTATAAACATACATTTGCCTTAAATCGTCGCTACAAGGCCTGCTTCCTGATATATTTTTCCATTTTGTATCAATAATGAAATGCTTCTGATTTTTATCATCATCTTTATTTTCAATAACAATGTCCGGCCTATGAGTAATTCCATTCCAAAATTCCTTTTCACGCTGGCCATGAACTACAATTCCCTTTCCTAAAGCAGCTGCCTGTAATTTTACTAAGACATACTGTTCCCATAACATATTCATATCAAACAGCAGCGCTAACATATTTTCATTGCCGCTTTTTACATTAGGTGCATACTGCAGTATAATAAATTTTGCTATTTCCAAAGCAGTATGGTAAGGAGCCGTTTTCCTATTTTCTTTTAGTTTGGTAAACGTTTCAGCAGTAACCATTATATCAGACACCTCAGGAAATGAGGCCTGTACCGTTTTACATAGGCTATATACATAAGTCCCTTTTGAAAACCGGGAAACAATATTAAGAGCCTTTGCCAGTATTTGATGGATAATGTGATCTGTTCCATATACCTGATGCGTGGTATAGAACCTCTCTTTATGTACCATATTTTTGCTAATATGACCCGCAAATTCAATTTTCCCTTTTAATGCTTTTACATTACCTGTTTCCTTATAATATTGCTTTATAAGCCCGAGGTGAATTAATGTATTTATCTCATTAACATACCATTCAAAGTATATATCAAGTAAATGCCTGTTTTGTCTTTCTACATTTGCATTTTCCGTGTGGCGCACTTTTATTTTTTTGACAATGCGCAGCATATCTATCAGCACATTTTGCCAATCGCTTTTATTTCCTGAACTTCTGTCAATCTTGGGCAATATTTCTATAGTAAGCCCCTCTACCTGGATAACACCCACATACTGCTTAAAACAGATACCATTATGCAGTGGTCGAAAATATTTGTCGTTATGTACTTCATTTAGTTTAAAGAGAGCTTTATAATGGCTTTCTTCAAACTTAACATTGTTATCATCTGTTTGACCAATAATTAGTTTATCATGTTCAAATACTTGTATCCGTTTGCGTTGCATTACAAAATTAGTTAAGCATTTGATTAATGGCATCAGATATAGTATCCTCTGTTAACTCAATAAATCTATATTTAGGAGAAATGCTTAAGCCATAATTCTTTTTCCCGGCAAAAATAATTGAGTCGTCTGAAGCTTGTTTAATAAAACCATCTCCTAAAACCAGGTTTATCTTCTCATAATCACCGTAAAAATATTCCTGTAGTAATGGAATGATACAGTTTTTGAAAGCATGTACCAGCGATGCTTTATCGTTTACCTTTATAAAATAAGAATGTCCTATTGTATGATCCCGGTCGAGTAGTGCCTCAACACGATTGTTTATGGTGTCAAGAATAAGTTCGAGATTAAATCCTGAGTAAGCAAATTGTTTAAAATATTCTTTATTATTCCTGTCTCCAGAACCTTTCATCCGTTGCCATATATCTTTTCTTTGATTTATTAATTCTTCTGATACACCAAGAAAATTAAAGAGTTGTTGTTCATGCTGTAAATATTCTTTATTATTCCAAGCCTTATCTTCATACTCCCAAAGTAGATTACATATCATCACTGAGGGTAATAACAATGAAGGCTTCGGCATTACCTCAACAAAGCTGAACCGGCGGCGCAACGCCGTATCAAGCGCTTCTACACTTCGGTCGGCAGTGTTCATGGTGCCAATTATATAGAGGTTTGAAGGGACGCCGAAGTCTGTTTTAGAATACGGCAATTTTAACTTGATTTCCTCCGATGCTCCTATGCGCTTATCTGCTTCAAGCTGCGTAATAAGTTCCCCAAAAATGGATGAAACATTTCCTCGATTAATTTCGTCAATAATTAATACGTATTTCTTTTCCGGAGCATTACCAAGATCTGATGAATTAAAGTAATCATCCAAAACTTCAATTTTAACGTCATTGTTGTAGAATTCATATATTGTCTGCTGTGATATTTTTTTTCGAATAAAAACATCAGGTGGAGCATTCAAATCAGTAGCCAACCATTTCACGTTACGAAATTGATAATTGTCAATTTCTTTGGAATCATCATAAAAATAGTCGCCTGTAATTACTCCAATTGCGTCAATAATGTTGTTGCCTTTTGTTATAAACACAATGTCGCCAACTTTCATACTTTGAAAGATGAAGACGGCCTGTATTACGTACTTGCTTTCTGACACAAGTTCTGGATAATCCTGTTTAAACTTATCTCTGAAAGATTTCCAATCTTTTATTCCTTTAAGAGCAGTAAAATCTTTATCACCTCCCCAACCCAAAAAAATTAGATTGTTATTTATACTCCACTTGTGCTCTTCGGGTCTGTGCTTACCACCCAAGCTCATTTTGTAAAAATCTTTGCTACCAAAATCAATTTCTGTAGTTCTTTCGATATTACCAGAAACTCCAGTAGCTAAATTCGAAATGCTCTTGAATATACCGTCTTGGATTTCATACTTTAATCCCTCTTTTTCATCGGTTGCATCATCTGTTTCCTCACTGTCTAAAACCGGTTTGATTCCTTCTACAAAATCTTCATAGCTCATGCTCTGATGAAAGGTTGTAAAAACAATTTGACCAGCGTCAAATAGGCGCTTATACTCTTTACTTATTTCTAGGCGCTGTTCGGCTTCGTTTAACGTAGTAGCCACCTTAAATTCAGGATTGGCTATTTTTACAGCAAGTTCTTTTGTAGCATACGTTTTACCCGTACCCGGTGGGCCGTATAAAATCTGATTAAGTGGCTGGTTCATTGTTTTGTTTTCATTTGAGCTATTTAAAATAGCTAAATCTTCTTTTGGTTTATTGTCAAATTCTTCAGACTCTTTATACTCACAGAAAAAAGCATCATAAAAACTCCTGAAGCCAATCTCATTATATGTTATTGTTGCTGGCAATTTATTTAGGGCATTAGCAAAGAAGCGAAGTACATTGTCCTTCTTTGGTGCACCACCACCTATCTTGTTTCTATTGTCAACAAAGGCTTCTTTTATGGCATCTTCTATAAAATCATTGTCAGCGAGTTGTAGTTTATCCCCGTCATAAAACAATTGTATGTCTTCGGAATCTGCTTCTACGTCGTGAGGTTTAATGATCCTGATTTTTCGTAACAGGTTATGGTCATTATAGAATTCGCGACCAGTAATTTGTTCAAGGTTTACCTCACGATTAAGGGCTAATTTAAAAAAGGCCTTGTTTCGGGTCGATCTGGAGGTAATCACTGCCAGTTCTTTAGTAATCTGAAAAAATTTCAAAACGATTAGTTGGGAAACGTTAATGCCTAAGTTATCATTTAAGACATCAAATATTAAAGATTCCTTTTCGTTTCTGATTCCCCACTCGCGTGCTTTCCAAAGTTGTATTTTATCACCGCCAATAAGATAAACATAATCACCAATTTCAAGATCTCCAAACCATGAAGAGCCTTTAGGAGAAATATAATATCCTTCTTCTATTTGCTGGGGGTCAAATTTTTTTGAGATTTTTCCGAAAAATAAATTCATTTTTGGTTAGTTGGTTTTATAGTTTACTTCGGCTCGGCTACCATTAGTGAGGTATTGGTAACGTATGCCTTACTTTTCTTTGTTTTGGTGTTAGTGTTTTTTAGCGAAATAGCTACGATTGTTAACTCCCTGTTATCCCATTAACAAATGTATCAACGAAATTTAAAATCTTATTCAGTATCCTATCCCCAACTTCCTTCGACTTAAGTATACTTGGTCTCCCCTCTTTCCTGAGATCCAAAATATCGTTACGAAGAGGTTCACGTTCCGCAAACAGGTAATTTTCAATTAATCTTTCAGTTTTCTCTTCAGACAGGTTTTCTTCTTCAATAAGTACTTTTAAAGCTTTTTCCTGCTCTTCATTCCAAAATTTCTCAAACTCTTCAGGAATTGTATCAGTGTCTTCTATGTTGGGGATACTCTCCTGAATGAACTTTTCGATCAATTCGCGCTTGCTTCTCAGCGATACTTCCGTATTCAGGAGATTGAATATTTCTTCATTGATACTGTCCTTATCCTTTGAATTTTGTTTTGCTTTTATAAGCAATTGGAGTATATATGTTACATTAATGGTATCTCTCCTGATAAGCTCTAATTCAAAGTCAATGTCATTAAGTACAGACGTTTTATGTGCTGAAGTGTCTACTACGATAGTTTCTTTTAAATCTAAATATTTACTGGTATAACCGTCAAAAACGTGTTGTTCTATAGTAACGTCTTCCCATGTTAATTCGGTATAATGGCTCATCTTTTTATGCAGGCGTATCATTGCCCTGAAAGCCAGTATAAATTTTAGCTTATCTTCTTCGCTGTACAGGTCATCTACATTGCCCACCTCTGGGGCAATTTCTTTTAGTTTCTGAACAGCCTGGTTGAATTTGTCTACATATACTTCATACGGCTCAACAATAATTTCATCAATGGCGTCCTTGTTGCTAAACAAAGCTATGGCTTCGTCTGTTCTGTCTTTTAGATTACGAAAACAGACAATATTTCCCTGGGTTTTATTTTTGTCTAAAATTCGGTTCGTACGGCTAAAGGCCTGTATTAGTCCGTGATATTGTAGATTCTTGTCGACATACAATGTGTTAAGATGCTTGCTGTCAAAACCGGTTAAAAACATATTAGCAACAAGTAGTATGTCAGCTTCATTATTTTTAGACTTCTTAGCAACAGCGTTATAATAATTATAAAAACCCTCTGTGTCACGAACATTCTCAGCCATGCCGAACATAGTATTAAAATCATGCACATACCGCTCTAAAAGTTCTCGCCTGTGGGGTGTATAGCCATATTCGGCTTGTGGTTCGGCCGCAATATTATATTGCTTTACGACATTGCTTTCCAGTTCTTCTTCATTTTGTGCATAGCTGAAAATGGTTGTAATTCTTAGGTTATGTTCTCCCTGTAGTTTTTTGCGGTTGAATATCTCATAGTACTGGATAACAGCATCTATATCCTGTACACACATCATGGCACAAAAATTCCTGCTTTGTGTTTTTTGGTCGTGGTACCGGATGATATAATCTACAATAGCTTCTTTACGCTTAGGAGCTTCATACACCTCAATTTCATTAATTTCTTCTACCTTAAGGTCTATAATATGTTCTTTTTGCTTAAATGTCCGGATATATTCAACCGAAAACTTCAGTACATTCTCATCGCGGATAGCATCGGTAATGACATATTTGTGCAGGCATTTACCAAACAGGCTCGATGTAGTTTTTTCACCGTTTGCATTTTCTGCCAATATAGGTGTACCGGTAAAACCAAAAAGCTGGATGTTAGTAAAATAGCCAACAATATTACTATGGGTATCGCCGAACTGGGAACGATGGCATTCATCAAAAATAAATACCATCCGCAGGTCTTTTATAGCTCTCATTTTAGAAAAATTCCTACCTGATATGGCATTGTTTAGTTTTTGGATAGTCGTAACGATTATCCTCACATTGGGATCATTAAATTTTTGTATTAAGTCATCTGTATTCGTAGCGGAACTTACAGAACCTTTACTAAACTTATCGTATTCCTGATTGGTTTGATAATCTAAATCTTTCCTGTCTACTACAAAGACCACTTTTTTAATTGTAGGGATTTTAGATAAAATCTGGCTGGCCTTGAAACTGGTCAGCGTTTTACCACTTCCTGTAGTATGCCATATATAGCCGTTCTTTTCAATGTTGTAGCCATTCAGGATTTCATTGTCTGTTACTTTCTTTATAATGCTCTCTACCGCGTAGTACTGATAGGGCCGCATTACCATTAACTTATTTTCTGCTTCATTCAAAACAATGTATTTGCATATCATTTTACTAACGTGGCAAGGTTCGAGGAAAGCATCGGTAAATCCGTTCAGAATATTATTTAAAGGCTTATTATTTTCATCCGTCCAGTGGAAGGTTTGCAGATACTCCTGAGGTTTTGATCCGAAATTACTAAAGTACTTGGTATTTACACCGTTACTGATAATAAACAATTGTAAAAAATGAAATAAACCCTTACCGGCACCAAAACTATGCTTCTGATAACGGTTTATCTGGTCAAAAGCTTCCTTCATTTCCAGACCTACCCGTTTAAGCTCTATCTGTACCAAAGGCAATCCATTAATGAGTAAGGTTACATCATAACGGTTACTGTATTTTCCTTCCTGCTCTATTTGATTAATGACCTGATATTCATTCTGGCACCAGTGCTCAACATTCAGGAACTCAAAATAAAGGTTGTCCCCATTATCCCTTATTATATGTTGCCGGTCCCTTAATGTTTTAGCTTTTTCAAAAACAGAACCTTTATTGAGAATGTTCAGTATCTTGTCAAATTCAGCGTCACTAAGTAGAATATTATTGTGCTTTTCGAGCTGGGTTTTGAGGTTTATAAGTAACGATTTCTCATTTGGAATCGAAAGATATTTATACCCCAGTTTTTGCAATTGGGCAATTAGCTTTTCTTCTAAAACCTGTTCGGATTGTTTACTCAAAATAATTATGGATTAGGAGATTGGTAATTTTTTGTTAAACAAATTTAACAAAATAAGAATTACATTTCCATATCTCCTAACTCATAATTGATTGCTATCTCAATGTTTTAAACATCTGCTCAATAGCCTTCTTTTTCTGCTCCATATTAGGATGGACGTAGAGGTTTAAGGTCGTACTGATATTAGAATGTCCTAATAGCACACTTACCGTTTTATAGTCGCAGTTGCTTTCGATACACCGTGTAGCAAAACTGTGCCGAAGGCCGTGAAATTTAAGCTCAGGCATTTTTAAATCCCTCATCAGGTTTTTGTAATAGCTGCGGTAAGTACGTGGTTCGGTAGGCTTGGCATCGTTGGTTAAGACAAAGAAAGATGGGTTAACAATTTTCTTGAAAGGTTTTAGTAGGCGCAACAGGTCTTTGCTTAATGGTATTTCCCGTATTGAGTTTTTGGTTTTGGGAGTATCCAGTATCAGCTCTGTCCTGCGCACCCCATCCTCAATCATGTATATCCGCTGGATCGTGCGCCTCACATTTATAACACCGCTCTCGGTATCCACGTCTTCCCACGTAAGGGCGCACACCTCCCCTATTCGCATACCGGCGCTAAGGCATATATACACCCCAAGGTTACGGAAAGTAAAATGCTCCTGTATGTAGCTCATTACTCTTTTCTGTTCGGCACGGCTCAGTACTTCAATGTTTTGGTTTTCACGTACCGTTGGGAACTGTATGTCGAACGGTGTGTAGTTTATCCACTTCTTTTTCGCGCCAAATTTTAGTATCATTTTAAGGACAATGAGTATGTCCTTAATTGTTTTTTGGCTCAACCCGGAGTCTAACTTTTGTAATACGAATGCCTGTACGTCCGTTTCTTCTACTTCAAATTTTTCGCCGAATGCCGGCAATAAATGATTTTCTGTAAGTAACAGATAGGCCGCATAACTCGACTTTTTTACATACTGTTTTTTATCTGCTTTCCACAGATCGATCACTTCATAAAGCTGTTTTTGTTGGATCATTTTGGATTAAAATATTAATTAACCATAAAGAAAGTGATTTCTTACAGGATTAAGGATTCCTGACCCTTCAGATTGTGTTGTCCTAAAGGTTCCAAATAGAGTACCGAGGCTGAGGTTTCCGGGATTTGAAGGGGAGTGGGTGGAGATGAGGTTGGGGGAAATTGCAACCTTTTCAAAAGGAAAAGGAATTTCAAAAAGCGATATAGAAGAAAACGGTGTTACAGAATGTATAAGATATGGAGAGTTGTATACATATTATAATGAAACTATCAATGATGTTAAATCTAAAACTAATGTAGATGTAAAAACTTTGGTACTAAGTGAGTCAAATGATATAATTGTTCCGGCATCGGGCGAAACAATGATTGATATTGCAACAGCATCATGTGTTTTAAAGTCAGGGGTTGCATTAGGAGGTGATCTAAATATAATAAAAACTAAAAACAACGGAGTATTTCTATCCTATTATCTAAACAGTAAGAAGAAGCTTGAGATAGCCAATCTTGCACAAGGTATTTCAGTGGTACATTTATATTCTACTCAACTCAGCACTCTGTTTCTTAACCTGCCACAATTAAAGGAGCAGGCAAGAATTTCAGGATTTATAAAATTACTTGATAAAAGAATACAAACCCAAAACAAAATAATTGGAGAACTGAAAACATTAAAAAATACAATGATTAAAAAAATGTTTACTCAGCATTTTAGGTTTAAAAAAAACAAATCTGAATATTTTTTT
>Ga0308157_10000723_pt1 | contig 92010 bp, 74 predicted proteins | sample PhyBR1_FD_201035 | JGI IMG/M metagenome (GOLD analysis project Ga0308157, IMG submission 201035) | Phyllosphere microbial communities from UC Gill Tract Community Farm, Albany, California, United States - DLSLB.R1 | ecosystem: Host-associated > Plants > Phyllosphere > Unclassified | place: USA...
TCCGGCCGCCCGTCGGGTGGTGGTCGTCGTGGTGATGTCTGCGCCTTAGAGCAGGCCCGCCTGGGTCATCAGATCGGTGACCTGCTTGGAGTTCAGCGTAGCCGGGTCGATGATCGGCGCCTGCAGGTCGGTGAGGGGGACGAGCTTCGGGTTGGCGGCCACACCGGATCCGACCGGGTACTCGAACGAGGTGCCGGTCTGCAGGATCTTCTGGCCCTCGGCGCCGGTGACGAACGCGAGGAACTTCTGCGCCGCGGCCTGGTGCTTGCTCGACGTGAGCACGCCACCGCCGGACACCGACACGAACGCGCCCGGATCCTGGTTCTTGAAGTAGTGCAACTGCACGTTCTTCGAGTTCTCACCGGTCTGGGCCTGGTCGCCGAACCAGTAGTAGTGGTAGATCACGGCGCCGTCGATCTCGCCCGCGTTCACCGCCTTCATCGCGGTGGAGTTGCCCTTATAGGCGACGGAGTTCGTCTTCATGGCCTTCAGCCACTCCTCGGCGGCGTCGGCGCCCTTGAGCTGCACGAGCGCCGAGACGATGGCCTGGAAGTCGGCGCCGGACGGGGAAGCGGCCCAGCGACCCTTCCACGACGGGTCGGCGAGATCCATGAGGGACTTCGGGAGCTGAGCCTCGGTGAGCTTCGACGTGTTGTACGCGAATACGGTCGAGCGGGCGGCGATGCCCACCCACTTGCCGGAGGAGGGGCGGTACTCGGTCGGGACGTTCTTCAGCGCCTCATCGCCCGGCGAGGTGAACAGGCCGGCCTTCTCGACGGCCGACATCGACGGAGAGTTCTCGGTGAGGAAGACATCGGCGGGGGAGCGGTCGCCCTCCTGGATGAGCTGCTGCGACATCTCGGTGTCGTCGCCGTTGCGCACCTGCACCTTGATGCCTGTCGCCTTCGTGAACGCGTCGGTCCACGACTTCGTGAGCTCCTCGTGCTGCGCGTTGTAGATCGTGATGGTCTGACCGGCGAGGTCGTCGCTGCCAGCCGTGCTGGAGGTCGGTGCCGAGGAGCCGCTGCATGCGGTGAGCGCGAGGGCGACGGCGGAGGCCGCCGCGGCGGCGGAGAGCAGTCGGAGAGAACGGTTCACGGAGTGTCCTTCGTGGAGGGGGAAACGCGGGAGTCGCGAAACACATAATAGGTAAGGCAAGCCTCACTCACCAACCTGATGACATTCCTGTGAGCTGCACCGAATCGTCTCGGAACCCGCTCGGAAGGCAACAGCGGGGAGCGGGATCAGATCACGCCGTAGAACCGCGCAGCGTTGTCCCAGAGGATCGCGTCGACGTCGAGGCCGCGCTCGACGGCCCAGTCCGCCACCGTTCGAGCCCAGAGGCCGCGGCTCTCAGGCCGGTACTTCTGCGCCTTACCGGTGACGGCGGAGACCGGCCAGTCGCTGCCCCAGAGCAGCCGGTCGGATCCGAACGCCTCAGCGGCCGCGTCGAGGAAGGGGATCACCTGCGCCGGGCTCCACGAGCCACCCGCCTCGGCGGGCAGACCTGACAGCTTGACGGACACCTGTGGATGCACGGCCAGGTCTGTCAGATCGCTGAGCCAGGCGCCGGACGGGCGGAGTGGATCCGAGGTCGTGCCGATCGCCGGCTTCCCGAGGTGGTCGAGCACGATCGGCAGCGCCGGTACGGCTCCGGCGAGGTCGGAGACGTCGGGCAGCTGATGGGCGCGCACGCACGCGTCGAATCGGAACCCGCGTGCGGCCAGGGCGGCGGCACCGTCGCGGAAGGCATCGCTGCGCGCGGTGCCGTCGGGCTCGTCCTGCAGGTTGTGCCGCACCCCGACCACCCCGTCGAGTCCGGCCAGGGCCGAGAGATGCGCAGTCGTCTGCTCGCCGCGGTCGAGCCGTGCACCTGCCACGATGCCGACGACGCCGGTGGCCGCGGCAGTCTGCGCGACCCAGCGCACCTCGTCGAGGAACTGCCTCTCGACGCACTCCGCCTGCACGAAGATCGATGCGGCGCGTTCGACGCCGTCGACGGCTGCCTGCGCAAGCTCTTCGGCCGCGTAGCGCTGGGCCAGCGGTCCGGCGAGCCACGCGTAGTCGAGGCGGGACGGATCCCACAGGTGCAGATGGGAGTCGAGTACGCGCATGGGCATATCCTTCCTCAGATCGACGCCCGTGTGGCGTAGACATCCGATGTTCGTGAAAACCCCTAGGATGACGCCATGGCAGTCACCGACGAGGCGATCGAGAAGATCAAGGCGATGATCGTGTCGGGCGAACTCGGCCCGGGCGACCGGCTGCCCCCGGAGAAGGAGCTCGCCGAGCGGCTCGGGCTGAGCCGCAACTCGATGCGGGAAGCCGTCAAGGCGCTCGAGGTCATCCGCGTCCTCGATGTGCGCCGCGGCGACGGCACCTACGTGACGAGCCTCGAGCCGCACCTGCTGCTCGAGGCGATCAGCTTCGTCATCGACATGCACGACGACGACTCCCTGCTCGAGTTGTTCGCCGTGCGCCGCATGCTCGAATCGCAGGCGACAGGTCTCGCGGCCACGCACGGCGACGACGAGGCGATCGCCGCACTGCAGGCCGAGATCGCCGGCATCGACGCGGGCGTCTCGATCGACGACCTCGTCGCACACGACATCCGCTTCCATCAGGACATCGTGCGGATGACCGGAAACGGCTATCTGGCGAGCCTCATCGACAGCCTGTCCAGTCAGACCATCCGGGCCAGGGTGTGGCGCGGTCTCACCGAACAGGGCGCCGTCGAGCGCACGCTCTCGGAGCACCGTGCCATCGCCGACGCGATCGCCCAGCACGACCCGTCTCTCGCGACCTCGCTCGCCACCGCGCACATCGCGGGTGTGGAGCGCTGGCTGCGCCAGGCCACCCAGGCCTGAGCCCGGGCGGCCGAGCTCGGGGCCTACTCCGCCCGCAGGCGCAGCTGGGCCATCCCGCCGTCCACCTCGATGAAGGTGCCGGTGGTGGATCCGGACGCGGGGCTGACGAGGTAGACCACGGCACCGGCCACCTCGTCCGGCGACACCAGGCGGCCGTGCGGCTGGCGGGCGTTGAGTGCGGCGCGCTCTGCAGCGGGGTCGGCGGCGGAGTCGAGCAGACGCCCGACCCACGGGGTATCCGCGGTGCCGGGGTTGACCGCGTTCACCCGGATGCCCTCGCGGAGGTGATCCGCGGCCATGGCCCTGGTGAGGGCCGACACTGCGCCCTTCGATGCGGAGTAGAGCGCACGCTGTGGCAGGCCCGTGGTCGACGCGATCGACGCGGTGTTGCAGATCGCCGCAGCGGGGGAGCGCCGCAGCCACGGCAGTGCCGCGGCGGAGACCCGGGCGATGCCGGTCACGTTGATCGAGAGCACGCGCGCCCATTCGTCGTCGTCGTTCGCTGCGATGTCGCCCTGGGCGCCGATCCCGGCGTTGTTCACGACGATGTCGATGCGGCCGAAACGCTCGCCGATCGCGGTGACCGCGGCGTCGACGCTCGCACGGTCCGATACGTCCGCGGTGAACGCGGCGAAGCGCGGGTCTGCGCCGGCCACGTCGCGGTCGAGCACCGCGACGTGCGCCCCCTGTTCGTGCAGCTGCGCGGCGATCGCCGCGCCGATCCCCGATGCGCCGCCCGTGACGATCGCGACGAGTCCCTCGACCTGACCGGTCATGCCTGTGCCTCCCATGCCTTGAATTCCTGACGCTGGCCGCCCAGCCCCTCGATGTCGATCTCCACGACGTCCCCGGCGCGCAGGTACGGGAACTTCCCGCCGAACGCGACGCCCTGCGGCGTGCCCGTGAGGATCAGGTCCCCGGGCTCGAGGGTCATGTATTGCGAGATGTGGTGCACGATCTCGGCGACCGAGAAGATCATGTCGTTCGTGTTCGAGTCCTGCCGCGGTTCGCCGTTCACGAAGCTGCGCAGCCGCAGGTTCTGTACATCGACCTCGTCGGGCGTGACCAGCCACGGGCCGGTCGGATTGAACCCGAAAGCCGCCTTGCCCTTCGACCACTGCCCGCCGGAGACCTCCATCTGGAACGCCCGTTCGGAGACGTCGTTGCAGACGACGAACCCGGCGATGTGCGCAGCGGACTCGGCAGGGGAGTCGAGGTAGGCGGTGCGGGATCCGATCACGATGCCGAGCTCCACCTCCCAGTCGGTCTTCTCGCTGCCGCGAGGGATGGTCACCGCATCGTCGGGGCCGACCACGGTGTTCGGCGTCTTCAGGAACAGGATGGGGACCGTGGGCGGCTCCGCCCCCGACTCGCGGGCGTGAGCGGCGTAGTTCTGCCCCACGCAGATCACCGCACTCGGGCGTGCGATCGGCGATCCGATGCGGAGTGCGTCCGCGTCGGCGAGCTCCGGCAGGGTGCCGGCATCGAGGGCGGCACGCGTGCGCCCGACCGGATCGGTGGCGAGGAAGTCGCCGTTCACATCGGAGGTCACGGGCCGAAGATCGTACGTACGGTCCTCGGCGATGACGACCGGGATCTCGGATCCGGGGCCGCCCAGACGCGCGAACTTCATGATTCTCCTGCCTTCTCACGGGGATGAGCGGATCCGCTGCCGGAACGACGTGAGCGGATGCATCCCGCGTTGACAGTATAGACATCCGATGTTTACACTCCAACTGTCGAGGAGCGTCCCCGCCGTGTGCGCTGCGCCTCCCGACGGCCCGCCCAGAACAGGAGAACCGTGAGCCGCATCGTCGCGCTGGAGACCAGCGACATCCGATTCCCCACCTCGCTCAGCCTCGACGGCTCTGACGCGATGAACCCCGACCCCGACTACTCCGCGGCATACGTCATCGTGCGCACCGACGCGGAGGACGGCATCGAAGGGCACGCCTTCGTGTTCACGATCGGCCGTGGCAACGACGTGCAGGTCGCGGGAATCGACGCGCTCGGCGGGCATCTGGTCGGGCGTGAGCTCGAGCCGCTGCTCGACGATATGGGCGGTACGTTCCGAGAGCTCATCGGCGACTCGCAGTTGCGCTGGCTCGGGCCGGAGAAGGGCGTCATGCACATGGCGATCGGCGCCGTGATCAACGCTCTGTGGGACATCAAGGCCAAGCGCGCCGGGCTTCCGCTCTGGCAGCTGCTCGCCCGGATGACTCCGGAGGAGCTCGTCGACCTCGTCGACTTCCGCTACCTCACCAACGCCCTCACCCGTGAGGACGCCCTGGAGATACTCCGCGACGCCGAGGCCGGTCGCGCCGAGCGCGAGCAGCAGCTGCTCGCCACCGGCTACCCGGGCTATACCACCAGCCCCGGGTGGCTGGGCTACTCGGACGAGAAGCTCGAGCGCCTCGCCCGGGAGGCGATGGCCGACGGGTTCACGCAGATCAAGCTCAAGGTCGGCGCCGACCTCGACGACGACATCCGGCGGTTCCGCAAGGCCCGCGAAGTGTGCGGCCCCGACTTCCCCATCGCGATCGACGCGAACCAGCGCTGGGAGGTGTCCGAGGCCATCGCCTGGGTGAACGCGCTCGCCGAGTTCCGCCCCGCCTGGATCGAGGAGCCGACCAGCCCCGACGACGTGCTCGGCCACGCGGAGATCGCCCGAGGCGTCGCGCCGATCCGCGTCGCGACCGGCGAGCACGCGCAGAACCGGATGATCTTCAAGCAGCTGCTGCAGGCCGAGGCGATCCAGGTCATGCAGATCGACGCGGTGCGCGTGGCCGGCGTGAACGAGAACATCGCGAACCTGCTGCTCGCCGCGAAGTTCGGCGTCCCGGTGTGCCCGCACGCCGGCGGCGTGGGCCTCTGCGAGGCCGTGCAGCACCTGTCCATGTTCGACTTCGTCGCCGTCTCCGGCAGCCGCGAGGGGCGCATGATCGAGTACGTGGATCACCTGCACGAGCACTTCGTGGTGCCGACCGACATCCGCGGCGGCACGTACACCGCGCCGACCGCACCGGGCAACGGCATGGAGATGAAGGCGGCGAGCCGCGCGGAGTTCCTCTGGACCGGCGCGCACCGTGAGGCGGGCGCGCATGTCTGAGTTCGGCGACATCGCGGCGCGACCCGCGATCCCGGCCCTGGGCTACGGCGCCGCGAACGTCGGCAATCTGTTCCGCGCGCTCACCGACGACGAGGCCTGGGCCGTGCTGGACGCCGCGTGGGAGAGCGGGATCCGCCTCTACGACACCGCTCCGCATTACGGGCTCGGGCTCTCGGAGCGCCGGCTCGGAGCGTTTCTGCAGACAAAGCCGCGGGACGAGTACGTGCTCTCCACCAAGGCGGGGAGGCTCCTGCGCCCGAACGCGGACCACGTCGCGGGCGGCCTCGACACCGCGAACGACTTCTTCGTCCCGGACGATCTGCAGCGCGTGTGGGACTTCTCGGAGGCGGGGATCCGCGCCAGCCTCGACGAGTCGCGCGAGCGCCTGGGCATCGAACGCATCGACATCCTCTACCTGCACGACCCCGAGCGGCACGACCTGGATCTCGCGCTCGCCGAGGCGTTCCCCGCGCTGGAGTCGCTCCGCGCGGAAGGGCAGGTGGGCCGGATCGGGATCGGATCCATGACCGCCGACGCGCTCACCGCCGCGGTGCGCTCCGCCGACCTCGACACGATCATGATCGCTGGGCGGTACACGCTGCTCGAGCAGCCCGCGGCGGTCGACGTGATCCCGGCCTGCGTCGACCGCGGCACGGACATCGTCGCCGCCTCGGTCTTCAATTCGGGCCTGCTCGCCCAGAGCGAGCCGCGCCGCGACGGACGCTACGAGTACGGCGCGCTGCCGGAGGAGCTCTGGCAGCGGCTGACCCGGATCGCCGACGTCTGCCGCGCGCACGACGTGCCGCTGCCGGCGGCCGCGATACAGTACCCGCTGCTGTCCCCGGTCGTGACGTCGGTCGTGGTCGGCGGGAGCCGTCCGGAGCAGCTTCGCCAGAACGCGCAGCTCGCCGCGATCGACATCCCGGCGGATCTCTGGCGCGAGCTGGCGGCCGAGACGCTCATCCCGGCCTGAACAGCGACCGCGCAACGGCCCACGACGAAGGGAACGACATGCTCGAAGGAATCGACCCGCTGCTCACGGGTGAGCTGCTGCTGCACCTCGATCGGATGGGACACTCGGACGCGGTCGTCGTGGCCGACGCGCACTTCCCGGCGTGGGCGCTCGGCGCACGCGTCGTCGATCTGCCCGGCGCGACGACGCCGGCCGTGGTCGCGGCGATCCGCTCGGTGCTGCCGCTCGACGACGCCCCCGGCATCGACCTCATGGAGTCCGCCGACGCGACCGTGCTCGACGTGCAGCGCGAGCTCATGGCCGCCGCCGGCACCGACGAGGAGACGACCCGGTTCGTGGAGCGCTTCGCGTATTACGACGTCGCGAAGAGCGCCTACCTCATGGTGCGCACGGGGGAGACCCGCAAATACGGCAACGCGCTGCTGCGCAAGGGCGTCGTCGGGCACCCCTCCGCCTGACCCGCACCACCCCAGAACGAGAAAGAGGCAGGGATGCGACAGCTGTGGTTCGACGAGGCCCGGTTCGGGATGTTCGTGCACTTCGGCCTGTACAGCGGCGCCGCACGGCACGAGTGGGTGCAGAACTACGAGCGCCTGACCGCCGAGGAGTACCGGGTCTATTTCGACCATTTCGACCCGGACCTGTTCGACGCGACCGCGCTCGCGCGCCGGGCGAAGGCGACGGGGATGGGCTACGTCGTGCTCACCACGAAGCATCACGACGGGTTCTGCCTGTGGGATTCGGCGCTCACCGACTACACCTCGGTCGCCGCGTGCGGGCGGGATCTCGTGCGCGAGTACGTGGATGCACTCCGCGCCGAGGGACTGCGTGTCGGGCTCTACCACTCGCTGATCGACTGGCATCACCCGGACTTCACGGTGGATTGGAATCACCCGCGCCGCGACGACGCGATCGAGCACGAGCGCAACCGGGAGCGCGACATGGGGCGTTACCGTGACTATCTGCACGGGCAGGTGCGCGAACTGCTCACGCAGTACGGCGACATCGACTACCTGTTCTTCGACTTCACCTACCCCGAGGAGAAGGACGGCTGGGCGGGCAAAGGGCCCGACGACTGGGACGGGGAGGCGCTCCTCGCCCTCTGCCGCGAGCTCCAGCCGCAGATGCTCGTGAACGACCGCCTCGGGATCCCCGCCGACTTCGTGACGCCGGAGCAGTACCAGCCGACCGCGCCGATCGTCGTGGACGGCGTGCCGCAGGTGTGGGAGGCGTGCCAGACGATCAATGGATCCTGGGGCTACCACCGTGACAATCACGATCAGAAGTCGGCCGTGCTGCTCGCGCAGATGCTCGCCGACTCGGTGTCGATGGGCGGCAACATGCTGCTCAACATCGGTCCGGACGGGCGGGGAAGCATCGCGCCGCGCGACGAGGCCGTCCTCGCCGACCTGGGCGAGTGGATGCGGTTGCACCGCGACGCGATCGTCGGCGCGGGGCACGCTCCCTTCGCCGCGCCCCGCGAGGGCGTCTACACCCGGCGCGGCGACCGCCTCTACCTGCACCTGTTCTCCTGGCCGCTCGGCTACGTGCACCTGGATGGCCTCGCAGACCGGGTCACCTACGCGCGCCTGCTGAACGACGGATCCTTGCTGAGGACCTCGGTGACGGATCCGGCCCAGGAGGCGACGCTGATGACGCCCGCGGGGGAGTCGGAGGGCACGCTCACAGTGCACCTGCCCGTGCAGCGCCCCGACGTGCTGATCCCGGTGATCGAGCTGACGCTGGCGCCCGGGGACTGACCGGGCACGTGCGCCGCGCCCCGTGCCCGGGCGTCGCGCGTCGCTTCTCAGGCGACGGGGTCGACCAGCTCCATCGCCAGGCGTGCGGCGCCGTACAGCGCCGCATCAGGGCCGGTCTGTGCGGACTCGATCCGCAGCGTCTGCGTGGCGAGCGGATGGCACGCCTCGTACACGCGGCTGCGCACGGCGGCGAGGAAGGGTTCGCTCGCGCTCATGCTTCCCGTGAGGAAGACGGCGTGCGGGTTGAAGAAGTTGACGACGCCGGACAGCACCTGACCGAGGTGCGTGCCGGCCGTGCGCACCAGCGTGGTCGCGATCGGATCGCCGTTGCGTGCGAGCTCGAGTACCTCGGCGGCGCCCGTGACGGGAATGCCGCGCTCGCGCATCTGACGGACGAGTCCTGCGCCGCTCGCGATGGTCTCCAGGCAGCCGTGGTTGCCGCAGGAGCAGGGGATGTCCGCGGCTTCCGCGACGCGCGTGTGCGTGATGTCCCCAGCCGCGGCGGTGGCGCCGCGGTGCACGGAGCCCGCGACGATGATGCCGCTGCCGATGGCGGTGCCGGCCTTGACCGTGATGCTGTGCTGATCCCGCGAGAGACTGCGGTGGTGCTCGCCCAGGGCCATGAGGTTCGCATCGTTGTCGACGACCGCCGGAACTCCGAAGCGATCGGTCAGCGCTTCGCCGACGCGGAATCCGGGCCAGCCGGGCATCCGGGAGGGCTGATCCACGCTCCCGGTCTCGAAGTTGACCGGGCCGGGGAGCGCGATGCCCACAGCTCGGATGTCTGCGTCGTCGGCGAGCTCGCGCAGTCCGGCTTCGACGAGCGTGAGCGTCGCCTCGGGGCCATCTGCGATCGTGATCGGGATCGTCGCCGTCCGATCGAGGTGACCGCCGAGATCGAGCAGTCCGAGTCGGGCGTGCTCGCCGCCGAGTTCCGCGGCGAGCACGCGATGCGGCGTGCCGCCGAGCGACAGCCGCCGGGCGCGCCGCCCGCCGGAGGACTGCGCCTGGCCGTTCTCCCGCAGGATTCCGGCGTCCACGAGCTCCTGCACACGCAAGGACACCGTGGAGGGCGCGATGCCGAGCAGGCGGGCGAGATCCGAGCGGGACAGCGCCTCGCCGCGCGTCACCAGCTCGACGATCTGCCGGGCGTGATCACCGGATGCCGGGGGTTCGCGGCGGTCGGGAGACCGGTCTGCCGAACGTGCCATGACACTTCCTTCGAGGTCGAATGAAGATCACTCTAGTGGTCATGTCGGGAGTCGGTCGGATTCGTCACGGAATTCTCACGATCTGAGCCAGACATCCGATGTTCGGCTGGAAATTCCCACGAGCCTCTGACAGGATGAGGGCATAACCCCGAATTACTTCGTTCGATCTCAAACGAAGCAAGGATCTGTTCGTGCCTGAGGAGGCATTTCAATGAAGAAGACTCACCTCGTCCCCGTGGCGGCGTTCACGGTGGGCGCTGCGCTCGTGCTGACCGGTTGCGGCGGCTCCAGCAGCAGCGCCGGCTCCGACGACAAGACCGTCGTGGTGGACATGTGGGCGGGATCCGCCGACGACACCAAGGCGCTGCAGGCGCAGATCGACATCGCCAAGAAGCAGAACCCCGACCTGAAGATCGAGCTGCGCACCGCGCCGTGGAACGACTTCTTCACGAAGCTGACCACGAACATGGCCTCGGGCAACATGGCGTGCGTCACGGGCATGAACAGCGGCATGCTGTCGAGCTACACCTCCGGCTTCCAGAAGCTCACCGCGGACGATCTGAAGACCGCGGGCCTCAAGGAGGGCGACTTCGCCTCGGGCACCACCGAGATCCTGAAGAACAAGGGCGACCTGTACGGCCTGCCGTTCGACACCGCGACCATGCTCGTCTACTACAACGCCGACCAGCTCAAGGCCGCCGGCGCCGCCGACCCGAAGCCGGGCTGGACGTTCGACGACTTCGAGAAGACCGCCAAGGCGGCCACCCGTGACGGCAAGCAGGGCTTCGCCGTCGGCATGGGCGACTTCCAATGGCAGGCGCTGCCGATCGCGAAGGCGGGCGTGCAGCCTGCCTCGCAGGAGGGCAAGCTGCAGCTCACGGACAAGAAGTTCCAGGACGCCGCGACCTGGTACGCCGGTCTCGTCACCGACCAGAAGGTCGCCCTGCCCGTCGCCAGCGCATCCGACGGCGGCTGGGGCGAGGACCAGTACTCCAACGGCAACGCCGCGATGGCGGTCGACGGAACCTGGAACGCCGTCAGCTACCTGAAGAACCAGGCCGGCTTCACGGCGGGCATGGCACCGCTGCCGGGTGAGGGCAAGGACTCGTTGAGCCTCATCCTCGGCTCCGGCTACGGCATCTCCAAGACCTGCAAGAACAAGGACGCCGCGCTCAAGGTGCTCGGATCCCTGCTCAGCAAGGACTCGCAGGACTACATCGCCTCCTCGGGCCGCAGTTACCCGGCGCGCACCGAGAGCCAGCCGCTGTACTTCCAGTCGATCGACGAGAAGTACCGCGCCCAGGTCGAGGAGGTCTTCAAGGCCGCCTTCGCGAACGTGCAGGGCCAGTACGTCACCGACAACTGGTCCAAGGTCGGCACGTACATCCAGCCGCAGCTGGTGAGCGTCTACAACGGCCAGACGCCCATGGCCGAGGTGCTCAAGAGCGCCCAGGACCAGTTCGGCAAGTGATCCTCTCCCGGTCCGGCGGATCCGTCCGCCGGACCGGGACACCATTCTGGAAGAAGGAGGAACGGTGACCATCGCCGCATCCCGCCGCCGCGCGTCGCAGAGCCGACGCGGTGCTCCGCCCCGACGCGGATCCCTCATGCGTGCGGAGGGCCGTCAGGCGCTCGGCTTCGCGAGCCCCGCCCTGATCGGCCTCGCCGTGTTCACCGTCGTGCCGGTCGTGCTCTCCATCGTGATGAGCTTCTACAACTGGCCCACGTTCGGCGACAAGACCTTCAACGGCGTCGCGAACTACATCAAGCTCTTCACGGCGAGTCCGGACTTCTGGCCGGCGATGCGCAACACCGCGGTCTTCACGATCGTCTACGTGCCGCTCAGCATCGTCTGCTCGCTGATCCTGGCGATGTCCCTCGGTCCGCGGATCCGCGGCCGCGGTGCGCTGCGCGTGCTGTTCTTCATCCCGGTCGTGACGCCGATGGTCGCGAGCGTGCTGGTCTGGAAGATGATGCTGCAGCCGCAGGGCCTGTTCAACGGGATCGCCCAGGGATGGTTCGGCATGAAGCTGCCGAACTTCCTCGCCGATCCGTTCTGGGCCATGGCGATGGTCATCATCATGAGCGTCTGGCAGGGTCTCGGCTACAACATGCTCATCTTCTCCGCCGCGCTCGAGCAACTGCCGGAGTCGGTCATCGAGGCGGCACGGATCGACGGCGCCTCCGGCCTCCGGATGCAGTGGAGCGTCGTCGTCCCGATGATCTCGCCATCGATCTTCTTCGCGACGATCATGACCATGATCACGTCCCTGCAGGTGTTCGCGCAGCCGCAGCTGCTCACCGGCGGCGGGCCGGGCAACGCGACGCAGCCTCTGGTCCAGTTCATCTACAACCAGGGCTTCAAGTTCCAGGACCTCGGCATCGCCGCCGCCGGCGCGTGGATCCTGTTCGCGCTCATCATCATCATCACCGCGCTGCAGTTCGGGGCGCAGAAGAAGTGGGTGCACTATGAGCACTGATCTGCAGCAGGCGGCCATCGCCGAGACCGCCGAGGCGGTCGAGGTCGCTGCCGAGGATCGCGGCAGGCGCACCAAAGCGCCGCTGTCCGCGGGCGAGCGCACCCGCCTCGTCATCGCCCACGTCTTCGTCTACCTCGCGGCGCTCGTCTTCGTCTCGCCGCTGGTGTACTCGTTCTTCTCGGCCCTCAAGCCGAACAACGAGATGTTCTCGATGCCGCCGAAGCTGGTCGGCGCCGAGGTGCGCTGGTCGAACTTCGCCGACGTGTTCGCGTACGGCCCGTTCCTCACCTACATCGGCAACTCGTTCTTCGTGGCGATCGCCGGAACCCTCGTCGTGCTGATCGTCTCGACGACCGCCGGCTACGCGTTCGGGCGGCTGCGCTGGAGAGGCAGGGATGCGGTCTTCGTGCTCTTCCTCGCGACCCTCATGGTCCCCGCCGAGGTGCTCGTCATCCCGATGTTCCAGGTCATGCAGTGGCTGAACTGGGTGGACACCTACCAGGCGCTGATCTTCCCGTTCGCGTTCACCGCGTTCGGCACCTTCCTCATGCGCCAGTTCTTCCGCGGGATCCCGTACGAGCTCGAGGAGGCGGCCCGCGTCGACGGCGCAGGTCCCCTGCGGTCGTTCCTGCAGATCATCCTGCCGCTCGCGAAGTCGGCGGTGGCAGTGCTCTCCGTCTTCACCTTCCTCTCCTTCTGGAACAGTTACCTGTGGCCGCTGATCGTCACGGTCGACTACAACGCACACGGCACCCTCCCGGTGGGTCTTGCGACCTTCTCCGGGCTCACCGGCACGCGCTGGGATCTCCAGATGGCGGCGGCGATCATCTCGATGGTGCCGACGACGGTCCTCGTGATCGTGCTGCAGAAGCACCTGGTCAAGGGCATCGCGATGGCGGGGCTCGGCGGACGATGAACCATGACGCAGCATCCGGTGCCGTGCCGCACCGGGACACGAGCGCGCCCGTGATCGCGGGCATCGACATCGGCGGGACGAAGATCTCCGCCGTGCTGACCGACGAGACCGGAGCGGTCCTGGCGAAGGGAGTCGTGCCCGCGCCCGCCGCGGAGGGCGGCCCCGCGATGGCGGACGCAGCCGCCGATCTCGTCGTCCGGTTGTGCGGCGCGCTGGACGCGTCCCTGGCTGGTGCGGGCGTCGGCGCCGCCGGCGTGATCGACCAGGAGCGCGGCGTGGTCGTGGCCGCCTCGGCCACGTTCACGGACTGGAGCGGGTTCCCGCTCGCAGACGAGCTCGAGGCCCGTCTGGGCGCCCCCGTCTGGGTCGAGAACGACGTCAACGCCTTCCTGCTCGGCGAGCTGCGCTGGGGCGCGGCCCGCGGGGAGAGCGACGTGCTCGGCATCATGCTCGGCACCGGGGTCGGCGGTGCGATCGCCCTCGACGGCGCAGTGCACCACGGTGTGCACGGCGCGGCGGGGGAGATCGGGCATACGCCCGGCTTCAGCGACCTGGTGTGCACCTGCGGGCAGACCGGACATCTGGAGACGCTCGCCTCCGGCACCTCGATCACGCGCCGCTACCGCGCGGCCACCGGATCCGACGCCTCGGCTCCGGAGATCGCCGATCGCGCCAGGGCCGGCGAGCCCGCGGCGCTCGCCGTCTTCACGGATGCCGCGCGGGCGACGGCTCTCGCCGCCTCCATCGCGTCCTCCCTGCTCGATCTCGGCATGGTCGTGATCGGCGGCGGGGTGCGCGAGGCCTGGGATCTGCTCGAGCCCGGCATCCTCGCGACGCTGCGCACCGACGCCCCGGTCTCGGGGTTCGCACTCCGCATCGTGCCCGCCGAGATCTCGGCCGATGCGGTTGCCCGAGGAGCCGCGGCGCTCGCCTCCGCGCGACTCGCCGATCCCGTCCCCGCCCCCGTCTGAACCGCCCGCACTGCCCGAGAAGGAACGAAAGTCGTCATGACAGCGCCCACCCCGAACATCCGCCCCGAGGCCGACACGGTCTGGATGGGGCCGCTTCCGGCCGTCCAGGACGGAGGGCTCGATCGCCCCCGGATCGGCATCGCCGGGATCTCGATCGAGTCCAGTACGTTCTCGCCGCACATCTCCGGTGACGAGGCGTTCACGATCCGCGAGGGCGCGGACCTCCTCGGCTACTACCCGTTCCTCGACGAGGGGCGCGAGCTGCGCGAGGCGGCCGAGTGGGTGCCGATCCACCACGGCCGCTCGCTGCCGGGCGGAGCCGTGGCGCCGGCCACCTACCTGCGGATGAAGGAGGCGATCGTGCGCGGCATCCGCGCCGAGATCGCAATGGGCGGGCCGTTCGACGGATTCTTCTTCGACATCCACGGTGCCATGAGCGTCGTCGGCATGCAGGACGCGGAGGGCGATCTCGCGGCGGCCGTGCGCGCCGAACTCGGCGACGACGTGCTGGTGTCGACCTCGATGGACCTGCACGGCAACGTCTCGGAGGTGCTGCGCGACGCGCTGGATCTGCACACCTGCTACCGGATGGCACCGCACGAGGACTGGATGAACACCAAGGAGCGCGCGGTGTGGAACCTGCTCGCGCGCCTGCGCGGTCCGCACGGATCCGATCCGCTGCGCCGCCGCCCCTACAAGGCATGGGTTCCCGTGCCCGTGCTGCTGCCGGGGGAGAAGACGAGCACCCGGCTGGAGCCGGCGCGCGGCCTCTATGCGCAGGTGCCGGATGTCGAGGAACTCGACGGCGTCGTGGACGCGGCGATCTGGGTCGGCTACGCGTGGGCCGACGAGCCGCGCAACATGGCGATTGTGATGGTGACCGGCGACGACCGCGCGGTCATCGCACGGGAGGCCGAGCGCCTGGCTCGGCAGTACTGGAACGCGCGGGCTGACTTCGTGTTCGTGGGACCGACCGCCACCCTCGGCGAGGCGCTCGACCGGGCGCTCGCTCCAGAAGCCGCGCGCCCCTACGTCATCTCCGACTCCGGCGACAACCCCACCGCGGGCGGGGCGGGAGACGTCTCCTGGACGCTCGGCGAACTGCTCGTGCGCCCTGAGCTCGCCGAGCAGGGACGGGTCGTCGTGCACGCCTCCGTGTTCGACGCGGCGGCGGTGGCGCAGGCGGTGGCCGCCGGCGTCGGTGCGACCGTGACGCTCGAGGTCGGCGGGCGGGTGGATCCGGGTCCGCGCGGTCCCGTGACCCTCTCGGGCGAGGTCTTCTCGATCGCCGAGGGCGACCCCGACGCCGGCACGCAGGTCGTGATCCGCTCCGGCAGCGTGCACGCGATCATCACCGAGCGCCGCAAGCCCTTCCACCACCTCGACGACTTCCGCATGCTGGGGCTGGATCCCGAGAGCGCCGACATCGTGATCGTCAAGATCGGCTACCTCGAGCCCGAGCTCTACGACCTCGCCGCGGATTGGACGCTCGCGCTCACCCCGGGCGGTGTGGATCAGGATCTGCTGCGTCTGGGCCACCACCGGCTCGCGCCCGGCGTCTTCCCGTTCGACACCGACGGCGTCCCCGCGCTCACCGCGCACGTGAGCCGCCGCGGAGAGGAGCTGCCCGCATGATGAACTTCGAGACGCGCACCGGACCCGATTTCGGTTCCGCCGCCCCCGCATACCCGGCCGCCGGCGTGCCGGACTGGTACCGCGACGCCAAGCTCGGCTTCTTCGTGCACTGGGGCCTGTACTCGGTGCCCGCCTGGGCCGTGCAGCACGGCGAGGGCGTGAACATCCCGACCGAGGACGCTTACGCCTGGCACCAGTACGCGGAGTGGTACGGAAACACCGTGCGCATCGCCGGCAGCCCGACCTGGCAGCGGCACCAGGAGCTGTACGGACCCGGGACGTCCTACGAGGACCTCGCCGACCTCTGGGACGCGTCGTCCTTCGACGCCGACGCCTTCGTCGGCGAGCTCGTGGACGCCGGGGCCCGCTATGTCATCCCGACGACCAAGCACCACGAGGGCTTCTGCCTGTGGGACACCGGCACGACCGCGTTCAACGCAGTGGTCCGCGGACCCCGGCGCGACCTCATCGCGGAGCTCCACGACGCCACGCGACGCGCCGGCGCGCGCTTCGGGGTGTACTTCTCCGGCGCTCTGGACTGGCATGCGAGCGACTTCCCCGCGATCGAGTCGGACACCGACCTGTTCCGCTACCGTCGCAACGACGAGCACTTCTCGCGCTACGCCGCGGCGCAGCTCGACGAGCTCGTCGAGCGGTTCTCGCCCGACGTGCTCTGGAACGACATCGAATGGCCCGACGGCGGCAAGGGGCATGAGGACTTCGCGGTCGCCGCGCTGCTGCGCCGCTACTTCGACCGGGTGCCGGAGGGCGTCGTGAACGACCGGTGGGGCGTGCCGTGCCACGGCTTCCTCACGCGCGAGTACACCCATATCCCCGGCATCCTCGACGCACCGTGGGAGTCCACGCGCGGCCTCGGCTACTCGTTCGGCTACAACCAGGCGGAGGACGAGCGCCAGACACTGTCCGGACCGGACCTGATCCGCATGCTCGTCGACGTCGTCTCCAAGAACGGGAACCTGCTCATCAACGTCGGCCCGGACGCGGGCGGGCGGATCCCCGAGCTGCAGCGCAGGACGATGCGCGACCTCGGTGCCTGGATGCGCGCCAACGGCGACACGATCCACGGGACGCGTCCGTGGGTGCGCTTCGGCGAGGAGACCGGCGAGCCGCGCCGCTACACGCAGTCGGCGAGCGGGGTGCACGTGCACGCGCTCGATCCGAGCACGGGGGAGGTCCACCTTCCGGCCGAACTGGCCGACGGGGCGGCGCGCTGGGCGGACGGCTCCGTCGCGGAATCGGAGACCGCGCCCGACGGGACGAGGATCGTGTGCATCCCCGCGGGGCTGCGTACCGCGCCCGTCGCCACGCTCACGGTCGCGCCGTGACGCGCATCGCGCTCGAGATCGCCGTCGACGGCCCGGCCGGAGCGCGGACCGCGTTCGAGGGCGGCGCCGATCGCGTCGAAGTGTGCCAGGCGCTCGCCGCGACCGGCGGTCTTACGCCGTCCGGGGCGACGGTCGACGCGGTGCTCGCCGTGGCCGGCGAACCGGAGCGTGTCGCCGTGCTCGTGCGGCCGCGCGTCGGCGGGTTCGTCTACACCGCGGAGGAGGTCGATCTCGTGGCGGCCGACGTGGCAGACGTCGTCCGGCGCGGCGCCGGTGCGGTGGTGGTCGGGGCGCTGACGCCCGAGGGCGCCGTCGACCGGCGCGCTCTCGACGTGTGGCGACGTGCCGCGGGCTCTGCGGATCTCGTCTTCCACCGGGCGATCGACACGGTGCGGGATCCGGCGACGCTCGTCGACGACCTCGTGGACGGCGGTGTGCGGCGCATCCTGACCAGCGGAGGCGCCGCACGCAGCTTCGACGGCCGGGAGACCCTGCGCACCCTCGTCGCGGAGGCGGACCGCAGGCTCGAGATCATGGCCGGCGGAGGCGTGCGCGTCGAGGACATCCCGGGCCTCGTGACCTGCGACGTCGACGCGATCCACCTCTCCGCACGCCGGCCCTCCGGGGACGGCGCGCCGAGCGGCCCCGGCGGCGGGGATCCCGGCTTCGACGTGACCGACGGCGGCATCGTGCGCCGTGCCACCGCGGCGCTGCACGAGCGCCGCTGAGCGATCGGCGCCGCTGACGCGGAAGAGCGCGACGCCCTCTCAGGAGCCTCGCGCTCTTCACGGTGCAGCGGCAGGGCCGCTCGGATCAGGGTGTGCTGGTCGGCGAGGGCTCCGAGCCCGAGGAGGGAGCGTCCGGTACGGTCAGAGGCGCCTGGACTCCTGCACCCCACACCGGAGCGGGGAGCGTGACGGTCTGGCCGCCCTGGATCTGGCGCAGCGCATCGGCGATCGCCGTGGCGTTCTCCGGCACCGGCAGACCGCACTTCTCCAGCTCCGAGGCGAACTTCAGCGTCAGGCGCTGCTTGCCCGCCGCGACGGCATCGGCCGTGGTCCCGGTCTGGATCGCGCTGCCGGTCTGGATGTCCGAGACCTTGTCGCACACGTGGTACACGGCGCCGCCGGAGACCCAGGTCACCTGGTCCTTGCCGAGCAGTTGGATGACGGTGGACTGGTCCGCCGTGTATTGCTCGACGGACGCAGGCTTGAAGTCGATGCCGAGCACGACGGCGAGCGCGGCGAGCGCGATGCCGACGATGCCCGCGATCGTCTTCTGCCCCTTGTCCATGTCCTTGTTCAGGAACACCATGATGATGAGCGGCACGAACGCGATGATCGCGATGATCGCGCCGAGCTGGTTCTGCACGAAGAAGCGGACGGTATCGGAGCGGCGGGCCGGATCCAGATGATTCGCCTTCTTCCACAGGAAGGATCCGGTGATCGAGAGAGCGGCGATCACGACGAACAGCACGATGAGCGTGATGAACGCCCACTGCGGGAAGGTGACGGTCGCGCCCTGCTGCTCGAGCAGGCCGGAGTCGGGGTTGCGGACGAGCTTGCCGTCCTCGCCGACCACCTGGCGCTGACGCAGCAGCCAGAAGATGCCGACGGCCTCGGCGGCGATCGCGACGACCCAGAGCACGACCGCGATCCAGCGGAACCGGGTCGCGGTCGCCTTGGCCTCCGGGGTGGGCACCCACCCGGCGGGCGGATCGGCGGGGCCGTTGGCGGAAGCCGCGGTGTTCGCTGCGGCAGAAGCGGTCTTGCTCGCTGCGGTGCGGGCGGGTCTCTTGCTGCTGTTCTCGGGCACGGTGGTCCTTTCCCTTCCCCCTGATGCTGGACCTGAGCCTAGCGGCGGCAGGGCCGCACACGTGGGATATCGGTCGCTACGCTGGACGCATGACAACCGACCCGGACGACGCGCTGCGCTGGGAGGGCGACGAGCCCGATGCGCCGGACGCTGCCGCGAAGAATGCGCCTCCTGCCGCGCCGCGTGCTCAGGCGCCCGCGGGCGCCGTTCCGGAGGCGGAGCGGGCCGCGGATGGCGCGGCCGGAACATCGCTCGCGGGTGCCGCTGCGGCCGGGGCGACGTCGGCGGCAGAGGTCGAGCCCGATGACGACGAACCGGCGGGGATCGGCAATGCCGCCCTGGTCTTCTACGGGATCATCGGCGGCGTGTACCTGCTCTTCGCGGTCGGCTGGATCGTGGGCGGTCTCCGGCTGCGTCCGCGCGCGTCCCTGCTTCTCGTGGACTGGATGTACTTCCCCTGGATGTGGCTCGCAGCGCTCGCCCCGGTGCTCTGGTTCGCCACGGCCTGGGTGCTCACCCGCGGCAGGGCGACCTGGGTCCGGATCCTGGCGCTGATCGCCGGCGCCGCGCTGCTGGTTCCGTGGCCCTTCGTGATGTTCGGGACGGTGGGAGCATGAGCGCCGAGTCGATGACCACCGCACCGCAGGCGGATCCGCGGCGTCCGCGCTGGATCTTCTACACGCTGCTGGGCGTGTTCGGCCTGCTCTACGCCTACGCGATCTGGAACGCGATCGCGTACATGATCCCGCTCGTGGGCCTCGCCGTCGGGGCGACGACGTGGGTGGCGCTGATCCTGGCGATCATCCTGCCGGCTGTCATCTACGTCGTCGCGATCGCGCTGACCCGGCGGCGCCGTCTCGGTACGGTGGCGCTCGTACTGCTGGCGGGCCTGGGCCTAGTCGCCGTGTTCTGGCTCGACGTGGTCGGCTACACCCTCTCCGGCACGCACTGAGCCGCCGAGCGTCAGCCGGAGCCGTCGGGTCCCCTCCGCCGTCTCCCGTCGTCACACGGTCCGGGCCGCGAGGCGTGCTCGGGTAGAGTGTTCGCACTATCGCGCCCCGACGGTGCGGCGCGTCCGGATCCCCCTTCCCAGCCCCGAAGGATCTCTCTGTGCCCGAGAATGCCGTGAACACGTCTGCCCGCAAACCCATCGTCCTGCTCGCGGAGACGCTGTCTCCCGCCACGGTGGACGCGCTCGGCCCCGACTTCGACATCCGCTCGGTGGACGGCACGGATCGCGAGGCGCTCTTCGCCGCCCTCGCCGACGCCGACGCCGTGCTGATCCGCTCGGCCACGAAGATCGACGCGGAGGCGCTCTCGCACGCCCCCGTGCTGAAGGTCGTCGCCCGCGCCGGCGTGGGCCTCGACAACGTCGACATCAAGGCCGCGACGGCCGCCGGCGTCATGGTGGTCAATGCGCCCACGTCGAACATCGTCTCCGCCGCCGAGCTGACAGTCGGTCACATCCTCAGCCTCGCGCGGCGCATTCCGGCGGCACACGCCTCGCTGTCGGCGGGGGAGTGGAAGCGCAGCTCCTACACCGGCGCCGAGCTCTTCGAGAAGACCGTCGGCATCGTCGGCCTCGGCCGGATCGGCGCGCTCGTCGCGGCGCGTCTGGCGGCGTTCGACATGCGCGTCGTCGCCTACGACCCCTACGTCACGAGCGCCCGCGCACAGCAGCTCGGCGTGCAGCTGCTCAGCCTCGAGGACCTGGTCGCCGAGAGCGACTTCCTGACGATCCACATGCCGAAGACGCCGGAGACCACCGGCATGATCGGCGCCGAGCAGTTCCGCGCGATGAAGAAGACCGCGTACGTCGTCAACGTCGCCCGCGGCGGTCTCATCGATGAGGAGGCGCTGCTGGTCGCCCTGCAGAACGGCGAGATCGCCGGTGCGGGCCTGGACGTCTTCACGTCCGAGCCGCCCGTCGAGGGCAGTGCGGCCCGTGCGCTCACCGCGCAGCCGAACGTCGTGGTCACCCCGCACCTGGGTGCGTCGACCGACGAGGCTCAGGAGAAGGCCGGCGTCTCCGTGGCGCGCTCGGTGCGCCTCGCCCTCGGCGGGGACCTCGTTCCGGACGCCGTCAATGTGGCCGGCGGCGTCATCGACCCGTACGTGCGCCCTGGCATCCCGCTCACCGAGAAGCTCGGCCAGATCCTCTCCGGTCTCGCCCAGTCCCCGCTCACCAGCCTCGACGTCGAGGTGCACGGCGAGCTCAACGGCTACGAGGTCAGCGTGCTGCGCCTCGCCGCGCTCAAGGGCGTCTTCACCCCGATTGTGAGCGAGACCGTGTCGTACGTGAACGCGCCGCTGCTCGCCGAGCAGCGCGGCGTCGCCGTGCGCCTCGTGCAGGACGACGTCAGCGAGGAGTACCGCAACGTCATCACGCTGCGCGGCGCGCTCGCCGACGGCAGCCAGGTCTCGGTGTCCGGCACTCTGACCGGCCCGAAGCAGATCGAGAAGCTCGTCGCGATCAACGGTCACGCGGTCGAGCTGCCGATCGAGAAGCACCACGTCGTCATGCTCTACACCGACCGCCCCGGCATCGTCGCGGTCTACGGGCAGCGCTTCGGCGACGCGGGCATCAACATCGCGGGTATGCAGATCGCGCGCGAGACGGCCGGCGGCCAGGCCCTTTCCGTGCTCACGCTCGACTCGCCGATCCCGGAGACCCTCCTCGACGAGGTGCGCGAGGCGATCGACGCCGACCTGTTCCGTCAGATCGAGCTCGTCGAGGCCTGACCCGGTTCAGCGAAGAACCGCCGCCCCGGAACGCCCGAGGCGGCGGTTCTTCGCTTCGGGGGAGACGTCAGCCCTCGACGGACCGCCGCACCAGGGCGACGAGCGCGTCCAGACCGGCCCCGGTGGGCACGATGCCGTCGGATCCCGCCGCGTCCAGCGCGTTGTTGAAGAACAGGCCGTCGCTGAGCAGCAGCACGAGATCGAGCGCCGCCTGATCGCGGACGTGCGGTCGGATGCCTTCCGCGAAGCGATCGCGCATCCGGTGCAGCGCCTCCGCCGCGGACGAGCTGCCGCCCTGCGCCAGCCGGGATGCCGCGATGATCGCGCGGTCGAGCGAGTCGTCCATCATCACCGACGTGCGCAGGTAGTACTCCACGGGGCCGTCCGGCGCCTTGACCATCGTCGCGACGTCCTCCTCGACGAGACGGTCCAGACGCCCGATCATCGCGCTCGCGAGTTCGTCCTTCGAGGCGAAGTGATAGAGCAGGCCGCCTTTGGAGACGCCGGCGGCGCGTGCTACGGCGTCGAGGGTCGCGGCGCGCTCGCCCGCGGAGATGAGCAGTGCCTCGTAGGCGTCGAGAACGCGCTCGCGGGCATGCGGAGGTCTGGCCATGTCTGTTACTATACCAGCTGGACGGTTAAGTAACTCGTCCTTCCGCGATGAATCCGAGAGGTGCACCATGTCCGCAACAGCGTCGATCTCCCTGCCGGGGACCGAGGACGGCCCCCGCGTCGGTGCACGCGGCTGGGCGGCGCTGGTCGTGCTCATGCTGCCCGTGCTGCTGGTCTCGGTCGACAACACCGTGCTGTCCTTCGCTCTGCCGGAGATCTCGACGGCGCTGAGCCCCAGTGGCGTCGAGCAGCTCTGGATCATCGATGTGTACCCGCTCGTGCTCGCGGGACTCCTGGTGACGATGGGCACGCTCGGTGACCGTTTCGGGCGGCGGAAGATGCTGCTCATCGGAGCCACCGGGTTCGCGCTCGTCTCCGCGCTGGCCGCGTTCGCGCCCTCTGCGGCGCTGCTGATCGCCGCACGCGCTCTGCTCGGGTTCTTCGGTGCGATGCTCATGCCGTCGACGCTCTCGCTGCTGCGCTCGGTGTTCCAGAACCGCGAACAGCGACGGCTCGCGATCGCCATCTGGGCGGCCGCGTTCTCCGCCGGATCCGCACTCGGACCGATCGTGGGGGGCCTGTTGCTCGAGCACTTCGCGTGGGGGTCCGTCTTCCTCGTCGCGGTGCCGGTGCTCATCCCGCTGCTGATCCTCGCGCCCATCCTCGTGCCGGAGAGCCGGGATCCGAAGCCGGGACGCATCGACCTGCTCAGCATCCTGATGTCGATGGCCACCATGGTGCCCGTGGTCTATGCGATCAAGGAGTTCGCCGTCGATGGCATCACCCCGCTGGTCGTGGTCCTGATCGTCCTCGGCGTCGGCATGGGCGTGCTGTTCGTGCGCCGTCAGCTGCGCGCGGAGAACCCGATGCTGGACATGGCGCTTTTCCGCCGCGGGATGTTCAGCGGTGCGATCCTGGTGAACCTGCTCAGCGTGGTCGCCCTCGTCGGCTTCCTCTACTACGTGTCGCAGCACCTGCAGCTGGTGCTTGGGCTGAAGCCCGTCGAAGCAGGCCTCGCGCTCATCCCGGGTATGGCCATGATGATCGTCTCGGGCCTCGTCGTCGTGCCGATCGCGCGCCGCGTGCGTCCCGAGGTCCTCGTGCCGGCAGCCCTGGTGTTCTCGCTCGCGGGCTACCTCGTGGTGGCCTTCACCACGCACGCGCACGGTGTGGCGCCCCTGATCATCGCGTTCGTGCTGCTCGGCATCGGCATCGGCGCCGCGGAGACCGTGTCCAACGAGCTCATCCTCGCGGCGGCCCCGCCGGAGAAGGCCGGTGCGGCCAGTGCGGTGTCCGAGACGGCGTACGAGCTGGGCGCGGTGCTCGGGACCACGATCCTCGGTGGCATCATCACGGCGTTCTACCGCACCTCGCTGGTCGTGCCGGCCGGCGTGCCGACGGCGCTCGCCGATCGCGCGCGGGAGACCCTCGCCGGAGCGTTCTCCGCGGCCGAGCAGCTACCGGGGGCGCTCGGACAGGCTCTGCAGCAGGCGGCATCCGATGCCTTCGGCACCGGCGTCATGGTGACCTCGCTCATCGGAGGCTTCCTGGTCGTCTGCGCCGCGACGATCGCCGCGCTCACCCTCGGGCGCCGGCTCGGCGACTGACCGCCGATCTCGAGTCGTCCCCCTAAGCCCGGTCCATAGGTCGCGCTGACGGGGACGACTCTTTGTCGGGAGGGTCTCCGGCTCCCGATAGCCTGGGATCCTCCACCCGTAACGAATCGCAAGGAGCGCCCGTGTCGGAATCGTCGTCCCGTGTCGTGAAGCTGGCTGTCATTCCCGGTGACGGCATCGGTCCCGAGGTCGTCACCGAGGCGGAGAAGGTGCTCGACGCCGTCACCGCCTCGAGGCCCGTGACGTTCGAGAAGACTCGCTTCTCACTCGGCGCCGCGCGCTTCCTGGAGACGGGCGAGACGCTGACCGATGAGGATCTGGATGCGATCCGCGCGCACGACGCGATCCTGCTCGGCGCCGTCGGCGGCCAGCCGGGAGACCCGCGCCTGAAGGACGCGAACATCGAGCGCGGCCTGCTGCTGAAGCTCCGTTTCGAGCTCGACCACTACGTCAACCTGCGCCCGTCCAAGCTCTACCCGGGTGCGCCCGGACCGCTCGCGGCCCCCGGCGAGATCGACTTCGTCGTCGTCCGCGAGGGCACCGAGGGGCCGTACGTCGGCAACGGCGGCGCCATCCGCAAGGGCACCCCGCACGAGGTCGCGAACGAGACCAGCGTGAACACCGCGTTCGGCGTGGAGCGGGTGGTCCGCTACGCCTTCGACCTCGCGGAGAAGCGCCGCAAGAAGCTCACGCTCGTGCACAAGACCAACGTGCTGGTGCACGCCGGCGCGATCTGGAAGCGCATCGTCGACGAGGTGGCGCAGGAGCACCCCGACGTGGCCGTAGACTACCTGCACGTCGATGCGGCCACGATCTTCCTGGTCACCCACCCTTCGCGCTTCGACGTGATCGTCACCGACAACCTCTTCGGGGACATCCTCACGGATCTGGCCGGCGCCGTCACCGGTGGCATCGGCCTCGCCGCCTCGGGCAACATCAACCCCGACGGCGCGTTCCCGTCGATGTTCGAGCCCGTGCACGGCTCGGCACCCGACATCGCGGGCCAGCAGAAGGCCGACCCCACCGCAGCGATCCTCTCGGTCGCCCTGCTCCTGGATCACCTGGGGCTGAGCGATGAAGCCGTACGCGTACAGCGTGCCGTCGAGGAGGACATCGCCGCACGGGACGGCGCCCGCACCACCGAACAGACCGGCGCGGCGATCATCGCCCGACTCCAGGCGTAACCTGAAGTCAGCGCACGACGCCGCACCCTTCGACCTGTCAGGACGCACTCATGACCATCGAACTCCCTCTTCAGGCCCCGTCACCCGCCGGACTCATCTGGCGCGTCACCCGTAACGAAGACGCGCGCTCCGACGCCGACCGCGAGGAGATCCTCGCCGCGCCCGGCTTCGGGCAGCACTTCACCGACCACATGGTCGACCTGTGCTGGTCCGACAAGGGCGGCTGGCACCGTCCCCGCGTCTCGCCGTACGGCCCCATCGAGCTCGACCCGGCCGCCGCCGTGCTGCACTACTCGCAGGAGATCTTCGAGGGCCTCAAGGCCTACCGACACGCGGATGGATCGGTCTGGACCTTCCGTCCCGACCGCAACGCCGCCCGGCTGCAGCGCTCGGCGCGGCGCCTGGCGCTGCCCGAGCTGCCGACCGAGCTCTTCATCGAGTCGCTCAAGCAGCTCGTCGCCGTCGACTCCTCCTGGGTGCCCAGCAACCCCGAGGAGAGCCTCTACCTCCGCCCGTTCATGTTCGCCAAGGAGGCCTTCCTCGGCGTGCGCGCCGCGAAGAAGGTGGCCTACTACCTCATCGCGAGCCCGGCCGGAGCGTACTTCCCGGGCGGCGTGCAGCCGGTGAACATCTGGCTGTCCCGTGACTACGCCCGTGCGGGTCACGGCGGCACGGGCGCGGCCAAGACCGGCGGCAACTACGCCTCGAGCCTGCTCCCGCAGGAGGAGGCGTACAAGAAGGGCTGCCAGCAGGTCCTGTTCCTCGACGGCGAATACATCGAGGAGCTCGGCGGCATGAACCTCGTGCTCGTCACCCGCGACAACAAGCTGATCACCCCGGCCAGCGACTCCATCCTCGAGGGCATCACGCTCGCGTCGATCCTGCAGCTCGCGAAGGACCGCGGGCTGGAGGTGGAGCAGCGCAAGGTCTCCATCCAGGAATGGCGCGACGGTGCCGCGTCAGGCGAGATCGTCGGCGCATTCGCCTGCGGCACCGCCGCGGTCGTGGTGCCGATCGGCACGCTCATGGCGGACGACTTCGAGATCGTGCACGCCGGCCCCGCGTCGACCGAGCTCGCGATGTCGCTGCGCGAGGAGCTCACCGACATCCAGTACGGCCGTCGTGAGGACACCCACGGCTGGCTCGTCCGCCTGGACGCCTGAGCTGCAGCACGATCCACGCCGTCTCCGACGCGGAGGCGGCGCACGAACCGCGATCCCTGACAGGAGAGGACGCCGCTATGAAGCTGGCCATGGTCGGACTCGGACGGATGGGGGCGAACATCGTGCGCCGCCTCATGCGCGGAGGGCACGAGTGCGTCGTCTACGACGTCAACCCGGATGCTGTCGCCGCACTCGTGGCGGAGGGGGCGATCGGCGCGACCGATTACGCCGACCTCGCGTCCAAGCTCGACGGGCCGCGCGTCGTCTGGCTGATGATCCCGGCCGGGCTCACCGGGCGCGTCGTCGACGAGCTCAGCGAGGTGCTGCAGCCGGGCGACATCCTCATCGACGGCGGCAACTCGAACTACCGTGACGACGTGCGCCGTGCCAAGGCGCTGCGTGAGAAGGGCCTGAACTACGTCGACGTCGGCACCAGTGGCGGGGTCTTCGGCCTGGAGCGCGGCTACTGCCTCATGGTCGGCGGGCCCGACGAGGCGTTCACCACGATCACCCCGATCCTGAAGACCATCGCCCCGGGTGCGGGCGAGATCGAGCGCACCCCGGGCCGTACCGGTGAGCTCGGCGATGAGGAGCTCGGATTCCTGCACTGCGGGCCGTCCGGTGCGGGTCACTTCGTGAAGATGGTGCACAACGGCATCGAGTACGGCGTGATGGCGGCGCTGGCCGAGGGGCTGAACCTGCTCGAGAACGCCGATGCAGGGATCCGCGAGGCCGAGCACTCCGCTGAGGTCGCACCCCTCGAGGAGCCCGAGTACTACCAGTTCGACATCGACACCCCGAAGGTCGCCGAACTGTGGCGTCGCGGATCCGTCATCTCGTCGTGGCTGCTCGACCTCACCGCCGCGGCCCTGCAGGGCAACCCGACACTCGACGGGCTCGCCGGCCGGGTCTCCGACTCCGGCGAGGGCCGCTGGACGGTCAAGGCCGCCGTCGACGTGGGCGTGCCGGTGCCGGTGCTCGCCGCCTCGCTATTCGAGCGTTTCGCGTCGAGGGACGAGGACCTGTACGCGAACAAGGTGCTCTCGGCGATGCGCCTGCAGTTCGGCGGGCACAAGGAGCTGCCCGCGGGCGACGTGCTCGAGGCCGGCGGCAACAAGGCCGAGACGACGGGCTGATCGCGTGCCGTGGATAGGCTGAGCATGTGAAGATCGCTCGGTTCAGCCACAACGACGGCATCAAGTACGGGATCCTCGACGAGGGCGAACTGGTCGTGCTGGCCGGCGACCCGATGTTCGCGGGCTATGAGACGACGGGGGAGCGGGTGCCGCTCGCCGACGTGGCGCTGCTCGCCCCGGTCATCCCGCGCTCGAAGGTGGTCTGCGTCGGCAAGAACTACCACGACCATGCCGCCGAGATGGGCGGCGAGGCGCCGGCGGAGCCGTTGCTCTTCCTCAAGCCGAACACCGCGGTGATCGGCCCGGGTGACACCATCGTGCGCCCGAACGCGCTCTCGGAGCGTACCGAGCACGAGGGCGAGCTCGTAGTCGTGATCGGGCGCATCGCCAAGAATGTCGCTGCGGAGAACGCGCAGCAGTATGTCTTCGGATACACGGTGGGCAACGACGTCACGGCCCGCGACCTGCAGCGCAAGGACGGCCAGTGGTCGCGCGCCAAGGGCTTCGACACGTTCTGCCCGCTGGGGCCGTGGATCGAGACCGACGTCGACCTGGACGCCGCGGAGCTCACCACTCGGGTGAACGGCGAGGTGCGCCAGCACGCCCCTCTCACCGACATGATCCACTCGGTCGCCGACATCATCGCGTATGCCTCGGCCGTCTTCACGCTGCTGCCGGGCGATGTGATCATGACCGGCACCCCGGCCGGCGTGGGCGCCTTCGAAGCCGGCGACACCGTCGAGGTCGAGATCTCCGGAATCGGGACGCTGCGCAACGCTGTGCGCGACGCCGTGCCCGCGTCGTGACCGCAGCGATCCTCACGGAACTGGACCGCACCAGGATCCAGCGTCGTACGGTCGGAATCCTCTCGCTCGGTCAGGTCCTCGGCGGGATCGCGTTCGGCGCGACGGTCTCGCTGGGCGCACTGCTCGCGGCGGACATCTCCGGCAGCGACGCGCTCTCGGGTCTGGCCACGGCCTCGGTGACGCTCGGCGCCGCCCTCGCCGCGATCCCGCTGGCTCGCCTTGCCGGGCTCCGTGGCCGCCGGTTCGCGCTGACGGGGGGCAATCTGTTCGCTCTTCTCGGCATCGTGGTGGTGATCTCGGCGGCTGCGGTCCGCGTGTTCCCGCTGCTGCTGGTCGGCATCATCATGATCGGCATGGGCAACGCCGGGAACCTGCAGTCCCGGTTCGCCGCGACCGACCTGGCGCAGCCGCAGCACCGAGGACGGGATCTGTCCATCGTCGTGTGGGCGACGACGATCGGCGGCGTCGCGGGACCGCTGCTGCTCGGACCGGGCGAGCAGCTCGGCCGGGTGATCGGGATGCCTGAGCACACCGGCTCCTACCTGTTCTCGCTGGTGGCGCAGGTCGCGGCGTTCGCGCTGTACCTGATCGCGCTCCGGCCGGATCCGCTGCTCACCTCGCGCATGCTGCCCGAGACCGGATCCGTCGCGACGGGCGTCGAGCGCGTCGACCGCCCGATCGCGGCCCGATACGCGATCTTCGCGATCGCGGGCTCGCACGTGACGATGGCGTCGGTCATGGCGATGACTCCGGTGCATCTGTCGCACATGGCCATGGCCGGCGGCTCGATGGGGGGCATGCACGACGGGATGTCGATGGAGCTCGACGTCACGGTGCTCGTCGGCGTGACGATCGCCATGCACGTGGCCGGGATGTACGGACTGTCGCCGGTGTTCGGCATCCTCTCCGACCGCTGGGGCCGGCTGCGCACCGTGCTGCTCGGGCAAGCACTGCTCGTCGTATCGCTGTGCTTCGCGATGTTCGCGGGGGAGACTCCATGGGGCGTCATGGTCGCGCTCATCCTGCTGGGCCTGGGCTGGAGTGCCGCGACCGTCGCCGGTGCGGCTCTGCTCACCGAGGCGTCGGCGCCCGCGCTGCGCACGCGCCGCCAGGGGCGCAGCGACTCGATCATGAGCCTGAGCGCGGCCGGCGGTGCGGTGCTGGCCGGCGTGATCCTGCAGTCGTTCTCCTACGCGGGCCTCGCCATCGCAGCCCTCGTCGTGGTCGCCGCGATCGTCGTGCTCTCGCCATTCGGGAAACGCTGACGGCCCTCCCGGCACTTACGGTGATGCGTCGGGATCCGTCCTTATGAGACGGCTGAAGATCCGGTATCAGCGCGCTGACGCGGGTGTAGCGTCATGCTCGGTCCCGCGCCGCTGACCCGGCGGCCCGGATGATCCGTCAACAAGGAGGTTGGCATGTCCCGATTGAGGACTCTCGGCGCCGTTCTCGGCGTCTCCGCGATGGCTGGCGCGACCGCGCTCGCCCTCTCACCGGTATCGTCACCACCCCCGGCGGCGGCCGCCACGGTCGTCCCCTTCGCCGCGCAGGTGCCGGACTCGTACTTCGCGAGCCAGGCAGACGCCGGTCCTGGCCCCGTGGCGTGCACCAGACCCGCGCCAGACGGCCGTGTCTCGACTGTGGCTCACTGCTACACGCCCGACCAGCTGCGCAACCACTACGGTCTCGGGCCCCTCGCGACGAGCAACGACGGAGCAGGGCAGACGATCGTGCTGGTCGACGCGTACGGCAGCCCGACCGCCGCAGACGACCTGAACTTCTTCGCGCAGACCTTCGGCGGGCCCGCCCCCGACTTCGAGGCGGTCTCGCCGCTCGGCACGCCGAACTACACGAACCCGACGGGCAAGGGCGTCGGCCAGTCCGGCCCGAACTCGGCAGCAGGCTGGGCAGGCGAGGCGAACCTCGACGTGCAGTGGGCGTACGCGATCGCCCCGAAGGCGCACATTGTGCTGCTGTCCACCCCGCCCGCTGAGACGCAGGGCGTGCAGGGCGTCCCCAACCTGATGAAGGCGATCGACTGGGCGATCCAGAAGTACCCGTCCGGGACGGTGTTCTCGATGTCGTTCGGCACGGACGAGCAGACGTTCGGATCCGCGTCCGCGGCGAAGACGCAGTTCGCCCGATTCGACCAGACCTTCCAGCGCGGCCTCGCGAAGGGTGACACGTTCTTCGCCTCCTCCGGCGACAACGGATCCACCGGATACGTCCGCTCGCACCGCGCCGGCACGGTCGGCACGACGCCCGAGGTCAGCTACCCGAACGTCTCGCCGTACGTGACCTCGGTCGGCGGCACGCAGGTGCAAGACGGCTGGACCTGGAACCCGACACAGGACGTGCCGTTCCTGCCAGACGGCACCCGCAACCCCGCGTTCTGGAGCTGGACGGTCGGCGGCGACACCGAGCCGGTCTGGAACGAGGGCCGGGCCGGCATCGGCACGGGCGGCGGACTCTCGACGATCTACCCGCGTCCTGCCTTCCAGGACGGTGTCGCGGGTGTCGTCGGGAACGTGCGCGGCGTCCCGGATCTGTCCTGGAACGCCGCCACCAACGGCGGTGTCCTGGTGTACCACACGTACTTCCCGAGCACCGAAGGCGGTCCGGCATGGGCGGTCTACGGCGGAACGTCGGCAGCCTCCCCGCAGGCGGCGGCCGCGACGGCGATCGGGAACCAGGCGCGCGCGGCCGCGGGCAAGGGGCCGATCGGCGACCTCAACGCCGCGATCTACAAGGCGTCCTTCGACAAATCCGCGGCGTTCAACGACATCGTGCCGCGACAGTACGGCACGACGCCGAGCGGCCTGCTGAACAGCAACCGGATCTGGGACACGGCGGCGGACGGATCCTTGACGCCCGACCCGGTTCCCGGGTACATGACGACGGCCGGCTACGACCTGACCACCGGATGGGGTTCGCCCGTGGTTCCGGGGTACGTCGCGCAGCTCGTCGCGCAGTGAGTTACGGTTCGGGGCCGGGCGGGCATCCCTCCGCCCGGCCCCGGCTGTTGCAACGGCCCCTGCTCGGGAGCAGGAACGCCCGCAACTAGAATCGAAGGGCTATGGCTACTCCCGATCCCCGCACCACCACCGCGTCCGGTGCTGATGTCCGCGTCCGCTTCTGCCCCTCGCCGACCGGTCTGCCGCACGTCGGCATGGTCCGCACCGCCCTCTACAACTGGGCCTACGCCCGGCACACCGGCGGCAAGATGGTGTTCCGCATCGAGGACACCGATGCCGCCCGGGACAGCGAGGAGAGCTTCCGCCAGCTCGTCGACGCGCTGACCTGGCTCAAGATCGACTGGGACGAGGGCGTCGAGGTCGGCGGTCCGCACGGTCCGTACCGTCAGTCCGAGCGCGGTGACATCTATCGCGACGTGATCGGGAAGCTCGTGGCGTCCGGCGCCGTGTACGAGAGCTACTCGACGGCGGAGGAGATCGACGCCCGCAACGAGGCGAACGGTCGTGCCAAGCAGCTCGGCTACGACAACTTCGATCGCGACCTCACCGAGGAGCAGAAGGCGGCGTTCCGCGCCGAGGGCCGCCAGCCCGCGCTGCGCCTGCGCGTGTCGGATGAGGACCTCACCTACGTCGACCTCATCCGCGGTGAGGTGACGTTCCCGGCCGGATCCTTCCCCGACTTCGTGGTCGTGCGGCCCAACGGCGCCCCGCTGTACACGCTGGTGAACCCGGTCGACGATGCGCTCATGGGCATCACCCACGTGCTGCGCGGCGAGGACCTCATGCCGTCGACGGCGCGTCAGCTCGCGCTCTACGGCGCGCTCATCGACGCCGGCGTGACGACGTTCGTGCCGCGCTTCGCGCACATGCCGCTCGTGCTGGGGGAGACCGGCAACAAGAAGCTCAGCAAGCGCGATCCGCAGGCCGACCTGTTCCTGCACCGCGAGCGCGGCTTCATCCATGAGGGGCTCCTGAACTACCTCGCGCTGCTGGGCTGGTCGATCGGGCCCGACCGCGACGTGTTCTCGCTCGAGGAGTTCACCGCCGCGTTCGACATCGTGAACGTGAACCCGAACCCGGCCCGCTTCGACCAGAAGAAGGCCGAGTCGATCAACGGCGACCACATCCGCAAGCTCGAGGCGAAGGACTTCGCCGAGCGGATCCTGCCCTACCTCGCCGCCGCCGACGTCTTCGACGGGGAGCCGACGCACGAGCAGATCGTGCTCGCCTTCCGTGCGGCGCCGCTCGTGCAGGAGCGCGTGCAGCTGCTCGGCGAGGTGCCGGGTCTGCTGGGCTTCCTGTTCTCCGACCAGGTGTCGTACGACGAGGACGCGCTCAAGGGGCTGCCCGCGAACGCCGCCGAAGTGCTCACCGCGTCCGCCTCGGCACTGGAGTCGCTCGACTCGTTCACGCCGGAGGCGATCCAGGATGCCCTGGCGGCCGCGCTGATCGACGGCCTCGGTCTCAAGCCTCGGGTCGCCTACGGCCCGCCGCGCGTCGCCCTGAGCGGACGCCGGGTGTCCCCGCCGCTCTTCGAGTCGATGGAGCTGCTCGGCAAGGACGAGACGCTGCGGCGTCTGCGCGCGCTGGCGGAGTTCCTGGGCTGATCGGATGCCCGATCGGGGCGGGGGAGCGCGACGCGCGCGGGATCCCGCCCCGGTTTGGATCCCGGGATGAGCTCGGGTAAGCTTGACTCTCGGTGCGAGGCCCAGGTTTCGCCCTTGGGGTATGGTGTAATTGGCAACACGGCTGATTCTGGTTCAGTTGTTCTTGGTTCGAGTCCAGGTACCCCAGCCAACAGAGAAGGCCCGGAAACACTGAGTAAATCGGTGCTCCGGGCCTCTGTCGTTCCCGGCGGGGGAGAGGCGAACCCCTTACCTCGTCGACGTTGACCGAGCGCGAGGCCTCCGTGGTTCTCAGCATGCGAAGGGCTGCCGCAGTCACGCCACCGGAATACTCCGGGACGGTCGCGGCTGTGAGGCATCTCGTCGACAGTTCTCCGTCGAAACCCGTCGATCAAACCTGAACCGCTAGCTCCGTGATCGTCGGGCGGTGCCCCAGAGCTGGTGCATTCCGGTGAGGAGCGCGTCAAGGCCGATCTCGAACAGCAGATCGCCCGGGCTGAGAGAGCGCTCCTCAGCGGTCCGCGCGAAGGCTGCGGACGCCCGGGCGAGCAGCGGGGAGCGCTCCGGGTCCCGGGGCTCGTAGACCCCCACCGGGGTCGGTGTGTCGAGCGCGGCGCCGAAGATGAAGGTCTCGAGCACGCTCAGCGACGCGATGATGCTCTCCTCAGGCCAATGCGCGCCCGAGAATCCGGTGACGACGCGCTGGTACACGAGCGACGTGTACGGGGTGTGTGCGAGAGGGACCGCGACGATGAGGGGCACGAGCTCGGGGCGCTCGCGCAGCCGGCTCAGATAACTCCATGCCCACCGGGAGAGCGCCTCGCGGAGCGGTTCGTTTCCGAAGCCGGACGTGTCGAGGCCGGCGGCGAAGCGCTCCTGCAGCAGCGCGAGGACGGCCGCGCGCGAGGGTACGTGGTTGTAGAGCGCGCTCGGCGACACCCGCAGCCGTTGCGCGAGCGACCGCATCGTCAACCCGGCGAGGCCTGCGGCACGGATCTCGGCGAAGGCGGCTTCGGCGATCCGATCCCGATCCAGGATCCGCTCGCGCGGACGCCCGCGGCCCCGGGGCGCGGCGTCCGTCATGGCCTTCCTCTCTCCATAAATGAACAGATTGCCACAATCCTGAGCAGCGAACACGAGCGAGACAGTCGAGAAAATCAACGATCCTGCGAATCTGATCGACCCGAAGGATCCCCGGACCCTAGCATCGTGACGTCATCCGAACCCCGCGCAGCGACGCGCGGATGCCCGAGCGGATCGACAGGAGAGGACTGCCATGACCGCGCCTGCGACCACGATCGCTGACGAGACCACCCACGCCGCCACGGCGGGCGGTGAAGCTCAGCTCGACCGCGACGTCGTCGTGATCGGCGCCGGGATCAGCGGGTTGATGGCCGCGCGGCGGCTGCTCGAGGCCGGGAACAGCGTCGCGGTGCTCGAAGCGCGCGATCGTGTCGGCGGACGCACGTGGTCACAGGCGATCGACGGCTCGTTCCTCGAGCTCGGCGGGCAGTGGATCTCGGTAGAGCAGTCCGCGCTCAAGGCCCTGCTGGCAGAGCTCGGAAAGGAGACCTTCTCCCGCTACCGCGACGGGGACTCCGTCTACCTCGGACCGGACGGTGAGCGGCACGCGTTCTCCGGATCCTTCCCGGTCGGCGATGTGACCCTCGCCGAGATCGATCGGCTTGTCGCGGCGCTCGACGCGCTCGCCGCCGAGCTCGACGTCGACGCGCCGTGGTCGCACCCGCGCGCCGCCGAGCTCGACCGCGTGTCGTTCGCAGGCTGGCTCGCGTCGCTCTCCGACGACGAGGAGGCGATCCGGATCGTCGACCACTACATCGCCGCAGGCATGCTCACCAAGCCGTCGCACGCCTTCTCCGTGCTGCAGGCGATGCTCATGGTCGCCTCGGCCGAGTCGTTCGAGAACCTCATCGACGAGGGGCTGCTGCTCGACGAGCGCGTCGTCGGCGGCATGCAGTCGGTCTCCGAGCAGATCGCCGCAGAGCTCGGCGACGTCGTGCACCTGTCGACGCCGGTGCGCCGGATCGAGTGGACGACCGAGGGCGACGGCGCTCCGGGCGAGGTCGTCGCGATCGGCGACGGCCTGCGCGTGCACGCGCGCTACGCGGTGGTCGCAGTACCGCCGAACCTCTACTCGACGATCGAGTATCTGCCCGCGCTGCCGCGGACGCAGCAGGTCGCGCACCAGCACCAGTCGATGGGGCTCGTGATCAAGGCGCAGGCCGCCTACGATCGCCCGTTCTGGCGCGAGCAGGGGCTCAGCGGCACGGGCTTCGGATCCCGCCAGCTGGTCTGCGAGGTCTACGACAACACTTCGCCGCACGAGAGCAGGGGCACCCTCGTCGGCTTCATCGCAGGCGAGCGTGCGGAGGAGGCCTGGGCGCTGCCCGAGGCCGGGCGCCGCCAGGCCGTGCTGGACTCGTTCGCCGCCTACTTCGGCGACGAGGCGCGGGAGCCGCTCGCGTTCTACCTCTCCGACTGGGGCAGCGAGCAGTACACGCGCGGCGCTTACGCCTCGAGCTACGACCTCGGCGGTCTGAGCCGGTGGGGACACGTGCAGAACCAGCCGGTCGGCCCGCTCTTCTTCGCGAGCTCCGACATCCAGGGCGCCGGCTACATGCATGTCGATGGCGGAGTGCGGATCGGATCCGACACCGCCCGCCGCATCCGCGAGGGCTTCGCCGAGGCGGGCGTCGCAACGACCGGCGCGACCGTCGCCGCCGCCGTGTGAGGCTTGGGGACATGAGCGACCAGGGCAACGAACCGCGCGGCCCGCTCGACGGCGTGCGCGTCGCCGACTTCTCCCGCGTGCTCGCGGGGCCCTACGCGACGATGACGCTCGCGGACTTCGGCGCCGATGTCATCAAGATCGAGCCGCCCACCGGCGACGACACCCGGCACTGGCGACCCCCGGTCGACGCGGAGGGCAACGCGACGTACTTCGGCAGCGTGAACCGCAACAAGCGTTCGATCGCGCTCGATCTGACGACCCCGGAGGGGCGTGCGGAGGCGATCCGCCTCGCCGCGTCGGCCGACGTCGTCGTGGAGAACTTCCGTCCAGGCGTCATGGCCCGATTTGGCCTGGACGAGATGGCCGTGCGCGCACGGAACCCCGGGGTCGTCTACTGCTCGATCACCGGATTCGGCGCCGGAGCGGGCGCGGAGCTCGCCGGTTACGATCTGCTCGTGCAGGCGGTCGGCGGCCTCATGTCGATCACGGGGGATCCGAACGGCACACCGGCGAAGGCCGGAGTAGCCCTGGTCGACGTGCTGTGCGGGCAGAACGCCGTGAACGGGATCCTGCTCGCGCTGCGCGAGCGCGACCGCACCGGCGAGGGGCAGCGGGTCGAGGTCGACCTGCTGCATTCCCTGCTGTCCGCGCTGACCAACCAGGCCGCCTCGACCCTCGCGACCGGCACTGCGCCCCGGCGGCTCGGCAACGAGCACCCCTCGATCGCGCCGTACGCGCTGTTCCGCGCGGCCGATCGGGATCTCGTGATCGCGGTCGGCAACGATCGGCAGTTCGCGGCGCTCGCGACGGCTCTTGGGCGGCCCAGGCTTGCCCAGGATCCGCGCTTCGCGACCAACACCGACCGCGTCGCGCACCGCGATGCCCTGACCGCCGAGCTCGAGACCGCGTTGGCCGCGGCCTCCGCCGAGACATGGGCCGAGCGGTTCCGCGCCGCGCGGATCCCGGCCGGCCTGGTCAACGATGTCGCCGAGGCGATCGCTTTCGCCGAAGGCCTGGGCCTCGATACCGTGGTCGAGCTCGGCCCCTCCCGTACGATCGCCAGCCCGATCGGGCTGAGCGCCACCCCCGCCCGCTACCGCACGCCGCCGCCGGCTCTCGGTGCCGACACCGATGCCGACTGGCTCCCCCGGAAGGACCCCTCATGACCCCCGCACCGTTCACCGCACAGGCCCCGCGGATCGACGCCGTCTTCGACTTCGACGCGCTGCTCGGCGACGAGGAGCGCGAGTGGCAGCAGCGGGCGCGCGCGTTCGCACAGGAGCGGATCCTGCCGATCATCGAGGACGACTTCGAGAACGCGCACTTCCGCCGCGAGCTGATCCCGGAGCTCGGCGCTCAGGGCTTCCTCGGCATGCACATCAGCGGGTACGGCTGCGCCGGCGCGGGCGCGGTGTCGTACGGGCTGGTCTGCCTCGAACTCGAGGCGGCCGACAGCGGCTGGCGCACCTTCGTGTCGGTGCAGGGATCCCTCGCGATGAGCGCGATCGCGAAGTACGGATCCGAGGAGCAGAAGCAGCAGTGGCTGCCCGGCATGGCCGCCGGCGAGCTGGTCGGCTGCTTCGCGCTGACCGAGCCGCAGGGCGGCAGCGACCCCGCGGCGATGACCACGACCGCGCGCCGGGACGGCGACGGCTGGGTGATCGACGGCGCGAAGCGCTGGATCGGCCTCGCCTCGCTCGCCGATGTCGCGGTGGTCTGGGCTCGCGTGGACGACCCCGAGTTCGGCGAGGGCGGTCAGGCGGTGCGCGGCTTCCTGGTGCCGACCGCGACCCTTGGCTTCACGGCCACGCCGATCCCCGGCAAGCTCTCGATGCGCGCCTCGGTGCAGTGCGACATCGCGCTCGAGGGCGTGCGGCTCCCGGCCGACGCGATCCTCCCGGGAGCCAAGGGGCTGTCCGGCCCGTTCGGCTGCCTCAATGAGGCGCGGTACGGCATCGTCTGGGGCGCGATGGGCGCGGCGCGCAGCTGTCTCGAGGCCGCGCTCGAGCGCTCGACGACCCGCGAGGTGTTCGGCAAGCCGATCGGCGCGAACCAGCTCACCCAGGCGAAGCTCGCCGACATGCTCGTCGAGGTCGAGAAGGGGATCCTGCTCGCCCTGCACCTCGGCCGCCTCAAGGAGCGCGGGGCGCTGACGCCCGCGCAGATCTCGGTCGGCAAGCTCAACAGCGTCCGCGAGGCGCTCGAGATCGCCCACCAGGCCCGCACGATCCTCGCGGGCGACGGCATCACGAACGCCTTCCCGGTGATGCGGCACGCGAGCAACCTCGAGTCGGTGCGGACTTACGAGGGCACCGACGAGATCCATCAGCTCGTGCTCGGTCGCGCGCTCACCGGCCTGAGCGCATTCTGACATGGGCGGTGTCACTGTTCCCGAGGCTGATGTCGCGGTCGCGATCCAGACGGATCTGGTGGATCGGGCCGTGCGCGCCGCGGCCGCGTCCGGACTCGAGAAGTCTTCCCGAGCATCGCGCGCGGGTTGGCTGCGGGCGCTCGCCGAGGCGCTCACGGCGCACAGTGACGAGCTCGTCTCGACCGCGCACCGCGAGACGCACCTCAGCACCGCACGGCTGAGCGGCGAGGTGGTGCGCACGGCGACCCAGCTGCGCTTCTTCGCTGACGTGATCGAGGAGGGCTCCTACCTCGAGGTGACCCTGGACCGCCCGGATCCGACGCTCATTCCGCCGCGGCCCGATCTGCGCCGGATCCTGCGTCCGCTCGGCGTCGTCGCCGTGTTCGCCGCATCGAACTTCCCGTTCGCGTTCTCGGTGCTCGGCAACGACACCGCTTCGGCGCTCGCCGCCGGGTGCCCGGTCGTGCTGAAGGCGCACCCGGGCCACCCCGACCTGTCCCGCCGCGTCGCGGAGATCGCCCGCATCGCGCTTGCCGCGGCGGGCGGGCCGGAGGACGCGCTCGTGCTCGTCGAGGGCATGGACGCCGGACGCGCGCTCGTGCGCCACCCGCTCGTCCGTGCGGTCGGCTTCACCGGATCCATCCGCGGCGGCCGAGCACTGTTCGACCTCGCGTGCGCTCGCCCCGATCCGATCCCGTTCTACGGCGAACTCGGCTCGATCAACCCGGTCGTCGTGACGTCGGCGGCGATCGTCGAGCACGGCGACGCGCTCGCCGCGCGCCTTGCCGGATCGTTCACGCGCGACGGCGGGCAGTACTGCACCAAGCCCGGGCTGGTGTTCGTGCCCACCGGTTCCGTCGAGTTCGAGGACGCGCTCGGCGCGGCCGTTTCCGCCGCGCCCGGCCAGCGCCTGCTCACGGCAGGGATGGCCGAAGCCTTCGCCTCGAGCGGTTCAGCCCTCGCAGCCCGGGACGACGTCTCGGTGCTGGCCGCCGGCCAGGATTCCGACGGGACCGCCCCGGTCGTCGCAGCGATCGACGCCTCCGGCTTCCTCGCGGATCCCGAGACATTCCAGCAAGAGCACTTCGGCCCGCTGACCCTGCTGGTCCGCTACCGCGGCGCCGCCGAGCTCGACCGCGCTCTCGCCCTGCTCGAGGGCAGCCTCACCGGCACCCTGTGGCACGGCTCCGACGAGGATCCCGCCCTGCTCGCCTCGCTGACGAACGCCCTCGCCCGGGTCGCCGGCCGCGTGCTCTACAACGGCTGGCCGACCGGCGTCGCGATCGCGTGGGCGCAGCACCACGGCGGCCCCTGGCCCGCCTCGACGGCGTCCGTTCACACGTCGGTCGGGGCGACCGCGATCCGCCGGTTCCTGACGCCGCTGACGTACCAGGACGCGCCGGAGGCCGTACTACCCGAGGAGCTTCAGGAGGGGAATCCGCTCCGGGTTCCGCAGCGGGTGGATGGCTTGCTCAGGATGCCTCTGCCATTCCCGTCAGGGAGAGCGCGTCCCCGCTGACCGGACGTCTTCCACTCCGTCGGCAGCACTCGCGTCATTTCTTAGTTGGACCGCTGACTTAGTATGGTTAGGATCTTCGTGAGCTCGCCTGCAAGCGGCTCGGGATGATCGGAGGGCGGTGAGCGCAAGGAGGTCGCCGGGGGGCACGTGGCGGCCGAGCCGGCGCTCAGCGGCAGGGGGGTGCCGCCGCGCCGCCCGGAGTTCCCGTACCGATCGGTCGGTACGGGAACTCCTCAGCACGCGAGCGGCCGGCACGGGTCGCGTCCCGTCGATGATCACGGCATATCCCTGACGGGAACCTACGATCCAATGGGACGGTACACAGCTGTCAACGCAGGCCAGGAGGCGCGATGGAGACGAAGGCCGTGAAGAGGGCCAATGGCCTCGAAACGCAGCGAACCCTGCTGGCGGCGGCCGGCGCGGTGTTCTCACGGATGGCGTACGCGGACGCCCGGCTGAAGGACATCGCTGAGGAAGCGGGCATCAGCCAGGGGTCTCTGTACTTCCACTTCGGGAACAAGGACGACGTGGCCCGCGCGGTTCTCACTGTTCAGCAGGAGCGCATGGCGCAGGTCCTCACCGTCGTTCAGGCCCGTCCGGGCTCCGCCCTGGACTGCATCCTGGGACTGTTCGACGGCCTCGCGGAACTGATCGCGATGGATGAGCTCGTGCAGGCGGGGATACGCCTCTCGATGCAGCCGGCGACAGGGTTGGAGATCTACTCCAGCACCCCCTACGCGGCATGGGTCGACGTCGCGGCTGCCGTCGTGCGCGACGGCGTCGCGGACGGGTCGATGGCAGCCGATCTCGAGGTGCGTGCGACGGCTGAGCTGTTGAACGAGATCTTCGTCGGTGCGCAGGTCCTCTCCGGGCTCGAGGACAAGTGGGCCTCCCTGCCGCGTCGTGTCGCCGCAGCGCACATGGCAATACGGATGCTGCTCACGTCATCGCGCCGAGCGGAGTGATCGCGCACGCCCGTGGAGCCGGGGTCCGCGGATCCTCGGGCCCAGGGTCACACCCGCCCGAAGACCTCAGGATCCACTGGGCGCTGCGCTCGGGGGAGTTTCGCGACGACGAGACGGTACGCCTCGGTGACGAGTTCTTCGACGAGACCCCGTTCGAGGCTCCCGTCGGCGCGCAGCGTGATCCAGTGCCGCTTGTTCATGTGGTAGCCGGGGATGATCGCGGGAAACGTGGCGCGCAGGGCCTCGGCGTCCGCCGGCGCGGACTTGAGCGTCACGCCCGTGCGGGTCGCCGGTGAGAGCGCCATGAACATCAGTCCTCGCACGCGGAAGACATCGACCTCGGGCCCGAACGGCTGGTCCACCGTGACGCCGGGAAGCTCCTCGGCGCGCGCCTGCACCCAGTCCTGCATATCGTCGCCCGTCATACGCTGAGCCCTCTCATCCGGATCCTCGCACCCCATCATGCCGCGTGCGGGAGGCGCCGCGCCGGCGTCGGTCGTGACCACGCCCCTGTACGCCTCGCGGGTTTCGGCGGATCATGGGGTGAGGGCCGAACGAACGGGAGTCGAGAATGTCCGAGGACCGCGTCGCCACGTCGAGCATCCAGATCGATGCGTCTCCCGAACGCGTGTGGGCGGTGCTGACGGATCCGGAGGCGGTCCGGGAGTTCATGTTCGGCACGACGGTCGTCACGGACTGGACGGTCGGGGCGCCGATCCGCTGGCAAGGGGAGTGGGAGGGTCGCGCATACGAGGACAAGGGCGTGATCCTGGAGGCCGATCCGGGCCGGCGTCTCGTCTGCACGCATTTCAGTCCGCTGACCGGCAAGCCGGACGTGCCGGAGAATTACCACACCCTGACCTGGACGATCACGGGAGACGGCCCGGTCGATTTCGCGCTGAGTCAGGACAACAACCCCGACGAGGCCGCGGCGCTCCACTCGACGACGATGTGGGACAGCCTCGTGCGCGCGGTGAAGGACATCGCCGAGCGCAAGGGCTGAGCGCAGAAACGGCCGGCTGTCGAGCTTTCGCCGTCCGGGCATCCCTCCCTGCGGATGCCGCCATGGTCCCGCGGGACTCGGATCAAGACCTGTGTCTATGGACAAGCCGTGTTCCGTGCTCGACCATGGCCCTGGGGATTCCCGACGTGGCTCTGCGGAGAGGAACGTGACGGCGACGATGATGACACGACGATGTGCGGGGACGATCGCGGTTCTGCTCGGCATGACGATGCTGTCCGGATGCTTCGGCACGGCGCAGGACCACTCGTCCCCGACGGCGACCGGCGGGAGAGGCAGCGCCGACCCGGCGAAGGCGGCCGCCATCACCGAGATGATCCGGACGCAGATGAAGGATGCGCACCTGAAGAGCGTCATCGTGCGCGTCTCGGTGGATGGCAAGGACATCATCAGGGAGGCCTTCGGCGAGTCGATGACCGGTGTGCCGGCGACCGTCGACATGCACTTCCGCAACGGCTCGGTCGCAATCGAATACATGGCCGCGCTCCTGCTCCGTCTCGTCGATGAGAAGAAGATCAGCCTCGATGACAAGCTCTCCGAATACGTTCCGGACTTCCCGCACGCCGACGAGGTCACGGTCCGCGACCTCGCGCAGATGACCAGCGGGTACCCGGACTACGTGCTCGGCAACGATGCGTTCGTCACGAAGAGCTACAGCGACGTGTACCACGCGTGGACCCCGGACGAGCAACTCGCGCTCATCAAAGACCAGCCGCTGCTGTACCCGCCCGGGACGAACTGGAACTACGCCCACTCCAACTATGTGCTGCTCGGTCAGGTGCTGGAGAAGGTCACGGGCATGCCGTTGGACCGGGCGCTGAAGCAGAAGGTGATCGATCCGCTGCATCTGACGGGTACGGTGGCCTCCCAGACCGCGGAGATCCCGCCGCCGGCGCTGCACGCATTCACGTCGGAGCGCCGGCCGTTCCTCGGGATCCCCGCCGATCAGTCGTTCCTCGAGGAGTCGACGTACTGGAACCCGTCGTGGACGCTCGCCCGCGGATCCGTCGAGACCAGCACGATCGACGATCTCCACGCGACGGCGATCGGGATCGGGACCGGGAAACTCCTGTCGAAGGAGTCCTACGCCGCCATGACCTCGACCGCACTGCGGGGCAAGACCACGGTGCTGCCAGAGTGTGTCACCTGCACGGTCATGGACGACACCCGCACCTACGGGATCGGCCTGTGGATCGCGGGACACTGGCTGCTGCAGAATCCGCTCTTCTCCGGGTACGCGGCGACGGAGGCTTACCTTCCGTCGAAGAAGATCGCCATCGCGGTCGCCGTCACCTTCGACGAGGGCGCTTTCGACGGGGGCGACTACCCGAACAGCGCGTCGACGCTGTTCCGGCAGATCGGGGCGTCTCTCGCACCGGACGATCCCCCGCCGACGGGAGGCTGATCCCGAGCGCCGGAACGGGAACGCGCCGGGGATCCGTTGCCCTCGGTCCAGAAAACGTGCCATTCTCGGTACCACGTCAGCACCGATGCTCCGAGCCGTCCTGCGACCCGCCCCACCGGTGACCACGGGTGAACGACAGGGGGATCGCATGTCGCAGACCGATGCCGGGAATCTCACGCACGCCGAAGACCACGGCGCGGAGCACGATGCGGAGCAGGCCGGGTACAAGAAGAGCCTGAACCGCCGACAGGTGCAGATGATCGCGATCGGCGGTGCGATCGGCACGGGCCTGTTCCTGGGATCCGCCTCCCGGCTGCACAGCAACGGCCCCGCCCTCGTGCTCAGCTACGCGTTCGTGGGCGTCATCGCCTACTTCCTCATGCGCGCGCTCGGAGAGCTCGTGCTGTACCGCACCACCTCCGGCGCCTTCGTGTCGTGGATGCGCGAGTTCTTCGGTGAGAAGGCGGCGTACTACACGGGATGGATGTACTGGACGAACTGGGCGCTCACCGGCATCGCCGAGCTCAGCGCCGTCGGCCTGTACATCCAGTACTGGTGGCCGCAGATGCCCACCTGGGCCACGGTGCTCATCGCGCTCGCCGTGGTGCTCGTGGTCAACCTGCTCTCCGCGAAGGCGTTCGGCGAGTTCGAGTTCTGGGCCTCCGTGCTCAAGGTCACCGCGATCATCGTCTTCCTCGTCGTCGGGATCGTCGTGGTGGCGTTCAGCTTCGACGTCGGAGGGCATCGTGCGGGGATCCAGAACCTCTGGTCCAACCCCGGCGGATTCTGGCCCTCGGGCAACGGTTTCGCCTGGTACGGGCCGATCATCGTGATGTCGGGCGTCGTCTTCGCCTACGCGGCCATCGAGATGGTCGGCATCGCGGCGGGTGAGATGGAGGATCCGAAGCGCGAGGTGCCGAAGGCCGTGAACGCGGTCATCGTCCGCATCGGCGTCTTCTACTGTGGTGCGCTGCTGCTGCTGGTCTGCATCCTGCCGACGAGCGAGTTCACGCCAGGCATCAGCCCCTTCGTGACGGTGTTCGGACGGATGAGCATCCCCTGGATGGCCAACGTGATCCAGGCGATCCTCATCGTCGCAGCGATGTCGTCGCTGAACTCCGGGCTGTACACGACCGGTCGCGTGCTGCGCAGCCTCGGCATGGCGAAGCAGGCCCCGGGCTTCACGCTCAAGATGAGCCGGTCCGGCGTCCCCTGGGCGGGCATCGTGATGACCGCCGTCGTCTACGTCTTCGGATCCATCCTGAACGCGGTGAGCCCCGACGCCTTCGAGATCGCGCTGGAGGCGGCCTCGATCGCGGTGGTGTTCACCTGGGGCACGATCTTCGTCTGCCAGTTGCGTCTGCGAAGACTCAGCGACAGGGGAGTGCTGCCGGCGAGCACGTTCCGGGCGCCCGGCACTCCATGGACGAGCTACCTCGGCCTCGCGTTCCTCGTGTTCGTGATCGTCGGCATGGCGATCTCGGGCTGGCAGGCCTCGCCGTACTTCTGGCACAAGACCGGCTTCGTCGTGGTCGTCGTAGGAATCCCGGTGCTGCTCGTGATCTTCGAGCTCGGCTGGCTGATCGTGAAAGGCCGCGTCATCGCGCACACGGAGGGGCGGATGCTCAGTAAATGGACCGACAGCGGTCTGCGCTATCCGCCTCGGGAGCCCGGCCCGCGCACCGAGTCGATCGCCGCCATCGGCACGGTGCAGTTCGACGTGCACGACCGGGATGAGGGCCACGAGGACGAGGGCATCGACATCGGTCCGATCGAGATCGGGATGCACGAGTGGGACAACCTCGAGGAGTCGGACAAGAACCCGCATGACGGCGGCTCGGACAAGAGCGAAGGGGGACGGTGACATGCGCCGTCTCAGTCTTGTCGCGATGGGCCTCGTCACCGTAGCGGTGCTCGTCGCGGGCTGCTCGTCCGCGACCCCGCAGAACACGGGTGACAACAACGCCACCGGATCCGCGACCCTCACGATCGGCATCGCGGACGACCTGCCCGGCGTCAGCCTCAAGACGGACGCGGGCTATGCGGGCTTCGACATCGACACGGCGAACTACGTCGCCGGCAAGCTCGGCGTACCCACGAAGAACATCACGTGGCAGCGCATCGATCAGGCCGAGCGCGTGAGCGCGCTCACCTCGGGCAAGGTCGACATCGTCGTCTCGACGTTCTCGATCACCCCCGAACGGGAGAAGGAGATCGCGTTCGCCGGGCCGTACTTCGTGGCGCATCAGGATCTGCTCATCCGCCGCAACGATGACACCATCACCGGCCCCGAGACGCTGGACGGGAAGAAGGTGTGCGCGGCCGCCGGGACGACCTCGATCGACTACCTCACCGCGCACTACCAGGGGAAGATCACCGTCGTGAAGGTGCCGTCCTGGTCCGAGTGCGTCCGAGACCTCGCCGCCGGCACGGTCGACGCGGTGTCGACGGACGACCTCATCCTCGCCGGCTTCGCGACGCAGCCCGAGTACAAGGGCGTGCTGCGCGTGATCGGCAAGGGGTTCACCGATGAGAACTACGGGATCGGCCTGGAGCCGGGCGACGACCGGCTCGACAAGGTGCGCGCTGCGCTCACGGAGTACATCTCCTCGGGCGCGTGGAAGAAGTCGCTCGACGCGAACATCGCCCCCTCCGGCTACGGGATCCCCGCTCCGCCGACCGTGAAGTAGCGCAGGATGACGACGCCCCTCCGTCCCGATTCGGGACGGAGGGGCGTCGTGGGCGCTCAGAAGACCGGGGTTCCCGCGCGCGTGAGCTGCCAGTTCACGACGTGGAAGTCCTTCGGGTCGATCGTGCCGGCTGCCGAGGCGTAGGCCACGATGGCCTCGCGGATCGCGACCTGCGCGTTGTAGACGACCGGGGCCGTCGCGATGTGCGGGAAGTCGCCGCCGCCGGACTGACGGTAGTTGTTCACCGCGACCACGAACTTCTGCGCCGGGTCGACGGGAGCACCGTTCCAGGAGAGGTTCTGGATCCGGGATCCCTGCGGCTGCGCGATGTCGACGTCGTATGCCACACCCGAGAACTGGTCGTAGTTGTAGTCCGGGGTGTTCAGCGCGTTGGTCCAGCTCGCCGGATCCACCGGAGCGCCGGGGGCCACCTGCTGGAAGTACTTCGCCGAGTACTCCAGGTAGTCCTTGATCTCGGCACCGGTCAGCACCGAGGCCATGAGCGTGTTGTCGTAGATGTACAGCCCTGCGACGTCGCGGATCGTGACCTCCCCGGCCGGGAAGGTGGCCTGCCGGTTGAAGGGAGCCGCGATCGACACGATCGGGAGGGACGCCTCCGCCGTGCCGGCGATGGCCTTGGTCACGGTGTCGACCTGCACCTTGTTGACGTAGTCGAGGATCGCGGTGTCCTTCCAGCAGGACTCCGCGGCGGAGAGCTCCTCGGTCGAGGTCGCGACCGGCTTGTTCACATAGGCGACCACGGCGTCGTGCTGGGCCTGGATGAGCGAGACGAGGGCCGGATCGTCCTGAACCGTGTTGGTGTTGACGTTCGTGGCCTTCTTCGACACGACGGTCCATTGTCCCTTGACCTGCTGCAGCTCGATGTCGAAGACGCTCAGGCGCTGACCCCAGCACATCGGCTCGCTGAGCACGACCTGCTGTCCCGTGGTGGCGTTGGTCACGAACCGCTGCGGGATGTCCTTGTGCGCGTGGCCGAACAGGATCGCGTCGACCCCCGGCACCTGCTCGGCGATCAGTGCCGCGGCGTTCTCGTTGGGCAGCGCGTCGCCATAGGACGAGGTGCCGCTGTCGCCGGAGTGCACGCTCACGACGAGCACGTCGACGCCCTGATCGCGGATCACCGGCACCCAGCGCTTCGCCGTCTCGACGATGTCCAGCACCTCGAGCTTGCCGCTGACGTTGGCCTTGTCCCAGATGACGATGCCCGGGTTGGTGAGGCCGAGCACTCCGACCCGGATCGGCTTGGCACCCTTCGGGTGCAGCGTCTTGATCGTGTACGGCGTGTAGGCCGGCACGGTGGTTCCCGTGTGCACGGCGTTCGCGCCGAGTACGGGCGCGTCCATCTGTGAGATCCAGGTGTCGAGGAAGTCGAGGCCGTAGTTGAACTCGTGGTTGCCCAGGGCCACCGCGTCGTAGCCGATCGCGTTCATCTGCGCGGCCATGGGGTGGATCGCGCCGCTCTTGGTGATCGGGTCGATGGTCGCGTAGTAGAAGCCGAGCGGCGTGCCCTGGATGGTGTCGCCGGCGTCGAACAGCAGCGTGCGGTCCCGCCCGCGATCGGCGCGGATCTGGTTGACGACGCTCGAGACGCGCGACAGGCCGACGACGTTGCCGGCTTTGTCGGAGTATGCCGCGTCCTTGTAGTAGTCCCAGTTGACCGCATGCGAGTGGATGTCGGAGGAACCCATGATCGTGATGGTCACGGACTTGCCCACACCGCCTGAGGCTGCGGACGCCGAATCGGAGCTGGTGGCGACCCAGCCGGCTGCCGCGAGGGCGCTCGCCGCGGAGACGCCGGTGAGGAATCCACGCCGGCTCAGCCCTGAGCGACGCTCCTGCTCGACGTCGTCGGGGACGGCGCAGGAGCACCAGCGGGGCTGCGGGGCGTCGGCGTGGCGGTGGAGATGTGTTTCATCTGTCATGAGGACCGATGCAACCATGCCCAGGTGGCGACGACAACAACGCGCGCGTTAACAATCTCCCACTGCGCGTATGAGCGGATCCGGTTTCGCGGGGTGCGCGCGCGAGCAGCAGCCGGCGTTCCGACGCGGCTTCCGCGGTTCTCGCCTCGTCATCGGCCCGCACGCTCCGAAGACGATCCCATCCGATCTGCAGACGGCTCCGAACAGAGGGTGAGCGGCACCGTGCCGCACTCGAGGAGGAGCAATGCGTTCATCACCGAACCGTCTGATCGCCGTCATCTTCGGCGCCGTCTACATCGTCGTCGGAGCACTCGGCTTCGCCGTCACCGGGGGAGTGTCCTTCCTGGCCACCCAGGGCGGAATGCTGCTGGGGATCTTCATGGTCAACCCGCTGCACAACGTCGCGCACCTGCTCATCGGCGCTGCGCTGCTCGTGGCGGGCCTCGCATCCACGCGTGCAGCCAAGGGCGTCAACACCGTCGTGGGGGCGGCGTACCTGCTGCTCGGCATCCTCGGCTTCTTCCTCGTGGGAACCGCGGCGAACATCCTCGCGCTGAACACGTTCGACCACTTCCTGCACCTTGCGAGCGCGCTGCTGCTGCTCGCGGTCGGGCTGGGCGTCGAACGCAGCGCGTCGCGCGGGGCGATGGCCTGAGGCCGCCGTGCTGCGCAGCTGGCCCGCGCTCCTCGCCTGGGGCGCGGGCCTGATCCACCTGGCGATCGGGGCCGCGGTCGCCCGTGCAGACGGCGAGGGGAACGCCGTGATGCTGCTGGCGCCGATGCTCGCGGTCGGAGCCGCGGAGATCGCCTGGGGCGTCGCCGTGCTCCGCGCCGGGCGGATCCGCGGAGGGAGAGGCGCGGCGGCGGGGGCGATCATCGCGGTGCTGATGGGGACCGTGGCCCTCATCGGAGGGGCGCCGGTGATCGCGGTGGGGAGCGCGTCCGCGCTGGCCATCGCTTCGGGAGCGATGGCGGCGCGGATGCGGGAAGCGGGGGCGGCGCGGACCGGTACGGGGGAGGAGCCGGTCCGGACCTCACGGTCGCGGGCGGCGGGGGTGGCTCTGGGGGCCGTCCTCGTCGCTGCGCTCGCGATGCCTGGCTTGGCGCAGACCGACGCCGCGACCAACGTGGGCGTGCACGATCACGGGAACGGTGCGGACCTGCCGCTCGTCGATCCGCACGCGCATCACTGAGCTTTCGGCCGGATCAGACGAAGAAGGGGCCCCGCCGAAGCAGGGGCCCCTTCGCGATCCGCGGGCGGATCAGAAGACGTTCGACTGGAGCCACGCGAGCGGGTCGATGGCGCTGTCGTTGATGTGCACCTCGAAGTGCAGGCAGGATCCGACCGTCCAGCCGGTGTCGCCGACCCGGCCGATGAACTGACCCGCGGTGACGCACTCACCGGCCTGGACCGCGCGGCTGCCGTAGGTCATGTGCCCGTACAGCGTGGAGACGGCGTTGCTGCCGCTCAGCGCCGGGTGGGCGATCTCGACCGTGACGCCGTAGCCCTGATAGCTCTCCGAGGAAAGCGTGACGCAACCGTCCGCGGCCGCGTAGATCGGGGTGCCGATGGGCGCGGCGAAGTCCTGGCCCATGTGGCTGCGGCCCGTGCGCGCCGCGCCGAAACCGTCGGTCAGCGTGTACGAACCCGCCGCCATCGGGTAGATGACCTGACCGGGCTTGGCGATCGAGGCGACGCCGGAACGCTCGGCGGCGGCCGTGGCGGCCTGCATCGCGCTGAGCTCGGAAGGCGTGGTCGCCGTGAACGTGCCGTGCACCTGCACATCGGGGAGCACATTGCCTGCGGCCGTGAAGGACTGGGCGCGGATGTCGGCGGCTGCACTGGTGGTGGGCTTCGCGTCGCCCGCATGCACCATGCCGAGGGCGGGCAGCGCCGTGCCGACGACGAGCGCCGAGATCGCGAGGGCAGCCCCCGTGCTGCGCCCGATGTTCTTGGCACCGCGGCGGGGACGCTTGCCGGCGGGGACGATGTGCGCGGGGGCCGCGGAGCGGGTCGCCGGCTCGGGGGCCTGCGGGGGCGCGGGCACGCGTGCCTGGGGAGCGGTGGGGTCGAACAGCGGCCGCGGGGCCGGCTCTGCCGGAGCGCTCGAGGTGCCGGCGGGTGCAGAGGTCTGCGCGGCAGTGGTCGCCTGTGCGGCGGCCTCCCTCATCTCCCGGCGCGAACGGGGTACGGCGGTGCCGGCGGTCGCGGACGGGGCTTCTGTCGTGCGGGCAGAGGGGTGCGCGGTTTCGGGGGCTCGCGAACTGATGATGTGCTCCTCGGGCAGCGGAGGGGGTGTGACGTCTCCGCCATCGGGGGGAACGGAGGGGTGTTACAACTCCGTAATAATACGGATCGTTCCTGAGAGTTCCATACATTGGCCGCGAATCGCGGTCTCGGCGTGGCGCGATCGGAGCACGTCGTCAGCGCTCGCCGCCGCGGTTGGTGATGGTCTGCACGAGCGCCAGGTATTCCTTCGGCGTGGCCTCCGGAAGGTAGGCGCTGCCGATTGCCATGCCGATGTTGGCGAGCTGGGCGGGATCCGCGTAGGCCATGTAGATGGTCTCGTATCGCGGGTTGAACTTGCTCTTGAAGCGGAACAGCGACGTGAACCCGTAGGCGGGCTCGAGCATCTCTCCGAGCCAGCCGAGCAGGCGGGTCATGACGGTCGGATCCGGGTCCTGCTCGCCGGGCTTGGTGGCCAGCGGGGCACCGGACAGGCTGAGTGTCTGTGCGCCCTGCTCCTTCATGTGCAGGGCCGCCGAGGCGATGATGTACTCCATGATGCCGGGCATGGACCCGTCGCTGCGCCGCATGAAGTCGATGGTCCAGCCGGTGATCTCGCCGTCCTTCCAGCTGGGCAGCCAGCTCGTGGTCGCCTCGATTCCACCGTCCTTGTTGAGCGCGAGGAAGATCCCGACGTCGGAGTCCTTGAGTTCTTCCATGCCGCCGAGGGTGAAGCCCATCTCGGGGAGCTTCTTGTGGGCGACCCACTCCTCGCTGACCGCTGTGATCTCCCGGGAATAGCGGGTCGGCAGGTCGTTCCACGTCGACCACAGCGTGGTGATTCCCTCGCGTTCGCCGCGGTTCAGCGGCTGACGTACCTTCTGCCACGCTTTGCCCGCGAGCTCGAAGTCCGGCAGATCGATCACGGTCTCCTCGCCGACCGACATGTACTGCCAGCCGAAGGATTGGAAGATCGGCAGGAAGCGTTCGTGGAAGCTGTAGAAGCACGCGGACCAGCCCTGCGATTCGCAGTAGGCGATGAAGGCCTCGACGGTCTCGCGCTCGGCGCCCTCGGCGCAGACCGGATCCGACACGGTCAGCGCGATCTTGCGGATGACGCGGTAGGCGACGGCGCCCCGCCCGTTCTCGGTGAACCAGTAGCTGTTGCCCGGCCACGTGCCCATGAAACCGAGGGTGCCGCCGCCCCCTTCGCGCAGCAGAGCCCTGAACCGTGCCTCCTCGACCACGTGGCGATCGATATGGGTGGCGCGGAACAGCCGCACGCTCGCGATGATGAAGACGATCCAGAACGGCACGCCGATCCATTGGTAGACGAACAGCGCTGCGCCATCGACCGGGATCCCCGCATCCGCGATGGCCGGGAGCAGGCCGCTGGAGACGAAGGGGCGCACCAGGTCGGCCAGCAGCTCGCCGAGGGACGGTTGTCCGTCCAGATAGTTGTCGCCGTCGATCAGGCCGATGACGAGGTAGATGCCGGCGCACACCGCGAACGCGCCGAGGGCCGTGGCCGTGAAGCGCCGGACGGCGGTCCGGGGCGCGACCACCCGGAAGTGCCCCCGGGTGAACAGCAGCAGGGCGATCACGCCGATCGGCACGAGGACCGCCAGGATCATCGCGATCCCGTCCTCGATCAGCAGGGTTCCGCGGATCTTGTCGTCGAGCAGATCGTTGATTCCGACAGAGGTGGCGGTCAGCACGGCGATCACGGTGTTGACCGCCAGCGCCATGATCCACGCGGCCCGGCGCCCGGTGCGCAGCCCCCACGCGGACACCAGCGTGAGCACCAGCGGGACGAGGCTCACCAGGAACGGGCCAGGACCCGAGTTCAGGATCGCATCGGCCTGGCGCACGCAGTCGGCGGTGAAGTCGGTGGTGCAGGAGGCCGGCATCTTGTCCACCTCGAGCGGGGAGAATCCGGAGACGACGAGTCCGAGCGGCGAGTACCAGGCGCCCGAGATGAGCACGATGAACGGCCCGAGTCCCGTTGCGCCGACGATGGCCGCGACCAGGGTGCGCACCTCGCGATGGGAGCTGCGATGCCAGCTCGGCCGTATCGCGCCGCGCGCCAGCACGAGGCCGAGGAGCAGCCCCAGCACCCCGGAGACGAGCCGGAACACGCTGTCGCTGTCCGCGGCGTACAGCGCGAACATCACCAGCAGGGTGAAGCCGACGACGCGGATGCGGCGCTGCCAGAGCGCCGGGGCGAGGGCGCTCGCCGCCATCAGCATGCCGACCGTTCCGATCGTCGGATCGGCGACGGCGTCGTAGCTGGCGAGCAGGCCCCATTGCGAACCCCACGAGACCAGCAACCATTGCGCGCTCAGGCCCATCACCATCGCGAGTATTCCGGTCGCGAAGAAGATCCACGCCGCCCGGACGCTTCCCAGCTTGCGTTCCGCATAGGCGCCGGCCGTGAGGATCAGCAGAGCGGCGAGCACCCCGCCGACGACCGAGTCCCCGAAGAGCAGCGCGGTGAGCGGCGTCCACCAGTCGCCGTCCTCGATCGTGGTGCTCACCGATGCCGCGAACTCCTGCGGGAACCTTCCGAGGAAGGTCCCCGTGACGAATCCGGCCGCCAGTACGACCAGGGCCAGCGTCGCGCTGAACGGATTGCGCAGCAGATACGTCAGCGCGGCGCGGATCCAACGCGGCGTCTCGCGCGACGCGGGCGGGGGAGTGACCGTGCCGATGGGGGCGTTGTCAGAGGCGGTCATGCGGTTGCTCTCCCTGCGATGATCGTGCTGCTCGTACCGGGTCCGTGCCGTGGCGGGCGCCACTTCCTTCAGAGTGCCCAACGTCCGCGACGTTGTACAGCCGCGTCGTTCAGCGCGGCGTCGCGAGGCCCGAGCCGTCGCGGCGTTCGAAGACGAGTTGCGTCTCGGTCGCGCGGACGACATCGTGCACCGTGATGCGCTCCAGCACGATGTCGCGGAGCGCGGCGGCATCGGCGACGGCGACGTGCACGAGGAAGTCGTCGGCGCCTGCGATGTGGAACACCTGCAGCACGCCCTCCGTCGCCTCCAGCGCGTCGAACAGCGCTTCCACGCCGGTCTTGCTGTGGTTGCCCAGCCGCACCCGGATCACGGCCTGCACCGGGCGGCCGAGCGCGGCAGGGTCGAGCTGCAGGCGCAGCCCGAGGATCACGCCTCGCGCGCGCAACGAGCGCAGCCGGAACGCGCAGGTGGAGGCGGGGATCCCGAGCGCGGCTGCGAGCTGCTTGATCGGTGCGTCGGGGTGTTCGGACAGGGCGGCGAGGATGCGCAGATCGAGGCCGTCGACGCCGTGCTGCTCCGCGCTCAAGATCCGCTCCTCGTGTCGCTCGTTCATTGTGCAGAACACAAGACTGACATCATCCGCGAGTCCCTGCAGCAATGCGGATGGAAGAATGCTGCGCATCGAGGGATCCTGGGTGCATGATCGACGACGATTCCCTGCGTGACATGCCCCTGCGTCCCGAGACCGTTGCGGTGCACGCCGGGCGGGCGGACCTCGCCGCCCTCGGCGTGCACGCCGCGCCGATCGACCTCTCCTCGACCAACCCGCTGCCGGACATCGTGCACGGCGGCGACTCCTACGAATCGATGGCGAACGGCGGGCAGCCGCTGCCCGACGGCGGCAATGTGTACGCCCGGCTGTGGAACCCGACGGTCGCGCGCTTCGAGGAGGGCCTCGCCGAACTCGAGCACGCCGAAGCCGCCGTCGCGTTCTCCAGCGGCATGGCCGCGATGACGGCGGCGATCCTGTCGCACACCACGGCGGCCGGCAAGCACCACATCGTCGCGGTGCGGCCGCTCTACGGCGGCACCGATCACCTGCTCGACTCCGGACTCCTCGGCGCCGAGACCACCTTCTGCTCCGAGGACGAGGTACGTGCGCACCTCCGCGCGGACACCGGCCTCGTGGTCGTCGAGACGCCGGGCAATCCCACGCTCGACCTCGTCGACATCGCCGCGGTCGTGGCGCAGGCGGGCGATGTGCCCGTGGTCGTCGACAACACGTTCGCGACCCCGCTGCTGCAGAACCCCCTGGACCTGGGCGCCGCCATGTCCCTGCACAGCGCGACGAAGTACATCGGCGGGCACGGCGACGTGATCGCCGGCGTCATCGCGTGCTCGGAGGAGACGGCGCAGGCGCTGCGTCGCGTCCGCGCGATCACGGGCGCGCTGCTGCATCCGCTCGGCGCGTACCTGCTGCACCGCGGGCTCGCGACGCTGCCGGTGCGCATGGAACGGCAGCAGCGCTCCGCCGAACGCGTCGTGGCGTGGCTCGCCGAGCACCCCGCGGTGGCCGAGGTGTTCTACCCCGGCGTCGGCGACGAGCGCGGTCTGATCCCACGGCAGATGCGAGGCGGGGGCGCCATGATCGCCGTGCGCCTGCGGGACGGCTATGCGGCCGCCGAGGCGCTCACCGGCTCGGTTCGCCTGTTCACGCACGCCGTGTCGCTCGGCGGCGTCGACTCCCTCGTGCAGCACCCGGCGGCGCTCACGCATCGGCCGGTCGCGGCGGAGGCGCGTCCCGGTGCCGACATCGTGCGTCTGTCGATCGGGCTGGAGGATCCGGAGGATCTCATCGGCGATCTCGCGCAGGCGCTGGCCAGGATCGCCGTCCGCGCGGAGTGATGTCCGAGGCACCCGGCAGACTGGACGGGTGACCGGTATGAGAACCTTCTGGACAGCGCTGCCCACGACGGGGCGCTGGCTGCTGTCGACTGTAGCGATCCAGACGCTGGGCCGCGGGCTGACCCTCCCCTTCACGATCATCTACCTGCATGAGGTGCGCGGGTTCGACCTGGGCGTCTCCGGCGCCCTGATGAGCATCATCGCCGTGACGGGTCTGGTGGTCACCGCACCCGCCGGCACCCTGATCGACCGCTACGGCGCTCGACGGATACTGCTGGCGGGCCTCGTGTCGATGATCGCGGGCTGCACCCTCCTCGCGTTCGCGACGTCGCCGGTCGTGGCGGCGGTAGCGCTCGTGCTGATGGGGGTGAACTTCGGCGTCTCCTGGCCCGGGTTCAATGCGCTGATCGCCACGATCGTCGCCGGCGAGCTGCGCCAGCAGTACTTCGGCGTGAACTTCGCCCTGATCAATCTCGGCATCGGCGTGGGCGGGATCCTCGGCGGCTTCTTCGTCGACGTGCACCGGCCCGAGACGTTCGTGGCGATCTTCCTGATCGACGCGGCGAGCTCGCTGATCCCGATGGCGCTGCTGCTCGGGCCGCTGCGGCACGTGCGCACGCATGCCGAGCACGGCGACGAGCAGGAAGAGCCGGCGGAGGGGTATCGGCAGATCCTGCGCCGTCCGGCGGTGCTCTGGCTCACGCTGCTGACCTTCCTCGCGGTGTTCATCGGCTACGGGCAGATGGAGGGCGGGTTCCCGGCCTTCGCGCGCCAGGTGTCCGGCGTCTCGACGCAGGTCATCGGGTTCGCGTTCGCGGTGAACACCGCCGTCATCGTGCTCCTGCAGTTCGCCGTCCTGAAGCTCATCGCCGGCCGTCGGCGCACCCGCGTGATGCAGGTGATGACCCTCGTCTGGGGATTCTCCTGGGTGCTGCTGGGGCTCACCGGCTTGCTGCCGAAGACACTGGTCTCCGCGATCGGCGTACTGCTGTTCATGGGTGTGTTCGCCTTCGGGGAGACCATGCTGCAGCCCACGGTGCCGGCGATCTGCAACGATCTGGCCTCCGACCGCAGCCGCGGGCGGTACAACGCGATCAACGCGGCGGCTTTCCAAGGCGGAGCGATCGCCGGGCCGATCGCGGCCGGCGTGCTGCTCGGCGACGGGCGTCAGATCTGGTTCATCGTGGCGATGGTGGCGGGTTCTCTGCTGATCTGCGCTCTGACGATCGCGCTCGAGCGGCGTCTGCCCGCGGTGGCGAACGGTGTGCCGCAGCCGGCGGAGATCGCGGTGCGCGACGCCTGAACGGGCGTGTCGTGCCGCGCCGGGCGCTGCGGAGAAAACCGTTGCGCGGTCGCAGCGCTGCCTCCAGGATGGGGAAGTGCGTTTCGTTCGGATCGGTAACGATCCCCCGACGAGCGTGCGGAGCGGTCGGTGACACGGGCGAGGACGATGACGTTTGCGGTGAGGCGGGCGCGGCAGCAGACCGCGCGACTCCTGCTCGTCCTGCTCGCCGCCGGTCTCGTCGTGCTCGGCGTCGGGGCGACCGAGACGCTGTCGGTCCGGCTCGTGGGCGACGGCGTGCGAGAGGTCGCCGACCACGCGGAACCGGGAACGCGCGTCGCGACGGTCACGGCGCTGCGCGCGGAGGATGCTGACGCGCAGGACCGTGCCGTGCGAGCGGCGATCGCGAAGGCGTTGGCCGGCGCGCCGGTCGCCGTGAGCCGCATGGCCGTGAGCGAGATCTCGGTGGGCAACCCCGATGCGGTGCAGGCGATCGGCGGGGAGGACATCGCCGATCGTGGCGATCTCGTCGATGGCGTGTGGCCGAGACGCGCCGGCGAGGCGGCCGTGCTGGCGGCCGCCGCGGAGACGCGCGGGTGGCGGCTCGGCGACCGGATTCCGCTCGGTGCGGACCCTTCGGGCGGCATCGTCGACGTCACGGTGGTCGGCACCTGGACGGCGAAGGATCCCGCCGATCCCACCTGGGCAGGGAACCCTGCAGTGGCTTCCGGCGATTCCGACGGCGCGGCAGGCCCCGTGCTGGTCACCGCGGACGACATGACACGGTTGTGGACCACGCCGACGGTCACCTGGATCATTCAGCCGACCGCGCTGACTACCGACAGGACGGACGGATACCGTGCGGGCCTGGCCCGGCTGGCGCAGCTTCCCGCCCAGGTCGACGCGGACAACAATTCCAACACCGCGGTCGGGGGCTCGCTCGGCGACCTGCTGGACCGCCAGACCCGAGCGGTCGCGGTCGCCCGCGGCATGATGGCGGTGCCGACCGTGATCATCGTGGCGCTCGGGGCGATCGCGATCGCCGTGATCCTGACCGCATCGGCGGGGGCGCGCCGAGAGGAACTGCGTCTGATCCGCGCGCGCGGATCGGCGGCCACCGGCATCGCCGCTGCAGCCGCCGGTGAGGCCATCGCGGCGACAGGAATCGGCGCCGTCCTTGCAGTGACCGCTCTGGTCCCCGCCGGTGCTCCCGGCGCCTCGACGATCGTGGCGGTCGCGCTCACGGTGCTGGTCGCGGCCGGTGCCGCCGCCTTCACCGCGGTACGTGCGTCCGCGCCCGCGGGAGCGGCGCGCTCCGATGCCGGGAGGGGGATCGTGCTGGCACTCGTGCTGCCCGCGCTGATCGTCGCGGCTCTGGCGGGGTTCGCGCTCTGGCAGCTCTTCACGCAGGGCGGCGTGATCGCGGATGACGGCGCCGCGGATCCGGTCGCGTCCGCCGCCGGTGCCGCATCGCTGCTCGCGCTCGGCCTCCTCGTCCCGGTGCTCGCCGTACTCGCCGCGGCGATCGCCGAACGCTCCGCCCGCCGGGGTCGCGGCATCATGCCGGTGCTGCCGTTGCGCCAGATCGCGCGTCGGGCCGGGGTCGCAGCGGTCGCGATCCTCTGCATCGCTCTCGCCGCGGGATCCGCGACGATGGCGGTCCGCGCGGGCCCGCTGGCCGCGGCTGTGGACCGCTCGGCCGTCCGGGGCGCGCTCGGGCTGGATGTACGCGCGTCCGTCGGCGGGCAGCACGCGGTGCCGCTCACCGCAGCGGAGGCCGCCGCGCTGCCGACGGTCACCGGCGCCGCCGAGGTGCTGAGTCGCGACGCGGACGTCGGGGCGGACACCGTGGCATTCATCGGCGTCGACCCTTCGGCCGCGGCGCTGGATGCGTCGGACCGAGCGGCGCTCACCGCCGGATCCGGCGGCGTTCTGCCCATCGCGATCACCACCGCACTCGCGCAGCGGCTCGGCGCCGCGCACGGAACGCGGTTCACGATCACGCTGCGCCCCGAGGGCACGCGCCTGCCGGCGGAGGTGGCCGCGATCCTTCCGACGATCGCGGGCATCGGATCGAGCCCCGGGATCCTCGCCGATCGCACCACCGCCACCTCGATGGCCGAAGGGCTGCCCGCGAACGAGCTCTGGGTCGCGACCTCGGATCCGTCATCCGTGGCCGCGGCGATCCGCTCCCGGGCGAGCACCCCGGTGCGGATCCTCACGCCCGCCGCGGTGAGCGACGGGCCGATCACGAGGTCGTCCGCGATCCTGCTGGACATGGGATCTGCGGCCGCCGCCCTCCTGGGCCTGCTCGGCTTCCTCTCGGCCGTCGCCGCGGATCGCTCCCGCCGCACGGAGGAGCGCACCGTCCTGCGCGCCCTCGGGCTCAGCACCGCACGACAGCGGTCCGCGAGGTTCGGCGAGGTGACGAGCATCGCGATCTTCGGCGCGCTCGGCGGCGTGGCCGCCGGGCTCGCCGTCGTGGCCGTGGTGCTGCCGGTCATGTGGGGGAGCGGCTCATGACGCATCATCCGGCCACGCCCACGGTGATTCTGCGCACTGTGCTCACCGCGCCGCTGCTCTCGGCTCTCCTCGTGCTCGCGATCGCCGCGCTGACGTTCGTGGGCGTGCTGGTGCCCGCGCTCATCGACCAGGCCCGCACCGCGACGGTGCAGCATCAGATCGACGAGATCCCCGACGTGGGTCGATCCCTCACCGCGGCGTATTCCGGCATCGCCGGCCTGGATCGGGATGAGACGCCGGAGGACGACGTGTGGTCGGGTCCGCTGAGCGTCGTCGAGGCGGCGCGGGACAAGCAGCCCGAGCCGTTGCGGAGTGTGCTCGGCGCCCCTCGGATGATCGGCGCCTTCGGCGCGACGGGCCTCTTCGCCGACCGCCCCGTTCCGAAGAACCTGGTGCAGCTCGTCATGGATCCGGGGCTCGCACGGCGAAGCGTGCTCGTGCAGGGCGAGTACCCGAGGAGCACTGATCCAGCGCAGGGCATCGAGGTCGTGCTCACGGCGCAGGCGGCCCGGGCGCTGGACTGGAAGGTCGGCGAGACCCGGCACCGGCAGGACCTCGTCGTGCGGCTGACCGGCCTCGTGGCGCCGAACGGCAGTGACGAGCTCGACTGGAAGATGTTGGGCGGAGCGCTCGAACCGAGCATCAAATACACGTCGGACGGCGACATCATCCTGCAGACCGTCGGCTTCATGGCGCCGGATGAGGCGGGTCGGCTCGGTGAACGGCGTGCGGAGACCTCGACCTTCTCCTGGATTCCCGTGCACAAGGAGGCGATCGATTCCGGCAGCGCCGCGGAGGTCGGCGCGCAGTTGCGACTTTTCCTGGCGAACCCGGTACATGTCGGAGCTGTCGGCTCCTTCTATGACCGTGGGCTGGTCTACGTCAGCCCTGTCGCGGATGCGCTCGATCGCGGAGTGGCCCGGGCGGATGCGCTCGTCGCGGTCGTCGCGGTCGCCGCCGTGGGTCCGCTCGCGGTCGCCGCAGTGATGCTGGCACTGGCCGGACGCCAGATGGCGCTGCGTCGCCGGCGGGCCGCCGCCCTCGCCCGCGCCCGGGGCGCATCGTTGGCGCAACTGTCCGCGGTCCTCGGCGGGGAAGCGCTCGTGCTCGGGGCGCTCGGCGCGGGGATCGGGCTGGCGGTCGGAGCGTCGCTGTCGCCGCAGGGACCGCACGCGCTGGCCTGGCTGGTGGCAGCGGTGCTCGTGCTCGTGCCGACATGCACCGTGCCGCTCACCGTGATCGCCGACCTGCGCCGCGCGGAACGCCGAGACGGGGGTGGACAGCGGGGCCGGCCGTGGCGGCGCATGCTCGCAGAGACGGTCATCGTGGCGCTCGCCGTCGCGTTCGCCGTCCTTCTCCTGAGCCGTGGCGAGGGGGACCGAGTGGACCCCGTGCTGCTCGCGATGCCGGTGCTCATCGGCGGGGTGGGCACGGCGGCGGTGGCGCGGCTGCTCCCGATGCTGCTGGACGGGCTGCACCGCGCTGCGGTGCGGCGCACCGGGTTGATCGCGCTTCTGGGCCCGGCGCGGGCTCTGCGTGATGCCGCGCTGCGCACCGCGCCGGCGCTCGGCGCCGTGATCGGCATCGCGGTGGCGGTGTTCTCGGTGTCGTTCGCGGCGACCGTCTCGGACGGCATCGGCCGCACGGCGCGGCACGCCACCGGTGCCGACGTGGCCGTGTCGATGCCGTACTTCGAGGACGCCCAGATCGAGGCCGCGCGGAAGATCCCTGGCGTCGAGGCGGTCGCGACGCTGGATGCCGATGAGATCGGTCAGGGTGCTTCCGATCTCGGCTCAGACCGGGTGCGCATCTATGCGGTCGACCGGGATGCCTTCGTGCGCGTGCAGCAGGACCTCGACGGCGCCCTGCCGTTGCCCGCGTCGCTGGCGGCGGCATCGGGCGGATCCGTGCCGGTCGTCGCCTCCGAGCAGCTGCTCGCGCGGTTCGGCGACGCGCTCACGGTGAACGGGCACGCGGTGCAGGTCGTCGCGCGCACCGGGCAACCGACGCCGTTCGGGAGCGCGGAGAAGTGGGTGATCGTCGACCGTGCGAACATCGACAGGCTCGGCGTCGCCTCGCCCCTGGTCACAAGGCTGTTCGCCTCCGTGGCGCCCGGCCACGACCCTGGTGCCGTCGCGAAAGCGCTGACGGCGCGTCTCGGCGGGACGGCCGCCGCCACGACGGCCGAGCAGATCATCGCGCAGGCGGCATCGGATCCGGCATCGTCCGCGCTGCGCATCGCGCTGCTCGTCGCAACCGCGATCGTGGCGATTCTGCTCGCGCTCACCATCGTGCAGACACTCATGCTCGGGTCCACGGCGCGTGCTCGGCTGCTCGCGCTGCTGCGCGCCGTCGGGTATCCGCGCCGGGCGGAGCTGCCGCTCGTGGCCTGGGAGGTGGGTCCGGCGCTCGTCGTGGCTCTTCCCGTGGGCGTCGTCTCGGGTCTCGCGATGTCGTGGCTCGTGGTCGGCGCGCTGGACCTGCGTGGATTCACGGGAGGGCAGAGCGCGCCCGCGCTCAGCCTCCCCGTGATCTGGCTCGCCGCGGCGGTGATCGGCTTCGCGGCGGTCACCGCCGTTGCCGTGCTGCTGGCGGCGGCTGCCGCGATGAGGCTGCGCAGCGCGGATGCGATCAGGGTCGCCGATGACGAGGGGTGACCCTGATCGCGGCGAAGGCGCCGCAGACAACGGCGATGAGGAATGGGAGAGATCATGACCGCACGAGGAGGGATCTGGCGATGACCGACGTCGATATCGCGTGCGAAGGACTGGTGCGCATCTTCACCGCCAAGGGCATCGAGGTGCAGGCGCTGCAGGGACTCGACCTGCGCGTGGCGGCCGGCGAGATGGTCGCCCTCGTCGGCGCCTCCGGATCCGGCAAATCCACGTTGCTCGGCATCCTCGCCGGGCTCGACGCGCCGACCGCCGGCAGCGCCCGTGTGGCCGGACACGACCTGGTGACGATGCGTGGCGCGGAGCGACTGCGCTACCGCCGTCGCAGCGTCGGCTTCGTCTGGCAGCAGTCCGGGCGCAATCTGCTGCCGTATCTGACGGCGCGGGAGAACATCGCGCTCGCGCACGGTGTCGCCCGCACCGTCCCTGCCAGGGAGCGCGCCGGGCGCGCGCAGGCGCTGCTGGAGCTTCTCGACGTCGCGGATGCGGCCGATCAGCGGCCCGCGCAGCTGAGCGGAGGTCAGAAGCAGCGCGTCGCGATCGCCGTGGCGCTCGCGAACGAACCCCGCGTGCTGCTTGCCGATGAGCCCACCGGCGAGCTGGACGAGCGCACCAGCGCCGATGTGCTCGCCGCGATGCAGGCCGTCAACACCGCGCACGGTGTCACGACGCTCATCGTGACGCACGACGCCGCGGTGTCCGAGCACGTCGACCGGACCGTGCGGATCCGCGACGGACGGACCTCGACCGAGACGCTGCGCAGCACGCATACCGACGACGAGGGGCGCCAAGTCCGCATCGCGCAGGAGTTCGCGGTGCTGGACCGGGCCGGCCGCATGCAGCTGCCCGGTGAGTTCGTGAGCGCGCTGGACCTGCGCGACCGTGTGCGGCTGACGCTCGAACCCGATCACGTGCGAGTCGCGGGGGAGGAGCGAGAGTGACCGAGGTGCTGCGCGCCGAGGGGCTGACCCGGGTGTTCCCCGCACCCGGCGGCGATGTCACCGCCGTCCGCGACGTCGATCTGGCGGTCTCGGCGGGAGAGCTCGTCGTGATCACCGGGCGCTCCGGATCCGGCAAGACCACGCTGCTGACGATGCTCGGTGGCCTGGACCGCCCGACCAGCGGACGGGTGCTGCTGGATGAGCACGATCTCAGCGCCGGCGAGGCGAGTCACGTGCTGGGGGAGCGGATCGCCTCGATCTTCCAGACCGCGGGGTTGCTGCCGGTGCTCTCCGCGGCGGAGAACGTCGAGGTCCCGCTGCGGATCCGCCGCACGCCCGTGGGCGAGCGGGAGCGGCGCGTGACCCGGGCGCTGGAGGCTGTGGGGCTGGCGGACCATGTGCGGCAGCGCCCGGCCGAGCTCTCCGGCGGGCAGCAGCAGCGCGTGGGCATCGCCCGTGCGCTGGTGATGGATCCGGCTGTGCTGATCGCGGATGAGCCCACCGCGCAGCTGGACAGTGAGACCGGGGCGCAGATCATGGATCTCATCGCGGGCCTCGTGCACGAGCGCGGCACCGCCGCGATCGTGGCGACGCACGATGCCGCCATGCTCACGCGCGCGGACCGGGTGCTGGATCTGCACGACGGCGTGCTGCACGAGCTCGGCCCCCGTGCACTCGCGGCGAAGACGGGGCATCGCTGACCTCACCGGTCGCTTCTGACGGGGCGCGCAGACGCCGTGCACAATACTTGTGCATAAGAAGTGTGCATGCAATCATGAGGGCATGGACACCCCGGAACGCCCCCTCGGCATGCGTCTCGACGAGCGCGCGGTGCGGGTGCTCGCCCATCCGCTGCGCTCCCGCCTCCTCGGCGAACTGCGCGTGCACGGTCCGGCTACCGCGACCGAACTCGCTGCGGCGCTGAAGACCAACACCGGAGCGACGAGCTATCACCTCCGTGCCCTGGAAGACGTCGGACTCGTCGTCGATACCGGCGATGGCGCCGGGAAGCGGCGGATCTGGCGTTCGAGCACCGACTACCAATCCTGGAGCAATTCCGACTTCGCCGATGACGAAGACGCACAGACCGCATTGGGTTGGCTGCGTCGCGACTACGTGCGGCAGTTCGCCGCCCGCGCCGAGCGCTGGCTCGACGCCGAGAGCTCATGGCCCACGGAATGGGTCGACCGGCTCGGGCTGCAGGATGTGCTGCTCACCGTGACGGCGGATCAGCTCGCGGACTTCCACACCGAGTTCGAAGCGCTGGCCGAGAAATACCGTCGCATCGGGGAGGGCGACCGGGCCTCGCGACGGGTGCATGTCGTCGTGCAGACCACGCCGATCGATCTCGACCCGCCGGCGGAGTCATGAATGCCGGTGCGTCGGGCGCCGGCACGGCAACCACGGCCGGGATCGCGATCGCCGCGGCGCAGCGGCGCCTACTCCTACTCTCGGCGCTGCGCTGGCTGCCGGTCGGCGTGACGCTCGGAGTGACGGTGCTGCTGCCACTCGAGCGCGGCCTGTCGATCGCCGAGATCGGATCCATCCTCGCCGTCCAGGGTTTCGTGGCGCTCGCGCTGGAACTGCCCACCGGCGCCCTCGCCGACACGCTCGGCCGCCGCCCGGTGCTCGCCGCTTCCGGGGTTCTCGCGGTCGTGGCCGCGGTGCTGTTCCTGCTCGCCGACTCGTTCGTGCTGTTCGCTGTGTCGCTGCTTCTGCAGGGCGTGTTCCGCGTGCTCGACTCCGGCGCCCTGGAGGCCTGGTTCGTCGATGCCGTGCACGAGCACGATCCGCACGCCGAGGTGGCACGCCCCCTCGCCCGCGCCGCCACGGTGCTCGGCATGGCGATCGCCGGGGGAGCGCTGGTCGGCGGCCTCCTGGTCGCGTGGCACCCGCTGGCCGGACTGTCTGCACTTGTGCTGCCGCTGGTCGTGGCGATCGGCCTGTACGCGGGTTACACGGTCCTCATCCTCGTGCTGGTGCGCGAGAGTCCCCAGGGGACGGCGACCTCGATGCGACCGCTGTCGGCGATGGCGCACGCCGCGCGACAGGCTCCGCGGACGATCGCGGACGGGGTGCGCCGCGCGGCGAGCTCCCGGGTGCTGGCGGGTCTCGTGCTCGTCGAGGTGTTCTGGTCGGTCGCGATGATCGCCTTCGAGACCCTCACCCCCCTGCAGCTGGAGGGACTCCTCGGCGGCGAGGCCGCAGCCGCCGCGGTGTTCGGGCCCGCATCGGCTGCTGCGTGGGGTCTGTTCGCCGTCGGATCCCTGCTCGCCAGCAGACTGAGCAGCGCGATCGGAGTGACCCGGACGGCGATCCTGAGCCGGATCCTGAACGGCGCCTTCGTCGTCCTCATGGGGCTCTCCTCGGGGATGGTCGGCCTGCTCATCGGCTACGGGCTCACTTATCTCGCGCACGGTGCCGCCGGTCCGATGCACGCAGCTCTCCTGCACCGCGAAGCGGACCGCTCCACCCGCGCCACGGTGCTCTCGCTGAACTCGATGGTCTCCGGCGGCGCATACAGCATCGGACTGCTGGTGCTCACCGCGTTCGCCGGAGCGACGTCGGCGGCGACCGCGACGATCGTCGCCGGGGCGTTCAGCATCCTGGGCGCGGCCTGCTATCTGCCGGCGCTGCGCCAGGAGCGGAGCCGGAAGACGGCCCTGAACGTGGCGTGACCGCGGCAGCGCGGGGCGGTCACGGGCCGTGCGGACCTCGCGCTGTTACGGTGATCGCATGACACCCGGAAGCCCCGCCCAGGCGACCCGTGCCCCGTTGACCGCCGCGCAGGTGGCCGAGAGGATCTCGCGCGGCGAGAGCAACGCCATAGAGTCGCGCACGAGTCGCAGTTTCGGCGAGATCTTCCGGGCCAACGCCTTCACCCGCGTGAACGGGATCTACCTCGTGATGCTCCTGCTCATCCTGGGCACCGGCTACTTCATCGACGGGCTCTTCGGACTGCTCATCATCGTGAACAGCGTCGTCGGCATGGTGCAGGAGGTGCGCGCCAAGCGCACCCTGGACCGGCTCGCCCTGCTCAGCAAGGCGCCCGCCCGCGTGGAGCGCGCCGAGGGCATCGCGGAGATCGACGTGGAGCAGCTCGTGCTCGACGACGTCGTGCTCGTCGCGGCCGGCGACCAGATCCCGGTCGACGGCGAGGTGCTCGACGCGACGGGCCTCGAGGTGGACGAGTCGCTGCTCACGGGCGAGTCGGAACCGGTCCTCGCCGGCGCCGGATACGAGCTCAAGTCCGGCAGCTTCGTCGCCGCGGGATCCGCGAGCTTCCGCGCCACGGCCGTCGGCGAGCACGCCTACGCCGCCCGCCTCGCGAAGGAGGCCTCCGAGTTCCGCAAGCCCTCCTCACAGTTGCGCGCCGGGATCGACCAGATCCTGAAGTACGTGACCTGGGCACTGATCCCGGTCGGAGTGCTCACGATCGTCAACCAGATCTGGGGACGTTCGGAGGACTGGCGGAAGGCCGTGCAGGGTCTCGTCGCCGCGCTCGTGCCGATGGTGCCGGAAGGCCTGGTGCTCATGACGAGCGTCGCGATGGCGGTGGGCGTGATCCGCCTCGGGCGCCGGAACTGCCTCGTGCAGGACCTGCCGGCGATCGAGCAGCTGGCCCGCGTCGACGTGGTGTGCACGGACAAGACCGGGACCCTGACCGAGGACGGCATGCGGGTGGGTGCCGTCGAGCGCCTCGGCGTGGACGACGATCGCGTCGACGGCGCCCTCGCCGGGATCGGTCGCGCCGAAGGCAAGCCCAATGCCAGCATGGCGGCGATCCTGGAGCACGTCGGCGATGCGCCGGCGCTCACGGCGAAGACCTCGATCGCGTTCTCCTCGTCGCGCAAGTGGGCCGCGATGCAGACGGCCGATGCGGCTACGGGCGCCGTGGAGAGCTGGGTGCTCGGCGCCCCCGACGTGCTGCTCGCGGTCGGGGATGCCGCCCGCAGCCGCTCCGACGCGCTCGCCTCCGAAGGTCTGCGCGTCCTCGCCCTCGCACGCAGCGACGGCGCGCTGCCGGATCCGGAGGCGCCCGGCGACGGGCTTCCCGGCGGTCTGGTCGCGACCGCGCTGGTGATCCTGGACCAGCGCCTGCGCGCCGAGGCGCCCGGTGCGATCGCGTACTTCGCGGAGCAGGACGTCGACATCAAGGTCATCTCCGGCGACAACGCGGCCGCGGTCGGCGCGATCGCCGCGGAGGCCGGCGTGCCGAACGGGCGCGACGCGGTCGACGCCCGCACCCTGGATCCGGACTCCGCGCACTTCGACGACGAGGTGCGCGACCGCACCGCGTTCGGCCGGGTCACGCCGACCCAGAAGCGTGCGATGGTGCACGCGCTGCAGGGAGACGGCCGCGTCGTCGCGATGACCGGCGACGGCGTGAACGACGTGCTCGCGCTCAAGGACGCCGACGTCGGCGTGGCGATGGGATCCGGCTCCCCGGCCGCTCGCGCCGTGTCGCGCATCGTGCTGCTGGACAACTCGTTCGCCACGCTGCCGCACGTGGTCGCCGAGGGGCGCCGCGTGATCGGCAACATCGAGCGGGTCGCGACGCTGTTCCTCACCAAGACGCTGTACTCGATCCTGCTGGCGCTGCTGGTCGCCGTCACGGCGGTGCCGTTCCCGTTCCTGCCCCGGCACGTCACCCTGATCGCCTGGTTCACGATCGGGATCCCGGCGTTCTTCCTCGCGCTCGCCCCGGACACGGCGCGCGCGCAGGACGGCTTCGTACGCCGCGTGCTTGATGCGGCGGTGCCGGGCGGGATCGGCGCCGCACTCGCGTCCTACGGCGCGTATCTGACCGCGCGCTCGGTGTTCGGGACGGGGCAGGCCGAAGGCAAGCTGACCTCGTCGACGGCGTTCCTGGCACTCGTGATCGTGGCGTTCTTCGTGCTGATCAGCGTGGCCCGCCCGTTCCGGCCATGGAAGATCGGACTCGTCGGCGCCATGATCGGCGGCATGCTCGCAGTGATCCTCACCCCGCTCGGATCCCGCGTGTTCGACGTCGATCTGCATGATCCGCGGGCGGTGTTGATCGCATGCGCGTCCGGCGCGGCCGGGATCGCGGTGCGCTTCGGCGCCCGAGCGGTGCTGCGCGCGATCTACGGCGCCGTGTCCCTCCGCCGGCAGCGGCGCGAGGCCGCCGCCCGCTCCTGACTTCGGGCGCGGGCCTAGTCCGCGCGGGCGAGCACCGCTCGTCGGGCCGCGCGGATCCGGCTGACATGCGCCCGCTCGGCGAGCGCCGCCCCGATACCGCCGACCTGTCGGGCGAGATCCTGCGCCTGCCGCTCGACGAGCACGTGGAAGAGCGCGGCCACGACGAGACTCAGCGGGATCCCGACCAGGCACGCGAGCCACCATTGCCTCGCGCCGAGCAGATAGCAGAGCGACGCCAGGATCGGGGCATGCACGAGGTACAGACTGAACGACACCTTGCCCAGCCACTGCATCGCCCGGGTCTCGAGCATCCGGTGTGCGCCTCGCCACACGATGGCGAGCACGACGAGCAGCGCGGCGCCGGCGCCGGCCAGCGCCCACAGCACATCGGCCACGACCGTGCCCGCGGTGAGCGGACGCGCCAGCCAGCTCGCGATGAGCAGGATCGACGCGGCCGCCGCAAGCCAGGGGAGAGTCCGGCGCACCCGCGGTCGGTCGGCCCAGGTCTGCAGATCCGCGAATCGCACGGCGATCAGCGTGCCGAGCAGGAACACGGGCAGGTAGGCGAGCGCAGAGTTGCCCGTCGTACGTCCCAGGAACATGAGCACGACGGCCAGTACGGCGGCGGGCATCGCGAACCGGTGCACCCGCAGCGCGACCCAGAGGTACAGCGGCAGCAGCAGCGAGAAGAACAGCTCCCAGCGCAGCGACCACAGCACGTTGTCGATCGGATAGTCCGATCGCAGCAGCGTCATCTGCGAGAGCACGTCCCCGGCCGACACGCTGGTGGCCTGCGCGTCCTGCATCCACGAGCCCTCGGGCATCGTGGACGCGTCGCGGGGGATCAGCTGGACCAGCATCGCAGCAGCGCCCAGCGCGGCGATCACCGGCACGTACAGCCGAACCAGGCGCGCCGGGTAGTACCGCGCCCAGGAGAAGCCCGCCCGCAGCGCGGGCAGGGCGACGACCATCCCGGACAGCACGAAGAACACCATGACCGCCTCGGATCCGGCCAGCAGCAGCTTGAGCGGAGACTGCGTCAGCAGGGTCCAGCCGGCGGGATCGATCCATGGCTCCGCGATCAGCGAGGCATGGTGGATGAGGACGATCCCCGCGGCGAGACCGCGGAGTCCGTCGAGAGAACTGATCCTGCTGTTACCGTTCCGTGACATCCCTTTCCACGGTAGGGACCGAGTCTGGACGCCTCCTGGATCGCACCTCGGAGCCCGCGAAGGGGCGGGTTCAGTCCTCCGCGACGATCACGACGGTGCCACCCGTGAGCGCCACGAGCTCGTCGAACGACAGGGGCATGACGGTGTGCGGAGTGCCGCCGGCGGTCCAGACGACCTCGTAGTCGCGCAGTGCGGCATCGATGACGGTGCGCACCGGAGCGGGGTGGCCGACCGGCGCGACGCCTCCGATGGCCTGCCCCGTCACCTCCCGCACGGTCGCTGCGGGCGCCATCACGACCGACTCCGCATCCACGGCCGTGGTGAGCAGACCGACGTCGACCCGGTGCCGACCGCTGGTCATCACGAGCAGAGGCTCGCCGTCGGCGAGGAAGAGCAGGCTGGAACCGATCGCGCCGACCGGGCACCCCAGTGCCGCGGCGGCTTCGACGGCGGTGCGCGCGGAATCGGGCAGCTCCCGCACCTGTGCAGCGAGGCCTGCGGCGCGCACGTGCTCCTGCACGATCCTGCTCCGCTCGGGGAGGGAGGCGGTCTGCTCTGTCGTGCGACCAGGCTGCTCTGTCATGCGACCATGCTGGCACAGCGCCCGCGCGCCCCGGCACCGCCTCGGAGCATGGAACGATGGAGCCATGAGCACCGCCAACCTCACCCGCACCGAGACCGCCGCGCGATCCGCGGCTGTCGACCTGCAGCGCATCCGGCTCGAGCTCGACGTCACCGGCGCGGTCGACGCCTCGAACACCGGGTTCCCGGTGACGACGACGCTCGAGTTCGACGCGACGACGCCCGAAACATGGGCGGACTTCCTCGGTGAAGCGGTGCATGAAGTCGTGGTGAACGGGCGGATCCGCGACGTGGAATGGGACGGCGCGCGCATCCGGCTCCGCGATCTGGCGGCGCACAACACCGTCATCATCCGCGCGATCGGCGCATACAGCCGTTCGGGGGAGGGACTGCACCGGTTCGTCGATCCGGTCGACGGGGCCGTCTACCTGTACACGCACGATGAGCCGGCCGACGCGCGCCGGTTCATGGCGTGTTTCGAGCAGCCCGACATGAAGGCGGCGATCACGGTCGTGGTGACCGCGCCGGAGGGCTGGGAGACGCTGTCGAACCAGTCACCCGTCACGACCAGCACCGGCGACGGAGCGCAGACGGTCGAGTTCGCGCCGACGCTGCCGCTCTCCAGCTACCTGACCTGCATCGCGGCGGGTCCCTATGTGCGCGTGTCGTCCGAGTGGCGCCGTGATGACGTCGTGGTGCCGCTGTCCGTGCTCAGCCGGGCGTCCATGGCCGAGCATCTTGCCGCCGACGAGATCCTCGAGGTCACGCGGCAGGGGTTGGACTTCTTCGCCGAGGCGTTCGCCTTCCCGTATCCGTGGGGCAAGTACGACCAGATCTTCGTGCCCGAGTACAACATCGGCGCGATGGAGAACCCGGGCCTGGTCACCTTCACCGAGTCGTATCTGTACCGGGGCGCCGCGACCCGGGCCCAGCGGCAGGCGCGGGCGAACACGATCCTGCACGAGATGGCGCACATGTGGTTCGGCGATCTCGTCACGATGCAGTGGTGGGACGACCTGTGGCTCAAGGAGTCGTTCGCCGACTACATGGGCTCGCACGCGTCGGTCGCCGCGACCGAATACACGGACGCCTGGGTCGCCTTCGCGAACCGGCGCAAGGCCTGGGCGTACACGCAGGACCAACTGCCCAGCACGCACCCGATCGTCGCCGACATCCCGGATCTCGAGGCGGCCAAGCTGAACTTCGACGGGATCACCTACGCGAAGGGCGCCGCCGTGCTCAAGCAGCTCGTCGCCTTCGTGGGGGAGGACGCCTTCTTCGACGGTGCTCGCCGGTACTTCGCGCGGCACGCGTATGGCAACACCACGCTCGAAGACCTGCTGGCGGAGCTCGAGCAGGCGTCCGGCCGCGACATGCGGGCCTGGGCGCAGGCATGGCTGCAGACGACCGGCATGAGCACGCTGAGCATCGAGCACGATGCGGACGGTGACGCCGTTGTCGTGCAGACCGACCCACGACCGCACCGGCTGCAGATCGGCCTGTACGACCTTCAGGAGGACGTTCTCGCGCTGCGGGAGCGGATCCCCGTGGACATCGTCGAGGAGCGGACCTCGGTCGCTCTTCCCGACGCCGATCTGGTCCTGCTCAACGACGGCGATCTCACGTATGCGAAGGCGCGGCTGGACGAGCGCTCGCTGTTGGCCGTCGAGCGAGGGCTGTCCTGGATCGTCGACCCGCTCGCGCGCGGCCTGATCTGGTCGGCGCTGTGGAACGCCACGCGCGACGGCGAGCTCGCCGTCGCGAAGTATCTGCAGATCGTCGTCGCGCACGCGCCCCGGGAGGCCGACAGCGCCCTGCTCGGCGGGGTGGTGCTGAACGCCCCGTCTGCCATCGGGCACTATCTGCCCGAGTCCGAACGGGCGGATGCGCGGCGCGCCTGGCTGGACACGACCTGGGCAGCACTCGGCGGTGCGGCCGTCGGCAGCGACGCCCAGCTGATCTGGGCGCGCGCGTTCGCTGCGGCCGCGACCTTCGACGACAGCCGGCGTCTGGACGTCTCCACCCTGCTGATCGGATCCGGACCCGAGGGGCTCCCCATGGACGCCGATCTGCGCTGGGCGCTGCTGACCGCGCTCGTCGCCACCGGCCACGCCGGGGCGGAGGAGATCACCGAGGAGCAGCTGCGCGACCACACCGCGAGCGGGCGCACCGCCGCGCTCGCCGCGGCGGCCTCCACGCCGAGCGCCGCGGTGCGCGCCGCCGACTGGCGGGCGGCCTGGGGCGACCTGACGCTCACGAACGATCACCTCGACGCCACGATCCGTGGTTTCGGAGCGGGCGGGCGCCGCGATCTCGTCGAGGTCTTCGACGTGGAGTACTTCTCGCGCATCGAGGAGGCCTGGAGCGAGCGCTCCATCGAGATCGCCCGGCGCCTCGTGATCGGGCTCTACCCCGAGACCGAGACGACGGAGCTCGTGGACGGCTGGCTCGACACGCACCCTGACGCCCCCGCCGCCCTCCGACGGCTCGTGCTCGAGCAGCGCGACCATCAGCAGCGCGCGATCCGAGTGCGCGAGGCGCAGGGCGTCCTCGCGGGATGAGCCAGGCGGCGTGAGGGCAGTACGGCTCGGGCAACGGATGCCGGGGTGCTCGGACCGGCGGATCTAGAGTGTGCGCATGACGTTCGCGACGCTGGCGCTGCTGGTGCTGGTGGGACTCGCCGGCCCCCTGCTCTCGGCGCGGCGTGCCTGGCGGATCCCGGTGATCGCCGGAGAGCTCGCCGCAGGTCTCCTGATCGGATCGACCGGGTTCGGTTGGGTGGATGCCGCGGAGCCGACGTTCACGCTGCTGGCCCAACTCGGATTCGGTCTCATCATGCTCGTGATCGGCTCGCACATCCCTGTCCGGGACGCCGTCGTGCGCGCCGCGGTGGGGCGCGGAGCCGGCGGCGCCGCGATCGTGGCCGCGGTCGCCGTAGCCCTGGGAATCGGGACCGCCCTGCTGTTCGGGACCTCGCACGGGGCCGTCTATGCCGTCCTCATCGCGTCCTCGTCCGCGGCGCTCGTGCTGCCCATGCTGCAGTCGCTGGACATCACGGCCGATTCCGCCGCGCAGCTGATCGCGCAGATCGCGATCGCCGATGTCGCGTGCATCGTCGCGCTCCCGCTGGTGCTGCAGCCCGAGAGGGTGCCGCTCGTCGCGCTCGGCGGGCTGGGCATCGCCGTGGTCGGGGTACTGCTCGTGGTGCTGCTGCGCCGCGTCGGCACGCATCGCCAGCGCGTCCTGCACGAGGTGTCGGAGTCGCGGCAGTTCGCGCTCGAGCTGCGCTTCAGCCTGCTCGCCCTGTTCGGGCTGGCGGGGATCGCGCAGTTCACGCACGTCTCGGTCATGATGGCGGGCTTCACCCTGGGGCTGGTTCTCTCCGCGGTCGGTCAGCCCCGTCGACTGGCCCGCCAGCTGTTCGGCATGACCGAGGGATTCTTCGGGCCGTTGTTCTTCGTCTGGCTCGGCGCGTCGATCAACCTGCGCGATCTCGGATCCCACCCGCAGATGGTCCTGCTCGGTCTCGTGCTGGGTGCTGCGGCGGTCGTCGCCCACCTCGCGGGGCGCATCATCGGCCTGCCGTGGGCGCAGGCGGTGGCCTCAGCGGGACAGCTCGGCGTCCCCGTCGCGGCGGTCGCGCTCGGCGTCGAGACCCGCGCGCTGCTGCCCGGAGAGGGCGCCGCGGTCCTGCTCGGAGCTCTGGTGGCCGTTGCCGCGTCCTCGGCGGCGGTCGCCGTCGTCTCCAGACGCAATGCCGCATCGTCCCCGCGCGCCGACGCGGAGGGATGACCGCGGTCAGACCTCGAGTTCGTCGCCCGGATTCAGCTCGACGAACTCCCCGCCGCCCTGCTCGGTGGCCCATTTCAGGCGCGCACGGTGCATGGTCGCACCGATCACCGAGAGCGTCATGTCGTGCGTGCCGAATGCGCGGCGCGGCTTCACGGCGAGCACGAAGTCGATCGCATCGCCGATCTTCAGCCAGGGGGCGCCGAGGGGAGCGGCGAGAGTGCCCACCTTGACGCCCTCCGGCACGGCGTAGGAGTCGCCGGGGTAGTACAGCTCGTCGTCCACGAGTACGCCGACGTTGTCGACGAGCGGGATCGAGGAGTGGATCTCCGCATGCACGCCCCCGAAGAAGCGCAGCGTGAAGTCTCCCGCGGTCACGGTGTCGCCGGGAGCGACCTCGATGATCTCGTATCCCTCGGCGGCGCGTACGACGCCGGCGGGCGCGAAGATCGGCGTACCGGCCGCGTCGCGCAGGATGCGGTCCAGGTGTTCGGGAGTCCAATGATCGGCATGCTCATGGGTGATCACGATGCCGACGAGGTGCTGGAGCTCGTCCAGGGGGAGCGTGAAGCTCCCGGGATCAATGAGAAGAGTCTGTCCGTGGTCCTCGACGCGGAGCGCCGCGTGCTCATGCTTGGTGATGCGCATTCCTCGAGCGTAATCCCGCCGGGCCGCGACACACCCGGGGTTCGCATCCAGCCGGGCTCGATTTGGCGGGTGCTGAGCGTCATGTCATACTTGAACGGTTGTCGCGAGACGGAAACGGATCGCCAAGACGGCCCCATCGTATAGCGGCCTAGTACGCCGCCCTCTCACGGCGGTAACGCGGGTTCGAATCCCGCTGGGGTCACAGACAGCACACGAAAGCCCTCGGTTCGCCGAGGGCTTTCGTCGTCTCCGGATCGGGTCCGCCTCGGTATCCTCGACACGTGGCTGAGCGACAGGGCATTCTCGCGTCGATCGAGGACGATTTCCCGCAGTGGTACCAGGACGTCCTCGAGAAGGCGCAGCTGGCCGACAACGGTCCTGTGCGCGGCACGATGGTCATGCGTCCGTACTCCTACGCGATGTGGGAGGGCATGCAATCCGCCATGGATGCGCGCATCAAGGCCACAGGCGCCGAGAACGTCTATCTGCCGCTGTTCATCCCGCAGTCGTACCTGGAGCGCGAGGCTGAGCACGTCGAGGGCTTCAGCCCCGAGCTCGCCGTGGTGACCCACGCCGGCGGCAAGGAGCTGGCCGAGCCGGTCGTCGTCCGGCCCACCAGCGAGACCCTGTTCGGGGAGGTCATGGCGAAGTGGATCCAATCGCACCGCGATCTGCCCATGCTGCTGAATCAATGGGCCAACGTCGTGCGCTGGGAGATGCGCCCGCGGGTCTTCCTGCGCACCACCGAGTTCCTCTGGCAGGAGGGCCACACCGCGCACGCCACGCGAGAGGACGCCGCGGACTACGCGCGCCGCATCCACCTGGACGTCTACAAGGACTTCCTGGAGAACGTGCTGGCGGTCCCGGTGCTCGCCGGTTTCAAGACCGCATCCGAGCGCTTCGCGGGTGCCGTCAACACCATGACCTGCGAGGCCATGATGGGCGACGGCAAGGCGCTGCAGATGGCGACTTCGCACGAGCTGGGACAGAACTTCGCGAACGCGTTCGGCATCACTTTCTCCGACGCGGCAGGTGCCGCGCAGACCGCGTGGACCACGTCCTGGGGGTCGTCCACGCGGATGATGGGCGGGCTCATCATGTCGCACGGAGATGCCTCCGGGCTTGCCCTGCCGCCGCGCATCGCGCCGCACCAGGTCGTCGTACTCGTGGTCAAGGAAGACGGACGCACCCTCGCGGCCGCCCGGTCGATCGTGGCCGACCTCACGGCCGCGGGAGTGCGGGTGAAGCTCGACGACCGCACGCAGACCGGGTTCGGCCGCCGCGCCACCGAGTGGGAACTCAAGGGCGTGCCGGTGCGCATCGAGGTGGGGCCGCGGGATCTGGACGCCGAAGAGCTCACCGTCGTGCGCCGCGATCGTGCCGGCAAGCAGCGGGCTCGGTGGAGCGATCTCGTGCGGCACGTGCCCGCCCTGCTGGACGAGATCCAGGCCGACCTGCTCGCCGCTGCTCGCACGCGCCTGGCAGACCGCACCGCACGCGTGTCCACCATCGCCGAGGCCCGTGAGGCCGCACGGACCGGGTTCGCCGTCATCGACTGGAGTGCACTCGGCGAGGCGGGAGAGAAGGAGCTGAACAGGGATGCCGTCACGGTGCGCTGCCTGCAGACTCGCGACGGCCGCCTGCCCGACCCGCAGACATCGGAGACGGATCTGGTCGCGGTCGTCGCCCGCGCTTACTGACTGCGGCCCCCTCGGGCGTGGGTCGAGGCCCGCGAGCCCAGGCGCGGGAGGGCACCGACGAACATCAGGGCGGCGATCGAGGCGGCCAGCGCGCACGCGGCGAGCGGCAGGTCCAAGCCGTAGGCCGTGATCGCGAGGATCGGCAGCAGGAAGACGACGACCGCGGTCGCCGTCCTGCCGAGGGAAGGATCCGTGCCCATCGCCGGCGCCTTCTCGAAGCGCACGAGCCAGAGCGATAGCAGCCACACGGCCGCCAGCACGACGATCAGGAACGGTACCCTGGTCCACCACCACGCCGCACTTCCCGGGGTCGGCATGGGCACCGGCAGCAGCAGCTGCACCCCGATCAGGACCATGATCATCGGGAGGTGCCAGAGGTACACGGTCATCAGGCGCGATCCGATCAGCAGCACCGCTCCCTGCGCACCGCGAGTGCGCATGAGTGCGGCCAACGGACGGTGCAGCAGCGTCAGTGCGGCCGCCTGGACCACGGCGAGGATCGCGAGCGGAGTCGTCGGCGGCCATTGGTTGCTGAGCATGTTCCAGGAATATCCGCCGAGCGACACAAGCCCCCAGATGCCGAGATAGCCGATCGCGATGAGGCCGAGCAGCTGCCAGGACATGCGGCGGACGAACCAGCCGTCGAACAGCAGGAAGCCGATCTGCTGCGCGAACAGCCACACGAACGCCACATTGGGAATACCGAAAATTTCGCTGCCGATGCCGTAGCCCGTCGGCGGGACGTGGCCGAGGCCGAGGAACTCTCCCGCCACGAGGAAGCGCAGTGCGTCGGTTGCGACGGCACCGGCCAGCAGCACCAGAGGAACACGCATGCCGAACCGGGCATGCAGCCCGATCATCCACGGGGCCAGGGCCTGCACCAGCAGATAGGCGGCGAGGAACCACAGCGGTGAGCCGACGCCGATGGCGATCGTGTCGACCAGGGCGGGGTCGATCCCCAGCAGCCGTGCCGCCGCGAGCGCGACCGTGAAGAAGACGAACACCGGGATCGCCGGGCGCACGAGGCGGACCAGACGCAGCCGCACGAAGCCGGCCGCGTCCTCACCGCGGCTCCGGGCGGAGCGCCAGCCGGCCCGCGCCGCGTAGCCGCCGACGACGAAGAACAGCGGCATGATGTTCAGGATCCAGCTCGCCGCGTCGAACCAGGTCTGGCCCTCCACCGTCCGCTCGATGAGCAAGGAGCCGTCGGGTCGCCGGCCGACACCCGTGAACAGAATGTGCACGAACACCACGAGGACGACGCATGCGACGCGGGTCAGATCCAGGGTGAGATCGCGTCCCTCGGGGACGACGCGGGCGGGACGCACGGCAGCGCTGCTCATGGCGACGACCCTAGTCGCGGACGCATGCCGAGCCCGGCATCACACGAGGAGGTGGGTTGAGGCGGTCTCAGCCCTCCTCGTCGACTCGGGCGCCCTCCGCGACGACCGTGCGGTTGCGCCGGGTCCGCCGAGCGCGTGCCACCGCCCACACGATGAGAGCGACGACGAGCGCCAGCGCCAGCCACGGCAGGACGAAGCCGAGCGCGATCACCAGCGCGTTCAGGGAGATGATGAGGCCCTTCCAGCCGGCTGCGAGACCGTCGCCGAAGCCGGCGGGGTCCGCTGCCGCAGGAGCCTCGCGCACGAGCGTCACCTGCACGGAAGACATCGCCACCTGCGACTCGAGATCCTTCAGCTGCTGCTGGGCCGACTGCAGCTGCGTCTGACGGTCGGTGAGGGCGGTCTCGGCGGTGAGCAGGTCAGCCACCGAGGTCGCCTGCGACATCAGTTGGGTGAGGCGCGTGACGGACGCGGTCAGCGAATCGATCTGAGCACGCAGGTCGGTCGTCGCCGTGGTCACGTCGTTCGTGCCCACCGAGGTCGCCAGCACCGTGCCCCGCATCCGCAGCGCGTCCATCACGGCGTCGAGGTCCGCGGCCGGCACGCGCAGCGTCACCCAGCCGTCCCCGGTCGTCGGCGGGACGATCCCGCCATCGGTCGGCACAGGCGCCCGCGCGGAGCCGATCTGCTGGCTCTCCACGAAGCCGCCGTGCTTCTTCGCGAGAGCGGCCAGCGCGTCGGCCGCCTTGCGCACGTCATCGACCTGGACGGTGGCGGATCCGGTGCGGATCACGTCGCGCGGAGCGTTCGCCGCGGGGGCGGAGCCACCCGCCGCACCGGATGCGGCGCCCTCCGAGGTCTGCGCAAGGTCCTTCGCGGCTCCGCTCAGCGGCTTCGCCCCCGACGACGCATCATACGGCGCACCGGCGGCCGCCCCGGATGATCCCGAGGAGAGGGATCCGGTGGCGTTCAGGATCGCGGGGGTGACCAGCACGCCGACCAGGAACGCGGCGGCGATGCCGCCCGCGGTCAGCCATCCACGGCGGCGAGTGCGGTGACGCGCCGTGGCGGAGCGGGCCTTCCCGGCGTCGCGCTCCTCGGCGATCTGCGCGAAGACGGCCTCCTCGATGCGGTTCACGCTCTCGTCGGACAGCGGAGGCAGCTCGGTCGGGGTGATGGTCATGATGCGGGCTCCGTTTCGGTCACAGCGCCGCGCAGGCGGGTGCGCACGCGGGAGAGACGGTTGCGGACGACGCCATGCCCGACGCCGAGCTCGGCGGCTGCGGCGCGATAGTCCCAGCCCTCGGTCGCGCAGAGCCGGAAGATCTCCCGGTCCAGCGCGCTCATGCCGCCCAGCTCAGCGGCGATGCGGTCGGCGAGCTCTGCGGCGATCACCTGCTGCTCGATGTCGATCAGCGCGGGGATCTGCTCGTCCACGCCTGCGGCGGTGTGCGCGGCATCCCGCTGGCGCCGGCGCAGCCGGTTGGCCGCCTGGAACCGGCAGATCGTCGCCAGCCATGGCAGCAGCGATTCGCCGGCCAGCTCGAGGCCCGGCAGTTTGCGCCAGGCGACGACGAACGTCTCCTGCGTCACATCCTCGGCATCCCCGGCGTCGCCGAGGATGCCGTACGCGATCCAGTAGACGGGGCGGACGTACGCGCGATACAGCGTGCGGAAGGCGGTCTCGCTCCCCGCCGCCGCACGTGCGACGAGCGTTCTGTCGTGTGCGTCGTGTGCCATGCCGGCTCCGTTCGGTGTCTCTCACTCATCAGTGTCGACACCGGCGGAATCGTCTCAGCCCTTGCTCACGATCGGCACATGCGGATCCTTCTGATGCCGCAGCCAGATCGTGGACAGGGCGGGGATGGTCAGCGTCGCCTGCGGCGAGCCGTTCTCGACATCCGTCGCGTACACGAGCCCGAGATTGCCCTGGCCATGCCCGCCGAACTCGGTGGCGTCGGTGTTCAGGACCTCGGTCCAGCCTCCCGCGAGCGGCAGATCGAGCCGCACGCCGTGCCGGGTGGAGCCCGCGAAGTTGCTGATCACCGCCAGGTGCCCGCCGTGCGCGTCGCGGCGCACGAACGCGACGATGTTCGGATCCCAGTCGGGCGCGCCGATCCGGGTGAACGAGCTGCTGTCGTGATCGCGCTCCCACAGCGGCGCGTTCTGCCGGTACGTGCTGTTCAGCGCGCCGACGAACTCCTGCAGCTGACGATGGGACGGCTGATCGAGCAGCCACCAGTCGAGGCCCCGGTCCACGGACCACTCGGAGAGCTGACCGAACTCCTGGCCCATGAACAGCAGGTTCTTGCCCGGGTGCCCCCACATGTAGCCGAGATACGCGCGCACGTTCGCGAGCTTGGCGGCGTGGTCGCCCGGCATCTTCGAGAGCAGGCTGCCCTTGCCGTGCACGACCTCATCGTGACTGATCGGCAGGATGTAGTTCTCCCCGAACGCGTAGACGAACGAGAACGTCATCTCGCCCTGATGGTGCGAGCGGTACAGCGGATCGCGCTCGATGTACACGAGCGAGTCGTTCATCCAGCCCATGTTCCACTTGAACCCGAACCCGAGGCCGTTGTGGTCGGTGGGCGCGGTCACGCCGGGGAAGCTCGTCGACTCCTCTGCGACCATCACCACTCCGGGGTGCTTGCGGTACGCGGTCGCATTGACCTCCTGCAGGAAGCGGATGGCCTCCAGATTCTCCCTCCCGCCGTGCACGTTGGGTTCCCACTCGCCGTCGTCGCGGGAGTAGTCCAGGTACAGCATCGAGGCGACCGCGTCGACACGCAGCCCGTCGGCGTGGAACTCGTCCAGCCAGAACAGCGCGTTCGCCACGAGGAAGTTGCGCACCTCGTTGCGGCCGTAGTCGAAGATGAGCGTTCCCCAGTCCCGGTGCTCGCCGCGGCGCGGGTCAGGGTGCTCGTAGACGGGCTCGCCGTCGAAGCGGGCGAGGGCGAAGGCGTCCTTGGGGAAGTGACCGGGGACCCAGTCGATGATCACGCCGATGCCGGCCTGGTGCAGGCGGTCGATGAGGTACTTCAGGTCGTCCGGCTCGCCGTAGCGGTGCGTCGCGGCGTAGTAGCCCGTCACCTGGTAGCCCCAGGAGCCGGTGAACGGATGCTCGGCCACGGGCATGAACTCCACGTGGGTGAACCCGGTCGCGGTGACGTGCTCGATGAGCTCGTCGGCGATGTCGCGGTATCCGAGCCCCGGTCGCCAGGAGCCGAGGTGCAGTTCGTAGACGCTCATCGGCTGCGCGACGGCGTGCGTCGCCGCTCGGCGGGTCATCCAGGCGCCGTCGCCCCAGGAGTACTCGGAGCGGGTGACGATCGAGGCTGTGGCGGGCGGCGTCTCGGCCAGCTGCGCCATCGGGTCGGCTTTGAGGATCCAGTCGCCGTGCGGGGTGAGAATCTCGTACTTGTAGTGCGCGCCGACATCGACGCCGGGAAGGAACAGCTCCCAGACGCCGCTGGAGCCCATCGAGCGCATCGCGTCGAGGCGGCCGTCCCACTTGTTGTGGTCGCCGACGATCCGCACGGCCTTCGCGTGCGGCGCCCACACGGCGAATGCGGTGCCCTGGTCGCCGTCCACGAAGCGAGGGTGCGCGCCGAGCGCCTCCCACAGGCGTTCGTGGCGGCCCTCGCGGATGAGGTGCAGGTCGAGCTCGCCGATGGTGGGGGTGTGCCGGTAGGCGTCGGCGGAGATCCAGTCGGGACCATCGCCGTAGGTCGCCTTGATCCGGTAGGCGCCGGTGGGGCCGGTCACCTCACCCTCCCAGATCCCCTCGGCGAGATGCGTGAGGGGAACCTCGACGCCGCCGTCGAGCAGCACCGAGACGCCCTTGGCGAGAGGACGCAGTGCGCGCACGATCGTGACGCGTCTTCCGCCCGACTCGGGTTGCGGATGCGCTCCGAGCACGGAGTGCGGGTCGTGGTGCGAGCCCGAGGCCACCGCCTCGAGCACAGCCTCATCGATCGCAGTGGTGATCATGGCTGCCCCTTCACATGGAGGATGTGCACCGGCTCCGTGAAGGCGTCCAGGCGCACGAAATTGTGATCCGTCCAGGTCCAGACGGATCCGGTGACGAGGTCCTCGACCTCGTACGCCGTTCCAGGCTCGACAACCCATGCGAGGGTGTCGAGATGCACGGTCGTCTGCCGCACCGAGTGCGGGTCGACATTGGCGACCACGATGATCGTGTCGCTGGAGCCCGTGCCGGTGAAGGGCGCGTCCAGGCGCTTGGAGAACACCAGGACCGCGTCATCGTCGCTCCAGTGCAGCTGCAGGTTGCGCAGCTGGCGAAGCGCCGGATGCGCACGACGGATCTCGTTGAGCCGGGTGAGGTAGGGCGCGAGCGAACGCCCCTCCTCTTCGGCCTTCGCCCAGTCGCGCAGCTTGTACTCGTACTTCTCGTTGTCGATGTTCTCCTCGGAGCCGGGCCGGGCCACGTTCTCATACAGCTCGTAGCCGGCGTACACGCCGTAGAGCGGAGCACCGGTCGCAGCGATCGCGGCACGGATCTTGTACGCCGCGCGCCCGCCGAACTGGAGGTACTCGGTGAGGATGTCGGGGGTGTTCACGAACAGATTCGGGCGCATGTAGTCCGCCGTCTCGTGCGAGACCGAGAGCAGGAACTCCTCCAGCTCCGCCTTCGTGTTGCGCCAGGTGAAGTAGCTGTAGCTCTGCTGGAACCCGACGGCCGCGAGACCCCGCATGGGCGCGGGACGGGTGAACGCCTCGGCGAGGAATACCACGTCGGGATGCTTCGTGTTCACGGTGCGGATCAGCCACTCCCAGAACCGCAGCGGCTTGGTGTGCGGGTTGTCCACGCGGAAGATCTTCACGCCCTGCGCGATCCAGTGCTCGACGATGCGCAGCACCTCGGTGTACAGGCCCACCGGATCCCGGTCGAAGTTCAGCGGATAGATGTCCTGGTACTTCTTCGGGGGGTTCTGCGCGTACGCGATGGTGCCGTCGGGCAACTCCGTGAACCACTCCGGGTGCGCCTTCACCCAGGGGTGATCGGGGGCCGCCTGCAGCGCGAGGTCGATGGCGACCTCGAGACCCAGTGCTTCCGCCTTCTCCACGAACGCGCGGAAATCGGCGAGCGTGCCGAGATCGGGGTGCACGGCGTCGTGGCCGCCCTCTGCGGCCCCGACGGCCCAGGGTGAGCCCGGGTCGTCGGGCCCTGCGGTGAGCGAGTTGTTCGGCCCCTTGCGGTTGAGGCGCCCGATCGGGTGGATCGGAGGGAGGTACAGCACGTCGAAGCCCATCGCGGCGACGGCGGGAAGACGCTCGGCGGCGGTGGCGAACGTGCCGCTCGCGATCGTGCCGTCGGCGGTGCGCACGGCGCCCTCGGAACGCGGGAAGAACTCGTACCAGGCGGCGGCCCCGGCGATCGTGCGCTCGACGAGGATCGTCTGCCAGGGCGTCGCCGAGTCGAGTGCGGTGAGCGGGCGCTCGGCGAAGAGAGCGGCGAGCTCCGGATCGGTCGCGACGGCGAGAGCGTCCTCGGCGGTCCCGTCGGGGGAGCGCAGCCCCTCCGCGACGGCGGCGAGGCGCTTGCGCTCGGGCTTCGGACGGGACTTGTCCTTCGCGGCGCGCGTCAAGAGCTGCGCCCCGAGCGCGCGCATCACCTCGATGTCCACCCCTGCCGCGATCTTCAGCTCCGCGGCATGCGCCCACGTGGCGAACTCGTCGGCGAACGCCTCGAAGCGGAACGTCCACGCGTTCGTCTCGTCGAGGGCGACATCGACCTGCCAGCGGTCGGTGCCGTCGCCCCGCGGAGTAAGCCGATGCAGGCTCTCCTGGTGGTTCGGCGTGCGCAGCCGCAGATGCACCCCGATGATGTCGTGGCCCTCGCGGAAGGCCACGACCCGGAAGGGGATCACCTCGCCGGCGAACGCCTTGGGATGGAAGCCCTCAGGGGCCGCGGGGGACGGATCCGCGAGCGGAATGCGCGTGGTCTGCGCATCCGCGGCATCGTTGTCGGGCAGGGCGCGCACCGGGATCTGCGCGGTGCTGCGGAGAGCATCGGATGAGGACTGTGCGGCAGATCGTTCGGACACACCCCGAACCTACCGCGCTCCGAGGTCGGAAGAGGTAACGGGCGTGTCACTCCGCGCGGAACAGTCGCATCGACGTGCCAGGGAGTGCGATCACATCGCCCGGACGGTGCACGGTCTCGACCGCCGAGGGACGCTCATCCGCGCTCGACCACAGGGAGACGTAGCGCGTCACGTCCTCGAGGGCGGGCAGGCGCACGTCGATCGGCGACTCCGTGCCGTGCACCATCAGCAGGATGCGGTTGAACGCCTCCTTGTCGGGCGTGGAGGCGGCCACGTACTGCAGCGTGCGGTTGCGGGGGTCGTTCCACTGCTCGACCTCCATCGTCTCGCCGTCCTGATCGAACCAGTCCATGACGGACGCGTTCGGGATGTGCTCACCGAGTCGGGCGTAGAGCAGCGGGCGCAGTGCCGGGTTCTCGTCCCGCAGCCGGGTGAGCAGCGACGCGTGCGCGAGAAGATCCTGCTGCCACGGCTCGTGCTCCCAGTTCAGCCAGCTGAGCGCCGAGTCCTGGCAGTAGGCGTTGTTGTTGCCGCGCTGGGTGCGTCCGAACTCGTCCCCGGCGGTGAGCATCGGCACCCCGGCGGAGAACATCAGGGTGCCCAGCAGATTGCGCATGGCCTTGCGCCGTGCAGCGAGGATGGCCGGGTCGTCCGTGGGCCCCTCCGCGCCGTGGTTGAAGGCGCGGTTCATGTCGGCGCCGTCGTGATTGTTCTCGCCGTTGGCCTCGTTGTGCTTGACGTCGTAGGAGACCAGATCGTGCAGGGTGAAGCCGTCGTGAGAGGTGACGAAGTTGATGCTGGCGAGCGGGCCCCGCTCGTCGCTGAACGTGTTCGCGGATCCGGCGAGGCGGTTCGCGAACCCGCCGATGCCGGTCGGCGCCGAGGCGCGACGGGCGTAGTCGATATCGCTGAGCCAGAAGTTGCGGACACGATCCCGGTAACGGTCGTTCCACTCGCTCCATCCGGCGGGGAAGTTGCCGGTCTGCCAGCCGCCGAGACCCACATCCCAGGGCTCGGCGATGATCTTCGCGCCGGCGAGGACAGGATCCGTCCTGATCGCCTGCAACAGCGGATGCTCCGGGGTGTAGGCGTTCCCTTCGTCCCGCCCGAGAGCGGTGGCCAGATCGAAGCGGAACCCGTCGACCTGCATCTCCGTCGTCCAGTAGCGCAAGGAGTCCAGCACCAGGCGGGCCGCCGCGGGCGTCGCGGTGTTCAGGGTGTTGCCGCAGCCCGTGGTGTCGATGTAGCTGCCGTCCGGCTGCTGGCGGTAGTAGAGGGCGTTGTCGATGCCGCGCAGGCTCGTGCGCGGGCCGCCGATGCCCTCCTCGTTCGTGTGGTTGTACACGACGTCGAGGATCACCTCGATGCCGGCCTCGTGCAGCAGCTTCACCATGCCCTTGAACTCGCGCAAGACGGCTTCCGGGCCGCCCTTGCGCGCCTCCTCGGTCGCGTAGGCCGTGTGCGGGGTGAAGAAGTTCAGGGTGTTGTAGCCCCAGTAGTTCGTCAGGCCGCGATCCAGCAGCCGCGGCTCCGAGGCGAACGCCTGCACCGGGAGCAGCTCGACCGCGGTGATTCCGAGCTCCCGGTAGTACTCGATCATCGCGGGGTTCGCGACACCGGCGTAGGTGCCGTGCAGGGCGGGCGGAACGCCGGGGTGGCGCTTGGTGAGTCCCTTGACGTGGCCCTCGTAGATCACGGTGCGGTCGAGGGGGGTCTGCGGCTTGGCGACGTCGCCCCAGTCGAATCCATCGGCGATGACGACCGAGCGCCATTCCTCGTAGCCGTCGCCCTGGGCGAGGCCGCGGCCGTAGGGGTCGAGCAGCAGCGTCTCGGGGTTGAACGTGTTGCCGGGGCTGTGTGCTCCGTCCACGCGGAGGGCGTAGCGAGTTCCCGGTTGCAGGAGTTCGGTGGTGATCTCCCAGACGCCTCCGGGCCGGCGCTCCAGCGCGAGCTGAGCGGTCTCCCAGTCGAGGTCGGTCTCATCGAAGATCACGAGCTCGATCGCGGACGCGTTCTGCGACCAGACGCGCAGCGTGGCGGTCCCGTCGTGAAGGCGGACGCCGAGGTCGTCCAGGGACGGGCTGCACAGGGAGCAGCTTTCGCCGTCGGGTGCCGGCGTCTCGTCCTCTATTGCATGCGGACACATGAGGGACAGGATACGCGGCACCAGCGGGTCGGGATGCCACCGCGTTCCGCGATCCGTGCCACCGAGTCCCGTCCCAGGGCGAGGTGCGAGAGTGGTGGGGTGCATTACCTGGATCATGCGGCCACCACCGACCTGCGGCCTGAGGCCGCCGAGGAGTGGCTGCGCGTCGCCCGTCAAACCGGGAACGCCTCGTCCACGCACGGCGCCGGGCAGCGGGCGCGCCGCATCCTGGAGGAGTCGCGAGAGCGTCTCGCGGCCGTGCTCGGGTGCGATCCGATCGAGGTCGTCCTGACCTCGGGGGGCACGGAATCGGTGAATCTCGCCGTGCAGGGCTTGTGGCGCTCCCGGTTCTCGGGGCGGGAGTCGATCCTGCTCCCGGACGGAGAGCATCACGCGACGCTCGACACCGTCGCCGCGCTCGCCGCCGAGGGCGCCCGCGTGGTGCCGGTCGCTCTGGACGGGGTGGGGCGGATCCCCGCCGACGCGTTCGCCGCAGGGCTCGCCACGGACGGCGTGGCCTTGGCCACCGCGCTGGTCGCGAACAACGAGGTCGGCACCGTCAACGACGCCGCCGCGCTCGCCGCATCCGCCCGGTCGGCCAGCGTTCCCTTGCATCTGGACGCGGTCGCGGCGTTCGGGCACCTGCCGCTGTCGTTCGCCGCTCTCCGGGGAGACGCGCCGGCGGGCGCGGGGCTCGTGGCGCTCAGCGTCGCCGGCCACAAGATCGGCGCGCCCACAGGCACGGGGGCGCTCGTCGTCGCCCGTACGGCCCACCTCGCCCCCCTTCAGCACGGCGGGGGGCAGCAGCGCGGACTGCGCTCCGGCACGCAGGACGTCGCCGGGGCCGCCGCGTTCGCGCTCGCCGCCGAGCTCGCCGTCGCCGAGCGGGCCGCGGAGGCCGTGCGCCTGAGTGCATTGCGCGATCGCCTCGTCGCCGGGATCCGGGAGCGGGTGCCCTCCGCCGAGCTGATCGGACATCCTGATCCGGCGGGGCGGCTGCCGGGCAACGCGCACCTGCTGTTCCCCGGCGCGCCGAGCGAGAGCCTGCTGTTCCTGCTGGATGTCGCAGGGGTGTCGGCATCGGCCGGATCGGCCTGCCAGGCCGGGATCGCGGAGCCCTCGCACGTCGTGCAGGCGCTCGGCCGGAGCGAAGTCGAGGCGCGCAGCGTGATCCGGTTCACGCTCGGGCGGACCTCGTCCGATGCCGACGTGGACGCCGTGCTCGCCGCGATCGGCGATGCGTACGAGCGGGCCTCCGGCGCCGCCCGGTGACGCCGGGCGACCGAACTCCTCGAAGAGCCCGCCCAGCCGTCCGCTCGTACACTGGATCCATGCGTGTTCTGGCAGCGATGAGCGGGGGAGTGGACTCCGCGGTGGCGGCCGCGCGCGCCGTGGAGGCGGGCCACGATGTCGTCGGCGTGCATCTCGCGCTCTCGCGGGCGGGCGGCACTCTGCGCACGGGCAGCCGCGGCTGCTGCACGATCGAGGACGCGATGGATGCCCGTCGGGCCGCAGACCTGCTCGGCATCCCGTTCTACGTCTGGGACTTCTCCGAGCGCTTCCGCGAGGACGTGATCGACGATTTCGTCGCGGAGTACCGCGCGGGTCGCACGCCCAATCCGTGTCTGCGCTGCAACGAGAAGATCAAGTTCGCCGCCCTGCTGGAGCGTGCGATGGAACTCGGGTTCGATGCCGTGTGCACCGGGCACTACGCCACGCTCGTCGACGGCGAGGGCGGCCTCGAGCTGCACCGCGCCTCGGATGCGGCCAAGGACCAGTCCTATGTCCTCGGCGTGCTGAACGCCGAGCAGCTCGCGCACACGTACTTCCCGCTCGGATCCACGCCGTCCAAGGCGCTCGTGCGCGCGGAGGCTGCGGAGCGCGGACTGAGCGTGGCCCAGAAGCCCGACAGTCACGACATCTGCTTCATCCCCGACGGCGACACCCGCGGCTGGCTCGCGGAGAAGGTCGGCGCCGAGCAGGGCGAGATCCTGGATCGGGGCGGCAACGTCGTCGGCACGCATGACGGCGCGCATGCGTTCACCGTCGGCCAGCGCCGCGGACTGCGCCTCGGCGTACCCGCCCCCGATGGCAAGCCGCGGTTCGTGCTCGAGGTGCGTCCCGTGTCGAACACCGTCGTGGTCGGCCCGAAGGAGGCGCTCGCGATCGCCGAGATCTCGGGGGAGCGGCGCTCGTGGGCGGGAGCGGCACCCGCCGCGGAGGAGTTCGTCTGCGAGGTGCAGATCCGAGCCCACGCGGATCCGGTTCCCGCGCGCGCCTTCGTCGCGGAGGACGCGGTCCGTGTCGTGCCCGACGAGCCGCTCGACGGCGTCGCGCCCGGTCAGAGCGCCGTGTTGTACGTCGGAACCCGGGTGCTCGGCCAGTTCACGATCGATCGCACGGTGTCGGCGGTTCCGGTCGGCGTCTGAGTCCGCTGTCGCCGCCCACGACCGCGGTTGTCGCCGACGTCATCTCATGGTCGACGCCCGCGCGACTCTGTGATGATGGGTGCACAGTCCGACGGAGGAGCCGCCATGACGAGGACGTACATCCGCGATTTCCATGGGGACGATCTGGATCAGATCGTCCGACTGTGGGGGCAGGTCACCCGCGAGAACGAGTGGCCGATCTACTCGCTCGCCGAGGTGATCGCCTCCTGCCAGCAGGATCACGCCGTCGTCGCGGTCCAGGGCGAGCTGCTCGTGGGTGCGGCGGTCGGCCGCGGCGCGCACGCGCAGGGCTGGATCGTGTTCTTCGGGACGCTCGACAACGCAGGATCCGAGGTGAGCTCGTCACTGCTGCACGCGCTGGAGCGGAAGATGGCTCCGCTGGGCCTGGCGAAGCTCTCGGTGCTCATCCCCGAGGCTGACGGGCTCGGGGCGTTCACCGAGAACGGCTTCCATGTGCACCATTCGGTGCGCTACCTCGAGCGCGCGATGCCCATCCAGCGACGCGAGATCGATGCCCTCAAGGAAGTCGGCGGACGCATCCTCCCGCCGCACCTGTGGGATCGCGTCGCCGGGATGACGCACGAGAAGACTCTGCTCGAGGAGCGTCTCGTGACTCCCTTGGCCCGCCCCGATCTCGCCGAGAGGTTCGGAGTCGTGCCCCCTCGTGCCGTCATGCTGTTCGGCCCTCCGGGAACCGGCAAGACCACGTTCGCCCGAGCGGTGGCCTCCCGACTGGACTGGCCGTTCGTGGAGCTGTTCCCGTCGCGACTGGCCGACGGCGGCGCAGGTCTCGCCGGCGGTCTGCGCGCCTCGTTCGAGACCATCGACGAGCTCGAACACGCCGTCGTCTTCATCGACGAGGTCGAGGAGATCGCCTCCCGTCGTGGCGGTACGCCGCCGTCGCCGACGCAGGGCGTGACGAACGAGCTGCTCAAGCTCGTCGCCGACTTCCGTGACAGGGAGGGGCGGATCCTCATCTGCGCGACGAACTTCGTGCGCGCGCTCGACGCCGCGTTCCTCCGGCATGGGCGCTTCGACTACGTGATCCCGATCGGCCTGCCCGACGCCGACGCGCGCCGCGCGATCTGGGCGCGGTACATCCCCGTGGAGTCGGCCGGCGACGTCGATCTGGACCGGCTGGTCGCGGCCAGCGACGGGCTCACGCCCGCCGACATCGAGTACGCCGCGCGGCGTGCGTCCCAGGAGGCCCTGGCCCGGGCGCTGAGCGATGGCGCGCAGGCATCCGCGCTCGACACCGATGACTACGCGCGGGCTCTCGGCAGCACGAGGGCGACCGTCTCCGCGGACGAGATCGCCGAATTCCGGGCGGACATCGAGGCCATCGCCCGGCTCTGAGGATCCGGTGCGGGGGCAGGGGGATCCTGGCATCAGGCCCCGCCTCGGCCGGGGGACCCGTCCGCTCACCTCTGCAGGAAGACCAGGATCGCTCTGACGCGCCGGTTCTCCTGCGTCGGGGACAGGCCGAGGCCCGTGAAGATGTTGCCGACGTGCTTGCGCACGGCGGCGTCGCTGAGGTGCAGCGCACGGGATATCTCGCCGTTGGACGCGCCCTCGGCCATCAGCTCCAGCACCTCGCGCTCGCGGGGAGTGAGACCGTCCAGCACGTCAGGACCTCCGCTGCGCAGCAGGTGGCGGGCGACCTCGGGGTCGATCACGGTGCCGCCGCCCACGATCGTGTGGAGCGCGCGCTCGAAATCGGAGATCCGGTTCACCCTGTCCTTGAGCAGATACCCGATCCCGCCCTCGGGCAGCGTCAGCAGTTCGCGCGCGTAGTGGTCGGCGACGTACTGCGAGAGCACCAGGATCGGTTGCGTCGGGTGCCTCCGCCGTATCGCCAGAGCCGCCCTCAGGCCGTCATCGGTGCCGTCCGGCGGCATGCGCACGTCCGTCATCACGAGGTCGGGGGCGGTGACCGCAGCGGCGAAGGCCGCACGGAGCTCGTCCGCATCCGCCGCGGTGCCGACGATCTCGTGCCCGAGCCGGACGAGCAGGGCGGTGAACGCCTCGCGCAGCAGCGCCGAATCCTCAGCGAGCAGGATGCGCATGCGCGACCTCCTCGAGCCCGCGCGGCGCGCTCAGCGCGATCGTCGTGGGCCCGCCGGCGGGGGAGTCGATCTCGAGCGCGCCGTCGAGCGCCGCCGCGCGCGCGATCAGTCCGGTGAGACCCGTGCCGGCTGCGGGGTCAGCACCGCCGCGGCCGTCGTCCCGCACGACCACTTCGAGAGAGGTGCCATTCGTGCGCGCGACCACCTCGACGCGTGTGGCGTCCGTGTGCTTGACCGCATTCGTCAGCGCTTCGCGCACGACGAAGTACGCCGCGGCCTCGACGGCGGGGCCGGCCTGCCCGAGCTCTTCGCACTTCAGGGTCACGTGGAGCGGTGATCGCCCCGCCAGCTCCTCGAGAGCGGCACTGAGACCGCGGTCGGCGAGCACCGCAGGATGGATACCCCGCACGGATTCTCGCAGCGCCGCGGAGGCGCGATCGGCCTGATCCTGCGCCGCGGCGAGGGAGCGGCGCGCCGGATCCGCCTCGTTGCCGAGGAGAGCGAGGTCGAGCTCGAGCGCGCCGAGACGGGTCGCGAGCACGACGAGTTCCTGCTGCACGCCGTCGTGCAGGTCTCGTTCGATGCGCCGGCGCTCGTCCTCGTGCGCGGTCACGATCGCTGCGCGGGAGCGGGTGAGCCGCTCCATCCGCTGCTCGATCTCGGCGCCGCGCGGGGCGAGCAGCCAGGAGATCGTGAGGCTCTGCGCCGTCGCCAGGGCGAGGTTCAGATACGCGGCGACGACCAGGACGATCGCGAGCGCCAGCGGAGGGAGCCACCAGGTGCCTGCGTCGAGGCGGATCCTGGCGTCGCCGAAGAGCAGGATCTCGGTGGCCCCGCGGCTCAGCGCATGGATCGGCACGCCCACGACCACGATCAGCGCCATCGTCTCGAAGAAGAGCAGTCCGAGCGAGAGGAGACCGGCGACCAGGTCCAGCAGCAGCACGAGCACCTCGCGCCAGGTCGCGGGCTCGGTGAGGCGGATGTTCAGCCAGTTGTGCCGGTCCTCGCCCGCCACCCGGACGTGCCCGGTCGGGATCGCCGCGAAGCCGAGCAGCCTCTGCCGCCGGCGTTCGAGGGTTCCGATGGCGATCCCCCAGATCGGCAGCAGCAGAAGCGTGAGGGGGAGGAGGACCAGAAGCGGCAGACCGAGCACGGCCGAGATCAGGAGATAGCCGAGCGCCCGCCACGGCCACCAGGAGGTCAAGATGACCCAGGGCGCCCGCTGCAGGGCTTGCGTCACGGTGCGCGCACGACGCGAAGAGAGAAGGCGCGTGCTCATGTGGTCAGTCTAGGGACGAGGGGGATCGGCGGAGCCCGGCTGCGGCGAAGAGTAGACCTGGCGCTACCAGCGAGGGGGCTCGTGGCCTCCTGCGCGCACGACCGGATCCGGCTGGACTGGAGGCATGGAAGAGATCCTGGTGGCCGAGGGCCTCATGAAGCAGTACATCGCGGGCCGGGATCAGGTGCCGGTGCTGCGCGGCATCGACCTCGCCGTCGATGCCGGGGAGATGGTGAGCATCGTCGGCCCGAGCGGATCCGGCAAGTCGACCCTGCTGTACTGCCTCGCGGGGCTCGAGCGCGCCGATCAGGGGGAGGTCAGGGTGCATGGGGAGGCGCTGACCGGTGCGTCCGCGTCGAGGCTCGCGACGCTGCGGCGCGACCGGATCGGCTTCGTCTTCCAGTCCTACAACCTGATCCCTTCGCTGTCCGTCTGGGAGAACGTGGCGCTCCCCGCCCGGCTGGCCCGTCGCGCGGCGCCGGACGTCGAGGGTGCGCTCGCCGCGGTCGGGCTGGCGGAACACGGAGCCAAGCGTCCAGGGCAGCTCTCCGGCGGTCAGCAGCAGCGCGTGGCGGTCGCGCGGGTGCTCGCCGCACAGCCGGCCGTGCTCTTCGCGGATGAGCCCACCGGAGCGCTCGACTCCGCGGCCGGCGGCGTGGTGCTCGATCTGCTGCGCGGATATGCGCAGGGGGAGCGCTCTGTGGTCCTGGTGACGCACGACCTGGACGCCGCCGCGCGTGCCGATCGCACGATCGTGCTCCGGGACGGGCTCGTCGTGGCCGAGCTGCGGAGACCGAGCGCCGCGCAGATCCTCGCCGCGCAGCACGCCTGGAGCGAAGGGCTCACCGCGGTCGGGCCCGGCGCGGGAAGCCGTGTGCTCCGTACAGCCGAGGCCGGCGCATGATCCGGCTGCTGCTCGGCGAGCTGCGTGCGGACTGGCGCTCCTGGGCGGGCCTCGTGCTCGTCGCGGCCGTTGCGGGTCTCGCGATCGGGATCGGCGGATCCTTCCTCGAAACCGGCCTTCACGTTGGCGGGCAGACGGGGGAGGGGATCAGCGGCGTCTCTTCGATGATCCTGGTGTTCAGCGGTGTGAGTGCGATCGCGGTCACCAGCGCCGTCGCCCGTCTCGCGGTCGACCTCGGCAGGCCCGGCTATGCGCGATGGCAGCTCTGCGGGGTCACCCCTCGGCAGACCGCCGCCGTCGTCCTGGGTCAGGTGGTGGTGCTGAGCCTGACCGGGGCGGCACTGGGTCTCGGGGCGACCGCGCTGCTCGCCCGCTTCGTGCTGAGGCTCGCGTTCGACGGCGCGTCCGGAGGCTACGAGACCACGACCGCGATCGTCGGACCGCTGACCGCGATCCTCCTGGGCGGAGGCGTGCTGCTCGTCTCCCTGCTCGGCGGACTGCCCGCCGCGCGCCGGGCCGCCCGCACCCCCGCGCTCGAGGCGCTCCGCGAGTCGGAGCCCCAAGGCGCGGCGATGCGGTGGTGGCGATGGGCGCTGTTCGCCGTCCTGACGGCGGGCATGGTCGCCGCGGTGCAGGCGTGGATGTCGTCGGCCGCCGCCGCCACCCCCGAGGATCGCAGCACCCTGATCTCGCAGACGCCGCTCATCGCGCCGCTCCTCACGATGGTGATCGTGGCCGGAGGTCCGGTCCTCTATGCGCCGTTGCTGCGGGCATGGACCGCGCTGCTGCCGGCGAGGGCCTCGT
>Ga0308157_10000724_pt1 | contig 91976 bp, 78 predicted proteins | sample PhyBR1_FD_201035 | JGI IMG/M metagenome (GOLD analysis project Ga0308157, IMG submission 201035) | Phyllosphere microbial communities from UC Gill Tract Community Farm, Albany, California, United States - DLSLB.R1 | ecosystem: Host-associated > Plants > Phyllosphere > Unclassified | place: USA...
ATGATGGTCATGAAGGGCGGCAAGATGATGCCCATGACCGAGAACATGACCATGAGCGACGGCTCGATGTGCATGACCGACGGCACCTGCATGAAGAAAGACGGCAGCAAGATGACCATGAAGGACGGTCAGTGCATGATGATGGATGGCAAGATGTCCTCCATGAGCGACATGAAGAAGGGCAGTAAAATGAAGTCCGGCAATATGGGCAACATGAAAATGTAAGTATTGAAATGCCAGGGCGTCGACCGTGCCAGGTCCCGTTTAAACACGCCGGCCGACGCCCTTGGCTTTTTTGACCAATGCTTTCCTTTTTTTCTGGAAGCAACCAGGGGCCTGCACAGCCCGAAAACGTTTAAAATCGCAATTTTTTGGCTTCGCTATCATGAAAAAGCTCGCATATCTCTTCCCCGTTTTGCTGCTGGCCGGCTTCACACTCGCTTCCTGCGAGCACTGCAAAACCGGTGACCCGACCCCGGCTCGTACGCTGACCACAAGCGAAGGGCAAACGGCTACGACGGCCTCCACGACCCCGTCGTCAAGCGCTTGCACGATGAATAACGGTCACACGGCAATGAGCGGGTCGATGATGAACGGAAGGTAGTCTCAGCGCATCAGTACGCCTTATCAGCTGCTTGCCATGGTATTTTCTACTGATTCAACCGACGACCAGGACTTTGACGCCTCTCTGCGGCGTGCGCTCGCGCGTTTCCCCCAGCAGGAAGGAGCCGCGCAGGGTTGGCAACGCTTAGCGCCGCGCCTCGCAGTCCTTTCGGGGGTGAAGCCCCTGTCTCCCTGGCAGGTGGCTACACTGCCGGTTGACCGCCCTGGCCCTTATGAATTTGGCTGCTTTGTCGGCAGCACTTTATCCGCCTAATCTTGCAAGCCCCCGGCTTAATCCTGTAATGCTACCGGTCTGGCAGGCCGATACCTTTGTAATCTAACGTCCTGAATCTGTTCGCCTTGGCGAGGATACCGGTAACACTTCTCTTTTGAAACGCCTCCTTAGCTTTTTACTGCTATTCGTGTACCTGCTCTCCAGCCCCGGGCTGGGGTTCAGCATGCACTACTGTGGCCGGGTGCTGACGGGCGTTTCTATACTGGCAGAAACGCCCAAGTCCTGCTGCCCGCCCTGCCAAGTGCCCTGCGGTAGCTGCCACGACAAGCACGTAAGCAGCCCGGCGCACGAGGCCCTGCTGCTCGCCGCAACTACCTCGGTGGCACTAGTGCCGACGCTGCTGCCTGAACCCCTGGCGCTACTCAGACCAGCGGCGCGGCCCTGGCTCCTGGCACGCGAGCGGCAGAGCCCACCGGTAGAGGAGCGGGCAGCAGTCCCGCCGCCCTGGCCGGCGTACGTGCGCGGCCACGCGTTCCGCCTATAGTCCCGAAGTGAACTGCGCCCCGCTCTCGGCTCCACAGCCGGGCTGACGGCTATGGGCGCCTTTGAGGCCCGTCCTGCGTATGCTTAAGCAGCGCCGACCGGCTGGGAACGGCTGTTCCCTACTCTCACTTCCACTTCTTGCTACATTAATTGCTAATCACCAATGATTGAGCAACTCATCTCCTTTTCGCTTCGCAACCGCTACTTGGTGCTGCTGCTAGCCGCTACCCTGTTTGCTTGGGGCGCCTATTCGGTGCGCGAAAGCAAAGTCGACGCCATCCCCGACTTATCGGAAAACCAGGTCATTGTCTTCACCGAATGGATGGGCCGCGGCCCCCAAATCATGGAGGACCAGGTCACCTACCCGCTGGTGACCAACATGCAGGGCCTGCCCAAGGTCAAGTCCGTACGCGGGGCTTCCATGTTCGGCATGAGCTTCGTGTTCCTGATTTTTGAGGACGACGCCGACATCTACTGGGCCCGCGAGCGGGTGCTGGAGCGTCTCAACTACGCCCAGCGCCTGCTGCCCACCGGCGTCACGCCCACCCTGGGCCCCGACGGCACCGGCGTGGGCCACGTGCTCTGGTACACCCTCAAGGCCCCCGGCCTGGATTTGGGCGAGCAGCGCGCCCTGCAGGACTGGTACGTCAAGTTTGGCCTGCAGAACGTGCCCGGCGTGAGCGAGGTGGCCAGCTTCGGCGGCTTCCAGAAAGAGTACCAGGTGACGGTGGACCCCACCAAGATGACCTACTATGGCATAACGCTGCCGCAGGTACTGGCCGCCGTGCGCAGCAACAACAACGAGGCCGGCGGGCGCAAGTTTGAGCAGACGGGTGTCGGCTACATCATCAAAACGGCGGGCTACATTCAGGACTTGGCTACCCTGGAAAACGTGCCGTTGCTCTCCAAAGGCACGGTGCCCATCCGCATCAAGGACATCGGCACGGTGCAGATGACGGGCGAAAGCCGCCTGGGCATCATGGACCTGAACGGCGAGGGCGAGGCCGTGGGCGGCATCGTGGTGATGCGCTACGGCGAAAACGCCGACGCCATGATTAAGCGGGTCAAGGCCAAGATGGAGCAAATCCGCGCCGGCCTGCCCAAGGGCGTTTCCTTCCAGCTGGTGTACGACCGCAGCGGCCTGATTGAGGACGCCGTGGGCTCCATCAAGCACACCCTGATTGAGGAGATGATTACCGTGTCCCTGGTGGTGCTGCTGTTCCTGTTTCACTGGCGCAGCGCCCTGAGCATCCTGCTGCAAATCCCCATCACCATCGCCACGAGCTTTATTCTGCTCAACGCCTTCGGCATCTCCTCTAATATCATGTCGCTCACCGGCATTGCCCTGGCCATCGGCGTCATCGTCGACAACGGCATCGTGATGACCGAAAACGCCTACCGCAACCTAGCCCTGCACCAGGCCGAGGAAGAAGCGGGCGGCCCTCCGGGCGCGGGCCCGCCCCCACCCGCTGCCAACGCGGCCACGACGCCCGCGGCCAGTGCCCCATCCTCTTTAAAACCCGCCTACCATGGATAACACGAAACGGCTCGAAATCATCGAGTCCTCCAGCAAGCAGGTGTCGCGGGGTATCTTCTTCTCGACCATCATCATCGTCACTTCCTTCTTTCCGGTGTTTCTGCTCACCGGGCAGGAAGGCAAGCTCTTCCACCCGCTGGCGTACACCAAAAGCTTCATCCTCATCATCGATGCCATCCTGGCCGTGACGCTGGCGCCGGTGCTGATTTCCTTCTTCATGAAGGGCAAGTTCAAAACCGAGGAGCAGAACCCGCTGAACCGGTTTCTGGAGCGGGTGTATTCGCCCATGCTGCACTGGGTGATGCGCTGGCGCAAAACCACCATCGCCATCAACGTGGGGCTGCTGCTCATCAGCATTCCGCTGGTCATGAGCTTGGGCACGGAGTTCATGCCGCCCCTGAACGAGGGCTCCATCCTGTTCATGCCCGTGGCCCGGCCCGACGTGTCGAACACCGAGATGAAGCGCATCCTGCAGGTGCAGGACAAAATCATCAAGCAGGTGCCCGAGGTGCTGAGCGTGCTCGGCAAGGCCGGCCGGGCCAGCACGGCCACCGACAACTCGCCCGTCAACATGATTGAGACCATCATCCTGCTCAAGCCCCGCGACCAGTGGCGCGACGGCATGACCAAGGCCAAGCTCATTGAGGAAATGAACGGCAAACTCCAGATTCCAGGCGTGGTCAACGGCTGGACCCAGCCCATCATCAACCGCATCAACATGCTGAGCACCGGCATCCGGACCGACGTGGGCGTGAAGGTGTACGGCCAGAACCTGAACGTCATCAATGACATCGGCAACCAGGTGAACGCGGCCCTGAAGGGCGTGCCCGGCGTGGCCGACCTGTACGTGGAGCCCGTGACGGGCGGCAAGTACCTGGAGATTGACGTGAACCGCCCCGAGCTGGCCCGCTACGGCCTGACGGTCGACCAAATCAACCAGGTCGTGGAGTCGGCCATCGGCGGCGCACCTGTGGCCAACACGGTGGAAGGGCGCCGCCGCTTTGCCATCAACGTGCGCTTGGCGCAGGACTACCGCAATAGCCTGGCCGATATCAAGCGCATTCCCATCCAAACGGCCAGCTACGGCCCGGTGCCGCTGTCGGCCGTGACGAACATTCGCTACACGGAAGGGCCGCCGATGATTAACTCGGAAAACGCGCAGCTGCGGGGCGCCGTGCTGTTCAATGTGCGGGGCCGCGACTTGGGCAGCACCGTGGACGCGGCCATGCAGAAGCTGCAGAGCCTGGAAAAGAAGCTCCCGCAGGGCTATTACCTGGAGTGGAGCGGCCAGTACGAGAACCTGATTAGCTCGCAGCGCACGCTCAAGCTAATTTTGCCCCTGGTGCTGCTCGTCATTTTCGGGGCCCTGTACTTCGCCTTCCACTCCATCCGGGAGGCGTTTATGAGCCTCATCACCATTCCCTTCGCCCTGATTGGCGGGGCCTACATGATTTACTTCTACGGCGTGAACCTGTCGGTGGCGGTGGCCGTGGGCTTCATCGCCCTGTTCGGGCTGGCCGTGGAAACGGGCGTCATCATGGTTATCTACCTCAACGACGCCATGCAGAAGCTGGTGGCCGAAAAGGGCAACTCCCGGGAGGCCATCACCCGGGAGGACCTGCAGGAGGCCGTGTTTCACGGCGCGGCCAAGCGCCTGCGCCCCAAGCTGATGACCGTCTCGGTGTCGCTCTTTGGCCTGGTGCCGGTGCTCTGGGCCACGGGCACGGGCTCCGACGTGATGCTGCCCATCGTGCTGCCCATGATTGGCGGGGTGTTCACCTCGGCCACCCACATTCTGCTCGTCACGCCGCTCATCTTCTTGTACACCAAGGAGTACGAGCTGCGCAAATTTGGAAAAATCGATGTTCTCGCCGTCAAACACTAATCGCCGCCCCATGAAATACTGGCTGAACTTCTGCGTGCTTTTGCTGCTGGCCGGCCGGCCGGCGGCCTACGGGCAGGCCATGGACAAAAACATGCGCATGGCGGCCCCTAGTGGCCCCGTGCTGCCGCTCGACTCGGTGCTACAACTCGTGGAACGCCGCAATCCGGCCGTGCAGCGATATACTTACCAGGCCCAAGCCAAGCAAGCCGCGGTGGCGGGCGCCGACAGCTGGGAAGCCCCCAAAGTCAGTGCCGGCTACTGGATGACGCCCTATAACCAGCGGCCCATTCGGGAAGCGAACGGCGGCCAGGGCGAAGGCATGCAGATGGTCTCCGTCGAGCAGATGCTGCCCAACCCGGCCAAGCAGCGGGCGAAGCGCGAATACCTCAGCAGCCAGGCGGCCGTGGTACAGGCCGACCAGCAAAACACCGTGGTGCAGCTGCGGGCGCAAGCCAAAACCCTGTATTTCGAACAGGCCGTGCTCACCAAAAAGCTGGCCGTGCTGGATGAGGACGAGGAACTGCTGCGCTTTCTCATCAAGCTGGCCGAGGCGCGCTATCCTTACAACCAGGCCACGCTGCCCAGCATCTACGACGCCAAGGCCCGGCTGGAAATGCACCTCAACGACCACCGGCAGGCCCTGGCGCTGACTGACCAGAACCTCATTGCGCTCAATACGCTCATGAACCGGCCGCGTCGCGCCGCCTTTGCCGTGGACACGGCCGTGCTCACGGCCCCCATCCCCCTCTCGGCGCCGTCGGATACGGCCGCGCTGGCCAGCCGGCGCAGCGACGTGCGCCGGCTGGACCGGACCCTGACCACCGTGCGCCTGAGCCAGAACCTGGAAGCGAGCCGCCGCCGGCCCGACTTCGGGGTCCGCTACGACCACATGCGCGGGCTGGGAAGAACCCCCAACCAGTTTACCGTGATGGGCATGGTCACCATTCCGCTAGCCCCCTGGGCCGCCCGCGAATACAAGGCCAACACGGCGGCGCTGGGCTTTGAGGCCCAGGCCCTGCGCAAGCAGCGCGAAGACGTGCTCAACGAAGCCGCCGGCCGCCTCGCGGGATTGCGCCGGGACCTGGACCTGCGTCAGGAACAATTGCAGGCCTACAACCGCAGCCTGCTGCCGGCCTTGCGCCGCAGCTACCAGGCTACGCTGCTGGCCTACGAGCAGAATACCGGGCAGCTGTTTCAGGTGCTCGAAGCCTGGACCACCCTCAAAAAGACCCGTCTGGAATACCTGGACACCTTGCAACAGCAACTCACCCAGCAAATCGCATATGAAAAAGAGCTGGAACAATAGCCGCTGGCCCCTGCTGCTGGTCCTGCCCCTGGCCCTGCTGCTGGGCACCTGCCAGAAAGGGGGCAAGACCGCCGATACCTCGGCCACGACTACCCCGGCCACGGAAGCCGCCGCGGGGGACCTGTACACCTGCCCCATGCACCCGCAGATTATCCGCGACGCCCACGGCTCATGCCCCATCTGCGGCATGGACCTGGTGAAAAAGCCTAAAGACAATGGCGCGGCGCAGGCTCCGGCGGGCGAGCCGCTGCAAAACCTGCTGCAATCGCCCGATGCCACGGTGGTGTCTTCCCAGGCAACGGTACAGCCGGAGGCCACCGCTCCAAAAGTAACCCTGACCCTGCCGGGCCGGGTTGAGTACGACGTGCGCCGCAACGAATCCATTGCTGCCCGCTTCGGCGGCCGGGTGGAAAAGCTCTACATCCGCTACAACTACCAGCCCGTGACCAAGGGCCAGAAGCTGCTGGAGGTCTACAGCCCCGAGCTGGTCACGGCGCAGCAAGAGCTGCTCTTCATCCTGACCAACGACGCCGAAAACCGCACCCTGCTGCAGGGGGCCCGCCAGAAGCTGCGCCTGCTGGGGTTGACCGACGGCCAAATCAGCCAGGTTATCCGCACCCATAAGCCGCAGTACCAGGTGGCCATTTACAGCCCCTACACCGGCTACGTGGTGGAGCAGCCGGCCCAGGCCGCGCCCGGCATGGGGGCCCTGGCACCACCCCCGGCGCCCGCCGCTGGCAGCGGCATGGGTGGAGGCAGTGAGATGGGGCAAGGGGCCGCGGACGCTGGTTCCGTCCCGGGTTCGACGATGCCCCAATCCGCGTTGGAACTGAAAGAAGGCAGCTACGTGGCGGCGGGCCAGTCCCTGTTCCGGGTGGTGAACACTGAGCAGGTGTGGGGCGTGTTCGAGCCCCGGCCCGACGAGCTGGCCGGGCTGCGCGTGGGCCAGGCCATCCGCGTACTGCCCGAAGGCAGCGCGAGCAAGCCCATTCCCGCCCGCATCGATTTGGTGGAGCCTTTCTTTCGCGAAGGGCAAACCACCGGGGCCTTGCGGGTGCACCTGCCCAACCCCGGCGGCCGGCTGCGCAGCGGCATTTTGTTGACCGGCTCCGTGCAGGTAGCGCCGGCCGGGGGCCTGTGGCTGCCCCGCGCCGCCGTGGTGGACCTGGGCAACCGGCAGGTGGCTTTCGTGCGGGCGGGCGGCGCTTTTCGCGCCGTATCCGTGCAAACCGGCCTGCGCAGCGCCGACGGGGTCCAGGTGCTGCGGGGCGTAACCGCCCAGGACCAGGTGGCGGCTAACGCCCAATTCTTAGTGGACAGCGAAGGCTTCGTCCAAACGTCAAAAACCGACTATCATGATTAACTTCCTTTCTCTGCGCGGGGCGCCGGGGCGCCGGTACCGGCTGCTGTTGCTGCTCGTGGCCCTGCTCGGCTTCGCGGCGACGGCTTGCCAGAAAGCCAAGCCGGTTGCAAAAGCCGAAACCGACGCCGCCGACAGTAGCTACTACACCTGCCCCATGCACCCGCAGGTGCACGAAGAGGGACCCGGCAAGTGCCCCATCTGCAGCATGGACCTGGTTAAAGCTACCAAGCACGCCGCCCCCGTGGTCCCGGCCAGCCAGCGCACCGGCGGAGGGGCTCCCCCCGCGCCCGAAGTCATGCTCACCAACCAGCAGATTCAGCTGGCCAACATTCGGGTAGAAGCCTTAGGAACGGGGACGGAACGGGCGCGCACCTTACTCACGGGCACTCTGGCCGCCGACGCCACCCAGACCAGTACGGTCAGCAGCCGCGTGAGCGGGCGCGTCGAGCACCTGTTCGTGCGGCAAACGGGCGAGCCTATTCGCCGGGGCGCGCCCCTCGTGTCTATTTACAGCGAGCAGCTGCAGGCCCTGCAGCAGGAGTATCTGCTCAGCCTGGCTCAGCAGCGGGCGGTGGGCGAAAACGTAAACCAGTACGAGCGCTTGGTGGAAGCGGCCCGCCAGAAGCTGCGCCTGCTGGGAATGTCGTCTGGGCAACTGCGCACGCTGGCGGCTACCGGCCGGCCCACTCCGGCGCTCACCTTTTACAGTCCGCAGGCCGGACTGGTGCAGGAAGTGGGTGTCACGGAGGGGCAGTACGTGGGCGAGGGCACGCTACTCGTCTCGCTCACCAACCTCTCTTCGCTGTGGGTGGAAGCCCAGCTCTACCCCGGGGAGGTGGCCGGCATCCGGCTGGGGCAGTCTGTGCAGGTGCAGGTGGCGGGTTTCGCTGACGCCTACACCGGCAAGGTGGTCTTCCTGAGCCCCGAGCTGCAAGGCAACAGCAAGGTGACGCTGCTGCGGGTGCAGCTGGCCAACCCTGATGGGCAGCTACAGCCCGGCATGCAGGCCAACGTGAACCTGGCCAGCCCCAGCAGCACGGCCCTGGCTCTGCCCCAGGACGCGGTCCTACGCGACAGCCAGGGCAGCTACGTGTGGCAGCAGTTGAATGCCAACAATTTTCGCCGCCTCAAAGTCACCACTGGCTCTGAAACTGACCAGACCGTGGCCATCACCGGGGGCCTGGACGCCGGGACCAAAGTGGTCGTGAGCGGCGCCTACCTGCTTGAAAGCGAATACGCCCTTTACCAGGGCGCCGACCCCATGGGCGGCATGGACCCCAATATGCCCGGCATGGACATGAAAAAACCAGGTGCGGAGGGAAAGAAAGCACCCGCCATGGACCCTAACATGAAGATGTAGCAGGCCCGCTCCGTATTCTCTCACGCTCTTTTCTATCGCTTCAACTACAGTCCCGACTGCCCCACACTTTTGATACTCTCCTGATGGCGCTGACCCTGCCGAAAGGAAAAATTCGGGAATCGTACGGCACGTTCGACCCCTACATCTTTTAAGGCCGCGGGCTGATACCATTCCCAGCATGAAACACCAACCTTTCGAAACCCGCGCGCACGACCTGACCGGCTACGCGGCCCTGAATTTTCTCGATGGCCGGTTTGCCTCCTTTGCTCAGGTGTTTGCCCGCTTTGACCCGGCGCGCCATGAGCCGGTAACCCTGAAAATCTCGCTCGAAGCCGGCCGGTTTACGCTCACGCTCTACGCCCGGGACCGGTTGCAAGCGCCGCCTCCCAACCCATCCGGGAAAAAGCTCCTCGTGCAAAAGTTTAAGCTGGTGTTAACGGCCGATGCTTTTTCGCGGCACATCAGCCGGTTTGCCGTCGCTCTGTCCAACGAGAAGTTCAACATTGAAGAAATGGAAGTCATCCCGTCTTAAAAAATGATTGCTGCTCCAACTGATTGGCGCCATTTCGCCGGCCTTACTTTTTCCACGGGGGTGTTCAACCTGATGCCCTTCGCTCCCACCCTCGCGGGCCAATACACCATTAAAGACATTGTCCTCGTCAGCGCGGGCCTGGTGCTGGGCGGCGCCGTGCGCGGCGAAAAGCAGATTGCCGACCCCGTCGTGGCCGAAAAAGCCCAGGACGTAGAAGAGCATACACTAGCCCGCGAAGACGGGCAGCCCCTGCGCTGGTAGGTAGCATAAGCTGCTTCCCTGGACCACCCCTTACGCCACTACTAGCTTCACCGAATATGAAACCCTCAAAATCAACCGCTTGGTCCGCCCTCTTACTAACGGTCACCCTTGTGGTTCAAGGCTGTAATCAGGAGAAAGGCAAAGTGCCGACGTCTGACACCTACAAGAACCCTGATAACGTAGCGGGCCGGGTGCCCGGTACGGACCCCAAAACCACGGAGATGGGGGTAGATGACATGCTGCAGGGCACGAATATGGTTTTCCGGGACAACCTACCTTCTGCGTTTAAGACCCGGTTTGTTCCGGTGGTAACAACTTACCTAGCCATGAAGGATGCCTTTGTCGCCGACAATGCCCAAGAAGTGGACAAACAGGCCAACCAGATGACGCAGCTGCTGCAACAAACGCCCGATACCCTACTCGGGGGCGAGGCAGCCGCCTTCTGGAAAGAGAAGAAAGGGTTTTTGATGACCCACCTGAAGTTGTATAAAGCCGCTGAAAAAGACCAGGCCAAGCGACTGAGTTTTGTTTTTCTCTCGACGGTCATGGTGAAAACTGTCAAAGCATTTGGCTACGGGCCGCAGAAACTCTACGTGGACTATTGCCCCATGGCTAACGAAAAGAAAGGCGCTTATTGGCTTAGCCAGACCATGGAAATCCGCAATCCCTACCTGGGCCGCAAAATGCCGACATGTGGGGAAGTAAAACAGGAAATTTAGTTTACTGAACTACTAAATGCGGCTGCCGGGCGGCTGGCTCCTCCCGCTTTGAGTCCCCGCGACCCTTTAAATGCCCGCCCGTTACGCCCCGGCCGCATCAACTGTTGCGCTCTTTCGACAATCCCACTTAAAATAGATAGCCCTCATGAGATTTGGAGAGCCTCAAAAAGCGTAGGGTAACCCTGCTACTTGGTTGGCCTAAGTAAAGGGAGAGGAAACATCGCTTCAACTACAGTCCCGACTGCCCCACCCTTTTCGAGGCTCTCCTTTTTGGCGGCCCTGGCTCCCGAGTGTATTTTTAGGGCTAGCTGGTGACAACGAGGCATAAAAAAACGCCCGGCCTAGCCGGGCGTTTACTAGTAGACGCAACCACTACCTGCACTTCCCCACCAATAAGCCGGGGCCAGCGTCGCGGGAGCTTCCGCTTTAGGTGTTAGAAACGCACCGTTAGGCCGCCGCCGCCGCCAAAGCGGTTGTCGTAGCTACCCATGAGGGAGAAGTTGCGGGAAAGCATGTACTCCAGGCCGGTGTTCCAGACTACTTCCTTGGAGAAGCTGCGGTTGTTTTCCAGCTTGTTTACCCAGCCAAAATCAGCCTGGTACTCGTAGTAGCCGAATGCCAGCAGCCGGGAAAAAATCATGATTTCGCGGCCCAAACTCAGGCGCGGGCGCAGCTGGTTGTCGATGCGGGCGTCGAGGCTGAACAGGTAGGGCGTCAGGAAACGCAGGCCGACTACGGCCGTGGTGGTAGTTTTAATCACCACCTTGCCGTTCACCTGTTCTGTGGCGGGCGACATCATTCGTTTTCGGAAGTTCTCCACGTTCACGCCCCCGAACACGCGCAGGTAGTCGTAGAGGTAGCGCTCGTAGGTAACCTCCGTTTCCATGTTGCGATTCCAACCATATTCCACGCTCAGGTTGAACTGGTTGCGGACATTGGACGAGACTAAGTTCAGCGTGCTCTGGTGCGTGGCAGCATCAAGGCGGCCCCAGGTGTAGTACTGGTTGGTTTCACGCAGCAGCTTGCTCACCGGGAAGCCTTTCAGACGCGGGTCACGAGGCGTGTCGTAGCTCACAATGCGGGCCATGCCGCCCACCAGATGGTAGAGAATGTGGCAGTGGAGAAACCAGTCACCGTACTCGTTGCCCAGCACCTCAATGGTCACCTGTTTCATGGGAGGCACGTTCACCGTATGCTTGAGGGGCGAATACTCGCCGTTTTCGTTGATGACCCGAAAAAAGTGCCCGTGCAGGTGCATGGGATGGTGCATCATCGTCAGGTTGTTGTAGGTAATGCGGGTAATCTGGTTGCCCCGAATGGGAATTTTATCCGCCGACGACAGCGGCACGCCATTCATGCTCCAGATGTAGCGCTGCATGTTGCCGGTCAGGTTGAGTAGAATCTCACGCATGGGTATGGTGTCGGCATAAATTGTTTTCTGGGGCGCGCGCAGGTAATCATAGCCATACTCCGAGAACATATCCATGCCGGCCATCTTGCCATCACCGCCCGCACCGTTCATGTTCTTGCCAGCCATTTTCACGTCGTCCGGCTGCATATTGCCCGTCTGCGCGTCGTCCATCTTCATGCCGGCCATACCCGCGTCAGTGCCAGTTTTCACGCCGGCCTGCTGGGCGTCGGCGCCGGGCATTTTCATGCCGGCCATGTCAGTGCCGTCGGCCATTTTCATCGGTTTTGCGGCCGGGGCGGCCGGGCGCCGGTCGTGGCGCATCGGCATCCCGGCCATTGGCATCTGTTGGCCGGCGGGCATGGTGTCGGTGGGTGTAGCCATAGGGGCCGGGCCGGCAGCGGGCCCGAGCTTCGGGCCTTTCGACATGCCGCCCGGGCCGTCCATCTTCATGCCCTTCATTCCGCTCATCCCGCCGTCTTTCCCTTTCTTACCCATCTGCATCCCCCAGTTAGCCTTCATCTGCTGCGGGTCGACGTGGTTGGGCCGAAACTTGAGAGCGGGCGCGCCCATCCGCATGTCCATTTTGGCCATCTGCTGCATCAACCCGATTTTGTCCGGCTTGGGCAGCACGGGAGCGGCCACCACCGGTCCCGTACCCAGGTAGGCCGAGGTGGTGCCAGAGCCGTCCTGCGCCATAGCCCGGAATTCCAGCTGGCCGTTGGCCGGTACGGTCACCAGGAAATCGTAGGTTTCGGCTACCGCAATAAAGGTTTTGTTGTGCTTCACCGGTACCACGTCCTGACCGTCAGCGGCCACCAGCAGCGGGTCTTCTCCCCCAAACGTCATCCAGAACTGGGTTGAGGACGAGCCGTTGATAATGCGCAGGCGTACTTTTTCGCCGGGCTTAAACTCGGGGTACTGCTGCACCGGCTGCCCATTCACCAGAAAGGCATTATAGTACACGTCGGCAATGTCGAAGCCTTCCATGCGCTGCTTCCAGAAGTTGAGCTGGGCCCCGAAGGCTCCGCGGGCAATGACGCGGTTGAGGGGGGTAGCCGTACCCTTGCGAATGTTGTACCACTCGGAGCCCCGCTTGAGGAAACGCAACACGTTTTTGGGCTGCTGGTTGGTCCAGTCCGAGAGTACCAGCACCAGGTCCTTGTCGTAGGTCAGGCGCTCGTGCTTAGGTGCAATCACGATGGAGCCGTACACGCCGCTTTGTTCCTGCAGCATGGTGTGGGAGTGGTACCAATAGGTGCCGGCCTGCTTGAGCGGAAATTCGTACTTCAACTCCTGCCCCGGCTTAATGGGTGGGGTAGTCAGGTAGGGCACGCCGTCGTAGAAATTGGGCACCAGCAGCCCGTGCCAGTGCACCGACGTTTCCACGGCCATCTCGTTTTTGACGTAGATAACGGCGTAGCCCCCCTCCTTAAAGCGAATGGTCGGACCGGGAATACCGCCGTTGATGGTCATGGCCGGCACGGGTTTACCGGCTTTGCTTACCTGCTCCTGGCGGATGGTGAGGTGGTAGACAGCCGTATCAGACTGTGCCCGTGCCGGCAGTCCGGCCAGCCCGAGCAGCACCAGCAGCCAGCAACGGACAGCCAGAGGAGTAGCGAAGAACGTATTCATACAAGTTGGAATAGCGGAGAATGGTGATAAAACAGTCGTCGGGGCTTTAGCAACCCCTTACAACCGACCGAAATGGCCCGGAGTACGAGCCCTGATAAAGTGGAAAGCCGCCAGTTGGTATACCCCGGCTTTAGTAGTCCGTTTTGCCGGGTTGAGTCAATAAATCGCATGTTTTGGACAAGTGGCCGGAGCTAGCCGGGTAGCTTGCCCAAAACATGCAAACACAAGGATAAGTCAGGAGTTACGGGATGATAGCCGGGCAAAAGCACCTGGCGCCCGGCTTACTTCTGGACTAGGTTCATACCACACTTGGGGCACTCACCCGGCTGGCTGCTTACTACTTCTGGGTGCATGGGGCAGGTGTGGGTAACGACCGTGCCATCGGTGGTGCTGTCGGCGGGCATGGTGGCTTAGGTAGCGGCGGCTTCCAATTGCGCCTGGCTGGGGTGGTCGTGCTCGGTGCAGCCGGTAATCAGGAGGCGGTTACCCGTAGCTAGGCAGGAGGTTAGAAGCTTGTATAGGGGATGAGTAAAAAGGCTGAGTCGTAGCCCGAAGCGGTAGTGCATCCGATAGGGGGCTGCTACATGGCTATGCCGCTCATGTGGTCGTCGGTAGCTCCTTGGCGCAGGCTATGCTCACTTTTCAGTAACTACGCGCCGGCCACTACCACCTAGTCGCCGGGCTGCAGGCAGGCCAGCACGGGCACGGTGGCCGCCGTGCCTTCCCCGGTACGCACCCGCACCCGGCGAAACTGCCGCTCGCCGGTTTGCTTCCATAGGTAGCTGGCAGCCCCGGCGGGCTTAGGCACCTGAATACGGGCCAGCGTAACCTGAATATTCCCGCTTAGCTCAAGGCTGAAAAATACTGCCCGGCCGCGCAGCGGCTAGGGTGGGTAGACCAATCCGGGACTGACCAGCAAATAACTGAGGAGTAGAAACAAGCTAACCAAGCGCTTCAAGAGGAAACCCAACTAAGAAAAGCAGCAACAGTACAAAGTACGCCAGTAAAAAACGCCGGGTTAGTACAGAATCCGCTTGATTTCTTGCAGAATTTGTGGCTTGCCAGGCAAAACCAATCCTTAGCCGTCGAACGATAGCCGACGCGGTATGGTACCCTAGCCCCTACCCGCCGAAAGGATTAACGAGGTGCTTGCTCCAGCCGCTTCAGCATGCGCTTCATCTGGCCAATCTCGCGCTGCTGGGCGCTGATGATGCTGTCGGCCAGTGCCCGCACTTCGGGGTCTTTGATGGTGGCGCGCTTACTGACCAGAATGGCAATGGAGTGGTGCGGAATCATGGCCTTCATCCATAGCGTGTCATCAACAAACACCTGGGTGCGGACCATAAACGTCACTACTCCGAACATCACTAAGCTGCCGGCCATAATCAGGGCGTTGCGGCGCTTGTCGGGGTACATGCTCCACATAAAGCCCATCATAATCAGGGTCATGGGCACCAACATCAACAAGGCCATGTACACGCGAGTGAGGCTGAAGTACACGTGGTCCCACTCGTAGACGTTCAGGTACATCACGGGATACATGGCCATCAGCGAGACGGCCAGCATCAGGAAAAAGCGGGGATAGGGATTTTTATGTTCCATAAAGGCAAGGTAAATTGGTTGAAGGAGCCTAATCATGCTCAGCTTACTGGTAAGGAAAGGCAGCCAGGAAGCTCACTGCCGGCAGGTTCGAAGAGCGTGAATTGATTGTTGGCCGGGTCAGCCAGGATGAGACGACCCGGTCCGGCCGCTACCATGCGCCCCCGGTTTTCGCCCGGCACCAGTGGGCGGTGCTCAAACCGACGCCGGGCGGCGTCCACGGAATCCACCGGGAACACGTGCGCGCCGGGCGGAGCCTGGGTGAAAAGCACCAGGGTAGCGGCGCTGGGCAGGCGAAACGTTGAAGCCTTCGTCTACGCGGCATCTACTGGCAGATTGAGTATGGCGGTATACCAGCGCCGGGAGGCGGGTAGGTCCGGAGCAACTGGTAATCGGATGGCCCTAAGTGAAAATAAGTACATCTACCGGGAATACTGGCCCCGCCGGCTAATGGTTTACCGGAACCTCGTGCTGCCGGCGCAACGGCAGGTCCAGCAGCATGGGCACGCCCTGAATCAGGGCCAGCACGAGGTACTGGTAGCCCTTCAGAAAGTTCGGGTTGAGCCCTGCCATGATGGCCCCTAGTAGGTTGAGAAGGGCCGCGCCGGCGTAGAGTTGTTTTCGGGCAGTGCCCTTTACCGCCATGGCCGTATAGGCGAAGCCCGCCGCCCCAAAAAGGAACCACAGTGCGTGAAAGCTAAACTGCATCAGCAGTTTGACTTCGGCGGCGTGGGCCCCGAAGTTTTCGAGCAGAACCAGCGCCGTGGCCCCGGCCCATACCCACCCCAACGCATTGGCTTGGCGGCCGAGCGCCAGCGTGAGCCCCACCGGAAGCAGCATGGCCCCAGCCCAGGTCCAGAGAATGGCGCTGTGGGGCTCCTCCAGTGCGTGACCGAGATATTCGGTGAGCAGGTAGGCCCCGGTGACGGTAAGCCCCCACCCCAGCAGGAGGGTTTGGCGGGTGACGTTCATGGGCGAAAACGGGAGCAGCCAGCAGCGTGGCCCGTGGTTAAAAGGCGTGCTGCAGGCCCAGAGTGGCCGTGAACTTGTCGGCATCGGTGCCCAGACCAGCGGAGGCCCCTAGGCTCATCACCAGCCGGGGATTCATCTGGCGGCGAAGGCCGGCTTCGAGGGAGGAGCCCAGCTCGCCTACCAAGCGGCGCTGCTCGCGCACGAAATCAAGCACCAGTACCGACTGCGGCGCGATGCGCGTGGAGTAGCCCACCAGCAGGGCGAAGCGGTCCAGGCGCTCGGCCTTCAGCTCGCGGCCCTCGGCCACTACGCCGGGCTGGCTGTTGTGGAAATACACGACGTTGAGGTGCAAGCGGTTGAGTGAGCTGAAAAGGCTTTTGGTGAGGATGAAGCGGCCGTTGTAGTCGGTGCCCGCGCTGCCCCGGCCGGTGGGCACGGTCAGGCTGCCGGCCAGGGCCACGGCGGGCAAGTACCGGCCCTCGGTGTTGAAGTTGTAGAGGGCCGACAGCTGCACGTCGCCGCTGCCCGAGCGGTCGCCGTTGCCCGAGTAGATGGGCACGGCCACGGCCACCTGGGTATTGCGGAAGGGCCCAAATTCCAGGGTAGGCGTGTACTGCACCAGGTTGGCGTCCGTCCGGCTGCGCTGGTAGCGCACCGGCAGTTGGAATTCGCGGTTGCGCCAAGCCGTGGGGTAGGCGTCTTCGAGGCGGGTGGGCAGGTTGGCATCGAGGTTAAGCTGGTCGGTCTGGGCGTGGGCCAGCGGGGCCAGGCCCAGCAGGCAAAGCGCGGCCAGCAGCAAACGGCGCAGGAAAAGAAGTTTTTTCATGAAGCGGTAAATCAAGCAGTTGAAAAGAGGGGAGCACTGCCGACGTTAGTGGGCCAGCGGGGGCAGGGTGGGCTCCTGGGTCATGGACCAGGCGGGGGCATCGGGCATGGTGCCGTGCTTGTCCTGCCAGCCCTTGAGCATTACGTCCACCATCATCTGCGGCGTTTGACCAGGCTGCATACTTTCGGGCATCATCTTCATGTCGGGCATGAGCTTCATCAGCGCTTCGCTCAGCGAGCCGGGCAATTCGCCGGCCTCCATGCCGGGGCGCATCTTCATCTTGAACTGGGCCATCATCTGCTCCTTCATCTCGGGGCTCATGCCTTGGGGCATCATCAGCGGCATCATTTCCTCCTGCATCTCCATCATGATGCGCGACATTTCCCCCTCCGAGCTTTTTATCCAGTCGTAGTACACGCGCGGGTCCAGGTCGGGGTGCGGCAGGGGAAACTTGCGGACGTACTTTTCGTCACCCGGCTGGTAGCTCATGGCCTTGATGACGCGGTACAGCTCGTCACGCTTCTGCGTTTCGGTCCACTTCTCGTAGCTGAGAATGTCGTAGGCAATGCCGTGCAGCATGTGCAGGTTGTCGAAGATGTTGGCCGACTCCGGTGACATCTGCGAGTAGCGCGGCATCACCTCGCGGCTCAGCACCATGCGCTGGGGCCGGTCCTTAAACGCCTGGTCGAACATAACCCGGTTCATCTCCTTGAGGGCGGCTTCCTGGCCGCCGGGGGCGTTGCCGCTTATCATCAGGCACTCGTAGGCGGCCGGGTGCCACCAGTGGGCCACGTAAGCCTCGTTGTTCGACTTGGGGTAGTAGTTGCGGTAGTAGGTGAAGTAGGGCTTCATCATCACGGCGGCCCGGCGCATGGTGATGTCGAGCGGGGCGATACTGCGGGCCACGTCCGGGTTTTTCTCCAGGTAATACTTCACGGCCCGGTCGGTGTACGCCTTCTTCTTGTCCTAGGCTACGCGCGGGCTAGCCATAATGTCGTAGGTCTGCTCGTGGTGCATGTGGGTCCAGTCGATGACGCGGTAAAGCTTCCAGGCCACGCGGGCCACGTAGGGGCCGTACAGCTCCATTGTGGGGCCCACTTTCGACTTTTTGTTCTTGACGAAGCTGTACACCTGTTGGTCAAACTCGTCGTCCATGCGGGCGCGGTCAGCCGGTGGGGTCAGCAGGGTCACGTCGTGCTCCTTGCCGTGGTGAAAGTGAAAGCCCGCCGAGTAGGCTTCCGATTCGCCGTGGCGGCGAAAAAACGCGGCATTATAAGGCCCCCGCAGGTAACTGATTTCCTTGCGCGGCTCGGTGGTAGTATTACTAGCCGAGCAGGCGCTCAACAGCAGCGCCAGGCTTGCCGCTATCGTAACAATACGTAACATGTATGTAGACAATTAATTAACGGATTATACTGCGCACTAGTAGGGCGGCTCGTGATGTACGGCCCACTTCTTCGCTGGTTTGTCACAATTGCGCAGTTGCATTACATAATTCTCGGCTCCCTACAATTGCTGTTGCGGATAGTGCAAAGTTTTTGGAAACGTAGAATTATACAGTCGATGCGCACTGATAGTGTAAAACACCCCTAGCCCCATGGAGTAAACCGCAACAGTATCGGCGGCCTGAATGGGCCACTGAGTTTTCATCAAGTTCTCTCTTAATTATGAAAAGGAAATTTTATATACCCAAGCTTAGCTTGTTTGCCCTGCTGTTGCTGCTGGTTAGTGCCTGCAAAAAGGACGATGCTGTGACGCCCAATTCCGGTCCGCCGGTACAGACGCGGGTGTATTATATCGCCGCCGAGGAAGTGGACTGGAACTACCTGCCGGAAGGCCGCAATGTGTTTTCCGGGATGCCTTTCAGTAAGTTGGATTCGGTGTTTGCCGTGCGCACCCCCACCGGCCCCCACCCCCGCATCGGCAGCACCTACCGCAAGGCCCGCTACGTGGAATACACCGACGCCACCTTCACCACCCCGAAGCCCATTGCTCCGGAGTGGGCACACCTGGGCCTGCTCGGACCCGTTATCCGGGCGGTCGTGGGCGACTCGGTAAAGGTGTATTTCAAGAATAAAACGACGATTCGAGCCAGTATTCACGTGCACGGCTTGCTTTACGGCAAAGAATCGGAGGGCTCAGGCAACGCGGCGGGCACGCAGGCCAGCCTAATTGCGCCCAATGCCTCCTACGTCTACCGATTTTTTGCACGCGAAGGCTCAGGACCCGCCCCGGAGGAGGGTAGCTCTACGATGTGGGTGTACCATTCGGCCGTCAATACCAATCAGAGTGATTTATACGCGGGCATGGTTGGGGCCATTGTTGTGACCAAGCGGTCTATGGCTAACGCCGATGCCACCCCTACGGACGTGGACCGCGAACTGGTGACGCTCTACAACATCTTCGACGAGAACATGAGTCCCTATTTGGCCCGCAACATCGCCACCTACCTGCCCGGCTTTATCAATCCCAATCCGGATGATTTTAAGATGAGTAACATGATGCACAGCATCAACGGCTACATTATGGCCAATAACAATGCTCCCCTTAACATGACCAAGGGCCAGCACGTGCGCTGGTACGTGATGGGCTTTGGCGACGTGACGGGAGTGCATACGGCCCACTGGCACGGCAACGCTACCGTCATCAATCACCGGGATACCGACGTGATTGAGATACTGCCGGCATCCTCCTTCGTGGCCGACATGACCCCCGACGACCCCGGCAAATGGGCCTACCATTGCCACGTAAGTAACCACGCAGCAGCCGGTATGGATACGTTCTACACCGTCAACCCCTAGGGGCTGGCCCTGTCCCATATATTTCGAAGTAAGCCGCTTCGGGGATTCAAGCGCTAGCGCTAATGCTGCTCCACCTACTGCACTTATACTCGTCACGAAGTGGGGTGCGAGTCGATAATTTCATGTTATCGACTCGCACCCCACTTCGTGATTAGTGTATAAAACCTTAGTTCCCCTTTACTCGACCTTAACACGGCCCAGTAGCTGCCGCACCCGGTTGCGTAAAGCATAAATCCGGGAGCTAAGGTAGCACTCGCGGCAGTGGCTGAAGTTCCACAAGCAATCTACCGTATCGGTGAGCAGGTGAAAAAGCAGGCCCACGGCGACCATTTGCGTCGCCGGCAGCAGGAGCAGCAACCCATACACCGGGATGGCATAAAAAGAATGCAACGGATGATAGCCCACACTGCAGCGCAGTGGGTCGAAGATGGGTTTGGCCAGCAGATGGTCCAGGTCCATGAGCATTGTGGCCAGCATAATCAGGTAGGCAGTTTGCCACAGCAGGGGGAAAAATACCAGCGCCAGCACTACCGGGAACACAAAGTGCAGGCCGTAGTGAACCAGCGTTTGGGCGCTGAATAATTTGGGCGAAACAGACTGGCGTGTCCCGCGCAGGGCTATAGGCTGGGTTGTGCTACGCGCAGTGTCAGCGGCCGTTGCTTTTGTATCCCGGCTACCCGCAGGCTCCTTTTCCCGCCTGGGTGCCCGGACCTGCGGGCCCATAACCCCGGGCCGCGCTTCCGCATTCACCCGCCTCCGCTGGGTGGGGCGGCGCCCCGGGGCAGTTAGCGCCGTTGCCGTATCGACGTGCTGTACCGGTCGCGGGGGCCCATACCCACCAGCAACTGAAAACCTAGGCACTACAGCGGACGACCGGCAACCGCCCAATACCAGAACCAAGCCGGCAGCTATATATAGAAGGAGGCGGAAAACAGGCATGGGAACATGGGCGAGGCTACGGGAAGCAGGATTTGAGGCTAAACGCGTAGGGTTGAGCCTAGTGCGATGAACTTGGATACCAGGGGTACCCCCACCCTGGCCGGCGCCTGCTCGCGGGCGACATTCATAACCCGTATAAAACTCAATTCCTCACCTGGATAGCCATTATCTGGCACTTATAGCCGGACGCGAACAACGACAGCTACTCCACCAACGCGACAGTTAAGCTGGGTGTCACGGCCCTGGTACAATTGATTTGTTCAGCATGGCCTAGACTGCGGGCGCACGGATAGCCTCCTTCGATAAAGCGCCGTGCGGGCCCGGCCGGTCGATGCAGTGTCGGGCCAAGTCGCTGCCACTCTGACCGGGCAATTGTAGCTGGTCGAAGCGGATGGTCAGCTGTTGCCAGCTGGCCTCAATATCGGCCGTTGCTGGCTTCGCCGCGCGCGTAGTCAGCCGGCGAAGCAAGTGCTGCAACTGCTTGATGGTCATAGAACAAGGTGGAGTTCACGTGGAAAAGTACCCTGAAATGAGAACCCGAGGAATTAGCAACTGGCAAGCCGGATAACTGGCTACTCGAATAGCAATAGCTAACTAGTTGCTTTGCAATAAACTATGTAATAATTGCCGGAAATTGTGTACCTAGTCAGGTCCGTATCGCTGCTGCTAGTGGGTGCCGCACGCGGTTCTGCCTACACGTCGTCTCCTCCTATCCCTAGCACGCGAAGGAGCTTGGCCTGAAAACCGGCTTCCCGAAACACGTTTTCTATCTGCTGCGGGTCCAGCTCATGCCCTGAGATGCTTAACACATGGGGCTCGGTTTCGGAAGCTATATCCCACTTCACCACTGCTGGCAGTCTGTTTAAAGCAGGGGCGACCTTGGCCACCGCTTCCGCTGTCGTGACAGTAGTTTTGAATTTTAGTAGTTCCATGGTTTTTGTGTAGGAATGGACGTGTGGAGTTTGTTATTAGGCTTGCTTTTGCGTCAGCGGCGGTCCGTCAGCCTGAGCGGAACCGAGGCGTGCTCGGTAATTTAGTAGCGAATAGTACGCATTTAGTTCTTACTTCTGGGCCTAGGCCCCAGTATGACTAGCATTTCGAGCTGCTAATACAACACGCCCTGCTCGGCTTGTAGTGGAGTGGGTACCTTGGTTTTGCCTGGCTTCTGGCGCAGGTCTATTTCCAGCGCGCAGTACCAGGCTGACATGGGCACGTCGTTCATGCGGTGTTTGAAGAGGGCTGCACGTCTTTTCAGGGCTTGTTTTTCCACTGCCACATCCTCTGCCACCTGGTGGCCGGAGTGGGCTGCTCCTGGCTGGGCCAAGCGGTTAGCAAACCCGATGTCGAAGCACGGAGCGAAGCGGGCGGCCCGACTAGTAGTGAAACGTCAGGCCCGCTCCCCACTTGTAGTCGCTGTCGTAGTTGGTGCTGGCGGAGAAATAGCGGCTGAACTGGTAGCGGAAGCCGATGGTGTATTCCAGGTCGGTGTTCACCACCAGGTCGGCAAAGAAATTATTGCTCAGCGCCAAATCGCGCCGCTCTAGTTGGAGCCGGAACCGGCCGTTGTCGTCAACCCGAAACTCGGAGCGCACCAGCATGGGCAGCAGGTAGTAAAAGCCCGCGTCGAACACCCGCCGGTCGTACTTGCCGTTGAGGTTGCGCACCCCTTCCTGGAGCAGCAGTTTGTCGTTGCGGTAGTCGAACCCCACGAACGCGGCCAAGTACTGCCGCTTGTCGAGGTAGCGCAGCAGGTGGTTTTCTACTTCCACGTCGCCCCGGCGCGACGCGCGGGCGTCGATTTCCAGGGCGTTTTTGTTGTTGGACAGGTTGAACTGCCCAAAGGCTCCCTGGCTATGCACGGCCACGTCGGCCCAGGGATACAGCACGTTGTCTTCCCGTGTCAGGCCCCGGTAGCCGGTTTTGGCAAACTCGTTTTTGGGGCCGTCCTCGTAACTCACGATGCGGGCCATGCCGCTCATCATGTGGTAGAGGTTGTGGCAGTGAAAAAACCAAGCCTTGTCCTCATCGGCCAGAAACTCGATGGTGACGGTTTCCATCGGCTTGATGTCGAAGGTGTGCAGCATGGGCGAGTACCGGCCCTGGGCGGTGACGAACCGGAAGAAGTGCCCGTGCAAGTGCATGGGGTGGCGCATCATGGTGGTATTGGTGAGCACGAAGCGTACGTTCTCGCCCCGCCTGATGGGAATCACGTCGGCCTCGGACAGCGTTTTGTTGTCGAACGACCAGACGTAGCGCAGCATATTGCCCGTCAGGGTCAGCTTCACCTCCCGTACTTTATTGGTCGAATCGAGCGTGGTGGGGTGAATGGCTTTCAGCATATCGTAGCTGAGTTGGGTGCCGCTGCCACCCATGCCGGGCATATTCATAGACATGAACATTCCCGGCATGGTGCCCTGGTCGTTGGCCATATCCATGCCCGGCATCGGGGCGCTTTTCGGTTTGGGAGCCGCCGCAGGCTTGCTATTCATATCCATGCCCTTCAAGGGGGCCCCGGCGGGCTTGCTATTCATGTCCATGCCGGGCATCGGGGGGGCGGTGGGCGGGCCGCCCGTGCTCATTCCCTTCATGTTTTGCATGGTGCCCATGTTCATACCGCCGCCGCTCATGTTCATGCTGCTCATCATGCCGTTCATGGCCCGCAGCATGGCGAAATAATCCAGCTTGGGCAGCGTAGGCGCCGGCATCTCGGGGCCGTTGCCCAGAAATACCGAGCCGTGGCCCACGATGTCCCAGGAGGTGGCCCGCAGCTCGTACGCCCCGTTGGCCGGCACCGTGACGATGACGTCGTAGGTTTCGGCGGTCGCCATTTCAATCTTGTCCACCGTCACCGGCACGATGTTGATGCCGTCAGCCGCCACTACTTGCATGGGGCCGCCAGCAAACTGCACGGTAAAGTAGGTAGACGAGCCGCCGTTGATGAGCCGCAGCTTTACGCGCTCGCCGGGCTTCACGCCTTGGAAGTAGCTCTTTTCCTGACCGTTGATGAGGAAACGGTCGTAGTACACGTCGGCCACGTCCATGGGCGTCATGCGCTTCCACTCCTGCTGCACCTTGTCTTTGAAGTAGCCGGCGGCAATGGCTTCGCCGTAGCTCTGCAACGCGCCCTTGCGGATGGAGTACCACTCCGCGCTTTTTTTCAGGTAGCGCAGCACTTGGTGCGGGTTTTCGTCCGTCCAGTCGGAGAGCAGCAGCACCTTTTCCGTCAGCGGGGCCTCGTCGGGTCGCTTCACCACGATGGAGCCATAGAGGCCGGCCTGCTCCTGCAAGGCCGTGTGGGAGTGGTACCAGTAGGTGCCGCTCTGCCGCAACGGGAAGGTGAACGTGTGCGTGGTGCCCGGCTTGATGGGAGTAGTGGTCAGGTAGGGCACTCCGTCCTGGGCGTTGGGCACCAGCAGGCCGTGCCAATGCACTATCGTCTCCATTTTCATCCGGTTATGCACCCGGATTACGGCCGTGTCGCTGTCGGTAAACGTGAGCGTAGGGGCCGGAATGTGGCCGTTGACGGCAATGGCCCAGCGCTTTTTGCCCGTGAAATTGGCCAGGGTGTCGTGCACGTACAGGTCGTACACCACGCGCTTGCCCCGGTACGTGGTGGGCGTGGGATGGGCTTTTTCCCAGGCCGGGTTGTTGTCGTAGAGAAAGGCCGGCGCGGGCGTTGCGGGCATACTCATACCGGGCATGGCCCCCATGCTCCTCCCCTGCCCGGCTTGGTTGTCGGCAGCGGACCGTTTTTCTGAGCCGTTCATATCCATGCCGGGCATGGCCTCCATTTCGGTGGCCGGTGTGCCGCCCATGCCCGGCATGGCCTTACTTTTCGCAGCCGGCCGGGCCGGGGCCTGTTTCCTGGTCATTCCCGGCATGGACTTCATGGGCGGTTGGGACGGGCTCTTTGCGCCGGTGCCTTTCCCAGTCATTCCTTTCATATCCATGCCTTTCATGCGAGCGGACACAGGCTTGGCTTTGGGCCTGACTCCCTGATTGGGGGCACTTTTTGCTTTAGAACCACTCCCCATATCCATGCCCTTCCTACCAGGCATGGGCTGGGTGGCGGGCATACTCATGCCCTTCATGCCGGGCTGCTGCATTCCGCCCCCGCTCCAGTGGGCAGAGCTGCTCATATAGTAAGTAGTGCCGGGAACGCGGGGTTGGCGAGCGGCTGGCTTAGGAGCTTTGCTTGGAGCCACCTGCATACTATCGCCCGCTTTCATGTTCATGCCAGGCATGGCTTGCTGCTGCCCTTCGTGCTTTTCGTCATGCTCACCCTTCATCACCAGGTGGCCTTGCGGCCCTACACCTTCGATGTACACCAGTCGCGCTCCGTGGTGGCCGGTCACGGTTACGGCCCCGGCGGCAGCCAGCGCCACGACTAGCACCAGTAGTTCGTAGGCACGGTGTTGGGTCTTGAAAAATAAGGCCCCAACACCCAGCAGCAGGGTTATGCCGGCTAGCCATAGCGTATAGCTGGCGTATTGCTCGTGCGTGTTGAATACGGCCGCGGCTTTGGGGGGCAGGCCCATTGGCATGGCGTGGAAGTAGGTACTGGCCGCGATGGCCCCGGCAAAACCGCCGCTCATGGTAGCCAGTGCAACCCAGCGCACCTGTGGCCAGTCCCTAATCACGAGCAGCGCCTGCAGGCCGGCGGAGAGCAGGATGAGGACGATGGGCAAATGCACCACCAAGGGATGCAGGTTGGGAAAATCTTCAAACATAGAAAACTGGGTAAAAAATTGACCGCGACGCCGTTGGGCAACCTTGTCCGGCCCTGGCCCGACGAGCGGGTGCGAGGCCTCCGGCCGGCTACGCATATTGCATGAGCCAGCATGCGGCCGGATGCCCCCGGATGGAATTCAACGAGCTTGCGACCGCAAGAGGCTTTGTCAGAAGCCTTACGCTTACCCTTCCCCCTTGTTTGCTGCTATTCTGGGCAGAGATTACATAATTCCCAGCATCGACGCTCACCTCCGCACTTCTTGAGACTTAGACGCCCCAGTAGTCCAGCCTTAATGCCATTACCGGGCGCTATCTGAGACCATGCCCTACGACGCTGCCCGCACAAACGCGTTGCGTACCGGAGTGTCCTAATGCTCGCTGCCGCCGGCCGACTGCTTTCATCCCGGGTGGTAGCTACGTTTCACGGTTACCATTTATAACAGAAGCCCCGGCTATGTGAATAGCCGGGGCTTCTGTTATAGAGGTTCTGCTTCGCCCGCACGGGCAGCGACGGCACCGCCGAACGCAGGAACTACGCCGCCTGGATTTTAAAGCCGGCCTGCTCTACCGCGGCCACAACTTGTTCCGCGCTGAGCTTATCGGACGTCACCGTTAGAATTTTGTCGGGGTTGGCCGTGTCTACCTGCCAGTTGCCGGCGCCGGCTTCCTGGTTAAGGGTGGGGGTCACGGCTTTGATGCAGCCGCCGCAGTTGATGTTGGTTTTAAATTGAAGCGTTTTCATGGGAAATTAAATTAAAAAGCGCTGAATGAAGGCTCGGTAGTAAGAACATGCAAAGCTGGCGCCAAGTGCGGGCCGGAGGGGTATAAAATTGTGCCGCTGAATTGCAAGATTTGCTTCTTCCCCTCCATCTTCCGGAAGTTTCGAGCATGCAAAAGCCGGCCCAGACATTTCCGGGCCGGCTTTTCAGCCTATCACTTGGATTAAGCGGCCACCCCCAGCCCGGCCCGGCAGGCCTCTTCGCAGCGGCGGCAGGCCTCGGCGCACTCGCGGCAGTGCTCCATGTGGGCACCGTGCTTCTCGCATTCGTCGCCGCAGGCCTTGCAGATTTCGGCGCACTCGCGCAGCAGGTGCTGAGCGTGCTCGGAGCCGCGGGCCACGAAGCGGGCGGTCAGGGCGCAGATGTCGGCGCAATCGCGGTCGAGCTGAATACAGCGGGCCATCATTTTAACGTCCTGCTCGCTCAAGCAGGCGCTGGCGCAGTGCTCGCAGGAGTTGACGCAGGCGTAGAGCGCGGCGAGGAGGCTTTGGTTTTGAGAATGCATGGGTTGAAAAGTTAGGTGGAGAATGGTATGGAAGGTTTTACTCGCCACAAGCCTGGTAGTTGTGCACAATTTGCCAGCATCTGCTGCATAATTAGTAGCTGGTTTTCTTTTTCTCTCTCCGCACCCTTTCCCTAAAGGACAGATACGAGTGTCTCCGACGGACACGGCAACCCATTGTACGGCTGCAGCTGCCGGGGCCCACGGGGGAGGTTAGCTGCTAGGACTCCGCCTTCACCAAACACTGGCGCCGGTAGTCGCTGGGCGAAACGCCCGTCCCCCGCTGAAACTGGCGTGAGAGGTGGCTCAGGTTGCTGAAACCCAAAAAGTTGGCAATCCGCCCCACGGGCAAGGCCGTCGTGCGCAGCAGTCTTTGGGCTTCTTGAACCCGCTCGCGGACCACGTATTGCTCTAAATTGACGCCCTCTGTGCTAGAGAAAACACTGCTTAAGTAAGCAAACCGCTGGCCCAGCCGCTGGCTGAGGTGATGCGAGAAGTGCCCGCTGCGCAGCGCTGCCGGCTCGCGCTGCAGCAGTTCCGCAACCGCGGCCTTGATGGCACCCACCAGCCGTTGTTGGGCGCCCTGCTGGTCCAGGATTTCAAACCCCTCTGCTGCCAGGCACTGCCGTAGCCGGGCCCAGTCGATGGTTTCGGCCGGGCCCAGCACTTCCACTTCTCCAAGCTCTACGCGCAGGGGCTGCAGCCCGAGCTCCACGAGGCATTCGCGGACCACGAGGATGCACTTTACGCACACCATGTGGCGGATATAGATGAGGGTGGAAATCATGGTCGGAGTACCAATCAATTACAAGGCAGGCGCCAGCGAGGCATCTTCGTCCCCGGCTGGCGTGAAGGGCGGGGCATCCACGGAATCGTCCAGCTTGCTCAGGCGCGGGCCGTGGTGGTTGGCGCGGTACTGCGCCAGTGCCCGGCGCCCCAGCAGGCGGAACACCACCGGTGTCACCACGATGTCGAGCAGCGTGCTGGAGAGCAGGCCGCCAAGGATGACCACGGCCACCGGGTAGAGAATCTCCTTGCCGGCCGCCGACTTGTCGAGCGTGAGCGGCACCAGGGCCAGGGCGGCCACCAGGGCCGTCATCAGCACCGGCACGAGGCGTTCGAGCGAGCCGCGCACTATCATGTGGTCGGAGAACTCCTCCCCTTCCTTCTCCACTAGGTGCAGGTAGTGGGAAATCATCATGATGCCGTTGCGCGAGGCAATGCCGGTGAGGGTAATAAAGCCCACCAGCGAGGCAATGCTGAGCGTGCCGCCGGTGAGCAGCACCGCCGCCACCGAGCCGATGAGGGCCAGCGGGATGTTGAGCATGATTTGCGCCACCATCAGCCCCGATTTGAAGTGCGAGTACAAGACCAGGAAAATGCCGATGAAGGAGAAAATGCTCAGCCAGAGAATCTTGCTGCTGGCCTCCTGCTGGCTCTGGAACTGCCCCCCGTAAGTCAGGTAGTAGCCGGTGGGCAGCTTCACCTGCTGCTGAATTTTCTGCTGTACTTCCTTCACCGTGGAGCCCAGGTCGCGGCCGGCCACGTTCATCGAGATGGTAATGCGGCGCTGCGTATTCTCATGGTTTACCGTGTTGGGGCCCGGCTCGTAGCTCACGTCGGCCACCGCCGACACGGGCACGAAGCCCCCGCCGGGCGTTTCGATGCGGGTATTGCCGATGCTGGCTAAGTCCTGGCGCTGGCTTTCGGGCAGCTTCACAATCAGGTCGAAGCTCTGCTGTCCCTGCAGAATACGCGACACCACCGAGCCCTGGAACAGGGTTTCCAGGTCCTGCACCACCTGGCCCCGCTCCAGGCCGTAGGCGCGCAAGGCCTCCTCGCGGGGCCTAATCAGGAGCTGGGGCACCTGCACCTGCTTTTCCACCTGCAAGTCCACGACGCCGGGCACCGCGCCGGCGGCGGCTCGCACCTCGCCTGCGTAGCGGCGCAGCTCCAGCAAGTCATTGCCAAAGAGCTTGATGGCCACCTGGGCGCGCACCCCACTCAGCAGGTGGTCGAGGCGGTGCGAGATGGGCTGGCCGATGTTCACGTTCACCCCGCGCAGGATGCTCAGCCGCTGGCGGATGTCGGCCAGCACCGCGTCCTTGGGCCGGATAGGCAACCCAGCTTTTTCCAACTCCTCTTTGGTTTTGAAAGCTACCTCGATTTCCGAGTTGTTCACCGACTCGGCGTGCTCGTCCAGCTCGGCCCGGCCGGTGCGGCGGGCCGTAAAGGCCACTTCGGGCACGGCCAGCATCTGCTGCTCGCCAATGGTGCCCAGGCGGTTCGACTCGGTGAGCGAGGTGCCGGCGGGCGTGGAGAAGTTCACCGTGAGCGAGCCCTCGTTGAAGGGCGGCAGAAACTCGGTGCCGAAAAATGGTACCGTGGCTGCCGCCAGTACGAACAGTAGGCCCGTAATGCCGAGAATCATTTTGGGGTGCCGAAAGCCGAAGGTGAGCAGGCGCGTGTCTTTGGCTTTAAGCCAGCGCACTAGGCCGCTGTCCTTTTCGGCGTGCATCTTCATTTTCGGCAGCAGGTAGTAGCACATCACCGGCGTCACCGTCAGCGATACCACCAGCGAGGCGATGATGCTGGTGATGTAGGCCACGCCCAAGGGGGCGAAGATGCGCCCCTCAATGCCGGAGAGGGCAAACAGCGGCAAAAACACCAGCACCACGATGATGGTGGCGTACACAATGGAGTTGCGCACCTCGGAGCTGGCCTCGTAAATTACCTGCAAGGCTGGGCGCGGCGCGGGAGAATCCTTGTTCTCCCGCAACCGGCGAAACACGTTTTCCACGTCCACGATGGCGTCGTCGACCAACTCGCCGATGGCAATGGCCAAGCCGCCCAGCGTGAGCGTGTTGATGGTGATGCCGGCGGCCTTGAAGACCAGGGCCGTGACCAGCAGTGAGAGCGGAATGGCCGTGAGCGAGATGACCGTGGTGCGCACGTTCAGCAAAAAGGCGAACAGCACGATGACCACTAGAATGGCGCCGTCGCGCAGGGCGTCCTCGACGTTGGTCAGGGAGTTGCTGATGAACTCGGACTGCCGGAACAACCGGGTGTTAAACTGCACGTCTTTGGGCAACGAGGGCTGCAAATCGGCCAGGGCTGCTTCCACCGCCGTGGTTAAGTCCAGTGTGCTGGCCCCCGGCTGCTTTTCCACGCTCAGAATCACGGCGGGCCGGCCGTTCACGCTGCCGTCGCCGCGCTTGAAGCGCGCGCCGAACGTGACGTTGGCCACTTGCTTAACGCTGATGGGCGAGCCCTCCCGGTAACCGATGATGATGTTCTCAATGTCGCGCACGGAGTTGAGGCGGCCGAGATTGCGGATGAGCACCTCCGAGCCGTTGCGGTCGAAGAAGTTGCCGGTGGTATTCAGGTTGGACCGGCGCAGGGCCTCTTCCAGCTGGTTGATGGTGAGGCCCGTGGCGTTGAGGCGGGGCAGGTCTACCAACACCTGGTACTGGCGGGAGTCCCCGCCGATGGGGATTACCTGAGCCACGCCGGGAATGCTGAGCAGGCGCTGACGCACCGTATAATCGGCCAGCGTGCGCAGGTCGGCCGGGGTCGTCGGGCCTTGGCCGGTGTTGCTCATGCCGATGAGCATTATCTGGCCCATCACTGAGGAAATGGGCCCCAGCACGGGCGTTACGCCCACGGGCAACTGCCCACCCACGGTCTGCAGCTTTTCGGCCACAATCTGGCGGGCGGTGAAGATGTCGGTGCCATAGTTAAACTCCACGAACACCAGCCCTAGACCAATGGCCGAGTTGGAGCGCACGGCTTCCACGGCAGTGGCCCCGTTCAGGGCGGTTTCCACGGGGCGGGTCACCAGGGCTTCCACCTCTTCGGGGGCCATGCCCTGGGCTTCGAGGAACACGGTCACGCGGGGCCGGTCGAGGTCGGGTAGCACGTCCACGGGCAGGTCGCGCAACGTGGTGAAGCCGCCAATGAGCAGCGCCACGGCAAAGGCCAGGGTGAGGAGCCGATTTTCTAGCGCAAAGCGAATGATGCGGTCAAGCATGGGTTATTGGGGAAGTGCGGGTAAGAGAAGGCGCAGCCCGGAGCCGGGCCGCAGGCTGTCGACGTGCGCGACGAAGGGCTGCCGGCCGGGGCGCACGTGCAGGTGCAGGCCGGGCGGCCGCCGCCGCTTGGTGGGCGGCAGCAGGAATCCCACCAGGTCCAGGGACTGCTGCGCGAAGCGGCCATGAGCCCCCAGGCCGGCGCTCGGGGCATCGGTGGGCTGCCCGGTGGGAAAGGCCGCCACGGTCCACCACGTTACCGTGGGCTCGCCCTGCAGCCGAAAGGGCAGCCAATTCCTTTGACTGTGCCCGGCCTGTGCCGCGGCTTGCTGGACGAAGCGCGCCAGCTGCGCCGGACTGGTTACCGTGGCTGGCACCATTACGGGTTCCCGCCAGCGGGCCACGCGCCGTTGCAGCAGCCACACCGCCCGGCCCTGGAAGCCCACGGTCGTCTCCGTGGCGCCGTCGGGCCGGTGGTGGGTGGTCAGCGCATCCCCACCGGCCACCAAAATTTCGCCCCCCCCTTCGGCCACCCCTACCGCGTAGAGGCTAGGCCGGGACGTGAGCGTGTCCAGGGCCACGGCGTTCCGGGTACTACCCGGTCGAAGGGCAGGAAGGCGCACGCCGGCTCGCTGCTGCTGGGCGGCCAGTGGCTGGCCCAGCCCAAGCAGCAGGAGCCCCAGGCCGGTTCCGCCGCGTTGCAGCGCGGGGAGAAACCCAGGAAGGCGACGAAATAAGGGAGTGTGCATGCGCAGCCGGAGTTATTTGCGGGCCGAGTTGTGGCTGCTGATAATCTGCCAGGTGCCGGCCGGCGTCTTGCGCAGCACCGAAGTGGCGACGCCGCGCCGCTTGATAGGCGTCTTAGGGTCCTTTTTGAGGCCGATGGTGTAAGTGTAGGTTTCCAGGGCGAAGGCGTAGGGGCCGTCCACGGTTACTTCCACTTCGTAGTCGCCGTACTTGAAGGAGCTGAACTCCTTGAGCTCGGGGGCCAGGTGGTGCGCGGCGTAGTGGCGGTAGGTGCCTTCCTTGCTGCCGGTTTCGAGCACCACGGAGTTGGGCGCGAATAGCCGGTCGGTACCGGTGGTGTCGAGCTTTTCCACGGCCTGCTGGTAGTGGCCCAGCACCTGGCGCACCGCGATTTCATCGGCGGCAGCCGGTTTGGCCGGCGCGGAAGCAGTTTGGGCCGACGCGGCTAAGGCACCCGGCGTACAGGGCACCAGCAGCAAGGAGTGTTTCAGGGAAAATTTCATGAGGCAGCCGGGTACGCCCGTCGTAAGGTTATTGGTTGAGGTACACCGACTTGAGCTGGTAGGTGTTCTGCGTCACGATGCGCTCGCCGACGACCAAGCCGCCGAGGATGACGGTGCGCTGGTCGTCGGCCGGGCCGGGCTGCACGAAGCGCAGCTTGAAGACTTCGGGGCTGGTGTGCACGAACACGGCGGGCTTGCCGGCCACGTCGGTCACGGCAGTGGTCGGCACGGCCAGCTGGGGCTTGCCGGCGCGGTCCTGCACCCGCACGTTCACGCTTTGGCCTGGCCGCAGGCCCGAGGTGCCCGAGACGTCGAGCACCAGCTGCCGGGCCTGGTTTACCGGGTTGACCACGTTGCTGAAGGACACCAGCCGCGCCGGGGCGCGGGTTTCGCCCTGCAACCCTTCCACCAGAAAGCGGCTGCTGCTGGTTACCTGGTCGAGGTCGGCGGCAAACACCTGGGCCGTGACCGAGAGCTTGCCGGGGTTGATGACGGTGAGCAGCGGCTGGCCGGCCGTGACTTGCTGACCCACGGCAAGCGTGAACACGTCCACCGTGCCGCTGATGGGTGCCGTGAGCGAGACCCGCCGCTGGCGGGCCTGTCCGTTGAGGATGCCGGCGTTCTGGCGGGCCTGCCGCAGGCGCAGCTCGGCGGCCACCACGTCCTTGCGAGCGGCGATGTCGGCGATGCTTTGCAGGCGCTGGTAGTCCTGCTCGGCGGCGCGCAATTCGGCCTGGGCGTTGGCCGTGCCGGTGCTCAGCCCAATTTGGGCGGGCGCGTCCAGCGTCTGGTCGAGCACGGCCAGCACCTGCCCGGCACGGACCGATTGGCCCACGCGCACCTTCAGGCTAACCAGGCGGCCCGGCTGCGGAGCCACGAGTTCGCCTTGGCCGCCCGGGGCCGCGGAAACGATGCCCAGCAGCGTGCGCCGGGTGTTGAGCGAGTCGAGGCGGGTGAGTTCGGTGCGGATGCCGAACAAAAACTGGCTTTCCTTGGGCAGGCTCACTTCATCGGTGGCGCCGGTAGTGGCCGTGGCGGGTTTGGTGTCGCCGTGGTCTTCGCCGCCATGCGCGGCGGCGGGACGAGGAGCAGGCAGCAACGTCGCCAGCACGAGGCTGGCCGTGGCCGTGCCAACGATAAGCTTATGGGAAGTTTTCATCTGGTTAGGACTTAAGGAAACGGGGAGCGGCGGCTGGCCGACAGTACTTGCTCCGACGTCAAGAGCACCTCGGGGCGACGCCGGCGCAGGAACACGGCCGTCAGGGCAATACCGAGCACGAAGGCGCCGACCAGCGCGAGAATGGTCTTCCAAGAGGAAAAAAGACCGGGGCCTGCGGCAGCCGGCGCGGCGGCCACGGGTAGCTCCTTGCCCACGGCAATGCCTTCGAGCAGCAGCAGGTCGGCCCGGTCGCCAACGGCTATCTGCACGGTCATGCTGTAGGCTTTTTTGGCGGGGAAGGTGGTTTCCACCAGGTATTCGCCGGGCCCCTTTTCCGTGGTGGTAAACTTCAGCTTCGGGTCCTCGGGCGAGGTGAAGATGAACTTGGCGCCCTTGATGGGCGCGTTGGTGGCGAAGTCGGACAGGAACACGCGCAGGTCGGCGTCGCCGCCCGGCTTGAGGGGGAAGTAGCGCAGCAGCACCTCGAATTGCTCGGAAGCCGCGGCGGCCGAGAAATAGGTGGCGCCGGCCGGGGTTGCGGCTTTGGCGTCGCCGTGGTCTTCGCCACCGTGGGCCCAGGCGGGCACCGCGGCCAGCCAGGTGAGCAGCAATAGCAGGAACAGGTTCTTTCTCATTGTCCGCGGAGGTAGTTAAGTTCGATAAGGGCCTGACTGTAGTCCCGGATGGTGGTCAGGTAGGCATTCTGAATAGTAAAAGCCTGGTTCAGGCTCTGGATGAGCACGAGGTAGCTGATTTCGCCGGCCCGAAACAGGCGCTGCGACTGGCTGATGATGGCCGTGGACTGGGGCAGACCGGTTTGTTCGTAGTAGGCCAAGGAGGCCGAGAACTTGCGCGTGTCGGACAGTCGCTGCTGGTACTGGGTGCCCAGCTCCAGCCGCTGCACTTGCACCTGGGCGCGCGCAGCTCCCGAGCGTGCCGTGGCCGCCTGCAGCTGCGAGCGGTACGTCCAGAAATACAGTGGCACGGATACGCCAAACTGCAGCCGGTACTTATAGGGAGATTCGGCAAACCCTTGATTCTGGTAGCCTACGGTGAGGGCCGGCGTGCGCCGCGCCCGAACCAGGCTGATGCCGGATTGGCTTAGTTCTACGTTTTGGGCAGAGTAGGCCAGCGTCGGGCTCAGGGCCACGGCGGCGCTGTCCTCCACGGGCAGGCCAGCCAGCAGGGCACCACCGGTGCGGGCCAGGTCCGGCCCGGTCTGGCGCAGGTCGGTACCCGCACTCAAGTCCGCCGTGGGCTGGCCCAGCAGCAAGCCCAGCCGCCGTTTGGCCGACTGCAGGTCCACGGCGGCCTGCTCCAATTGGTTGCGCACCTGCCGGGCCTCGGCCTCGGTGCTTACCTGTTGCAGTGCGGTTACTTCACCGGCCTTGAACAGGCGCTCGGTCGCCGTTTGCAGGGCCTGGAACAGGCTGTCCTGGTAAGTGAGCTGCCGGATTTGGGCTTCGGCGAATTGTAGATTCAGGTAGGCCGCGCGCACCTCGCGCCGCACGGTGGCCCGGTTTACATCGCGGCCCCGTTCGGCCAGGGAGATACCGGCTTCGGCCGCCTGGGCCTGTCGCCGGTACACGGAGGGAAAGTCAATGGTTTGCACCACGCCCGGCGCCCACCGTTCGCCGGTGGGCGCGGAGAAGAGAAAGTCGGGGTTGCGCAGCGAAAAGCTGCCGCGCCGCAGGGCCCGCTGCTCCTCAATTTCCTGGGCCGACTGGCGCAGGCGCGGGTGCAGGCGCAGGGCCTGCTGCTCGGCACTGTCCAGGCGCACCACCACGCGCTGGGCCCAGGCCGGCCCGCCGGCAGCGCCCAGCAGCAGGAGCAGCAGCCAGCTTAGCAGGCGGGGGTTTATTCGGTTAGTATACATTGCAAGTAAATTGATTCGTAGTGCAGCGGAGCGTAAACCCTCGCCGCTGCGTTCACCCGCGACCGGAAGTGCCCGGCCCGTCCTGGTAGCGCCCGGGATGGGCCGGGCGGGTCATCAGGACTTTTTCACCAGGGCCATGCCGCACTTGGGGCACTTGCCGGGCTTATCGCTGGCCACTTCCGGGTGCATGGGGCAGGTGTAGGCCGCGCCCACGGCCTTGCCCGCTGCCGCTTCGTCGAGCTTGTCGAAGCGGATATTGATGGTTTTTCCGTCGGCGTTGAGCGTGACGATGGCCGTGCGCACCTTGGCCCCGGCGGGCAGCTTGGCGAGGAAGTGGTCGTCGCCGGCGGGTGCCAGCGCTACCGTCGAGGTCTTGTTATCGGTGGTCTGCACCATGACGGTGCCCGTGGTGCCCGTATTGGGCACGGCGCTCATTTTGGCCCCGAGCAGGTAGATGTGCAGCTCAGTAGGATGCTGCACCAGCTCCATATGGTAGGGACTGGCCGAGCGAACCACGCCCCCGTGGGGGGCAACGTGGGCGTGGGTTTCACCGGGCGCCATTTCGGCGTGCTGCTCGCCAGCGGCGTGGGTGTGCTGGGCGTAGGAAGCCAACGGCGACAGGGCCAAAAGCGTGGCCGCAGCCAGGGAAATGCGAAGAATGTTCATGAACTGGAGTTGTGGAAATACGAGTTGTGGGAATAAGAAAAATGGACAAGAGAAAGGCGGGCCGGGTTACATCTTCATGCCGTTCTTGGCCATCCAGTCATTGAACTGCTGGATTTCCTTGGTCTGCTTGTCGATGCCCATCTGGGCCATTTTCTTGACCTCGGGGTCCTGGCCGCTAGCGACTTCGGTCTTGCTCATGGCCACGGCCGCCTTGTGGTGGGTCACCATCATCATGGCGTAATCCATGTCCGTGTTGCCGGAAGGCGTCATGGGCTGCATCTGCACCTTCATGCCTTCGTCCATGCCGGCCTGGAACTTGTCGTTGGAGTCTTTGGGCGTGTAGTTCTTGGCGGCGCCGTCGAGGCGGTCGGCGGCCTTGTCAAAATCTTTCTGCTCTTTTTTCTGGTCGTCGATGGTTTTCTGCGCCATGGCTTTGAGCGTGGCGTCTTTGCCGTCGCGCAGTTCCACTTCCGACATGTCAATGGCGCCTTGGTGGTGGGCAATCATCATGTGGGAGAAGTCGTGGTCGGTGTTGCCAATGGGCTTGCCGGCATTCATTTGCTGCATCATCTTGGCCATGGCGCCGGTCAGCGAGCCCGTCGCGGCCGAGCTTGTTGCCTCAGAGCTGCTCATGCCGTCCATCTGGCCACTCATTTTTGCCGAATCGGTCGCGGCCGGGGACGAAGATTCGGTGGTAGCCGTCGTGGACTCCGTGGCCGTTTTGTTGTCGCCGCAGGCGCTGAGCAACGCGGCCGTCAGGGTAGCCGAAAGAAACAGGGTGCTTTTCATGGAACTGGGATTGGGTGAAGTGAAAAAATGGGTTGGGAAAGGCTGGGAAAATCTTGAAATGAGCAGGTTATTGAGCAGGATGACGCTTTCTGAGCACGCTTTGCAGCAGCTGGGTCTCGGCGGGGCGCGGGGCGAGCACCTGCCGGGCCAGCGCCTGGCCCGCTGCGGGCAGCCGGCCCGTAGCTAGGGCCGCACGGGCGATGGCGGCGACGCTTTGCCGCTGGCCCGCCAGCAGGGCCGCAAAGTCGTGGTCGGGCAGTGCCGCCGCCGCGTGCGCCCGCATCGACACCTTCAGCGATTCGCGCACGCCGCGCGTGAACGGGTCGCTGAAGTCATCAGGCGCATAGTTGCGGGCCCGGCCGTGCAGGTCCTGCGCCAGGCGCTCGGCGGCGGCACCCAGTGCCAGCGCCCGGCCACGCACGGCGGCAGCCAGCTGGAGCAGGCCCGGATGCTGGCCAGTGCGCAACTCCCGCTCGGCGCCAGCCTGGATGCTGCGCTCGTAAATCGCGACTAGGTGAGCAAAGTCATGGCCCACGTTGCCCACCAGCGGGTCCCGGTTGAGCTGGCTAAGCACTTGCCGCTGCACGTCTTCCAGCGAGGCCGAGTCGCTCTCGTGCGCGGCCAGATTGGGGGCGGCGGGGGGCGGCAGGGCGGCCAGGCGACGGGCCGGTACCCGTTGCGCGGGGGGCGTGTCTGCCCCGCAGCCTGGTAGAAGCAGGGTGCCGCCAGCGGCAAGCAGCAGGACAAGCGTGTTCATTATCGCAAAGACCTTTAAAAACTAGGCGGCAGGGCCCGCCACGTTGATGGTGAAGTCGCCGGTGTGAATCTGCCCGTCGTGGTTGAACTGCAGGAAGACGCGGTACAGGCCGGGCTTCTCGAAGTTGGTGTTGAAGCCGATGGCCGGGCCCTTGTCGGCCTGCTCGTTGGGGTGCACGTGCAGGTAGCGCTCAGTGTCCTCGCTGATGACCACCACGTGGCCCAGGGCGCCGAGGTAGTTGTCGAGGTCGGTCACGGGCTTCCCATCCTTGTTGATGGTGATTTTCATGCCCAGCAGCTGGCCGGTGTTCAGGGGCTTGTCAAACGCCAGGGTGGCCGAGTAACCATCCTGCGTCCACTGCATGTCGTCGTTCTTGAACTTCACCGGCGAGTAGGTCGGGCCCTTTACTGAGATGGGCTGACGGCCCAGCTGGTGGCCCGAGCCGGTGGGCGTGTAGTCCTGAAACAGCACGTAGTCGCCGCCCTTGGGAAAAGTGTAGTTTACTTTGTAATTGCCTTGGGCGGTAAATTCGGGGTGCTCGTGGTAGAACTGGCCCAGGTCCTTGCTCACGATGATGAGGTGAATCTTCTTCTCGTGCACCACCGCCAGCGGCACGGGGGCGGCCTCGTTGCCCACCTCCTGCGGCGTAAAGACCAGCTGCGCGGGCTGGCCGGCGGTCAGCTGCATGGGCGTGGGCTCAAACTTCATGGCGTAAAACTTGCCGTTGGCCACGTGGTCGTTGTGCACCAGCGTCATGCCGCACTTAGGGCACTTTTCTCCTTCCTTGGTACTCGTGACCTCGGGGTGCATGGGGCAGGCGTAGGTATGGCCACTGGCGTGGTCCGCCGTGCCGGCCGCAGGCCCATCGGTGGGCGTGGTCACGGTATTGGTGGCGCTGCTTGACGTGGAGTCGGACGAGCAGCTAGCCATGGTTAATAAGCTGGCGACAGCCAGCAGGGAAACAGGTAAGCGAAACATAAAATGGGGTAAGGGTGAGAAAATAGGACGCCAGCATCGGCGACCCCGGCGGCGGCTCAGGCCTGGATTTGTTGCCAGAGCACGAAGCTTAGGGCGGCGGCCAGTACGGCGTAGAGCAGGCCCGTGAGTAGGCGGCGCAACGGTCCGCAGGGTGGCGGGCTGGCAGCCGGTTCGCAGCAATCTTTCATTGCGGGGAAGAGGTAAACCCGGAAGATGGAGGGGGGAGGAATAGCCGGCGTAGGCGGCGCGACGGGCAAACGAAAAGGCCCGCCCCGGACACAGCATAGCTGTGCCGGCGCGAGCCTTAGCGCGTCGGGGCAATCAGACAGTCAGTGACTGAATGAAGATGCGGATGTCGGGTATTTTTGGTTTCAGCTGCCGGCGAGCCACCAGCAGCACGGACCGCGTACGGTCCCATTGTTGAAAGCGGACCACCAGGGCCAGCGGGGCCGGGGGCAAAGCCACCGGCATAAACGTCATCTTCTCGATGCCGGCTTTTGGCGGGTGGGCCAGCGAAGCCCACACGGCGGCGGCATCGTCCTGGCAGCAGGCCCCTTTGGAACCGTGTTGGTGCGGCACCGGGGTTTTGCTATCATGGTGCTGGTGCTCAGCAAGAGCACCGTGGTCTTCCCGATGGGAATGAGGTGTGCCGTGGTCGTGCGGGGCCTTGTGCTCGTGCGCCGGCGTACCGGCCGGGTGCTCGTGCTGATGTCCGACGGCTGGCGTCGCTGGCATTACCAGCGCGCAGACGACCTGCCCAAAGAACACGTTGAGGAAGACCACCAGCAAGGAGGCCGCCATCGCGCGTCGGGAATGGGTTTTGAGTCGGAACATTGGTACGAGGCAACGACAAAAGTATTCGAAAGGTTTAAAAGGTAAGCACCGGGTTGGTCTGGGTAGGGAAAGTCAGCTTGCTACCTTACAGACATTATTCCTTGGTAAAAAGCCAGGTTTTAAGCGAAATGAGGCCCTTAGCTTTTTATCACCCTCCCCCTGCAATTCGAGACTTTGCGTTTAAAGACTGGAAATATTACAAGCCTGGAAGGGTAATCGTGTACACTTGATGAGCGACGTTGGCCGGATGCTCAAATGTTGCAAGCGCTAAGCTCAATTCTACACATCTATTGCCTGCCATTAGGAGTTTATAAGATGTTGTTTTGCCAGCCGCCCGCTTTTGCGCGGCTTTCTTTGAATCATTCTTCCAATGGAAACCACCCATCATCACCAGTCGGCGCCACCAGTGCCCATGGGGCCGCCCCCGGCGCCCACTGCCGGCACCGAAACGGCCACTCTCAACATCGAGGGCATGACCTGTGCCTCCTGTTCCAACTTCGTGGAAAAGGCCCTGAGCCGCACGCCCGGCGTGCAGCGCGCCACCGTGAACCTGGCTAGCGAAAAGGCGACCATTGAATACCTGCCGGGCCAGGTGGACCGGGCCGGCCTTAAAGCGGCCGTGGAGCAGGCCGGCTACGGCGTGCACGAGTCCAGCCCGGCGGTGGCCGCCAACGTACTGGCTTCCGACGAGGAACTGGACGCTCGCAAGGCCGCCGCTTACCAGACCCTGAAGCGCCGCTTTCAGGTGGCCGTGGCGCTAGCCGTAGTCATTATGCCCCTGAGCATGCTCATGCTCTGGCCCGCCATGATGAGCCGCATCTCCACGCCGGTTTTAAACTATGTGCTATTGGCCCTTACCCTGCCCGTGCTGCTCTACAGCGGCCGCGAGTTCTACGTGTCGGCCTGGAACGGCCTGACGCACCGCACCGCCAGCATGGACACCCTGATTGCGGTGGGCACCGGCGCCGCCTTCCTCTACAGCCTGGCCGCGACGCTGATTCCGCATTGGTTCATGCAGCACGGCCTGATGCCAGAGGTCTACTACGACACCACGGCCACTATCATCGCCCTGATTCTGCTGGGCAAGGTGCTCGAAAGCCGGGCCAAGTCGAAAACCTCGGCCGCCATCAAAGCCCTGATGGGCCTGCAGGCCCGGATGGCCCGCGTGGTACGCAACGGTCAGGAACTAGACCTGCCCATTGAGCAGGTAGTAGTGGGGGATGAAGTGGTGGTGCGCCCCGGCGAAAAAGTGGCCACTGACGGCACGATTCTTACCGGCAATTCCGCCGTGGACGAAAGCATGCTGACCGGCGAAAGCCTGCCGGTAGAAAAGAAAGCGGGCGACAACGTATTCGGGGCCACGCTCAACAAAACGGGTTCTTTCCGCTTTCGCGTGAGCAAGGTGGGCGCCGAAACTATGCTGGCCCAGATCGTGAAGCTGGTGGAGGAAGCCCAGGGCAGCCGTGCCCCCATTCAGCAGCTGGCCGACAAGGTCAGCGCCGTCTTCGTGCCCGTAGTCATCATGATTGCCATTGCTACGTTTGTGGTGTGGTTTGACTTGGCTCCCGAGGCCAGCCGCGTGCCGTTGGCGCTGGTGGGCTTCGTGGCCGTGCTCATTATTGCTTGTCCCTGCGCGCTCGGGCTGGCCACGCCCACGGCTATCATGGTGGGCACCGGCAAAGGGGCCGAACATGGCGTACTGATTCGCAACGCCGAGGCGCTGGAAAAAGCCGAAAAGGTAACCACCGTGTTGCTGGACAAAACCGGGACCATTACCCGCGGGGAGCCCAGCGTGACCGACTTCCTGACCACTAACGGCGACACCCCGGCGCACCTGCTGCCCCTGCTGGCAGCCGTGGAGCGGCAGAGCGAGCACCCGCTGGCCGAGGCTGTGGTTCGCTATGCCGATACCCAAGGTGGTTTGCGGCTGACCGCCACCGCTTTTCAGGCCTACGAAGGCCGCGGAGCTGGCGCTACGGTGGACGGGCAGGTGATTCTGCTCGGCAACCGGCGGCTGCTCAGCGAGCACAACGTGGTGCTTTCCACCGACACGGAGCAGCAGGCCATGCAGCTGCTGAGCCAGGCCAAAACGGTGCTCTACGCCGCCATCGGGGGGCACGTGGCCGCCCTGATTGGGGTAGCCGATACGGTGCGTGAGTCCAGCCGGGCAGCCATTCAGGCGATGCAGGCGGACGGCATTGAAGTGGTGATGATGACCGGCGACAACCAGCAGACGGCTGCCAAGGTCGCCGAGCAGGTGGGTATTAAGCGCTACTTTGCCGAGGTGCTACCGGCCGACAAAGCCGGCAAGGTGAAGGAACTGCAGGCCGAGGGCCGCGTGGTGGCCATGGTCGGTGACGGCATCAACGACGCGCCGGCCTTGGCCCAAGCCGACATCGGCCTGGCCATGGGCGGCGGCACCGACGTGGCCATGGAAGCAGCCAGCATCACGCTCATGCGCTCCGACCTGCAGGGCGTGGTGACGGCCATTGACCTCTCGCGCCAAACCATGCGCACCATCAAGCAGAACCTGTTCTTCGCTTTCGTTTACAACACGCTGGGCATTCCCATTGCGGCCGGGCTGCTCTACCCATTTACGGGCTGGTTGCTCTCGCCCATGCTCGCAGCGGCGGCCATGGCCCTGAGCTCGGTGTCGGTGCTCACCAACTCGCTGCGCCTGCGCGGCTACAAGCATTCGGCGTAACTCCGGAGCACCAATTTTCCCTCTTATACTCATTCTAATGGATACTACTCAAATAATCGTAACGGTAGTGGGCGTGGGTCTGCTGGCGTTTGTCGGCTGGTTTTTCTTTTTGGCGCCCCACCGGGTGGCCGCGGCCGTGTCTTCGTCGGCGGGCGTGCAACAGGTCGACATCGTGGTGAAAGGTGGCTACTCGCCCAACGTCATTGAGGTGGAGCACGGTAAGCCCGTGCAGCTGAATTTCTACCGCGACGAGGAAAACAGCTGCTCCGAGGAGCTGCTGCTACCCGACTTCAACATCCGGCGGGACCTGGCCCCGTTTAAAACCACGGCCATTGAGTTTTTGCCCCAGCAAGCCGGTACCTTTGAGTTCACCTGCGGCATGCACATGCTGCGGGGAAGCCTGGTCGTAAAATGATAGCGATGCTGCAGTCTGCCTCTTCCATCCTGCCGGCCCCCGCAGCCGGGAGCGTGCGCCTTTCCATCCGCAACATGGTGTGCCCCCGCTGCCTGCGCGTGGTGCAGCGCGAGCTAGAGAAGGCCGGCCTGGTGGTGGACAACGTCGCCTTAGGAGCCGCCAACGTACGCATGCCCGACGGCGGACCCATGGACGAAGAAGTGGTGCAAAGTGCCCTGCAAGCCTATGGCTTTGCGCTGGTCGAGGACCCGCGCGACCAGCTGGTGGAAGAGGTAAAGGCCGTAGTGGTGGAGCTCATTCACTACACGCCGACCGAGCTGCAGCCGTTTCACACGTACTCCCATTTTATCAGCGAGCGGGTGGGCCGGTCTTACGCTTACCTCTCGCACCAATTTTCGGTGCGGGAGGGGCTGACGCTGGAAAAGTACATCATCCGCCAGAAGGTGGAGCGGGCTAAGGAGCTACTCAGCTACCAGGACGCGAAAGTAACCGAGGTGGCCCGGCAGCTGGGCTATAGCAGCGCGGCCCACCTGACCAACCAGTTCCGGCAGGTGACGGGCATGTCGCCGTCTGACTACCAGGCCCTGGGGCCGGGCAGTGCCGGCCGCCGTAGCCTGCACGACCTGATGTAGACGTAGAACCAGGGCTGGAAACTTTGCAACTAAACAGGGGGAATAGTGCGCAAACTTGCCAGTGGCTTCATCGTTTGTACAGGCGACCGCAAAAGGTCATTTGTCAAACCATCAACCTACTGTAAGCTACATGCTACGTACCGTTCGTTTCCCCTTATTTGCTGCGCTACTGGCCTTTGGGGCCCTCACTTCCTGTAAAAAGGACGACACTACTCCTTCCGGCCTGCAGGTGCAGCCCCACGACCAAAGTGCCCTCATGACCATCATGCACACCATGATGAAGGATATGGGCATGATGACGCCCACCGGCGACCCCGACAACGACTTTGCTATGATGATGAAGATGCACCACCAGGGCGCCATCAACATGGCCAACGAGGAGCTGAAAAACGGTAAGGACACCGAGATGCTAAACACGGCCAAAAGCATCATTGCCACGCAGCAGGCCGAGATTCAGCAATTCACCGCCTTCCTGGCGGCCCATCCGGCCCACGCGCCCTTCATTCCCGAGTTTGCCATGAAGCAGGACGAGAACATGATGCGCATGGACGAGGCCAACGACCTGCGGCCCCTAACGGGCAACACCGACTACGACTTCGCGCAGCTCATGGTGGACCACCACCAGAGCGCCGTGGAGAACTCCGACCTGGAGCTCAAGTATGGCCGGGAAAACGCCACCAAAACGCTGGCGCAGAACATTATCGACGAGCAGAAAACGGAAATCAAGCAGTTCCAGGCCTGGCTGCTGAAAAACAAGAAATTTTAACGGGCTGGCCCCGGATAACTCCAAGGAGCGGCTCACTAGAGCCGCTCCTTTCGTTTGCTGCCTCTCTCCTCCCATATCCTTAACTGCGTTATTAACCCCCTGCCCGCCGCCCCGCTGATTCCCGAATCCATGCTGCGGATTTGGTTTATCCTCACTGCCCTATCGGTGGCCTATGTGGCCTGGGACCTGTTTACCCGCACCCCGGAGATGAAGGTGATGAAGTGGGGTTGGGTGCTGGTCACGCTCTATATTGGGCCGGTGGGGCTGCTGAATTACTGGTTTTCGTGCCGGAAGCCGGCCCCCGGCACCCACGAGCAATTCATTGCGCCACTCTGGAACTAGGCCGTGGGCCCCACCATTCACTGCGCGGCGGGCGACGGGCATCATCGTGGCGGCGGGCATCACGGGCTTTTTGGGGCTGCGGATGGGCCTAGATATCCGGGTTGAATACGCGGCCGGCTTCGCATTTGGGCTGTTTATCTTTCAGGCCCTGTTTATGCAGGACATGCTGGGCCTGCGCTACGGCCAGGCGGTGCGCCGCCCTTTTTTGCCCGAGTGGCTGTCGATGAACGCCATGATGGCCGAGGTGCTGCCTACGATGGTGATTTTGATGAGCCGCGATATGCAGGCCATGGCGGCTACCTCGCCCTGGTTCTGGGCGGCGATGTCGGCGGCCACGCAGGTGGGCGTCACGACGGCCTGCCCGGTGAACTACTGGCTCGTAAAGTATAAGCTCAAGCACGGCATGGGCACCGAGCGGGCCCTGGGCAACGGTGGTACGCCGGCCGCCGCGGCGAGGCACGACATGGCTGCAATGGCCGGTATGATGAGAATGAGCCCCGACCAGTCGGGCGGTAGCTCCTGCCGGGCACGCGCCGATGGCGGGTATGGATATGGGCCCCGACGCGCCGGTTTCGGGGGCCCGCAAGGCGGCCGTTACGCTGCTGATGCTGCTGATGCTGGCGGGGGGCTACTGGTTGGTGGCCCGCTTCGGCAATTTGTCGATGCGGCCGGGCGGGGGCGCTGAGGCCGATGCCGGGCATGGCCAGTGCGGCCCGGTAGTGACTCTCGCAGCGCAGGGCAACAACTACTCAAAGACTTTACAGTAAACCAGGCACTATGAAATCATTACCCCTTGCTTCGCTGCTGCTACTGGCCGGCTCCACTGCCCTAGCCCAGCAATCCATGCCCGGCATGACGATTCCCCCCGCTCCGGCGGCTAAACCCATGCCCGGCAGGACCATGTCGGCTGATACGATTAAGAAGATGCCGGGCATAAAAGCTGGTCAAGCCATGAGCAGTATGGGCAGCATGAAGATGGACAGCGCGGGCGGCATGGGCATGATGGGAATGCGCAACTCCTTCTCCAAAAACCTGCCCATGACCCGTCAGGGCTCCGGCACGAGCTGGCACCCCGACAACTCGCCCATGTACATGCAGATGTACCAGCCGGGCGGCTGGGATGTGATGCTGATGTACTCGGCGTTTCTGCGCTACACGAGCCAGAACTTCAACCATAGCGACCGGCGGGGCGATGCCGACTTTCGGGCGAACACCTACGCGATGGCGATGGCCAACCACCTGGTAGGACAGCACGGGCTGTTCACGATTCACGCCATGCTCTCGGCCGACCCGCTCACGGTGGGGGGTAGCGGCTACCCGCTGCTGTTCCAGACCGGTGAGTCGTGGCAGGGCGTGAAGCTGCACGACCACCAGCATCCCCACGATTTGGTAAGTGCGCTGGGGCTGGCTTACACGTATGAAGTAAGTCACGACGTGGACCTGACGGCGTACGTGGGCTACCCCGGCGAGCCGGCCATTGGCCCCCCCGTGTTTATGCACCGGCCTTCCGCTGCCAACCTGCCCTCGGCTCCGCTAGGCCACCACTGGCAGGATGCGACGCACATTCAGTTCGGGGTAGCCACGCTGGGGGTGCGCTACCGCAATGCCAAACTCGAAGGCTCGCTTTTCACCGGCCGCGAACCCAATGAGAACCGCTATAGCTTCGACCCGGCCCGATTTGACTCGTACAGTGCCCGCCTTTCGGTGAACCCGACGCGCAGCCTGGCCTTGCAGGCGTCGTTTGCCCACATCAAGAGCCCGGAGGAGCTGGAGCCCGAGCGCAACGTAGACCGCACGACGGCCTCGGTGCTGCACAACGCTGAGTTCGGAGACGAAACCATCCTGTCGTCGGCCTTCGTATGGGGCATGAACCGTAACAGCGGGGGCACGGCGGGGGTAGACTACTCGCACTCATTCCTGCTCGAAAGTAACTTGCAGGCACGGCAGTTCAACGTGTTTACCCGCCTCGAAACCTTGCAGCTCAACTACGACGAGCTGCTGCTGCCCGCCACTACGGAGCAGGCGCTGAACGCTAACCGCCAGGTAGCGGCCTTCACGCTGGGGGCCTCCAAGTACCTGGTCAAGACCAGCGCGGCCTGGGTGGACCTGGGCGCTACGGGCACCCTTAATGCGTTTAATACCAGCGATGCTACCTTGGTCAATGCGTATGGCAAGACGCCGCTTTCGTTCGAGGTGTTCGTGCGAATTATCGCCCCGCGTATGTCGATGCACATGGGCGGCAGGGGTGGGCGGCAGGGGGGAATGTCGAGACGCTAACCTACGCGACCAACTGCCTAGTGAAGCCGGATATTGACGCCTACCTGTTGCAGGTGCTGCTGACCCTGTTGCAGGCGAAGAATGCGACCGAGGTTGACGTGCGAGAGCAGTTGCAACCCCTGACCCGAACTACCAGCACGCCGGCCGCGCGGCTGGGGCATACCTACCTCGGCCTGAAAGGGGATTACTTTGAGCTTACCGCCACCTTCACGGCTGCCACCCAGCAACTGAAACAGGTGTCGCTTTGGGTGACATCTCCGGCATTCGTGGCGATGAAAGCGTTTGCCCGCGCCCTGCCTCCTAGAGGTAAGTTGCTGGAAAAAACTGTTTTGGCCCAGTGGAAGAACCAAGGCTGGGGAATAGTTGGCCACCTGTTGCTGCGTCCTGCAAAAGGAAACGCCTCAGCCGTATCAGCTCGGTTTGTTGGGCTGCTGCCCGGCAAAAAACTCATTATTTTAACGCGACGCTAGGCGGTGGGCAGGTGCGCCCGGGCAAGGAAAAAGAAGCTCCTTCGGCGGTCATGGTGGATACCACCAACCCCCAGCGGAGAAAACGCTTCCGACATATTTTCGTCTCCGCTGGTTAGGGTGGTGTCTCAACATCTGCCTTGCGGGCAGGCTGCTCATTTGTCGGTGGTCAGTGCCAAGGCCGTGGATGGACGAGGCTTTGGTTGCATACTGCCTAGTTGTGCGCAACTTAGGGGTTCCATTGGCCCACCCCCTTTTATGTCCGCCGCGCTACCACCGCTTATCCAGCAATACAAAGCCGATTCCGAGTCCGTTTACAACACGTGGTTTATCAACAACGAAGAGCGCCTCAAAGCCTTTCGCTCCATCCGGCGCGGGGTGCAGCAGGTGGTGAAGGACATTAAAGCCGGCAGCTTCGGCAACGATTTTAAGGGTACCTCGCTCGAATTTGTACTCAGCGTCATCAGCGAGCAGAAGCAGGTGTTTCAGGGCGCGGCGCATCCCTTTTACTGGAAGCCCAAGCTGCGCATCCCCGACATCTACGAGCACGAGGACAACAAGCGCGCCTTCGGGCAATTTCTGGAAAGCTGCCTGGCGGCTACCACCGAGCAGCAGCTGCTGCGCGAGATTGATATTCTGGACCGCCGCAAAATCAAGGGTCTGGGGCCGGCCGTGGCCAGCATCCTCTACTTCCTGCACCCCACCCTGATGCCGCCCTGCAACACGGCCATCGTCAATGGGTTCAACGCGCTGTTTGGGGAGAAAATCAAGCTGGGCTCCTGGTCGGAATACCTGCGCATGCGCGACCGGCTGCGCGACCTCAACCAGGAACACCGCCAGCACTTGAGCCTCGACTACGGCGCGCTGAGCGGCCTGCTCTTCGACGTGGGCGTGAAAAAGATGATTGCCGGCGACCAGCAGTTTGCTACCGACGAGGACCGCGACAAGTACCAGCAGCAGGCCCAGAAGCGCCACAAAGAGGTGCAGTCCGAAGCCCAGGAGGAAAACCAACACACCGAGATGCAGCACCACCTGCTGCGCATTGGCAAGGCGCTGGGCTGCGACGTGACCACGGCCATCAACGACCGTAACCGCCTCTGCGGCGGGCAGAAGCTCTCCTTTCTCTGCCTAGACCAGCATCCCGCGCTGCCGGTGCCGGCCGAGGTGGCCAGCACCATCCGCCTGATTGACATCGTGTGGTTCGCGCCTGGTACCAACCGCGTAGTGGCGGCTTTTGAAGTGGAAAAAAGTACCAGCATCTACAGCGGTATCCTGCGCCTGACTGATTTGGCGTTCTCCATGCCGGAGCACGAAACAGCACTCTACCTGGTAGTGCCCGACGCCCGCGAGAAGGAAGTGCAGGCCCAACTCTCACGGCCGGCCATCCGGGCGGCGGGGGCGACTATTCACTACATTCTGTTCTCGGAGCTGCGCCAGCATTGCGAGGCGCTCTGCAAGTTTGGCGACTCGCCGGCCGCGATGCTTAAGATTGCGCGCTCGGTGTGAGCAGCCTTGTCTGTTCTTCAGTATGACTGTAAAGTTGGCGTGACTGCTTATGCCCGAGTATCTGTATCTCTGGTTGACTGTGCTCGGTTTTCTGGGCAGCTTGGTGCTGTTGAGCGTTCGAAAAAAGCGGCTTGATAAGCAGCTGGCGCAGGAAAAGAGTAGCCTGCACCAAGAGTATCAAACCAAAAACTCCGAGCTAAACGTCCGCGAGAAAATACTTGACCGGCGTACAATCGAAGTGGCCCGGTTGGAAAAAGTAGTAACCGAGAAAAGCCAAAGTTTTCCCTGGCTCGCGGGAGCAATTGCGGATGTGGTGCTGCTCAACAACAATAAGATAGCGGACTATCTGACCTTTAAGCCCCACCCGGCTAAAACATCGGCGCAGGCAGTGCGCGAAGTAGGAAAAGAGAAGCGCGTCCTTGCTGCTCAACTGAAGCAGCTGGAGTATGTTATCAACCAGTATGAAGGCCTATTTCCTTTTTTAACAGAGTTTCGCGAAGGAGAAATTGAGGAGGCGTTGTTGGAAATAAAAGACGCCTCCGGCGACCAAGTAGCGCCGGAGGCAGACCCGGTGAGTGTCTATCTGACCGCCGGCGAGTATAGTAACCTCTCCACAACCGAGCGAAATCAACGAGCTCTGGAGCGGTACATGCAGGGTCGGAAAAGCCCTTATCAGCTGGGCCGCGACTATGAGCGGTTTATTGGGTACCTGTATGAATGCGAAGGCTATACCGTTTCCTACTTTGGGATAGAAAACGGCAAGGAAGACTTGGGAAGAGACTTGATATGCCGCAAGGATGGCACTACCTTAATCGTCCAGTGCAAATACTGGAGCAAGTACAAGCTCATTCACGAGAAGCACATCAACCAGCTGTTTGGTACTACCGTCAAATTCTACCTAGACTCAGCGCAGGAGAAGCTGGCGGAGCAGCAATTACATCTCTTTCCGCAGCTGCTCACCGCCGGCAACATTCTGGGGGTCTTTTGCACCTCAACGGAGTTGTCAGCTACAGCTCGCAAGTTTGCCCAGGCGCTGGGCATTCAGGTGCGCGAGCAAGTGAAGCTAGGCTCTTTTCCGATGATAAAATGCCACATCAGCCCGGCAACCGGGGAGCGCATTTATCACTTGCCTTTTGACCAGATGTACGACCGCACCAAGCTGGATAAGGCGGGAGAATTTTATGCATTAACGGTGGCCGAAGCGGAGAACCAGGGTTTCAGAAGAGCTTGGCGGTGGCGTGGTTAATAGGCCGGGCAAGTCTCGGGACTTAGCAGCGCCAAGTCGAGGATGGCGCGGCGTGTAGGGAATGAGCCTGGCTCCTGGTTGCTCGGGGTTTCGAGCCTCGCTAAGCTATTTCAGCAAGAATCAGGCAATAAAGTCGAATAAGAGCCTAGTAAGCTGTTCTACTTGATTTTCAGCTTGCAGGACGCGGTACATCTGCACGATAGATTCCAAATGCGTTTTGCTTTTGCAGGCCACGTAACGCGTCGAGTAGTGAAGCGTAGCCAAGTCCTTCTGAATGGGAAAAATGGGGCTTTTAATCTGCTTTTTAGCCTCGTGCTTATAAATAAACGTGTCGCTAGAGCTTAGCGGAAAGATGAAGTCTTCCAGCTTGCTATAATCGGCATGGGGTCTTTCTAGCAGGGGGCAATCTCCGATTACGGAGGGAAACCGGTCATCGGCGTGCGAGTGAATAAACCAGCTGGCGTGAATGTCGGTAAGCTTATCCTCGTCAAACAACGGCAGCAGGGGTAAGAGAATGCGCTTGGCTTCTTTAATAGCGTCCGAAGCCACTAACTGGTTCAGCGCGAGTTGGTCTACTGGTTTAGTTTGGTCGATGGGCCGGATTTCGGCCTTTAAGTCGGCCAGGCTTAGTTCTTCCTTCAGGTGGCCAAACTGCGGGTCGCTCGCCGGGATACGCCACTTAAGGGAGCTGGCCAGCGCAACAATGCTCACTACTTCTTCGGGGGAAGCCTGCCGGGATAACAGGACGTTATGCAAGTCGATGGCAGCCTTGTCATCTAAGGCCGCATACAAGGTTTCCAAGTGGTCTTTAGGCTGGCCGTTAAAGAGAGCCGTATTTCTGTCCATTTCAAAGAATACCGCCTTTGGGCTTTGCCGCTGTTTGGCTATTCTACCCGTCTGCTTATCAAGCAGGTAGAGTAAGCCGTCCTCAGCTGCAAAATTCTTGATGAGGAATTGGGGAACGTAATGGTGTCTGCGTGATACCTGCATAAGCAGTGCGTGAGCGGTGATAGTAAAAAAGCGACTCCCGTTTGGGAGCCGCTTTTTTACAACAAGAAATACAAAGTAGAAGTAGTGCTATTTGCCTCCCTTCTCTTTCCGCACGCCTTTGAAGGGTGTACCGTCTTGCTTCACGTCCATGAACTGGCCGTTGGTCGTGTTCCGCTTCACGTATTGTTCCGTGACGGGGTTGAAAACTTGCGAACGGCCGCGCACTGCGCCGTTGCGGTGGCCGTCACCGGCCGGATTGTTAGTCGCCATAGGGCAGTATGAGAGGGAAAAGCTCTCTTTACCTCAACGGTGAGACTAGCCGAAGAATTCCACCTAGGTCATTGTGCCACCTGCGTAACCGGTGTTTAGTTGCCCTAGGCCGTTTGAAACTGCGCGTGCGCAAACTCGCGGGCATACGCTTGCACCTGGTCGCGCACGCTCCGAAACTGGTCCATGATTTCTTTCTCGCTGCCCGTCGCCTGGGCCGGGTCGGGGAAGTTGTGGTGCAGCTTCTTGGCGGTGGAGGGAAATACCGGGCACACCTCATTGGCGTGGTCGCACACCGTCAGCACGTAGTCAAACGGCACGGCGGCGTACTCCTCAATGTGGTTGCTGGTGTGGTGGCTGATGTCCACACCGTCCTCGGCCATCACGCGCACAGCGCGAGGATTAAGGCCGTGGACCTCGACGCCCGCGCTGTATACAGCGGCCCGCTCGCCCAGGGTTTGTTGGAGATAGCCGTGCAGCAGCTGGCTGCGGCAGGAGTTGCCGGTACAGAGCACCAGCACGTTTTTCTTGTCAGACATGGGAAAGGAAAAAAAGCAGGGTGGGTTAACTGGTCGGGACTACCACTTAACCGCCGTACCAGCGGCGGCGGAACCAGAAGGCCAGATTGACCAGGGCAATCAGGGCTGGCACTTCAATCAGCGGGCCGATGACGCCGGCGAAGGCCTGGCCAGAGTTCAGGCCAAACACCCCGATGGCCACGGCAATGGCCAGCTCGAAGTTGTTGCCGGTGGCCGTGAAGGCAATACTGGCGTTTTCCGCGTAGTCGGCCCCCAGGTACTTGCCGGCGGCGAAGCTGAGCACGAACATGATGCCGAAGTACAAAGCCAGCGGCAGGGCAATTCGTAGCACGTCCAGCGGCACCTGCACGATGGTAGCGCCCTTGAGGCTGAACATGACTACGATGGTGAGCAGCAGCGCCACCAGGGTAATAGGGCTGCTGGCCGGAATGAACACGGTGTCGTACCACGCGTTGCCTTTCAGGCGGCGCAAAACGGTGCGCGATAAGAAACCCGCCGCGAACGGAATGCCCAGGTACACGAGCACGCTTTGGGCAATGTTCCAGATGCCGATGTTCACGGCGTAGCCTTTCAGCCCGAAATAAGGCGGCAGCACGGTGATGAACAGCCAAGCCAGCACCGAGTAAAACAGCACCTGAAAGATGGAATTGAGTGCCACCAGCCCGGCGGCATACTCGCGGCTACCGTCAGCCAAATCGTTCCAGACCAGCACCATGGCAATGCAGCGGGCAATGCCAATGAGAATCAGCCCCATCATGTACTCCGGTTTGTCGGGCAAGAGCCAGATGGCCAGTAGGAACATGAGCAGCGGCCCCAGTATCCAGTTTAGAAACAAGGAGAGCCCGATGATGCGCGTATTCTTGAATACCGTAGACAGCTGCTCGTACTTCACCTTGGCCAGTGGCGGGTACATCATCAGAATCAGGCCAATGGCCAGCGGTACGTTCACGGTGCCCACCGTAAAGTAATTGATGGCCCCCTTGATGCCGGGTACGAAGTAGCCCAGCCCTACTCCGAGCGCCATGGCCAGGAATATCCAGAGCGTTAAGCCCCGGTCGAGGCCCGAGAGCTTCTTCTCCGCCAGGGCGGCCGGGGCCGGAACTGCTGGCAGAGGTTGATGGATGGTTGTCATGCAGAAAAATGGAATTAAGCGACGCCGACGGAAGGACTGCGCCGCTCCATCTGCACCGTGTTGCGCCACACGCCGTGGTGCTGGCCAATCCGCTCGCGGTGGCCGATGACGCGAAAGCCCGCTTGCGTGTGCAAACCAATGCTGGCGCTGTTTTCCTCGAAGGTGCCGGCTTGCAGCGTCCAGATGCCGTGGGTTTCCGAGTCCGCAATCAGGGCGTGCAGCAGCTGCCGGCCCACGCCTTGCCCGCGGGCTTCGGCGGCGATGTAGATGCTGAGTTCGGCCACGCCGCCGTATACGCAGCGGCTCGACACGGGCGAAAGCGTGGCCCAGCCCTGCACCGCGCCGGCATCATCGACGGCGACGAGGCGGCTGTGGGCCAAGTGCGCCCGGTCCCAGGCCTCCCAGGTGGGGGCCTGCGTCTCAAACGTGGCGTTGCCGGTGGCAATGCCCTGCTCGTAGATGGCCCGCACCTCGGGCCAATGCGCGGCGGTCAGGGATTGCAACTGCATGGGCAGGGAGCAAAAGGGTTGAAAATGAGTGAAGTTGAGGTGCAGCGCACCCAGTAATAGATGCCGCGCCGGTTTGCTGTTTTAGCAGCACCCGCCGCCCGGCGTGCAGCCGGCCACTTGCAGCTGGGGCAAGGAAAATTGCTTGGCCGCTGGAATGCCGCAGGCATCCTGAGCTAGGCAGGCCGTTTGCTTGGCCGTCAGCACGAAGTCGTTGCCCTCGCGAGTCAAGCCAAACTTGCCGATGGTGGCCTGCTGGTATTCCACCTCGATGTCCAGGTCGTCGGCACCCAGAATGCGCTGCGACAAGTCCAGAATGTGCAGGAATTTCTGCGGAGCCAGCCGGTGGTCGTAGTCGCCGGCTTCCCACAGCTGGAAGTTGGCTGCCTTTTCCTGGCGCTCCACGCCGCCGCAGTCGATGAAGTGCTTGCTCACCAGGCCTACTTCCGTGACGTGGAAGTGGGCGGGCAGGTAATCGCCCGTGGGCAGGCGGAAGTTGACGGCTTCCAACTCGGTCAGGGCCTGCTTTATCTCGGAGATTTTCATGGTACTAGAAATTAAGAGAGTGGGGGTTAGCAGGCGCACGCATCGTCGGGGCCGCAGGCTGCGCCGCTCGTGGCCTCGATGAAAAAGGCCGTGAACTGCTGGTGCACCTTGTTGAGCAGCTCGGTATTGAGGCAGTAGCAGACCGTGAGCCCGTCGATTTCGCCGCGTATCAAATCCAGCGCCTTCAGCTCTTGCAAGTGCTGCGACACGGTGGTGCGCGATAGCGGCAGCTCGGCGGCGATGTCGCCCGAGATGCAAGTCTTTTTGCTGGCCAGAAACTGAATGATGGCTACCCGTGCCGGATGGGCCAGGGCTTTGGCCACGCGGGCCAACTGCTGCTGCTCTTCCGTAAAGGCAGCGGTCTTGGCGTAGGTCATCGGAAAAACTAATCGGAAAGTACAGTTTGAAGTATGTCGCAAACTTACGACATGGTATGTCGTAAGTTTGCGACGTGGCTAAATTATTTGTGGCAGTCGGCCACTGAAACAACGACCTCAGCCTAGCTGTCCCTGGTTTGTAGCCAATTGGCGACGATGCACCCGAAAGCGCCATAAGCCCACCAGTAGTACCACGCCCGCCGTGGCCAGCGCCGAATAGCCGAGCCGACCACCCCGCTCGGGGTGAAACTGCAGCAGAGCCAAGCCGAAGCCTACCAGCGCCAAGCTGGTGCGCACGTAAGTCAGCAGCGTGCGCTCGTTGGCCAGGTGGGTGCGCTGCAAGGCCAGTTGGTCGGAAAGGGAAAGGTGGATGGCTGGCACGGTTGGCGGCATAGGAAGCTCGAAAAGTGGAGGCTATACGTAGGCTACATCGGCTGAGATGAATAACTTCGCTTGGACGAGCAGCGTCACCGACCTTTGCCCACATGACGATTCTGCTAGTCGAAGATGAGGCCAGCCTGGCTTCCTTTATCCAAAAAGGTATCGCCGCCGAGGGCTACGATATGAAGGTGGCCTTCGACGGACTGATTGGGCAGCGGCTGTTCGACCAGCAGCCCTTTGACGTGGTGGTGCTCGACGTAAACCTGCCCGGCCTGAACGGCTTCGAGTTGTGCCGCTACATCAAGCAGCACTCGCCGCGGCAGCCGGTGCTGCTGCTCACCGCCCTCGACGGGCTGGCCGACAAGGAAGCCGGCTTTGGGGCTGGGGCCGACGACTACCTGACCAAGCCCTTTGAGTTTCGGGAGCTGCTGCTGCGCATCCGGGCGCTGGCCCGGCGGGGGGAGGCCTACAGCGGGCTGCGGGCGGTGCTGCGGGTGGCCGACCTGGAGCTGGATACCGATGCCCGCACCGTTACCCGCGCCGGCCAGCGCATTGAGCTGACGACCCGCGAGTATTCGCTGCTGGAGTACCTGATGACCAACAAGGGCCGCACCGTCAGCCGCATCGACATCGCCGAGAAGGTCTGGGACCTGCACTTTGACACCAACACTAACGTGATAGACGTGTACGTAAATTTTCTGCGCAAGAAGATAGACAAGGGCTTTGGTCAGAAGCTCTTGCATACGGTGGTGGGCGCGGGCTACTTGTTGCAGGGCTGAGCGCGATGCAAATAAAACACAAGCTCCTACTCTGGTTTGCGGCCCTGGTCAGCGGCCTGCTGCTGGCCTTTTCGGGCTACGTGTACGTGAACACGGCCCGCTTTCGGCACCATTCCTTCGCCGCTCGGCTGGCCCGCAAGGCAGCCGTGACGCAGCAGTTGCTGGCCCTCAACGACTCGCTGGCTGGCACTATGCTCAACTCGCTGCCCGAGCAGGCCGAGCAGGTGTATACCCCCGCCAATCAGCCCCTCTACGCCAGCACAAACGCCGATTACACGCCCACCGCCGGCATGATGAGCCAAGCGCGGCAGCAGGGGCAGGTAGCCTTTTCCTACGCCCGCCCCGGCTACGCCCACCCCAAGGAAGGGGTAGCCCTGGCCTACCGCCGCCCGCACGTGGAAGGCCAGTACGTGGCCGTAGTCACGGCCTACGACCGGCAGGGCTACGCTCAGCAGCTGACCCTCCGCAACTCTTTTCTATATGGCAACCTGGCGGCTGTGGTGCTGGTAGGAGCCTTAGGGCTGCTGTTTGCCACCCGCGCCCTGGCCCCACTCAACGTGCTGCTAGGGCAGCTGCGGGCCCCCGCGGCGCAGGCTCAGCCTTTCCGGCTGCAACCCCTCAACCCCCGCGACGAGGCCGGAACCCTGGCAGCGGCGTTCAACGACCTGCTGACCCGGCAGGAGGAGCTGGTAGCCAGCCAAAGCGCGTTCATCTCCCACGCCTCGCACGAACTGCGTACGCCGCTCACTACCATCAAGGGCTGGCTCGAAACGTCGCTGGCTTACGACTCCGACGCGGCCAGCCTCAAGAATGGCATTACCCAGGCTGTGGCTGGGCTCGACCGGCTGACGGCCCTGGCCAACGGTCTGCTTTACCTGGCCCGGCTTGATGGGGCGGCGCCGCTCGACGGCCAGCCCGTGGAACTGGTCGACGTGCTGCTCGACGTGGTGGGCAGCGCCCAGCACCAACGGCCTGGCCAGCCGGTAGACCTCGATATCAGCGAAAGCGTGGATGCTCAGCCCCAGACTCCGCAGGTATTCGCCAATGCGCAGCTGCTGAGCACGGCCCTCGGCAACCTGGTGGATAACGCCGCTAAGTACTCTGGCGGTCAGCCCGTAGCCCTGTGCCTAGAAATGGCTGGCGTGGATGGCGTACGCCTGCTTATCGAAGACCGGGGTCCCGGTATCGCGCCCGACGAGCTGGAGCGCATCTTCCAGCCCCTGACGCGGGGCGGGGCGGTGGGCGATGTGCCGGGCTTTGGCATCGGCCTTACTTTGGCCCAGCGCATCATCGGGCTGCACCAAGGGCAGCTGCACCTGCGGCCCCGGCCGGGCGGCGGCACGGTGGCCGAGGTGTGGCTGCCCCTGCGCCCGGAGTCGGCAGTGTAACCCCCAGCCCAGGGCGGCTTTTAATAACTTTTAATTTGGTTTTAATACCAGTATAATTTGGTTAAGGGACGTTTGCGGCATGAAGCTGATTTCTGCCGCTCTTTCTCATTGCGCCCGGCTGGCTAGCCCTAGCCGACTGCTGGTCGGGCTACTGCTGCTGGGCCGGACCGCCCTGGCGCAGCAGCCCCGCGAGCTGCCGCAGGTGCCCCAGCCCCTGACGCTGCCCCAGGCCCTGCAGGTAGCCCAGGCTAACTACCCCGCCCTGCGCGCCCGGCAAGCGGGCGTAGCGGCGGCCACCGCCGATGTGCGTACGGTACGGGCCAACTACCTGCCCCAGTTCACGGCTCAAGCGCAGGCCCTCAATGGCACTTCTAATCAAGTGCGGGGAGCTTTGATAGGCGGTCTGGGTATCACGGAGTCGGGCGTACGTGATTTCACCAGCAGCCAAGCGGCCTGGACCAGCCAGGGGATGCTATACATCGACTGGCCAGCCGTCACCTTCGGCCGCTACCGGGCCGACGTGCGGCGGGCCCAAACGCTGGTAAGCCAGGCGCAGGCCGACTATGACCAGGAGCTATTCACGCACCAAGCGCAGGTAGCCGATGCCTACCTACTGGCTCTGGCCGCGCAGAAGGCCGTGACGCTGCAGGAAGCCAACCTGCGGCGCTCGCAGGCCGTGCAACGCGTGGTGCGGGCGGGTACGCGGGCCGGCATCCAGGCCGGCATCGACAGCTCCACGGCCAATGCCGAAACGTCGCGGGCGCGGCTGCAACTGCTGGCCAGTCGCCAGCAGGCCGAGCAGCAGCGCGTGCGTCTGGCGGGCCTGCTGGGCACCCCGGTGCAAGCCCTGGTGCTCACCGACTCGACCCAGTTCTTTGCCCGCCTGCCCGTGCTGCCCGCCGGGGCCGACACGGCCAGCCTGCGCTACCATCCCACGCTGCTGGCTTACCAGCGGCGCGTAGCCAGCAGCGATGCCTTAGCTAGTTCCTTGGCTACCAACAGCCGGCCCACGCTTTCGGTGGTGGGCGCTACCTGGGGCCGGGGCTCGGGCACAGCCTCCGCAGCCAATACCGACGGTACGTATGCCATCGACCCCAGCTTCAGCGCGGGTCTGCCATTTAAGGTGTATAACTACGCGGTAGGCGCGGCACTCACTTGGCGCGTCACCGAGTTGATTCACACTAGGCGCGCAGTGGCTGCCCAGCAGGCCCGCTCGACCCAGGCCCTGGCCGACTACGACCAGCAGGCCCTGCAACTGCGCACCGAGCAGCAAAACGCGCAGCTCCAGCTCGACCTGGTGCGCCAGGCGGCCCTGGAAGCCCCCGTACAGCTCGACGCCGCTCGCCGGGCCTACACCCAAGCCCAGGCCCGCTACAATGCCGGCCTCGACAACCTGGTGGTGCTCACGCAGGCCGCGCTGGTGCTTAACCGGGCCGAAAACGACCAAGCTATTGCCGTCAACAACGTGTGGCGGGCGCTGCTGCTGCGAGCCGCCACCGGCGGCAACCTGGCCCCGCTGCTCGGGCAATTATAAGCGGTTAGCTATCAGCTCTTGGCTCTTGGCTCTTTTTCTCTTTCGACGCGCACCCCACCAAAAAGCTAACAGCCAACAGCTAGTAGCTAACCGCTCTCCTCAAAATGATAAAAACTGCATTAGCCCGCCCGATTGCCGTTATTGTGGCGCTGCTGGGGGTTATCGTCTTCGCGGCGCTGTCGCTGGGCCGCATCCCGATTGACATTTTCCCCCGGCTCAACCTGCCCACTATCTACATCGCCCAGCCCTACGGCGGGATGACGGCGGCCCAGATGGAAGGCTTTATCGCCACGCGCTACCAGAACCAGATGCTCTACGTCTCGGGCATCAAGGACGTGGAAGTCAAGAACATCCAGGGCCTATGCCTGGTCAAGTGCACGTTCTACGAGGATGTGAATATGGCCCAGGCGGCCGGCGAGGTGGCCAGCCAGGTCAGCCGGGTACTGAGCTACATGCCGCCGGGCACGGTGCCGCCCACGGTAGTGCGCTTCGATGCCTCGTCTTTGCCGGTGGGCGAGTTGGTGTTCAGCAGCACCTCGGCCTCGCTGGGGCAGATGCAGGACCTGGCCTCGACCCGCATCCGGCCCTTGTTCTCGCAGATTCCGGGAGCCTCGGCTCCGCCGCCCTTCGGCGGCAACGAGCGCACGGTGGTGGTGCGCGTGGACCCCGAAAAGATGAAGAGCTACCAGCTCACGCCCGACGAAATCGTGTCGGCCCTCGTCAAGAACAACCAGGTGTCGCCGGCCGGCTCGGTGGGCATGGGCAACTACATGGTGATGACGCCCAGCAACACGGTGCTCGACAAAATCCCCGACTTTCTGGACATCCCGCTGCGGCAGGGAGTAGGGCCCACGGTGTTCATCCACGACGTGGCCACGGTCGAAGACGCCACCGACGTACCGGTGGGCTACGCCCTCATCAACGGCAAGCGCTCGGTCTACATCCCCGTCACCAAGTCGGCCGATGCCTCCACCATGAGCGTGGTGAACGCCCTCAAGGCCAAGCTGCCCGAGATGAAAGCCCTGCTACCCGACAACGTGCAGCTCAGCTATGAGTTCGACCAAAGTATCTACGTGAGCCAGGCCGTGCATAGCCTGGCCTTCGAGGGCGGGCTCGGAGCCCTGCTTACGGGCCTGGTCGTGTTCCTGTTTCTAGGTGATTTTCGCTCGTCGCTTATCGTAATCCTCACGATTCCGATTTCGATTCTGACGGCCATCCTGCTCTTGCAGCTCAGCGGGCAGACGATTAACATCATGACCCTAAGCGGGCTGTCGCTGGCCATCGGCATCCTGGTAGACCAGGCCACGGTGGTGATTGAAAACATTCACCAGCACCAGGAAATGGGCAAAACCAAGTCCCGGGCCATCCTAGATGCCAGCCAGGAAGTGTCGTTTCCGCTGCTGCTCATTACGCTCAGCATCCTGGCCGTGTTCGCGCCAGCCTTCCTGATGTCGGGCGTGCCGCGGGGCATGTTCATTCCGCTTTCGCTTTCGGTGGGCTTCGCCATCGTTGCCTCCTACATCCTCTCCCAAACCTTCGTGCCAGTGGTCGCCAACTGGTGGCTCAAGGGCCATGAGCACACTTCCGAGCACGAGTTGAGCCTGCTGCCCGACCTGAAGCAACCCCGCGAAGAGTCGCAGGAAGGCTACGAGGTAACCCACCAGAAAGAAGTGAAAGGCTTCGAGCGGGTGAAGCTGGCCTACCTGGGTCTGCTCGATAAGCTGCTGCGCCACCGGGCGCTGGTGGGCACGGTGTACGGGGTAGCGTGCGCGGCCATCATCGTCACGTGCTTTCTGCTGATTGGGCAGGATATGATGCCCAAAATCACCCATTCCAAGCAGTTTCAGGTGCGTCTCATCGCGCCCGAGGGCCTGCGCATCGAGCGCACCGAAGACCGCACCAAGGAAGTTATCAAGCTCATCCAGCAGATTGTAGGGCCCAAAAACGTGGCCATCTCCTCGGCCTTCGTGGGCATGACGCCCAGCTCCTACGGCACCAGTGCGCTCTACGTCTTCAACGCGGGGCCCCACGAAGCGGACTTACAGGTAAACTTGGCTGAGGATTACAAGGTCCAGAACTTGGACGTGCTAAAGGATAAGATTCGCCAGGCCGTGCATCAGCACCTACCCGACGTGCAGCTGAGCTATGAACCAATTGAGCTGACCGATAAAATTATGAGCCAGGGCGCCCAGACGCCCATCGAGATTTTGGTGGGCGGCAAGAGCCTGCAAGACGGCAAGGGCTACGCCGACAAGCTGGTGGCCCGGCTCAAGCAAATTCCCTACCTGCGCGATGTGCGGGTGAACCAACCCCTAAGCTACCCCACCGTGCAGATTGACGTGGACCGGGCGCGGGCCGCCCAGTTCGGCCTCACCCCCGACCAGATTGCCAAGTCACTGGTGGCGGCCACTTCCTCCAGCCGCTTCACAGCCAAGAACCTGTGGCTCGACCAGAGCAAGGGCTTTGCCTACCAGGTGCAGGTGCAGCTGGCCTCGCAGGACATGAAAAGCGAAGCCGACATGCAGAATTTGCCCCTGGTGCCGGGCCAGGCGCGGCCCACGCTCGGCGACGTGGCGACCCTGCACACGGCCAACGTGCCCGGCGAGTTCGACCGCATCGGTCCGCGCCGCATCGTCACCGTTTCGGCCAACATCGACCATAAGGACCTGGGGAGCGCCACCCGCGACGTGCAAAAAGCCATCAAGGCCGTGGGCGCGCCACCCAAGGGCTCGGTGGTGCAGCTGCGCGGCCTGGCCCAGCTGCTGACCGAAACCCTGAGCAGCCTGCAAACCGGCCTGGGTTTGGCCATCGTGGTCATTTTCCTGCTGCTGGCGGCCAACTACCAGTCGCTCAAAGTGGCGGGGGTCGTGCTCGTGACGGTGCCGGCCGTGCTGGCCGGCTCGCTGCTGCTGCTGCTCGTCACGGGCCAAACGCTGAATCTGCAATCGTACATGGGCATCATCATGTCGGTCGGCGTGTCAGTGGCCAACGCCGTGCTCATCGTCACCAACGCCGAGAGCCTGCGCCTGCGCTACCGCGATGCCCTGGCCGCCGCCCGCCTGGCTGGTGCCGCCCGCCTGCGTCCCGTGCTCATGACGAGCATCGCGATGGTGGCTGGTATGCTACCCATGGCCTCGGGTCTGGGCGAGAGCGGCGAGCAGTCGGCCCCGTTGGGCCGGGCTGTGATTGGGGGCCTGCTGGCCTCGACGGTGGCGGCGCTGTTGATTCTGCCAGTCGTGTTCGCCGCCGTGCAGCGCAAGACCACTTTCGTCTCGGTCTCGCTCGACCCCGACGACCCCGAGAGCGCCAACTTCGACGGCCACGAAGCGCCGGCCACCGAGCACTCCCTGCGCGAGCAGCCGGTGCTGGCGTAATCCCTTCCTAAAAATCATTTTTCCCCGACATGATACTTCCCGCTTTTCCCCGGCGCTGGCTGGCCGGCCTGAGTTTTACGGCCGCCGTCGCCGCCTTAGGTGGCTGCAACTCCTCCGACGCCCAGGAGGGCCAACCGGCGGCTACCGAAAAAACAACGGCCGACGTGCGCTACGATGCCGTGCGCGTCACGGCTACCCAGCCCGCCCAGAGCCTGAGCTTGCCCGGCGAGCTGGATAGCTACTTTCAGACGGATATTTTTCCCCGCGTGAGCAGCTACGTGAAGGCGCTGCGTGTCGACATCGGCGACCACGTGCGTCCCGGCCAGGTGCTGGCCGAGTTAGACGCCCCCGAACTGGCCGCGGCCCTCAGCGAGGCGAGCTCGAAGCAAAGCGTGGCCCAGGCCGGCTTTCAGGCCAGCCGCGGCACCTTTCGCCGCCTGCGCCAGACGGCCCGCACGGCCGGGGCCATTTCGCCGCTGGCCCTCGACCAGGCCCGCACCCAGGCTACTTCCGACAGTTTAAACGTAGTAGCCGCCCGCGCCCATTACCAGGCCGCCGCCCAGATGGCCGCCTACCTGCGCATCACGGCCCCCATGGCCGGCGTTATCACCGAGCGTAACGCCGCGCCGGGTGCGCTGGTGGGGCCGGGTGGCCAGGGTGCGCTGCCATTGTTTCGGCTCAAGCAGCTCAGTCGGCTGCGTTTGCGGGTGGCCGTGCCCGAGGCCTACGTGGGCGACATTCGCCAAGGCTCGCCGGTGCAGTTCAACGTGCGCACCTTTCCGGGGCAGCAGTTTATGGGTAAAATCGACCGGGTGGCGGGCAACGTCACGCCTGGCACGCGCGCCGAAACGGTGGAAATCGACATCCCTAACCCAGGCGAAAAGCTGAAGCCCGGCATGTTCGCCTCGGCCACTATTCCTATCAAAGCGCCCCGTAGCAGCCTGTTCGTGCCCAAGTCGGCCGTCGTGAGCACTGCCGAGCGCACCTATGTCATCCGCGTGGCGGGCGGTAAAACCGAGCTGGTCGACGTGCAGCAGGGCGACGAGAACGCCGGCCAAGTACAGGTTTTTGGCCCTCTACAAGCGGGCGACGTGGTGCTAAAAGCCGGCAACGAAGAAATTGGTAAGGGCGAGCCGGTGCAAGTGGCGCTGGCCAGCCGCTAATACCAGGGCTCAGCCATTCAGCAGGGGCGGTCAGCGCTAACTGCCCACGCTCAGTCGGGTCACACATTTCCAAATACAGTTCTGTTCCTAGTCGTTACTTATGGACTTTCTACTGCTGCGCTTCAGAGGTATGCCTACTAGAGGTAAATTGACGGGATATGCCCGCACCGGGTTCGGGGTCACCGTCGGCGTACTGCTGGGCCAGCATTGCCAGGCTCAGACCAGGCCCGTGGCCGACCATCCGTCCGTTCTCACGCTTACCGGCGGCTTTGGGGCGCCGTATGGCTGCGGGTTGGACTACGGCCGCCGGGTGGCCAAAAACCTGGAAGCTACCGTGGGGGCGGGCTATGATTTGAGCGGCTTCAAGGCGGGTGTCGGGGCGCGCTATTACTTGTTCTGGGACGAGAAAACCCGGTTTGCCACCTTTTTTGGCGCCAACGTAACTTATTGCGCCGGCCGGGAATCCATGACGCTAACCACGCACGAGGACCAGCTGTATTTTCGGGATGAAACCGCGCAGATACGCATCCAGCCGTGCGCCGTGGGTCGCCTGCGGGCCGGCTTGTACTGGCAGCCCGGCGCGCGCCTGGGTGTCACGACGGCATTAGGTCACGGGCTGGTCCTGGGGGCTGACCCCGTCCAATACCTGAGCACCGCCTACCCCTCCGACGGTATGAAGGCCGTAGTTGCGACGCGGCGCCCTGACAGCCTGGAGCTGTCGCTGGCCGTATCAATGCGCTTGGGTAAGTAAGCAGCCAGCCGCCGCGCGTATGGAGGTGGGGTGAGCAGCCGTAACCCGTAGCGCTGACCCCGGATTTGACCGTAGGCGGCCGGGTAAGTGGTTGTCAGATAGTCAGGCAAAACGCGTGCAGTAGCTGGGCTACGGCTGCCGTAGCCCGGCCGTGGCAGTGGCGTCGGCGGGCCGGATGAGCAGCAGGCGGGCGTAGAGGGTGCGGGCATCCGCGCGGCGGCCCAAGTTGTGGTAAGTGGTAGCCAGTGCCAGGTTGGCGTCGTAGTCGAAGGGGTAGAGGTTGACCACCCGCTCGAAGCAGGGCAGGGCCTGGGCGTAGGCCCGGCGGTTCAGGTGCAGCACGCCGGTCCAGTAGTTGGCCTGGGTGTTTTGCGGGTCGATGCGCAGGATGTCGGTGTAGAGACGCAGCATGTGGTCGACCTGCCCCAGGGCGCTCAGCGGCTTGAGCAACCCAAACTTAGCTTCCAGCGCGGCGGGCCGCTGCGTCACCGCCTGCTGGTAGTACGTCGCGGCAGCCGAGTAGTCTTTGGCCAGGTAATACAGCCAGCCCAGCCGCAGGTTCTGCTCGTAGGTGCCCGCGTAGCCTGCCCGCAGCGAGGCAATAGCGGTGGCGTAGTCGGCCTTGGCTTCGGCGGCGTAGCTGGCGGCAAAGGCAGCGGGGTCCTGGGCCCGCACGAGCGCAGGCACCAGACTCAGCAGCCAGCCCAGGTAGCAACCGAGCCAGACCCCTGCCCTACTGCGGCGCCTGCAAGGCGAAGCTGGCGACCAGTGCGGACTGAGGAGCCGGTTGGCGATGACGAAGCGACGGGCGAAGCTGATAGAGGTCATTGGCAGGAAAGAAAGGACGGTATTAACCAGATACTTATCCGGGATTTCTCCCCCACGCCGCCGCTCAAAAAGGATGGCGCCCTGGACCTGCCCGGCCTATGGGCCGCGCACTGCCGGCTGGCTGGTGGCGCCCCCAACTACCTTTTAGCGGATGGGTAGTCGGCCAGCGCCGCCTCCACGGCCGGGCCGGTCGGGTGCTCGCCATGGTAGGGAATGGCCAGCAGGTGGGCCAGCGTCTGGGCCACCTGCTTTTCGTAGAGCTGGCCCCGGCCGCGCTGCTCGCCGGTCGGGGGCGTGTCGGGTCCGAGCACCGCTAGCCAGGTCTGGCCCGAGCCCGGCACCCACGAGCCGTGTGCGTGCCACCACTGGCCCTGACCCCGGCCGTGGTCGGTGGTGATGAGCAGCGTCGTCTTGTCGCGGTAGGCCGGGGTGGCCTGGATGTAAGCCCAGAGTTGGGCCAGGCAGCTGTCTACCGTGTGGGCGGCCGTCAGGTAGTCGGCGTAGCGGCCCTGGTGGGCCAGCTCGTCGGTATCGCCAAACGACAGGTACAGCACGCGCGGCTGGCACCGCTGGAGGTACTCGAAGGCGTAGCCAAAAGTGAGCGTATCGGTACGCTCGTGGGCAAACGGCCGGTCGCAGGTTTGCAGGTAAGCGTTGAGCTGCTGCTCGCGAGCCGTCAGGTTCGGTCCGGCGGCGGGCTGCCAACCGGCGTTCACGGGCAAGTCGTCGCCGGGGGCGTTGAGGATGTGGCGCAGCACCTGCCAGGACGCAAACGCGGCCACCCGCTCCCGGTAGGCGGGCTCCTGGTTGAGGGTGGCCAGCACGGAGTGATAGGGGTTATCTACCGGCGCATTATTATGGATGCGGGGATTGGGAAAGCCGGTAAGCAGCTCTTGGTAGCCGGGGTAAGAAAAGTGCTGGTAGTTAGCCACGTTGACCCGGTTGCCGTAGGTGCGGTTGCCGTAGAGCTGCCCCTGCGTGCCCACCGTACCCCACAAAAACGGCAGCAACGCCTGGCGGCGCTGTTCGGCCGTGGCCGGCACCGCTCGCCGGGCGCCCCTGGCTAGCCGGACGGCATCGGCGCCGGCGAAGATTTCCTGCCAGCGCATCCCGTCGAGCGTAACCAGGATGACGTTTTGGGTGCGGTGCGGCGCCGCCTGCGCCCAACTCAGGGCCGGCCAGGCCAGTAGCGCCAGCAGGCAGACCAGCGGGCAAGCTGACCGATGTTGTCGTGGGAACAGGCGAAGTGGGGGCTGCGGCATAGAGAGTCGGTGAATAGTTAGTGCTAGCAGGCTGCGGTGGGCTCCGCCACCGGGTGGCTCAGATTAATCAGAAAGTAGGTACACGAGAGTCCGGCCAGGAAAGCAGGCTGCGGCGGAGTCGGTAGAGTGCGGGCTGCTTCCCTAGCCGGAGGTGGGGTGTAGGTGCTGGCCCAGCGTAGCGGGCTGGCTGACCGGAGCGAAAGCCGGGCGGGCCAGCAGCTCCGCGTAAATCGCCTCCTGCCGGTCCAGAATAGTTTCCCAGTCCTGGGTCAGGGCGAAGGCCCGGCCCTGCGCCGCCAGCCGCTGGCGCTGCGGCTGGTTGCTGACCAGCTCGTGCAAGTGGCTGGCGAGGCTCTCCGCGCGGTGCGGCACGAACTTGAGACCCGTGACGCGGTGCTCCACCAAATCGGCCGAGCCGCCCGCGTCGGCCACCAGGCAGGCTAAGCCCGAGGCCATGGCTTCCAGGGTCACGTTGCCAAACGTTTCGGTGGCCGAGGGAAACACTAGCGCGTCGCTGGAGGCGTAGGCCGTGGCCAGCGCCTCGCCCGTTTGATAACCCAGAAAATGCGCCTGCGGCAGTTGCTGCTGCAAGGCGGCGCGGGCGGGTCCTTCGCCCACGAACACGAAGGCCACGTCGGGTCGCCGGGCCAGTAGGTCTGGCAACACCTGTCCCAGGAGAGCCAGGTCTTTTTCCCACACCAGCCGCCCCACGTAGAGCAAGATGCACGAAGCGCCCCCAAAGCGCTGCCGCCAGGCCGCCGAGCGAAAGCGCGGGTGAAAGGCGGTCGTATCCACCCCGTGCGGCAGCAGCCGCGTACGCCGGATGCCGTCGCGCTCGATATTGGCCTGCATGGTGTGCGAGGGTACCAGCGTCAGCGCGCAATTATTGTACACCAAGCGGTTGAGCCCGCGCAGCAGCGGCACCAGCAGGTGCGCGCCGTGGTAGCCGGTGTAGCCGATAAAGTCGGTGTGGTAGGTGGCCACGCAGGGCACGCCCAACTGCCGGGCCAGCCGGGCGGCGGCCCAGCCCAGCCAGAAGGGCGCGTGCACGTGCAGCACGTCGGGCCGAAAAGCAGTTAGTTGGGCCCGCAGTGTGCGCGTCCAGCCAATGCTCATGCGGTAGGGCGCGTAGCCCGGCACCGGTAGGCTGCGCGTGCGGAGCTGCACCTCGGGCAGGTCCGGGTCGGGCACGGCCGTTATCCAACAAATAATGTGGCCCTGAGTGCGTTGGTAGGCCGCGGCCCGGCTTACCACCCGTGAAACGCCATCCTGGCCCGGCGCCAGGTATTCGGAGAAATAGGCAATGCGCATAAAGAGCGACCAGTTGACTAAGGAGGAGAGACGTAGCGCGGCACGGCCGGCTAGCGCGTAGCCCGGTCGCCTGGGTAGTAGATACCAGTGGGCTTACTCTCCCCTACTCCCCTCCTGCTTTTAATTGATTTATTCTTGCAAAATATTATTATGCAGATGGTTATAATTATGCGTGGGCTGCGCAGTGGGCTCCCGGCAACGTAAGTGCCGCGGCGGCCTCAGCGCGGAATGGCTACACCAGCGGCCAGTTGTTTTGGCTGGCGGGCCGGCGCGAAGGTGAGCAGCAGGCAGGGCAGCAGCACCAGGTTGGAAAAGTTGGTGAGCAGCAGCGAAGCGCTCATGAGGATGCCCAGCGCCTGGGTGCCCCCGAAGTCGCTGAAAATGAAAACGCCGAACCCCAGCAGCAGCACGATGCTGGTGTAGAGCATGCTGGTGCCCGCCTCACGCAGCGTGGTCGCGATAGCCTGCGCGGCCCACCCACCGTTGAGTGCCAGCTCCTGCCGGTACTTGGCCAGCAGGTGAATGGAGTTGTCGCCGTCGATGCCCAGGGCAATGCTGAAGATGAGGGCGGTGCTGGGCTTGAGCGGAATGCCCAGGTAGCCCATGAGCCCGCCCGTGAGCAGCAGCGTTACCAGGTTGGGTATCAGGGCGAAAAGCACGGTGGGGACGCTGCGAAATAGCAGCAGGATAACCAGCCCCACCAGCGCGAAGGCTAGCAGCAGGCTAGCGCGCAGGGTGTGCACCAGGTAAGCGGTACCCTTGGTGAAAATCAGCGTCGTGCCCGTGAGGTGGGCCCGCAGGCCGGAGCCCGCAAAGAGGTGCCGCGCCTGGGCGTCAAGCTGGCCCAGCAACACCCCTAGGCGGGCCGCACCTACGTCGGCCATGCGCAGCGACAGCCGCACCTGCTGCCCCCTGGGGTCTACCAGCGGGGGCAGCCCGAGGGCCGGACCCGGCGCACGGCGCCGCGAGCCAGTGAGGTAGGGCTGCATAAAAGCCATTTCCGTAGCATCGGGCAGGCGGTACGAGCCGGGCGCGCGGTCGTAAAAAGCCCACGTGGCAGTTTTAAGCCCGGCCACGATGCTCAACGGCGGCGTGAGGCCGGGCCGGGTGGCTAGGTACTGCGCCAACTGGTCAATGCGCGCCAGGTTGGCGGGCTGCCAGGCCCCGCCCGGGTGGCCGGTATCGACCACGATTTCCAGGGGCATCACGCCGCGGAACTGCTGCTGAAAAAAGCGTAAATCAGTCCGCACCGGGCTGTCGAGCGGGATGTCGTCCACCATCGTGGCCACCGAATTTACCCGCGTCAGCCCCAGGGCAGCCACCACGAGCAGGCCCCCGGTGAGGGCGTAGACCCCCGGACGGTGTGCCAGCACGAGCCGCTCGAACAGGGCTAGCAGCCGCACGAGCGGCCGGGCGTCGAGGCGGCGCAGCTGAAGCTCGGTGGGCGGCGGCAGCCAGGTAAAGAGCACCGGTATCAGCACGAACGACACCAGGAAGGCCCCGAAGATGTTGAGCGTGGCCACCAGCCCGAACTGGAAGAGCACGGCAATGTCGGTAAAACAGAACACGAAAAAGCCGATGGCCGTCGTCGTGTTGTTGAGCAGCGTCACGAGCCCGATTTTGCGCAGCACCCGCGCCATGGCCAGCACCTGATTGCCGGATTTGCGGTAGTCGTAGTAGTAGCGGGCCAGCAGGTAGGTGCAGTTGGGCAGGCCGATGACGACCATGATGGTCGGCAGCAACCCCGTGAGCAGGGTAATCTTATAGCCCAGCAGCACCAGCGAGCCCAGCGTCCAGACCACGACCACGAGCACGACGAGCAGGGGAACGACCACGGCGGCCCAGGAGCGAAAGAAGGCGTAGAGCGTCAGGGCCAGCAGCAGCACCGAAAACGCCAGGAAGAAGCGCATCTCGCTGGTAACCTTGGCCGTGACGACCGCCTGAATGTAGGGCAGCCCGGCCACGTGCAGGTGGATGCCGGTCTGACGCTCGAACCGGCCGGCCCGGTTGGTAACCTGCCGCAGCACGGCTTGCAGCCGCGCCGAATTGACGTAGGCCGGGTCGAGGGTCAGTGCCAGCAGGGTGGCGCCCGTGCGCGGGTTCAGCACCTGCCCCTGGTAGAGGGGCTCGGCTCGCACCCGCGCCAGCAGGCTGTCGAGGCGGGTCTGCGTAGCGGGAAATGGCGCAAACAGCGGGCGGGCCGTAAACTGCGCCCGCGCCGAGTCCTTGGTCAGCAGCGGCAGGGTAGGCAGTGCCAGCACCCGCGCAACGCCCGCCACCCGCCCCAGGTCCCGGCTCAGGTCGCGCAGGGCCGTGAAGCCCGGCAGCTGGTACGCCCGGCGGTCGGCCAGCCCCAGGACCAGCACGTTGCCGTCTTCGCCAAACGTGCGCCGAAACTGCTGGAAGTACACCAGGTCCGGGTCGGTGGGACTAACCACGTTCGCCAACTCGTAGGTGATTTCCGCCTTGCGGGCCTGCCAGCCAAAAAATACGGTCAGCAGCAGCAGCAGGCCGACCAGTGAGCGCCGGTGCCGCAGCACCCCTAGCGCCAGGGTATTCCACATAAGCTACCATCTTTCTTTAGTGTAGCACGTCGGGCCAAAAGCCGCGCCGCGCGGAGCTGAATGCTGCCGGCTAGAGCCGGAACTGGGCCGTGAACTTCACGCCGAAGTTGTGGGCACCCGGCAGGTCGCGGTAAGTGAGGCGGTGCAGAAAATCGACCCGCACGAACTTAAAAATGTTTTCGACCCCGTAGCCTACCTCGGCATAGGGCAGCGCGCCGAGCTGCTGAAACCGGGGCAGCGGGTTGCCGTTGCGGTCGGTGGGCGGCAGCAGGTTCTGGTTGGTGGTCGAAAGGCCGCCGTAGAGCACGTTGGCCGAGGCCACCAAGCGCCAGTCCAGGGCCCGCAGGCCGGGCACGGCATTCAGCAGTAAGCCCTCAAAATGTTGGTCGAGCCGTAGCGCCACCGAGCGGTCGGTCACGAACTCGAAGTAGCGCATCAGGTTAAAGGCGTTCACGTTGAGAAAGGGCGTCTCGTTGCCGAGCGGAATTTTCAGCACCGGGTAGGGCAAAGCGCTCGGGATGTAGCTGCCCTCCAGCCGGTAGTTGAGCCGGCCCAGGTGCCCGGCGTTCAGGCTCTGGGTCACGAGCAGGTTGAACTTGTGGTACTCGAAGCTGGAATTCAGCAGGTTGTCGAACCCCAGGGTGTAGCGGAAGGTGAACACCGGCCAGCGCCGGGTGCCGATGGCCCGGCGGGTCAGCTCGCTCTGCACCAGGTTCTCGTCGCGGGCGTAGCGCGACTCGAACACGACTTCCGACAAGTTGAAGTTGCTGCCCAGCTGCACGTTGGGGTCAAACGGGTTGTCGGTGTTGGTGTAAAAGGCGAAGTCGTGCAGCGGCTGAATGCGCTGGTAGCGCAGGGTCACGCTCTGCGTGAAGCCGTGGAACAGGTCGCGCTGGGCGCTCAGGGTCATCAAATCGCGCAGTACCGGGCGGCCCTGCCGGAAGCGTCCCCAGCGCGAGGCCGCCGCGAATAGGCCATTGTTGGGTAGAAAGTCGTTGTCGAGCAGGGCCACCTGCTCCACGTCGTGCCGGTACTCGGCCCCCAGCACCGTCCAGTGTTGGCGCTCGGCGATGTAGTTGGTTTTCAACCCGTACTTGAAGCGGCCGTCGTGCGTGCCGTAGGCCACGTAGCCCTGCGTGAGCCAGCTTTTGCTGATGTCGGGCGTGGTGCGGAAGCCCAGCCGGAGGCGGTTGCCCTCGAAATCATTGTGGGCGTAGGTATTAATAATCGGCCCCAGGTCGAACTTGCCCACGCGCTTGTAGCCGTTAACCAGCAGTTCCACCCAGTCGAGCACGTTGCGCACCGAGGGCAGCTGCTTGGCCGAGTCGAGCACGGCAAACGTCTGGCGCTCGTTCAAGCTCAGCGTGTCGGGCCGGTACTGGTCGAAGTAGCCGGTGCCGGTCGGGCCGCGGCCAGTGCTGTCGCCGGCCAGCCCGCTCAGCAGCCCGCCGCCCGGACCGTTGTCGGCGGCGGTAGCCGCCACGTGCTCGGCCACGTCGTAGAAGCCGGCCGGGTGGGGCTGATTGCGCACGAAGCCCGAGTTGACCGTGGTGAAGCGCACCCGCATGGCCGCCTGCCCCTGGTAGGGCTTCACGCCGAATACCAGCCGGGTGCGGGCCGGGAGACCCGGCCCCTGGTCGGGCGGCGTAAGGTCCTCGAATAGGCGCAGGTCGGTAATGAAGTTGATGTTGGCTTCCGGGCTGGCTACCACGTCGAGGCGGCGCAGGGCGTAGGTGCCGGCCGTAATCCAGATGGTGCCCTTGAAGGCCAAATCGTGGCTGCGCTTGGGGGCGACGGCTATTTTGTAGCACCAGTCCCGGCCGATAAACACCGAGTCCTGCAGCTCGTAGTCGTAGCTCAGGCGCCCGCCCTCGGCAATGGGCGAGATAAAGTCCTTGCCGAGCAGGTTCTGCCAGTTGGGGTAGAAGTCGAAGGTTTGCAGGTTGCCGCCCAGCAGCTGGGCCAGCACCGAGCCCTCGCGCGGCCCTACCCCCCGCAGCTGGCGGTGCAGGATGTCCTCGCGCCGACGCGTCGGATTATACTGCTGGTACACTTTCGAGCCCACTTCGGCGGCAAACAGCGGCAGCGGTGCGTCGGGGTCGGCCGCGGCGGTGGCCCCGCGCCGCACGGCCAGCGCCCGGATGTCGCGCACTACCTTGCGTTTGGCCAGCGACTTGGGAATGTCGGCCAGGGCCACCTCGGTGCGGTTGTACGAGTCGAACTCAGCCGCTGCCAGGGTATTGCGGGCGTTCTGGGGCTTGTGGCGCTGCACTTCGCGCAGGATGCGGAAGGCCGGGTTTTCGGGCTGGCGCGAGCTCACCACTACCTCGCCCAGCGCCACGCCCCCACCCTTGGGCAGGCGCAGCAGCACCGTCTGGCTGGCAGCGACCGTGAGCGCCCGCCGCCCCACCACGAAGCCCAGAGCTGAGGCGGCGATGGAATCGGCCGCGGCCGGCACCGTCAGCCGGAACTTACCCTCCAGGTCGGCCGTGATGCCGGCGGCGGTGCGCGGTACGAACACCGAGGCGAAGGGTACGGGCTCGCCGGTGGCCGCCTCCACCACCTGCCCGCTCACCACGCGCTGGGCGGCGGCCGGCAGCACCAGCGCCAGCAGCAAGCCCAGCAGGGCCAGGGGACGGATAAGCCTATTGTTTTTCGGCCGGGTACACAGCATTATTGGGACAAAAAGGGGGAGCGGGACGGCCCACGCGGAGCCGCAACCAGGAGATACCCAGAAGCTGCCCTACCCCCACGCTCGCGGTGGGAATAGGGCAGCTTATTTCAGGGAGAAAAGGGCCGGAGCGCCGGCCCCAGGGGCGGGTGGCTACTTGGCCAGCGTGCCGTCGGCGTTGAACAGCACGTCCTGGTGCTTGCCGCCCTTGGCCACTTCGGCCTCGTACACAGTCGAGCCGTCGGCTCGCACAATGGTGGCGGCCTCACTTACCTTGTAGGACTTGTAGTCGCTGGCCAGCTTGGTGCGCACGGCGGCGGGTAGCTTGGCGGGCGACATGTCCGTCTCGGTTTCGAACAGCTCGCCGCTGGGCGTAATCACGGCCGACATGGTGTTGCCGTTCTGCTTAAAGCCGGCCTCGAACTTGTCGCCTTCCTTCTCCCAGGTGTTGGACTTCACGGTGGGGAATTTGGCTTTGAAAGTCGCCTTTACGGCGGCCGGCACCTGCGCGGGCTTCAGCGTTTGGGCGTGGGTGAGGGCGGGAGCGGCCAGGGCCAGGGCGAAGGCCGCCAGTTTCAGTACTTGCTGCATGGTTGAAAAGGGGTTAAGGTGAATTTGTACCCGAACCTAGCCGCCGAACCTGGCGCGTTTCTGTAGTTGAAAACCCACTTGACCGAAGTCAAGCTGTTTTTTGCCCGAAGTCCACCCGTAGCGTGTGCACCGAGCCGGCCGGGGCAAAGTCGTAGCTGAGGGTGAAGCCGTAGAGCTGGCAAATATGCCGCACGATGCTCAGCCCCAGCCCCGGCGAGTCGGAGGCAGCGTTGTGCTTGCGGAAGCGCTCAAAAAATCGGCTGGGGTCGCCCGCGATGGCCGGGCCGGTATTGGCTACTTCCAGTGCCCCGGCATGGAGTGTCACCCAGACAAAGCCCCCGCGCTGGTTGTGCTTCAGGGCGTTTTGCAGCAGGTTGTGCACCAGCGAGTCGGCCAGGCTGGCGTCCATCAGCAGCGTTGGCCCACTGGTTAGTTCTACGCGCAGGTCGAGGTCGCGGGCCGCCAGCCGGTCGCGCAGCTGCTCGGTTCGCTCGGCCAGCACCTGGTGTAGCTGCAGCGGCACGGCCTGGGTGAACTGCTCGTTCTCAATCTTGCTGAGCAGGGTCAGCGCCCGGTGCAGGCGCGAGAGCCGCCGGGTGGTGCCGTAGAGCTCGCCCACCAGCGCGGCCGACGCGGGTTGCAGCGTATCGTCCTGCGCGAGCTGCTCCAGCTGGGCCTGCATGATGGCCAGCGGCGTCTGAGTTTCGTGGGCCGCATTCTCAGTAAACTCCTTGAGGCTGCGGTAATCGGCGGCCAGCCGCGCGCTCATCTGCGTCAGGGCCTGGTTCAGCTCGGTAAACTCATCAACGGGGGTAGCTGGCAGCGCCAGCGGCCCGCGCCGGTGCAGCTCGTAGCCGCGCAGCTCGCCGAGCGTGCGCTGAAACGGTGCCCAGAGCCGACGGGTCAGCCAGCGAGTGAGCAGCGCCAAGCTCAGCAGCAGCCCGCCCAGCACGGCCAGCATCACGCTCAGCACCACCAGCAGCAAATCGTCGGTTTCCAGCAGTGACTTGCGCACCGTGAGCCAGTACGTAGCGCCGCCGCGCCGCACCGGAAAGCTCAGCTCGCGGTAGGGCACCATCTCCTGCTCCTGGGCATCGTAGCGGGCTACTTCGCGCAGGCCACCGGGCAAAGGCCGGCGGCTGACTTGCAGCGAGTCGCCCGCGCTACCCAGGCCGGGCGGCGCCGGGTGCCAGCTTAGGGCAAGCGCCTGCTGCTGGGCGAGCAGCTGCTCATCTACCTCGCTGCGCAGCGCCCGGTTCAGGCTGAAATACAGCACCACGCCCCCGAGGGCAAAGAGCGCCGTGGTCAGCAGCAGGTAGTAGCGGTTGGTGCGGGTGAGCAGCTTCATTCGGCCTGCAAGCGGTAACCGATGCCGTAAATGGTCTGGATGTAGTTGTCGGCGCCCTTTTCCTGCAACTTCCGGCGCAGGTTCTTGAAGTGCGTGTACAGAAAATCGAACGAGTCGGCGGCGTCTGCCTCGTCGCCCCACAGGTGCTCGGCAATGCTTTCCTTGGTGAGCACCCGGCGGGGGCTGGCCAGCAGGTACAGCAGCAGGTCGTACTCCTTGCGGGTGAGCGTCAGCACCTCGCCCCGCACGAGCACCCGCGTCTCGTCGGGCCACACCACCAGGTCGCGAAACGCAAGGTGGTGCTGCCCCCGGAACTGGCGCCGCCGGATGATGGCCGTGAGCCGGGCGTTCAGCTCCGAGAGGTGAAAGGGCTTCACCAGGTAATCGTCGGCCCCCAGGTGCAGCCCCTCCAGCTTGTCGTCGAGGGCCCCGCGGGCCGAGATGATGAGCACCCCGGCCGCCGAGTTGTCGGCCTTGAGCGTGCGCACCACGTCCAGGCCATTGCCGTCGGGCAAGGTCAAGTCAACCAGCACGCAGTCGTACTGGTAGAGCTTGATTTTCTCGTAGGCTACCTCGTAGGTGGGGGCCACCTCCACCAGGTAGCCGCCCTGGCGCAGGCAGTCCACGATGGCCGCGCGCAGGGCCGGCTCGTCCTCAACCAGCAGGATTTTCATGGGTATTGCGGGAAATAGCTACGCACAAACGCTTCTACCAGAAGCTTCCAGCTAAATGCCGCGCAACACTACGCGCCGATTCTGGCGATACTCTGGAGTAGGGCACCCCAGGGCCGCGGCGCGCCTGGGTAAGCTGCTGCGGGGATGCCCGTCGCAAAGCCTACCCCCTCCCCTACTCGGGGTACACAAACTGCACGACCCGCGACTGATTGACGGCCCCGAACACCCCTAGCGCGCCTGGAATCTCGGTTTTCAGAAACACCGGCTCCACGAACGGGTTGGTCTGGGCCAGCTTCTGGCGGTCGAGCTGGTCGAAGAAGCGCGCGCTGGCCGGGTCCAGGGTTTGCAGGCGAATCAGGCCGATGTCCCCCTTCTTGTGCACGTTGGCCGGCTCCACCACGATGCTCATGTCCTGGCCGTCGGTCAGGTCGTCTTTGTACACGCTGCGGCCGATTTCCAGGTCCTGAAACGGCCCGGTGGCGCAGTAGCGGTTGGTATCGCCCTCGAAGCGGGGCCGCGAGCGGGTGAGCGTGCGCGCCATGCTGAAGCGATAGAAGTTCTGCTCGCCGGCCGGGTCGTGAAAGCTGACCTTGATGCCCTCGTGCTGCCCGTACACGTCGGTGAAGTTGGGCAGGTAGTCCACGCTGGTTATTTCCACGGCCGTGATGCGGGTCGTGGTCGTGGCCGTGTACGTCTGCCCGTCCGCCACCACGCGCAGGGCGTAGTCGTGGCCGGTGCGCACCGGACGGCGGCCCCGGTAGAAATACTCGCGCAGGCAGGTGTTGTAGTTGAAAGTCGAGCCCGGCGCTAGGGTTTCGGGCACGCCGTCCTCGCTGATTTCCACGGTGGCGTTCTGAATGGCATCGCGCAGCGTGTTCACGTCGGTGCCCAGAAACGACTGGCTGCGGGTCAGATACACCTTGGGCAGCGAGTCGGGCACGAGCGTGCACTCGATGCCCACCTTGGGGATGTAGGGGTTGGGCTGAATGGCAATGTCCTTGGTGCAGCCCCCAAAGCCCGCCACGGCGGCCCCCAGCAGTAGGGTAAAAATCGACAGGCGCTTATTCATAACCAGCGAAGAAGTTAAAAGGAGAAGTGGTAAGCCACGCTCGGGATAATGGGAAGCAGCGCCACCTGCCGGGCTACCGAGGCGCGGGTAAGCGGGTCGACTTCGAGGTACACGAAGTAGGGATTGAGTCGGCTGTAGGCGTTGTACACCCCGAATACCCATTCCGAGTCGTAGGGGTGGCCGAAGAAATGGCGCGGCTTCTTGTAGGTAGCGCTCAAGTCCAGGCGGTGGTAGTTGCCGAGCCGGTACGAGTTGCGGTCGGTGTAGTCGTAGTAGAACGTGTCGTAGAGGCTGCCCCCGCCGCTGATGCTTACCCGGCCGTTGGGCAGGGTGATGGGGTTGCCGGTTGAAAAGACGAAGTTGGCCGCCAGCGTCCAGCGCTGGCTCAGCTCGTAGCTGGCCACCACGGCCAGGTTGTGGCGGCGGTCGTAGCGGAAGGGAAACGTGCGGCCGAAGTTGAGGTCGGGAAACGTCTGGTCGGTTTTGGAAAGCGTGTACGACACCCAGCCGGTGAGCCGGCCCACGTGGCGGCGCACGAACAGCTCGACCCCCACCGAGCGTCCCTGCCCGAACACGAGCTGGGTTTCGAGCGGCACGGCAGCCGAGAGCAGCGTGCCCTCGGCGAAGTTCACTTGGTGGTCCATCGTCTTATAGTAGCCCTCCACCGACACCTCCCAGGCGTTGTCCTGGAAGTTGCGGAAGTAGCCCAGCGCCACCTGGTCCGACACCTGCGGCAGCACCCGCCGGCTGCTGGGCAGGTAGAGGTCAGTCGGGAACGAGGCCGTGGAGCTGGGCAGCTCGTTGAAGAACTGGTTCATGCGGGTGTAGGCCAGCTTCACCGAGGCCGTGGCCCCCAGCCCGTAGCGCACCGTGGCGCGCGGCTCTAGGCGAAAGTACGTGGCGTCGGCCCCCGTGAAAACCGGCGCGCGCAGCCCCAGATTCACCCCTAGCCGGGGGCTGATGGTAACCTCGTCGTTGACGTAGGCCGCCGCCTCACTGGCGTAGATGGGCGAGGCCGTTACGGTCTCCAGGGTGCCCGTGCCGGCCTTGGGAATCTTGGCCGAGGCCGCCACCGGCGCGTAGCGGTGGCGGGTGTACACCAGCCCCGCCTTGAGTTGGTGGGCGGGGGTAGGGTAAAAGTCCAGGTCCACCTTGCCGCCGAAGTCGCGCACGCCCGAGGCCAGCTGGTCGAGGTAGCCGCCCTGCGTGCTTTGCACGCTCAGGGCGTAGTCGTTGGCGATGAAGGAGGTGTTGACGAATGCCTTGGGGCTCAGCACGTGGTTCCAGCGCAGCGTGCCGGTGGTGTTGCCGAAGCTCAAATCGTAGTTGAGGCTGCTCGACCCCACGTAGCTCGCCACGTCGCGTCCCCGAAACAAGCTCAGGTACACCCGGTCGCGACTGCCCAGGTCGTAGTTGGCCTTAACGTTGGTGTCGTAGAAGTAGTAGTTGGTGCCCAGGTTAAAGGGCTTGGTCAGCAAATCGAGGTAGGAGCGCCGGCCCGAAACGATAAACGAGCCCTTGCCGTGGCCCAGCGGTCCGTCCACGGTCAGGTTGGAGGTAATCAGCCCCAGCCCGCCGTCCACGTGCACCCGGTCGCGGCTGCCCTCGCGCAGGCTGATGTCGAGAAACGAGGAAAGCCGCCCGCCGTACTGGGCCGGAAAGCCGCCCTTTATGAGCGTGACCTTGCTGAGGGCCGCCGCGTTGAAGGTGCTGAAGAGCCCGAACAGGTGGTTGGGATTGTACACCGTGGCCTCGTCGAGCACCACCAGGTTTTGGTCGGTGGCCCCGCCGCGCACGTGGTAGCCAGTGGTTCCCTCGTCGCCGGCCTGCACCCCCGGCAGCAGCTGAATGATTTTGAGCGGGTCACGCTCGCCAAAGAGCACCGGCAGGGTGTTGATGAGCTTGAGCGGCACGTCGATGATGCCCATCTGCGGGCGCACCACGTTGTCATTATTGCGCGCCTCGCGGCCGCGCACCGTTACTTCGTCCAGGGTAGTAGTGCCGGCCACCAGTCCCACGTCGAGCCGGCGATTGCTTGTGAGCTGAATCTGCTTGAGCTGCGGGGCGTAGCCCACGTAGCTCACCACCGCCCCGAGCGTATCGGCCGGGGGCAGGCTGATGGAGTAGAAGCCGTAGGCATTGGCCGTGGTACCGGCCCGGAGCCGGGGAAAGTAGAGTGAAGCCCCAATCAGGGCCTCGCCGGTGGCCGCGTCGCGGATGTAGCCACTCACGGTGTAGCGCTGGGCCCAGGCGCCGCCCGACAGTCCCAACCAAAGCACTAGCAGCAGGCAAAGCTTTTTCATTATGCGGGGCAGGTAGAAAAGTGAAACCTCCGCTGCGCCGGCTAGCCGGGGGAAGCTCGCCCGGCTAGCCGGCGCAGCAAGGCAACGGAATGGCGGCAAGCAACCGGCCGATTCCGTTCTCTTCCTGTACTTTTCAATGCTATTTCCTGCCGGCTTAAGCTGACTCACTATCCGGCGCCGTCAGACCCGGCATTGGGTGGTGAGGAGATGGCCCTAGTGCTCCCGAGCGCTGCCCCAGTACTGTCAACCCACAGCGCTGCGCCACCCGGCTTCCCGCCGCGCACAAGGCCCGCATTTGTAGGGCGACTAAGCCCCTGCCCTACTCCTTGTCCTTACCCAGGCTTTTTCGACTGCGCTACCATAACGCCAAGCCCTTTTCGATGGCTGGCAAAAGCGGTGAATTGACCAGTCAACTACGCAAAAACGCCCTTCCAGCCCTGTGGCTGGAAGGGCATTTAAGTATTGAGTAAGGACAATACCCTACTCACGGGCTTACTCGCAAACAGGGGTATAGATGGGAGCTACTTGCCGCCGACCATGCGCGAAATCAGCCCGTGCTCGGCCGTGCACTCCGCCCAGACCACGCCCACCACGTGCACCACCACGAAGGCGATGACGCCGTACATAGTGGCCCCGTGCACCTCTTTCACCTGGTGCTCAATGCGGTGCAGCGCGGCCACGTCGTCGGCCCAGGTCAGCAGCAAGCCCGTCACAACCAACACGGTAAGCAGCAGGTAGAACACGGCGTAGGTACTTTTGGCAAACAGCACCCGGCCGGTTTCCGACTTGTCGGCCGGCGGGGCCAGCCGGTAGCGCCGGGCCACGGCTAGCAGCCGCGCCGTAAAGCGCCGGTCGGCGGGGCCGCGCAGCTCCAGCAGCACGCGCAGCAGCCAGGTAGCCGCCAGGGCCAGGCCCAGGTAGATGTGCCACTGCCAGATGCGCTCGCTGATGAGGTGGGCAAACGTGCCAGCCTGCCGGGCGCTGAGCGTCACATGGTCGCGGCCCAGGCTTTGCAGAAAGGCTGGCACGGCCGAGCGCGCATCCACAATCACTTCCTGAAACAGAATGGTAGTCAGCTGCCCCGTAACGAGGAGCGCGTTGACCCAGTGCCACACCCGCAGCGGGGCGCGGTAGTCACTGGCGGGGGCAGTGGGGGCGAGCGGGAGGGTGGGGTGCATGGGCAACGGAAATAAGCGCGGAAGAAAAGTTGGGGGCGCAGGCCACCGGCCTAGGGCATGGTAAAGGAGAGGTCAGCGCTAACGACGTTGGCCGTCAAGCCCGTCGTCTGCCAGTAGTGACCGTAGCGCAGGTCCACCGATTTAAACTTGGCTACGCGCCGGCCGAAGGGCACTTTGAAGCGGCCCAGGCCGTAGAGCGGCGCGTAGCGCAAACCCAGCCCCAGCTTGTGGGCCGAAAAGGCCGATAAATCGTAATCGGAGGTGTAGTAGGCGTCGGTTACGGAGTGGGTCAGGTAGGGCGCGAAGTACGTCGCGGCCGTTTGGGTGTGGTAGCGGTAGAAGGGATAGAGCGTGAAAAACGGGGTAACTTTGAGCGGGGCCTCCAGTTCGAAGGTGTGGGCCCGGATGCCGAAGTTGTCGTTGTAGAAGCGGTAGAAGCCGCGCAGCTGCACTAGGTCGGTAGCGTAGTAGGTAAGGCGCAAACTGGCCGGGTACTTCACGCGTAGGCGCGGCAGCACCTCGGCCAGGGCCGTGCCCAGCGTGCCGGGCGTGCCCAGCGCGGGGTTGCTGTCGAAGAAGTATACCCGCTGAAACGGGGTGCTTAGCAGCCCCCGCTGCACCACCGGCTCGGCGCTCACTGACGCTTGCAGCCGCTTGCCAAGCACCTGCGCGTACACCAGTGAGAGTGTGAGGCTCTGGCGATTATCGGTGCCGTAGTTGCGGTTGCGGGTGCCGCCCACGCGCAGCTCGGCCGGCGTTATCAAGGTTATCTGGTCGAAGAACGCCTGGCCGGTAGCGCTGAGCTGGCGGTTGCCATCGGGCGAGGAGTGTGCCCACGAGGCCAGCACGTTAAACGACAGGTAGTCGTACTCCTTCGACACGCCCGCCCCAGCCCCCAGGGTCGTCAGCTTGCCCGCCAACAGCTTCGAGAAACCAAAGTCGGCGTGGTAGCGCACGTCCGACGCCGAGGGCGACGACATGACCTGGTCAATCTTGTCCGACGAGGCCGAGGCGTAGTAGTCGATGCCCACGTTGGCCGAGAGGCGGGTGGTCGAGTCGAGCGGTACATTCAGCAGGATGGTTGGAGCCGTGTCGGTAAGGTGTTGGCTGCCGATGCCGCCCTCCACGGCTGAGTGGTCGCCGTTCTGCTGGTAGTAGCTGCCCAGGATGTCCACCTCCGTTTCGCCGTAGCGGGCGGGCGTGGGCAGCTGCGCAGCGTTGGGCGCGATGCCCGACCCGTCGAGGCGGTTAGGTGTCGGAGTGGCCTGCGCCAGGGCTGCCAGCGGCGCGGCCAGGGCCAGTAGCGTGAATAAGGTATTTCTCACAAACAGGTAGCGGCTGATTATTTGATGCTTAGTATGGGCGAATGCCCAGTGGCAGGCCAGGCATACTGCTCAATTGCAGCCGCAGCCGCCACCCACCTTGCCGCCGTTGGCGCCGGCCCCGCCTTCGCGGTAGCTCTCGAAGTTGACTTCGGGCGTTTCGACTTTCCTGGTGGCCAGCTTCATGTCCTCGTCATTGAGGTAGGCCTTCTGGTAGGCGGCTACCGACACGCAGCCGGGCAAGGCGACTCCGGCGGCCAGCAGCAGCCCCAGGGCCGCCGGGCGGAATAAAGCACGTAGGTTCATGACTTGGATTTGACGGCGGCCGGAGCCGCGCTGTGGTAAGGATTGAGCTGCATACCCTTTGACACCAAAGTCTGGCCGTCGTCGGTAATCAGGGTGCAGTTGATACCTTTGAGGCGATTAATTAGGTCCAGCCCCTGCTCGGGGCCGAGCACGAACACGGCATCGTCGAGGGCATCGGCCAGCTCCACATCGGGGCAGATGATGGTGACCGAACGCAGCCCCGTGGCCGGGTAGCCGGTGTGCGGGTTGATGATGTGGCCGTAGTACTGACTGCCTACCGTGAAGTACTGCTCGTAGTTGCCGGCCGTCACCACGGCCAGGTCGCTCACCGTGAGCCACGACGACACGGTATGCGGCCGGGCCGGGTCGCCGATGGCGATGCGCCAGTTGCTGCCGTCAGGCTGCCGGCCCCAGCAGTACACGTCGCCCGAGCCGTTGAGGAGCCCGCCCGCGATGCCCATGCCTTTCATGATTTCCGCCGCCCGGCGCACGCCGTAGCCCTGCAGAATACCGGCCAGGTTAATCCGCATGCCCTTTTCGGGTAAATAAATCGCGTGCGTGGCCGCGTCCAGCCGCACCTTCTGCCAGCCAATGCGCCGCACCGAGCGGCGCACGGTGGCCGAGTCGGGCAGGCTGGCATGCGCCTGCTTATCAAACTGGTAAATCTTGTCGCCGCTGGCAAAGGTGATGTCGAAAGCCCCGCCGCTGAGCTGCGAGATTTTGAGCGTGCGCTGAATCAGGTCGTACACTTCCGGGTTGACCACCACCGGCCGCACGCCGGCCAGGCGGTTGATGCGCACCACCTGCGAAGTCGAGTCCCAGTACGAGCAGAGGTGGTCGATGCGCTGCGTTTCGCGCAGGCCGGCCCGCAGCGCCCGCCACGCCAGCGAGTCGTCGGTCGACACGGCCGTGAACGTGAAGTGTGAGCCCATCAGGTGTGCCTCGCGGGTATAGACGCGAGCGGGCGGCGGAGCCGCCGCCCGACCCATCCCCAGCAGGCCCAGCAGACCGGCAACGAGTACCAGGGCCGGTGGCAGGCGCAGAAAAGACCCGGTAGCAGTTGGCATAAAGAGCTATTTTTTAGCAGACAGCTGCTCTAAATAGGCGTCGTAGACTACTGCGCCGCCAGGGCGGTAGCCGGTGCGGGCCAGCACCTTGCCCTCGGGCGAGAGCAGCACCACGGCCGGAAAGGCACCCTCTTTATTAAGCTGGGCGGCGGCCTGCTCGTTGAGCTTGGTTTGGGCCGGGTCGAGGCGGTTCTTTTTGTTGCGCGGGAAGTCGAAGCGCGCCAGCACGAACCGGTCCTTGGCAAAGCTGGCAAACTCGGGCTGGTCGAATACTTCCTGCTTGAGCAGCATGCAGGGCTTGCACCAGTCGGAGCCCGAAAAGACGACCAGCACCGGCTCGCGGCTGGCTTTGGCTTGCTGGAGTGCGGTAGTGAGGTCGGCATTCCAGGTGAGCGGCGCCGCCTGGGCGGCGGCCCGGATAACAGGCAGCAGCGCGCACAAACTCAGGGCAAATAGGGTACGCATGGCAAACGGAAATAGAGTACAAACACGCAGGCAACGTGCGAAAGAAGCAGCCAGGTGCGAGCCCAGCACTGCCTAGGGACACTTTTAAGCGAATCTTAAGCTAGGGCAGTCGGGGCTGACCAGTTGCCCCCGATTAGATAGCCAGGGCTGCCGGCCGGCCAGTATTACTGACACCCGGATAATAACAGGATACTTTAGCCCCTACTTACCCCTACGTGGGCGTCAGAAATAAACCAGAATTAATACGTTGTGGCGCCTACTAGCTTTCTATTCAATTTACTGACAGTTAGTAAACCGCCGTCGGTCTAGTCGCCGGTATCCTGGCCTTTGCCCAGCTCGGCCGCCAGGAAGTAGGCGCCCCGGCGCACCAGCCGGGTGGTATCGGGCACAGGGTCGAGGGGCGTTACGGCTACGCTGCCGCCCTGGCTGGGGCCGGTGCGCACCCGCAGGCGGCGAAAGGTGGCGCGGCCGTCGGCGGCCCGGCCGGTTTGCACAAACGCGTAGCTGAGCTGGCCGGCCTGCACCAGGCCGGCTTCAGGCAGGGTACGCTGGCGAGCCGCCCCGGTCTGGATGCGGGCCGCCACAAACTGGCCGGGCAGCAGGTCGGCGCGCTCGGGCTCCAGGTGGGCGTGCACGCGCACGGCGCGGGCGTTGTCCTCAAAGGCCTGGCCCACCAGAAACACCCGCGCCCGAAACTCCTCCGGGGTGCCCCGGTTCTGCACCGTGAACAGGATGGGCTGGCCGACTTTGACGCGGGCTATGTCCTGCTCGAATACTTTTAGCTCCAGGTGTAAATCACGGCGATTCAGCACCTCAAACAGCACATCCTGAGGATTGACGTACTGGCCGGGATTAAGATTGACAGCCTTTACGGTGCCACCCAGGGGGGTAGTAAGCGCGACGCTCGGGGCGATGTAGCCAGTGTTGATGCGGGCTACTGGCAAACCCAGCAGTCGCAGCTGGGCGGCCCCGGCCCGCACGGCGGCCTGCTCGCTGGTGTAGTCGGCACGGGCCTGCTGGAGCTTGCGCTTGGCGCCCACGTCTTCCACGTCCAGAATACGCTGGCGCTGTAGCTCCTGGGCCAGAAACAGAACCCGCGCCCGGCTCTGGAGGTAGTTCTGTTGCAGGGTCAGAAAATCGGGGCTGCGCAGCGTGGCCAGCACCGCGCCGGCCCGCACGGGCTGGCCGGGCAGCACGTTCACGGTTTGCACGTAGCCGCCCAGCACAGCCGAGATGGAGGCCCGGTTCTGAGGGGGCACTTCAATCGAGCCGGTCGCCTGCACGTCAGTCGTCAGATTCTGGCGCTCAAACGGCCCGGTTTCAATGCCCGCTGCCCGCTGCTGGGCTGCCGTCAGGGTCACTTCGTCAGGGTTGACCGGCTTAGCAGCCGCCGCGGGTTTAGCGCTGGCGTCCGAGCCCGCCGTAACCGGGGCTTTTTTGCCCGAGCAGCCAGCCAACAGGGTCATCAAAATCAGGGGGAGGTATTTCATGGAAGCGGATAAGCAGGGCATAGATTGGGGCGGGCGCGGAAGGCCCCGCGGCTAGGGGGCGTCGGTGCCGGCCAGGGACTTGAGGCTCACCACCAGCTCGTTGTAGCGCTGCACCTGGTCAAGGTAGTTGGTTTGGATTTGCCAGGCGGGGTCGGTGTTCACCACGTACTCGACATACTCGATGTCGCCGGCTCGGAAGGTTTTCTCGGCCGTATCGAGAATTAGCCGGGCCTGGGGCAGGGCCGTTTTTTCGTAGTAGTCGAGGGCCGTGCGCGCCCGCCGCAGCTGCTGGCGTAGCGTGCGCAGCTGAGTGCCGAGCTGGCTGGTGGCGTAGGTGAGCTGGCCGGCCGCTACCTGCTCGCCGAGGCGGGCGGCGGCCACCCGCGCCCGCCCGGCCCCACCCAGCAGCGGCAGGGCCAGCCCAACTTGCCCCACTTGCAGTACCTTATATTCGGGCCGGATGCTCTGCTGGAAGTAGCCGGCCCGCAGGTCGGGCAAGCGGCGCAGCTGCTCCACCCGCGTGGCCTGGGCGCTCACGGCCACCTGCTGGCGCAGGAGGCCTAGCGTTGGGTTGCTTTCGGGCGAGAGCGCCGCCGTGTCGGCCGGCGCGAGTGGAGCCACCGCCGCCGCCGTGGTGTCGATGGCCGCCGCGCCGACGCCGCCCAGCAGCTGGCCGAGCTGCTGGCGCTGCACGTCCAGGTCAGTGAGCACCGTAAGCAGGCGGTTTTCCAGCTCGCGGGCGCGGGCCTCGGCCGCTACCTGGGCCAGCCGATTGGTTTCGCCCACCTGGTAGCGGATGCGCGCGGCGCGAGCCGCCCGCCGGTATAGGCTGTCCTGCCGCCGCAGCAGGGCGGCCCGGCGATACGTCACCAGCAGCAGGTAGTAATTGGAGCGGATGGCCTGGGCCAGGTTGCGCCGGCTTAGGCGGGCCTGCTGCTGGGCGCCCAGGCCCTGGCTTTCGAGCAGCCGCCGCTGGGCCGCGTACACGCCCGGAAAAGCAGCCTGCTGGATAATGTTGAAAGTGTGGTCGTTGAGTGGGCCCGACACTTGCCCGTACTGAACGTCCACCACCGTGCGCGGCAACTCGAAGCCCGTGCGCACCAGCGCCCGCTGCTGCTCGACTTGCAGGCCTGCGGTTTGCAGTGACAGGTTCTGGCCGTAACCCGCCTGCAGGGCTTGGCCGATGCTAAGTGGCGCCGGCTGCCCGGCTGTGGAGCCCAGCGTGGTTTGCGCCCGCCCGGCCAGGGGCAGCAGCAATGTCAGTGCCAGCGCCGCCAGGGCCGGCGCGGGGCTAGCCACCGGGGCCGGGGCTTCGCCGGTTTCGGCGGCGTACTTGGCTTTTTCGGCGGCCTCGGCCGCTTTCTCAGGGTTTGGCTCGCCGTCTTTGGTGAAGAACGTGTAGAGCACCGGCAGCACGAGCAGCGTAAGCAGGGTGGCGGAAATCAGCCCCCCGATGACCACCGTGGCCAGCGGCTTCTGCACCTCAGCGCCGGCTGAGGTGGACAAGGCCATCGGCAGAAAGCCCAGCGAAGCCACGCTAGCCGTCAGAATAACCGGGCGGAAGCGCTCGGCCGTAGCGCGCAGCACCCGCTCGCGCACTGAGTTCACGCCCTCGGCCGCGAACTCGTTGAGACTGGCGACCAGCACGATACCGTTGAGCACGGCCACTCCGAATAGGGCAATAAACCCTACCCCCGCCGAAATGCTGAACGGCATCCCGCGCAGCCACAAGGCCAGCACCCCGCCGATGGTGGCCAGTGGGATACCCGTAAAAATCAGCGCCGCCTGCTTTACCGAGCGAAACGAGAGGTAGAGCAGCACGAAAATCAACAGCAGCGAAATTGGCACCACCACAGCCAGGCGGCTTTTAGCCTCCACCAGGTTCTCAAACGAGCCGCCGTACTTGAGGGAGTAGCCGGGGGGCAGCTGCAGGCCGGTGCCGAGCTTTTGCTGGATTTCCTCCACCAGGCTTTGCACGTCGCGGCCCCGCACGTTCACGCCGATGTTGATGCGGCGGTGCGCGTCGTCGCGGCTCACCAGTACCGGGGCGTTGCGGTAAGCTACCGTAGCGACTTCGGCAAAGGGCACCTTCTGCCCGCCGGGCGCGTCCACAAACAGCCCGCTCAAATCGCGCAGGCCGGTGCGTCGGGCCGAGTCGAGGCGCAACACCACGTCGTAGCGCCGCTCGCCCTCGTACACGTCGCCGGCCACGTCGCCCGCGAATGAGGTGCGCAGCAGCGTGTTCAAGTCGCTGATGTTTAAGCCGTACTGCGCAATCTTGGCGCGGTTGTACGTCACGCGCAGCTGCGGCAGGGCCGCGATTTGCTCGACCTTCAGGTCCCCTACCCCCGCCAGCGGCCGGATGAGGTCGGCCGCCCGGTTGGCCTGCTCGAAGAGCACGTCCAGGTCGTCGCCGTAAATCTTGATGCTGATGTCGGACTTCACGCCTGAAATCAGCTCGTTGAAGCGCATCTGAATGGGCTGCTGAAACTCCATCGTCACGCCTGGCACGCCGGCCAGCGCGGCCTGCATCTTATTGGCCAGTTCCTCGCGACTGCTGGCACTGGTCCAAGCGCCACGGTCCTTGAGAATTACCATCTGGTCGGAATCTTCGAACGACATGGGGTCGGTGGGAATCTCGGAAGTGCCGATTTTGCCGACTACCTGGAGCACTTCGGGAAATTTTTGCAGCAGAATACGCTGCACCTGCGAAGTAGTGGCGATGCTCTGGGCCAGCGACGAGCCGGGCGCCAGCGTCACGTTCAGAGCAAAGTCCCCTTCGTCGAGTTGCGGAATAAACTCGCCCCCTAGCCGCGTGAAGGCCCAGCCGCCTAGCGCCAGCAGCGCCACGGCCGCGCCAGCCACCAGCCAGCGCACGCCCAGCGCCGCCCGGATAATAGGGTCGTAGCCGCCGTGCAGAAACTTCATGATGCGGTCAGCCACGGTGCCTTCCTCCTTGATGTCTTTGCGCAGAGCCCAGGCCGATACGGCTGGCACATACGTGAGGCACAGCAGCATGGCCCCCAGAATGGCGAAGCTCACGGTCAGGGCCATGGGCCGGAACATCTTGCCCGCCACCCCGGTAAGTGAGAGGATGGGGAAGTAAACGATGAGGATGATGAACTGCCCGAACAGGGCCGAGCGCATCAGGCGCGTGGCGGCCGCCTCGGTGATGCTGTCCATCGTTTCGCGGGCCGCCGCCGCGCGCTGGTGCACGAGGTGAAAAATCATGGCCTCCACGATAATAACGGCCCCGTCCACGATGAGCCCGAAGTCGAGCGCGCCCAGGCTCATGAGGTTGGCCGATACGCCGAAGGTCTTCATCATGCCGAGCGCGAAGAGCATGCAGAGCGGAATCATCGAGGCCACGACCAGGCCAGCCCGCCAGTTGCCGAGCAACAGCAGCAGCACGACCATGACGATGACGCCCCCTTCAATGAGATTATGCACCACCGTCTCAATGGCTTTGTCGATGAGCTTGGTGCGGTCCAAGAAGGGCGTGATGACCAGTCCCTTGGGTAGGGTCTGCTGAATTTCGGCGATGCGCGCCTTCACGCCCTTGATGGTGGCTTCGGAGCTAGCTCCCTTGAGCATAAGCACGATGCCGCCCACGGTTTCGCCCTGGCCGTTGCGGGTCATGGCCCCGTAGCGCACGGCGTGGCCGAAGCGCGGGGTGGCCACGTCGCGCACTAGTAGCGGCGTGCCGGGTGCGGCCTGCTTGATGACGATATTGCCCAAATCATCCAGCGAGGTAGCCCTTCCCTCCCCCCGGATAAAGTAGGCGTTGGGGCCGCGGTCGAGATAAGCCCCGCCGCTGTTGGAATTGTTGGTTTGCACGGCCCGGAACAGCTCGGCCGTGGTCACGCCGTTAGCGGCCAGCCGGTCGGGGTCCACGCTGATTTCGTACTGCCGCAGGTAGCCACCGAGGCTGCTCACGTCCACCACACCCGGCACGCCGGCCAACTGGCGCTTCACGAGCCAGTCCTGCACGTCGCGCAGCTTGCTAAGCGGGTACTGCTGCTCGTAGCCTTTCTGCACCCGGATGCTGTACTGAAAAATCTCGCCCAGGCCGGTGGTGATGGGCGCCATCGTGGGCGTGCCCAGCCCGGCTCCCAGGCTGGCCTGGGCATCGGTGAGCTTCTCGCCCACTAGCTGCCGCGCGCGGTAAGTGTCCACGTTGTCGGGGAAGACAACGGTAATCACCGAGAGACCAAAGCGCGAGATGGAGCGGATTTCGGTAACGCCGGGCACCGTGCGCAGCTGCAATTCGAGCGGAATGGTTAACAGCTGCTCCATCTCCTGCGCGGCCAGCGCCGGGCTTTGGGTGATGACCTGCACCTGGTTGTTGGTGGCGTCGGGAATGGCGTCGAGCGGCAGGTTCAGGGCCGAGTAGCCGCCCCAAGCCACGAGGCCGGCTACCAGGAGGGCCACCAGCAGCTTGTTGTGAATACTGGCGGCAATGATTTTCTGAAGCATAGCGGGGAGAGGGCAAACTGATGAGCAGCCCGGCGGGCGCCCAGGCAGCCTGATTGCAAAGCGCCCGCCGCTAGCAGCGGTCAGGCTTCGCCGCGAGTGCGGCTGGCAGGGTGCAGGCCAAGGCCATTGCGGCAGTTTTGCCAGGGCCTGAGCGCTTTTTATGATGTAGGCGGGGGCTGGCGTGGCCTAGGTTGCTACTTGCTTAGCGGCCGGCCATTCTCGTCGAACCGGCTGGTTTGACAGTCAGCATCCTTACCGTTTTTGTCCCGGCCCTTGCATATTTTGGTTTCGTAGATTACCCGTCCCTGGGCATCCGTCACGCGCACGATGCGGTCGAGCTCGCGCTGCGGGTACTGCTGATGAATAGCCGTACGGCCCAAGGCTGGAAATGCCTGATGGGTAACATCCAGCCGCGATTCAACCAACTCGCCGGTGGGCGTGAAGCTTATTCGGCCCCGCAGTCGGCGCTCGCCCGGCAGCCGCTCCACAGGTCGCTGCTCGAAAGCGGCCTCGTAACCGGTAGGGCATGGGTGCCAACTTACGTGCCCCGCCTGGGGCTGCATCCGCTGAAAAGCCACCAGAACGCTGGCGGGTACTTGCGCTGCCTGTTGTGCCCCGGCAGTACCGGCCAGCAGGCTACTTACAATCAGTAGTAGATATTTTCCCATGAAATGAATAGGTAAGCGCTGCCAGCTACGCCCCGCCACGTTTACTCCCCACTCAATGGCAATTGAGTGGGAAGTAAGGCTAGGGCTACAGCAAAGCGTTTAAGAGACTACGCCGGCATGGCCGCCAGCTCGCGGCTGAAGAAGCGGTGCTGCTTGATAGCGGCGGCAAACTCCTCAACCAGTGCAGTCACGGCGGTGCTGTCGCTGGTTACCACGCCTTCGGCGTCTAGGATGCCTTCGGCGCCGGGATAGGCGGCGGCTTGCAGCAGCGCCACGCCTTCGGCCGAGGCAGCTAGGGGCTTGCAATGGCGGAAAGCCTCGTTCACGAAGCGCAGGGCGTCAACATCCTGCTTTAGCTTGCTCACGCTTTGCGCGCCGGCGGCTACATACACGGCGTCGAACAAAGCCGATGAAGTGCTCTGGAACGTCCAGTTGACGAGGATTTGCGTGCCGTCCTGGCCTTTAATCGTGCCGCCGTGGGTGGCAATAATAGCCGTTTGGGCACCCTGCTCCATAAAGGTTGCCATCAGTTCGCTGATGGCGGCCACATCGGCCCCATCGGTAGCCAGAATGGCAATCTGGCGGGTTTTCACGCTGCCTTTGCCTTGGTTGATGGGACTACCGGTCGCAATGCTCAAGTGGGCCGAGCTACCTACGCTAGCCTTGGCCAGGGCCGACTGGAAGTCGGCCGCGTTATCGTCGGCGCCGATAGCACCGTAATTGAGCTGCATACCTTCAGCCGAGGGAACGGCCACGCCCAGGCCTTCGGCCACGCGGCTGGCCAGGCCCTGGTCAACCTGCGCCAGCTGCACCAGCGTGCGCGCCCGAATCCAGTCGGTTTGCACGTGGCTCAGCTCAAAGCGCAGGGCCTTGACAATGTGCATTTTTTCCACGTCGCTCTGGCTATTCCAAAACAGGCGGGCCTGGCTGTAAAAGTCGATAAAGCTCTTGCTGCGGCGCCGAATTTTAGGGCCTTCTACGCGCTCGTACACCGTGTTGAAGCCGCCTTCGCTTTGCTTGGCCTGCTTAGGATACTGGTCGTTGAGCAGGTTGGGGCCATAGCTTACCTGGCCTTTGTTGATGGTCTGGCGCATGTGGCCGTCGCGCTGGTTGTTGTGCACCGGGGCCAGTGAGCGGTTAATCGGAATCTCGTGGAAGTTGGGACCCCCTAGGCGCTTGAGCTGCGTGTCGAGGTACGAAAACAAGCGGCCTTGCAGCAGCGGGTCGTTGGAGAAGTCGATGCCCGGCACGATGTGACTGAGGCAGAATGCTACCTGCTCGGTCTCGGCAAAGTAGTTGTCTACGTTGCGGTTGAGCACCATCTTGCCGATGGGCAGCACCGGCACCAGCTCTTCGGGGATGAGCTTGGTCGAGTCTAGGATATCGAAGTCAAACTTGTGCTCGTCTTCCTCCTCCACTACCTGTACGCCGAGCTCCCACTCGGGGTAGGCGCCCATTTCGATGTTGGCCCACAGGTCGCGGCGGTGAAAGTCCTGGTCCTTGCCCGAAATCTGCTGTGCTTCGTCCCACAGTACCGAGTGCGTGCCGAGCTTGGGCTTCCAGTGGAATTTTACAAAGCGCCACTTGCCTTCGGCATTCACGAAGCGGAACGTGTGCACGCCGAAGCCTTCCATCATGCGCAGGCTGCGCGGCAGGGCGCGGTCGCTCATGGCCCACAGCAACATGTGCGTGGTTTCGGGGTTGGCCGACACGAAGTCGTAGAACGTGTCGTGGGCCGAAGCGCCCTGCGGAATCTCGTTGTGCGGCTCCGGCTTCACGGCGTGGATGAAGTCGGGAAACTTGATGGAGTCCTGAATAAAGAATACCGGCATGTTGTTGCCTACCAGGTCATATACGCCTTCTTGCGTGTAGAACTTCACGGCGAAGCCGCGCACGTCGCGGGCCAGGTCGCTGGCCCCGCGCGAGCCGGCCACCGTGGAAAAGCGCGTGAACACCGGCGTCACCACGCCGGGCTGCAAGAAGTGCGCTTTGGTCAGCTCCGTAGCGTTGCCGTAGGCCTCGAAGTAGCCGTGGGCCGCCACGCCGCGGGCGTGAATTACGCGCTCGGGAATGCGCTCGTGGTCAAAGTGGGTCATCTTCTCGCGGAAGAGGAAGTCTTCGAGCAGCGTCGGGCCACGCTCGCCGCCCTTCAGCGAATTCTGGTCGTCGTTGACGCGCAGACCTTGGTTGCTGGTCAGGAACTTGCCGTAGCCGTCGTCGCTGTGCTGGGCGAGCTGCTCGGTTTTAGGGTTGCTCACCACGTCCTCGTGGGTCTGCTTGGCTAGGGGTTTTTCGGACATATAAAAAGGAATTTGCGTGCTCGTCTCTAACGGCCCGCCGGCCGCTGCCGGCCTTCGAAAAGTCTTAAAATATCCTTAAAAAGCGCTGGTATCAGTGCTCACTAGCCCTCAAAGCCAGCGCCGCGCGATAGCTGGCAGCCAGGCAGTCTGCCGAGGCCCTTACCCGCCAAACAGCCGGGCCACGTAGAACGCCGCGCCGGCTGCCGCGGCGCCGGTACCGGCCATCTTTACGGCCCCCCACAGCGGCGGCTGCCCAGTCAGCCGGCTTTTTAAGTAGCCGAAAATCAGCAGGCACCCGAGGGTGATGAGGGCCGACCACAGCAACCCCTGGTGCGGCGTGGCCGTGAGAAAGTAGGCGCTGAGCGGAATGAGGCCGCCCACCGCGTAGGCCCCGGCAATGGTAACGGCGCTTTTGGGTGCCTGCCGCGGGTCGGGCTCTTCGAGGCCCAGCTCGTATTTCATCATGAACTTGACCCACTGCGCGGGGGCAGCCGTCAACTCCTGCACGGCCAGGGCCTGGGTAGCCGGTGAGAGGCCCATTTCGCCCAGCAGTTGCTGCACTTCCTGGCGCTCGACCTCGGGCACGGTGCGCACTTCCTCGTGCTCGCGGGCCAGCTCGGCGGCGTAGTGCTCGACTTCGGTGCGGCCCGCCAGGTAGCCCCCTAGCCCCATGGCGATGGAGCCAGCCACGATTTCGGCCAAGCCCGCCGTGATAACCAAACTAGACGACTGCACCGCCCCGCTTAGCCCTGCCGCCAGGGCAAACGGTACGGTGAGGCCATCGGACAGGCCAATTACGATATCCTGGAGCATGGCCGAGCTGGTCAGGTGTTTTTCGGCATGAGGAATAGCAGGCATAAGCAAGAAGGTAGGTTGAGTAAGAATGGCTAGGGCTGGGCTACTGACCGCCAAGGCCAATGGAAACTCCCGCGCCCAGGCCCAGGGTGTTGATAAGCTGCCGGACATCGCCCGCGCCGTATACGGGCAGGCGCGGCCGGGCACCGGCGTACGTGACTTCGAGTTGCAAGGCGGTGCGCGAGTGCACTTGCCAGTGCGCTACTGCGCCCGTTTGCCAGGCCCATTCCACGGCCGTCGCGGCGGCGAGCGCGCGGCGAGCCGCCGCCACGG
>Ga0308157_10000725_pt1 | contig 91938 bp, 89 predicted proteins | sample PhyBR1_FD_201035 | JGI IMG/M metagenome (GOLD analysis project Ga0308157, IMG submission 201035) | Phyllosphere microbial communities from UC Gill Tract Community Farm, Albany, California, United States - DLSLB.R1 | ecosystem: Host-associated > Plants > Phyllosphere > Unclassified | place: USA...
TACAAGACCGAGGGTGTCATCCCCTCCCGCGAACTCTCCATCAAGCACGACGTCGACCCCAACGAGGTCGTCAAGGTCGGCGACGAGGTCGAGGCTCTTGTTCTCCAGAAGGAGGACAAGGAAGGCCGTCTGATCCTGTCCAAGAAGCGCGCGCAGTACGAGCGTGCGTGGGGCGACGTCGAGAAGATCAAGGAAGACGACGGCGTCGTCACCGGTACGGTCATCGAGGTCGTCAAGGGCGGACTCATCGTCGACATCGGTCTCCGCGGCTTCCTGCCGGCATCGCTCATCGAGCTGCGTCGCGTCCGCGACCTGACCCCGTACCTGGGCCAGGAGATCGAGGCCAAGATCCTCGAGCTCGACAAGAACCGCAACAACGTGGTCCTCTCGCGCCGTGCCCTGCTCGAGCAGACGCAGTCCGAGTCGCGCTCGAACTTCCTCAACAACCTCCACAAGGGCCAGGTCCGCAAGGGCCAGGTCTCGTCGATCGTCAACTTCGGTGCGTTCGTCGACCTGGGCGGCGTCGACGGCCTCGTGCACGTCTCCGAGCTGTCCTGGAAGCACATCGAGCACGCCTCCGAGGTCGTCGAGGTCGGCCAGGAGGTCACCGTCGAGATCCTCGAGGTCGACCTCGACCGCGAGCGTGTCTCCCTGTCGCTCAAGGCGACGCAGGAAGACCCGTGGCAGGTCTTCGCCCGCACCCACGCGATCGGCCAGATCGCAGCGGGCAAGGTCACCAAGCTCGTTCCGTTCGGTGCATTCGTCCGCGTCGCAGACGGCATCGAAGGCCTCGTGCACATCTCGGAGCTCTCCAGCAAGCACGTCGAGCTGGCTGAGCAGGTCGTCTCGGTGGGCGAAGAGGTCTTCGTCAAGGTCATCGACATCGACCTCGAGCGCCGTCGCATCTCGCTGTCGCTCAAGCAGGCCAACGAGTCGGTCGACCCCAACGGCACCGAGTTCGACCCGGCGCTGTACGGAATGCTCGCCGAGTACGACGACAACGGTGAGTACAAGTACCCCGAGGGCTTCGACCCCGAGACCGGTGCGTGGAAGGATGGCTTCGACGCTCAGCGCGAGGCATGGGAGCAGGAGTACGCTGCAGCCCAGGCTCGCTGGGAAGCTCACAAGGCTGCCGTCGTCAAGGCCGCCGAGGCCGAGGCAGCTGCCGGCGACGACTTCGGCGCCGCCGCTGGTCAGTCGTTCACGAGCGACGCCGCCGGTGCGGGCACGCTCGCCGATGACGAGGCTCTCGCGGCTCTTCGCGAGAAGCTCTCGGGCGGCAACGCGTAACCACCTCCTCGAACGGGCCGTCACCCCGCCTTCACAGGCAACGGGTGGCGGCCCGTTCGCGTACCCGAGCATGAACGCGGGACATGAGTTGTGACTGAAGGTTACGCCTCGGTTCGCCGCGTTCGCTCTGCTCCGCGACGATAGAGGGATGACTACTGCCCTAGCTGCGCCGCGCGCCGAAACCGCGGCTCCCGCCAGCGCCGCGACAGCGGTGAGTCTCTCCGGGGTGGAACGCCATTTCCCCATCGCCGACGGAGAACGCCCTGTGCTCCGCGACCTGAATCTCGATCTCACCGCTGGTGAGATCGTCGCCGTCATCGGGCCGTCGGGCTGCGGCAAGTCGACGCTTCTACGACTGATAGCGGGACTCGACACTCCGACCGCCGGTGCGATCACGATCGATGGCACCGCAGTGAGAGATACGGACGAGCGCACCGCCGTCTCATTCCAGGAACCCCGACTCCTCCCGTGGCGCACGCTCGCACAGAACGTCGAGCTCGGATTGCCCCGTCGACTGCGAGGCAGAGCACGCGCGGAGCGCGTCGACGAGCTCCTGCACCTCGTCGGCCTCGACCATGCGGCCGATCAGCGTCCCCGTGAGGTCTCAGGCGGCATGGCTCAGCGTGCATCGCTCGCGCGTGCTCTCGCCCGCAACCCCAGCGTGCTGCTGCTCGACGAGCCGTTCGGCGCCCTCGACGCGCTCACTCGACTGCGCATGCAAGACCTGCTGATCGACGTCCATGCGGCGGAGCCCACCACCATCCTCCTCGTCACGCATGACGTCGAAGAAGCCCTCTACCTCGCCGATCGCGTGCTGCTCCTGCGCTCGCTGGCCGTCGACCCCGAATCGGATGCCGTCTCGATCGCCCGAACGATCGACGTGCCAGGCATCCGTCCCCGCGACCGCGCCGATCGCGGTATCGCAGCACTGCGCGCCGAGCTCCTCGAAGGGCTCGGCGTCGATACCCACCATCACCACTTGGAGACCCGATGAGCACCATCACACGCCGAATCATCCCTGCGACCGCGATCGCTGGTGCGATGATGCTCCTGGCGTCCGGATGCGTCGCCGGCGAGAACGCCGACGCGTCGACTCCCGCAGACTCCACGAGCGAGTGGTCCGCGAGCACCGTGACCGTCGACTGGGCGACGTACAACCCGCTGAGCCTCGTCATCAAGGACCAGGGCATCCTCGAGGACATCCTCGGCGACGAGGTCGCCGTCGAGTGGGTGCAGTCCGCCGGCTCGAACAAGGCCAACGAGCTCCTGCGCTCCGGTTCGGTCGATGTCGGCTCGACCGCCGGCTCCGCGGCGCTCCTCGCGCGCGCCAACGGCTCGCCGATCAAGGTCATCGACATCTACTCGCAGCCGGAGTGGGCGGCGATCGTCGTCGGCCCCGACAGCGACATCACCTCTGTCGAGGATCTCGCAGGCACGTCCGTCGCTGCGACGAAGGGCACCGACCCGTACTTCTTCCTGCTGCAGGCACTCGAGTCCGCCGGACTGAGCGTCGATGACATCGAGGTGCAGAACCTGCAGCACGCCGACGGTCGCGCAGCCCTCGATGGGGGATCGGTCGACGCCTGGTCGGGCCTCGACCCCATCATGGCCGCCGCCGAGGTCGAGTCCGGTGACCAGCTCATCTACCGCAACGTCGACTTCAACACCTATGGCTTCCTCAACGCCACGGAAGAGTTCATCACCGAGCACGCCGACCTCGCGCAGGCCGTCGTGGACGCCTACGAAGAGGCGCGCGTGTGGGCCCTCGCGCACCCTGACGAGACCGCACAGCTGCTGGCCGATGCCGCGGGCATCGACATCGACGTGGCGACGACCGTCATCGAAGAGCGCTCCAACCTCGACGTCGACGGCGTCCCCGGTGATGCGCAGCTGACGGTGCTCGAGAAGATCGCCCCGGTGATCGTCGAATCCGGTGATGTCCAGGGTGGCCAGGATGCCGTCGACACGGCTCTGGACGAGATCATCTACCCCGACTTCGCGGAGAAGGCAGTGAAGGGCTGATGAGTCAGCTCGCCGAGGGCGCGGCGCTCGAGGGCTCGCGTCGAGCGCTCGAGCTGCCCGCCGGTCGAGCCCGCACCGGTACCCGCAGTGCATGGAGCCGCCCAGGCGTGCGGCTCATCGGCGGACTCCTGCTGCCCGTGATCATCCTCGTCGTCTGGCAGCTCGTGACGACGACGGGTCTCGTCCCGGCGTACCGACTGCCGACACCCGGCTCCGTCGTCACTGCGGGGGTGGAGCTCGCGGAACGCGGACAGCTCTGGACGCACATCGCGATCTCCGTGCAGCGCGTGCTCCTCGGCTTCGCCATCGGATCGCTCGTCGGACTCGCGATCGCGGCGGTCGTCGGGCTGTCCCGGGCAGGCGACGTGCTGCTGAGTCCGACTCTGGCAGCCCTCCGCGCCGTTCCGTCGCTCGCCTGGGTGCCGCTGCTCATCCTCTGGATGCAGATCGGTGAGGAGTCGAAGGTCACGCTGATCGCGATCGGTGCGTTCTTCCCGGTGTACACGACGGTCGCCGACGCGCTGCGGCACGTCGACCCGCATCTGGTCGAGGCCGGGCGCTCCTTCAGTCTCCGCGGCTGGTCGCTGTTCCGCACCGTGCAGCTTCCTGCGGTCGTTCCGTCGGTGATGTCGGGTCTGCGACTCGCACTCGCGCAGTCGTGGTTGTTCCTCGTCGCGGCTGAGCTCATCGCCTCGTCGATGGGACTCGGGTTCCTGCTCGATGACTCGCAGAACAACGGGCGCGTCGACCGCATCCTGCTCGCGATCGTGCTGCTGGCCCTGCTGGGAACGATCACCAATGCGATCCTCGGTCTGATCGAAAGGCGTCTGCTCAAGCGATGGACCTGATCGATGACACGGTGCCGGCCGCTGAGAGCGGGCCGACACCAGAAGCACGACTGATCGAGGACCGCAGTTACCCGCCGTCGCCGGCGTTCCTCGCGCAGGCGAACGTCACTGCCGGTATCTACGCAGAGGCGGATGCCGACCCGATCGCGTTCTGGGAGGCCGCCGCACGTCGACTCGACTGGGTGACGCCGTGGCACACCGCCCTCGACTGGCAGCCGCCGGTCGGCGACGCGATCCCTGCCGCCCGCTGGTTCGACGGCGGCACGCTGAACGTCGCCTACAACTGCGTCGACCGCCACGTCGAGGCCGGTCGCGGCAACAAGGTCGCCCTGCACTTCGAGGGTGAGCCCGGTGACCGGACAGCGGTGACGTATGCCGACCTGCGGCGCCGTGTCTCACGGGCGGCGAACGCGCTCGAAGCGCTCGGCATCGTGCCGGGCGACCGGGTCGTGGTCTACCTTCCGGTGCTCATCGAGACCGTCGTCATCGCGCTCGCCTGCGCCCGTATCGGCGCTGTGCACTCGCTCGTCTTCGGAGGCTTCTCCGCCGAAGCGGTGCGCTTCCGCCTCGCCGATACCCGTGCCAAGGTGCTCGTCACCAGCGATGGGCAGTTCCGTCGTGGCACCGCGGTCGAGGTCAAGTCCGCGGCCGACATCGCGGCTGCGGATCTGCCTGATCTCGAGCACGTGCTCGTCGTCCGTCGCACCGGCCAGGACGTGGCGTGGACCGAGGGCCGGGACGTCTGGTGGCACGAGGTCGTCGACACGGCGGACGAGAACCATGAGGCGCAGGCCTTCGAGGCGGAGCATCCGCTCTTCATCATCTACACATCGGGCACCACGGGGAAGCCGAAGGGCCTCGTGCACACGTCCGGCGGCTACCTCGCGCATACGAGTTGGGCGCACTGGGCGCACTTCGACGCCAAACCGGACGACGTGCACTGGTGCACCGCCGACCTGGCCTGGGTCACGGCGCACACCTATGAGATCTACGGTCCGCTCTCGAACGGGCTCACCCAGGTCATCTACGAGGGCACGCCGGACAGCCCGCACCGCGAGCGGCATCTCGAGATCATCGAACGCTACGGCGTGACGGTGTACTACACGGCGCCCACACTGATCCGCACGTTCATGACGTGGTTCGGTGATGAGCTGCCTGCGGGGCATGACCTGTCCAGCATCCGGCTGCTCGGCACCGTGGGAGAAGCGATCAACCCCGAGGCGTGGGTGTGGTTCAGGCATACGTTCGGGCGCGACGAGCTGCCCATCGTCGACACGTGGTGGCAGTCGGAGACAGGCGCGGCGATGATCGTGCCGCTGCCGGGAGTGACCACGCTCAAGCCCGGCTCCGCATCGGTGGCGCTTCCGGGAATCGATATCGCCGTCGTCGACGAGAACGGCGACGAAGTCGATGCCGGCCGTTCAGGAACCCTCGTCGTCCGGCGTCCGTGGCCAGGGATGGCACGCACGGTGTGGGGCGATCCGCAGCGGTATCGCGACTCCTACTGGTCGGATTACGCAGGCCACGGCGCCCACGGCGGCTACTACGTCGCCGGTGACGGCGCCACTCGAGATGCAGACGGGTACATCCGGATCCTCGGGCGCCTCGACGATGTCGTGAACGTCTCCGGCCATCGGCTGTCGACCATCGAGATCGAATCCGCGCTGGTCGCCGACCCGTCAGTGGGGGAGGCCGGTACCGCCGGTGTTGCAGATCCGATCACGGGGCAGGCAGTGGTGGCATTCGTGATGCCGTCCGGGAGCGGCGAGGTGACGGCATCCGCACTGCGCGAGCGCGTCGCGCGCGCGATCGGGCCGGTCGCCAAACCGCGGCACATCGTGGTCGTTCCCGATCTGCCCAAGACCCGCTCGGGGAAGATCATGCGCAGGCTCCTCGCGCAACTGTGGGAGGCTGAGCAGGATCGCCGTGCCGGAGGGATCCCGGCGCCACTGGGCGACACCACCTCACTGCAGAATCCGGATGCCGTCGACGGCATCGCCGCGGCACTCGCAGAATTCGGAACACACTGAAGGAAGTCATGACGGAAGAACACCGCTTCGGGTTCCGCACCCGTGCGCTCCACGCCGGTGGAACACCGGATGCCGCCACAGGGGCGCGAGCCGTGCCGATCTACCAGACCACGTCGTTCGTCTTCGACGATGCGAAGGACGCCGGCAACCTCTTCGCCCTGCAGAAGTACGGCAACATCTATTCGCGCATCGGCAACCCCACCGTCGCGGCGCTCGAGGAGCGGCTGGCGTCGCTCGAGGGCGGCATCGGGGCTGTGGCGACGGCATCCGGTATGAGCGCCGAGTTCATCACGTTCGCCGCTCTCGTCGGCGCGGGCGATCATGTCGTGGCATCCGCGCAGCTGTACGGCGGTACCGTCACACAACTCGACGTGACGCTCCGCCGCTTCGGCGTCGAGACGACGTTCGTGCCTTCGACGGACCCGGCCGACTACGCAGCGGCGATCCGGCCCGAGACCAAGGTCGTCTACGTCGAGATGATCGGCAATCCTTCCGGCGAGATCGCCGACATCGAGGGGCTCGCCGCCGTCGCGCACGAAGCCGGCGTGCCGCTCGTCGTCGATGCGACGCTGGCGACCCCGTACCTGGCTCGGCCGCTCGAGCACGGCGCCGACATCGTCATCCATTCGGTGACGAAGTTCCTCGGCGGACACGGCACCACACTCGGCGGCGTCGTGATCGAGAAGGGCACGTTCGACTGGGGCAACGGCAAATTCCCGCAGATGACGGAACCCGTCGAATCGTACGGCGGCATCAAATGGTGGGACAACTTCGGCGAGTACGGATTCCTCACCAAGCTGCGCTCCGAGCAGCTGCGTGACATCGGCCCTGCGCTCAGCCCGCAATCGGCGTTCAACCTGCTGCAGGGCATCGAGACGCTGCCGCAGCGCATCGATGCGCACCTCGCGAATGCGCGCGTCGTCGCCGAATGGCTCGAGTCCGATCCGCGGATCTCGTACGTCACCTGGGCGGGGCTCGAATCCCACCCGCACCACGAACGGGCGGCGAAGTACCTGCCACTCGGGCCCGGCTCGGTGTTCGCCTTCGGCGTGGCCGCTGAGGACGGACGCGCGGCAGGGGAGAACCTCATCGAGAACCTGCAGCTCGCCTCGCACCTCGCGAACATCGGCGACGCTCGCACACTCGTGATCCATCCGGCATCCACCACCCATCGTCAGCTCACCGCAGAACAGCTCGTCGCGGCAGGTGCTCCTGCCGACCTCATCCGCATCTCGGTGGGGCTGGAAGAGCCGGAAGACATCATCTGGGACCTCGACCAGGCCCTCACCGCAGCGACGGGAGCCACACGATGACCACGAATGCCACGTGCGAGTTCACGCCGGCGGCACCCGCTCCGGATGCGGTCTCCTGCGAGCTCCCGTCAGCCGCCGCCGTGCCGGGGCGCACCTGGGCGAGTCCGAGTCAGCAGGCGAGATTCGCCCTGCTGCGCCGTTCGCGGTCGGTCGCGATCGTCGGCGCGTCCAGCAACCCGGCGCGCGCATCGTACTTCGTGTCGACCTACCTGCAGTCGAGCTCGCCCTACGACGTGTACTTCGTGAATCCGATGGCGGATGAGATCCTCGGCCAGCCTGCGTACGCATCGCTCGCGGACCTGCCGGTCGTCCCCGATATCGTCGATGTGTTCCGCAAGCACGATGACCTCCCCGGCGTCGCGCAGGAAGCCGTCGATGTCGGCGCGAAAGCGCTGTGGCTGCAGCTCGGCTCCTGGAACGAGGAAGCGGCCGCCATCGCCGAGAGCGCGGGGCTCGATGTCGTCATGGACCGTTGCATAAAGATCGAGCACGCCCGGTTCCACGGCGGCCTGCACCTCGCCGGATTCGACACGGGTGTCATCAGCTCGAAGCGCCAGCTGCTCGCCCGCTGAACGCCGCTGCCGCGCGCGTGCCAGGATGGACGCATGCCCCTCATCACCCTGACCGGCGGCATCGCCTCCGGTAAGTCCACGATCGCCCGGCGGCTTCAGGAGCACGGCGCGATCATCGTCGACGCCGACCAGATCGTCCGTGACGTGCAGTCGCCGGGCTCGCCCGTGCTGACAGAGATCGCTTCCGCGTTCGGAGACGACGTGATCGGCCCGTCCGGTGCGCTGGACCGCGCAGCCCTCGGTGCGCGAGTATTCGGTGACGCCGACGCCCTGAAGCGGTTGAACGCGGTCGTGCATCCCGCTGTGCGGGTCGAATCGCAGCGCAGGATGACCGACGCTCTCGCCGCTGCTCCCGAGCCTGTGGTCGTCTACGACGTGCCACTGCTCGTCGAGGCTCGGGTGGATGATCCATGGGAGATGATCGTCGTGGCGCACGCCCCGGCTGAAGAGAGACTGCGCCGACTCGTGGAGATCCGTGACATGGAACCCGGTGCTGCGCAGGCCCGCATCGACTCCCAGGTCTCCGATGACCGACGGCTGGCGATCGCTGATGTCGTGATCGACACCTCCGGCACCCTGGAGCGCACCATCGAGCAGACGGATGCCCTCTGGAGGCAGGTCTCCGAATAGCGATCCTCAGGCCGCAGCACCGGGCTGATCGTCGGTGGACGTCAGTAGCCGTCCGCGCCGGCGCCGACGACGCAGGAGCGCGACCGTCGCGATGACGAGCCCGAGCAAGAGCAGCCCAGCGAGTATCGGGACGATGATCGCGAGGAACGCGAGGAGGAATGACGCCCCGTCCTCCGCAGTGCTCAGCACGGGCGCTGCGAGCCCACCGGTGACCGTGTTCGCTGTGAGCCGTGCCACCGCCTTGGTCACGTGCACGATCAGCGCGATGACGATGCCGGTGACGACAGGCACCCACGTGTGCTCCGAGAAGAACGTCGACGGATCGTCGACGGCGACGGTCTGCGCACTTGCGCCAGCGCCGAAGACGATGCCGCCGGAGGCCGGACGCAGCACGCTCTGGACGACATCATTGACCGAGTCGAGTGCGGGGATCTTGTCGGCGATGATCTCGAGGACGAGGAGAGCACCGAGAATCCACAGGGCGATATCGCTGCTGATCCACGACCAGCCGGCGGGGAGGCTCACCGCGGGGAGGAAGCGGTCGGCGAGTCCCAGCAGGAACAACGGCATCCAGGCGTTGAGCCCGGCGGATGCCGCGAGACTGGAGCCGATCAGGAACTCGATCACATCGCCACTATAGGACTCGGCCCCTGGTGTCGGAGGCTCCGCTTACGCTGGAACAATGCAAACCACGCGCAGCGTCCGCCCGTTCGAGGTGGTCAGCGAATACATGCCCGCGGGCGACCAGCCGCAGGCGATCGCTGAACTGGCTTCACGCATCAACGCCGGTGAGACCGACGTCGTGCTCCTGGGCGCGACAGGCACCGGCAAGTCGGCCACCACGGCGTGGCTCATCGAACAGGTGCAGCGGCCGACCCTGGTGATGGCGCACAACAAGACGCTCGCAGCGCAGTTGGCCAATGAGTTCCGCGAACTCATGCCGAACAACGCCGTCGAGTACTTCGTCTCCTACTACGACTACTACCAGCCCGAGGCCTACGTGCCGCAGACCGACACCTTCATCGAGAAGGACTCCTCGATCAATGCCGAGGTCGAGCGACTGCGCCACTCCACGACGAATTCGCTGCTCAGCCGCCGCGATGTCGTGGTGGTCTCGACGGTCTCGTGCATCTACGGGCTCGGGGCGCCCGAGGAGTACCTGCGTGCGATGGTGGCGCTGCAAGTGGGGGAGCGGTACGACCGCGATGCGCTCATCCGGCAGTTCATCGCCATGCAGTACAACCGCAACGACGTCGATTTCTCACGCGGCAACTTCCGCGTGCGCGGCGACACGATCGAGATCATCCCCGTCTACGAAGAGCACGCGATCCGTATCGAGTTGTTCGGCGACGAGATCGAAGGACTCTACTCGTTGCATCCCCTGACGGGAGAGGTGATCGAGAAGCTCGATGCGGTTCCGATCTTCCCCGCCTCGCACTACGTCGCGGGCACCGATGTCGTCCAGCGGGCGATCGGCACGATCGAAGCGGAGCTCGCGGAGCGGCTGGCGGAGTTCGAACGCCAGGGAAAGCTCCTCGAAGCGCAGCGGTTACGCATGCGCACGACGTTCGACCTCGAGATGCTGCAGCAGCTCGGGTTCTGCTCGGGTATCGAGAACTATTCACGCCATCTCGACGGGCGAGAGGCCGGAGAGCCGCCGCACACGCTCTTGGACTTCTTCCCCGATGACTTCCTGCTGGTGATCGACGAGTCGCACGTCACGGTGCCGCAGATCGGCGCCATGTACGAAGGCGACGCATCGCGAAAGCGCACGCTTGTCGACCACGGCTTCCGGCTGCCGAGCGCGATGGACAACAGACCGTTGCGGTTCGACGAGTTCAAGAACCGGATCGGTCAGACGGTGTACCTGTCGGCGACGCCGGGCAAGTACGAGATGGGGATCGCCGACGGTGTCGTGGAGCAGATCATCCGCCCGACAGGGCTCGTCGATCCCGAGATCATCGTCAAGCCCTCCAAGGGACAGATCGACGACCTGCTCGAAGAGATCCGCGTGCGCGTCGAGAAGGACGAGCGCGTGCTCGTGACGACGCTCACCAAGAAGATGGCTGAGGAACTGACCGACTTCCTCGGCGAGCACGGTGTGCGGGTGCGGTACCTGCACTCCGACGTCGATACGCTCCGCCGGGTCGAGCTCCTCAGCGAACTGCGCTCCGGGGTGTACGACGTGCTCGTGGGCATCAACCTTCTCCGAGAGGGTCTCGATCTTCCGGAGGTCTCGCTGGTCGCGATCCTCGATGCCGACAAGGAGGGCTTCCTGCGATCGGGGACATCGCTCATCCAGACGATCGGACGAGCAGCGCGAAACGTCTCCGGCGAAGTGCACATGTACGCCGACAACATGACCGACTCGATGGCCAAAGCGATCGACGAGACCGATCGCCGCCGCGAGAAGCAGATCGCGTACAACAAAGAGCACGGCATCGATCCTCAACCCCTGCGCAAGCGCATCGCCGACATCACCGATGTGCTCGCGCGGGAGGCGTCCGATACTCAGGAGATGCTGCGCGGCAAGGGCGGCGCGAAGTCCGGGAAGGGCAAGAGCCCGACGCCGCGGTTGCGGCGAGAGGGGATCGCCGCCGAGGGGGCGCAGCAGCTCGAAGCGACGATCGATGACCTGACGGCGCAGATGCTCGCCGCCGCCGGCGAACTCAAGTTCGAACTCGCTGGCCGGCTGAGAGACGAGGTGCAGGACCTCAAGAAGGAATTGCGGGCCATGGAGCGCGCAGGCCACGCCTGAGTGCGAGGATGTCGAGCATGGATGCTGCCGCTGAGCTCGCTGATCGGGTGCGGGCGCTGCTGATGTCGGAGCCCGGGCTCGAAGAGAAGCGGATGTTCGGTACCCGAGCGTTCCTTCTCGGCGGGCGCATACTCGTCGGCGCTCGAAAAGAGGGGGTGCTGCTGGTGCGTGTCACCGCCGAGAGGGGTGCGGTGCTGCTCGCCGAGCCCGGCGTCGCAGTGGCGGTGATGGGCGCGAAGTCGATGGGGCCCAGTTGGCTCGATATCGCCCCGGCGGCACTGGAGCAGGACGAGCAATTGATGTACTGGGTCGATGCCGCTCGCGAGAGCGCTGCCGACCCGCACTTGCCGTCCTGAACGCGTGCGCCGCCTACACGGGGCAATGCATGAGCGTCTTCGGGCCTGAGCGGTCGATCTCATGCTCGGTCATCGGGTGACCGCACAACGGGCAGGCGCGTTCGGCGCGCTGCGCCGCGGTCGGAGGAGGCGTCGCCTCGTAGGGGCCGACCGCTGCAGGGCCCGCGAGCTTGATGAGGTTGCTGTTGAACCACCGGTACAGGCCACCCGCTTCGCGAATGCGGGTTCGCAACGGGACGCGTTCAGAACTGTTGTCCGATTCGTTGTTCTCCATAAAGGTTAGTGTACTAATGATTAGGGTCGATGTATAGTCGAGTCGTGCCCACGACCCACGACATGCTCAAGCTCGAGAACCAGTTGTGCTTCGCGCTGGTCACTGCCGCCCGCAACGTTGTGGCGATCTACCGGCCCATCCTCGAGCCCCTCGGCCTCACGCACCCGCAGTACCTCGTCATGCTTGCGCTGTGGGAACGGTCGCCGCGCGCTCTCAACGACCTCGCCGCCGACCTCGCCCTGGATCCGGCGACCGCCTCGCCGCTGGTCAAGCGTCTCGAGCGCGACGGCCTCATCGCGCGCGAGCGCAGCGCCTATGACGAGCGTCGGCTCGATATCCGATTAACGGCATCCGGTCGCGCGCTGCGGGAACGCGCCGTCGATGTGCCGCGTCAGGTGATGGCAGCCGTGCACATGGACATCGAGCAGATCGCGGCACTCCGCGACGGGTTGTCTCCATTTGCCGGTCAGGCCCCGGATTGAGCCAGGCGGCGACATAGGCTGAGAGGCATGCCGTCGCAGACCCCGCCGCCGCCGACGGCACGACGCCCGAGTCGAGCGATGATGCTCGCAGGCACCGCGGGGATGTTCGTCGTCGTGCTGTTCGCCGCATCCGTTCAGGGCGCACCGACGATCGACCCGTGGGAGATGTCGCCGCCGAGCGACAGTCCTGCCGCAGTTCCGCCGCCGTCCGGCACGCCCAGCCCCGAGCCTCTGCCCGAGCCGGTCGACGATATCGCGACGACAGTCATCGCCGTCGTTCTCGTCGTGCTCGGGGTGGCGATACTGCTTCTGCTGGGGTATTTGCTCGTTCGAGCACTGATCCGCGCGTGGCGAGATCGCCCGCTGCGAGCACGATCCGGGGGTGACGCCGCACACGATCTGGACGATCTGGACGCACCCGCTGAGGACGATGCCGCCGCGCCGGTGATCAGGCGCGGGATCGTCGGAGCGCTGCGCTCGATCGACTCGGGGGTGACACCGGCAGACGCGATCATCGCCGCGTGGGTCGGTCTTGAGGAGAGCGCCGCCGATGCCGGTCTCACCCGTGGGATGAGCGAGACCCCCTCGGAGTTCGCGCTGCGCATCATCACCCGCCGCGCAGGGATCACCGGTGCCGCGGAAGATCTGCTCCGATTGTACGAGCGGGTGCGATTCGGTGGTTACGCGGCCGGCGAAGCCGATCGTGCGCTCGCTCGGGCCGCCCTCGGCACCATCGAAGAGGGGTGGCGATGACTCGCGGGCGGATCATCGCGGCGATCGTGATCACGAGCGTGCTGGGGGCGATCCTGCTCCTCGGTATTCGAGTCGAGCCGGCGTTCGCGATCTCATGGTCGGTCATCGCAGGACTGCTGGTGCTCAGCGCCCACCTCGCGATCCCCGAGGACGCACGTGCGGACGCTCCTGACGTCCCGGTGCGCAAAGAGAGCCGCGGCACCGAGATCTCGCGCATGGCCTGGTCGCTGAATCCCCGCACCGGCGAAGCGGGCGAACTGGTCGCGAAACGGGTGCGGGCGATACTCCGGCACAGGTTGCTGCGCCGTGGTCTCGACGTCGACTCGCCCGCTGATCGCCCCCGCATCGACGCGCTCATCGGTGCCGGGCTGTGGGAGCGGCTCGCCGGTGCCGGAACGAAGACCTCAGACATCGAGCGCGCGTTGGTGTCGATCGACGCGCTCTCGCCGACAAAGGAGACGCAATGACGCAGCACGAATCGACGTCGCAGCCCGCTATCGCCGAAGTCGGCGCCCAGATCCTCGCGGCGGTCCGCACGGCCGTCGTCGGGATGGACGATTCTCTCGAGCTCGCGCTCGCGACGATCCTGGCCGGAGGGCACGTGCTGTTCGAGGACGTGCCAGGGCTCGGCAAGACACTGGCTGCGCGCAGTCTGGCCTCCGCGCTCGGCCTCGACTTCCGGCGCCTGCAGTGCACGCCCGACATGCTTCCCGGCGATGTCACCGGCTCCTACGTCTACGCTCCGGACACCGGCGGGTTCGTGTTCCGGCCGGGACCCATCTTCACCGGCATGCTGCTGGCGGACGAGATCAACCGCACGACTCCGAAGACCCAGTCGGCGATGCTCGAGGCGATGGCAGAGCGGCAGGTGACGGTCGAGGGCAACAGTTTCGCGCTTCCGGCGCCGTTCCATGTCATCGCGACGTCGAACCCCATCGAGTACGAGGGCACCTATGCGCTTCCCGAGGCGCAGCTGGACAGGTTCATGGTGCGGCTCTCGGTCGGATACCAGTCACCGGACGGCGAGACGCAGATCCTGCTCGACAGAGTCGCCCGCAGGCAAGAGGCGACCCGCATCGCTCCCGTGATCGACGCCGGACGATTGATCGAAGTGCAGCAGGCGGTCGAGGCCATCCACGTGCATCCCGACATCGCGCGGTACTGCGTCGACATCACCCGCGCCACCCGCCACGCGCAGAGCGTTGCCGTCGGGGCCTCTCCACGTGGCTCACTCGGTCTGCTGCTGCTCGGCCGCGCGCTCGCCGCGCTGGACGGACGCGAGTTCGTGCGCCCCGATGACATCAAGCGGATCGCGGTGCCCGTGCTCGCGCACCGACTCACTCTCACCCCGCAGGCGTGGGCGCAGGGTGTCAGCGCGGAGCAGATCATTCAGAACGTCATCGGGCTCGTGCCGGTGCCGCCCACGGTGGGTGCGCAGGCGTGACGATCCGCACCATGCGCAGCAGATGGGGACCCGGGCTCGTCCTCGGTTTCGGGGGAGCGGTCGTGCTCGCCGGTGCCGGTCTCGTCTTCTCCCGGCCCGATCTCGTCACGATGGGCCTTCCCTTGGCGCTCCTCAGCTTCTGGGCCGTGCTCCGCGACCCCGGTGACGAGGACGTCGAGGTCCTCCTGAGCGCCGGCCCCACCGACGAGGCCGATCGGATGCTGCGCACCGAAGTGCGCGTGACCGGGAATGCCGAACTCGCCCAGTTGATGATCGTGCAGTCGGAGCGGCGCATACGCCGAGTCCTCGTCCCCACGGACGGGTCTCTCGTGACAGCACTCAGCCGATCCATGCACTCCGGACCAGTGGTGACGGTGCGCGCCGCGGCGCGTGGCGTGTCGGAGGATGGTGCGATCCTGGGCCCGTCGGCACCGATCGTCGAGACGGTGCGGAACATCGCCCCGACGACGGTGGTGCTTCCCCGGCTGCCGTTGTCTCCCAGACTCACCGGACTGCACGGCAGCCATGAGGGAAGGCGGATCGGACAGGGCGGTGATTTCCGGGACATCCACCAGTTCGCTCCTGGAGACGAGCTGCGGCGCGTCGATTGGAAGGCGACGGCCCGGATGGCACGTCGCCCCGGCGACCTGATGGTGCGTCGCACGAATACGCTCAGCGACGCGAGCATGGTCATCGCGATCGACACCGCCGATGATCTCGGCGCCGTCGTGGCCACATGGGGGAGCGGCGACCTCGCCCGCAGCGGAGTCACCTCGCTCGATCGCGCGCGACAGGCGGCCAGGTCGATCGCTGCGGCCGCCATCTCGTCAGGGGATCGTGTCGCCCTCCATGTGCTCACGCACGGTGGTCGCACGGTTCGCAGCGGCGCGGGTTCACGCCACCTCGCTCGACTGGACGCCGCGATCGCCGCGACCGGCCAGGCGGGCGAACATGCTCGCTTCCGCCGCACCCCGCCCGTGCCGCACGGCTCTGCGGTGCACGTACTGTCGACGTTCTTCGCCGGGGCGGCATCCGAGACAGCGCTCATGTGGCGGGCATCGGGCCACCGGGTCATCGCCGTCGACACCCTGCCAGAACTCGACACGCACAGGCTCAGCCGCGAGCAGCGCATCGCCCTGTCGACCGTGCTCGCGGAGCGCGCAGACGTGCTGCATGATCTTCGTGCGGCCGGTGTCGACGTCGTCAGATGGAACGAAGAGGTCGCTGGCGAGATGACCGCCAGCGCAAGAGTGCGGCCATGACCTATCGCCATGTGAACGACCGGATCGTCACCGGCGGCGCGCTGCCAGGGGCCGTGCTCCACGTCGCACTCCCCGCTGTCGCGGTTCTCGCGGCGCTGCTGCTGGTCCCCGTCGTGGGATGGCAGATCGCGGTCGTCGGGGCCGCGGTGATGGGCATGCTGTTCCCGCAGACGCTCGGCGGATGGCTGTCGATCCTGTGTCTCGCGATCGGTGTCCTCCTCTCGGAGCCCGTGCTCTGGACAGCGATGGTCGCGGTGCTGCTCGTGCACGTCATGCATGTGCTCGCATCGCTGCTGCCGGTCGTGCCCTGGCGAGGGCGAGTCGTCCTCCGCGTGCTCCGCCCGACTCTCCGGCGACTGCTGATCGTGCAGCTGATCGCGCAGCCGTCGACGCTGGCCGCGATGCTCCTCTGGCGCGACGGGGTATCCGGCTTCACCGGAGCGGCCGTGGTCGGTGCGGTCGGCATCACAGCGTTCGTGATCTTCTTCCTCTGGCGCGTCCGGCACCGCGAGGACAAGGTCTGACCACGAAAAGCGCCGAGTGTCTGTGGCTCCTCGTAGACTTGTGCGGTGCCAATCGTCCCCGTCGCCACCCCAGGAAAACTCAGTGTTCGCGGTGCCCGCGTGCACAACCTCAAGAACGTCGACATCGACATTCCGCGTGATTCGCTCGTCGTGTTCACCGGGCTCTCCGGGTCCGGCAAGTCGAGTCTCGCGTTCGACACGATCTTCGCCGAAGGCCAGCGTCGTTATGTCGAGTCGCTCAGTGCCTACGCGCGACAGTTCCTCGGGCAGGTCGACCGTCCCGACGTCGATTTCATCGAGGGACTGAGCCCGGCGGTCTCGATCGATCAGAAGTCGACGAACCGCAACCCGCGATCCACCGTCGGCACCATCACGGAGATCTACGACTACATGCGCCTGCTCTGGGCGCGCATCGGCATCCCGCACTGCCCTGAGTGCGGAGAGCGCATCCAGCGCCAGACCGTGCAGCAGATCGCCGACCAGCTCATGGAGCTGGAATCGCGTACCCGCTACCAGATCGTCGCGCCGATCGTGGCGCAGAAGAAGGGCGAGTTCGTCGATCTCTTCCGCGAGCTCGGCGCGAAGGGCTACTCGCGAGCGATCGTCGACGGCGATCTCATTCAGCTTGCGGAGCCGCCGAAGCTGAAGAAGAGCTACAAGCACGACATCGCGGTCGTCGTCGATCGGCTCGTCGCCGCTGATGACATCCTCGGTCGCGTCACTGACTCCGTCGAGACCGCGCTGGGGCTCGCCGGCGGCGTGATGCAGATCAATTTCGTCGATGAAGAGGGCGACGACGCCTGGCAGTCGTTCTCCGAGAAGCTCGCCTGCCCGAACGGGCACGCGATCACCCTCACCGAGATCGAGCCCCGCACGTTCTCGTTCAACGCGCCTTTCGGCGCGTGCCCGACGTGTTCGGGCCTCGGCACGCGCATGTCGGTGGATGTCGACCTCATGCTCGGCGATGAGGATCTCTCGATCCGCGAGGGTGCGATCATCCCGTGGACGACGCAGGGCAAAGGCCTTTTCCAGTACTACGAGCGTCTGCTCGAGGGCCTGGCGCGCGACCTGAACTTCTCGCTCGACACGCCATGGAAGGATCTGCGCGTCGACGTGCAGGACGCCGTGCTGCGCGGAGACGACTACAAGGTCACGGTCAAGTGGAAGAACCGCTACGGGCGCGAGATGCGATACGCCTCGGGGTTCGAGGGCGTCGTGCCGTACATCGAACGCCAGTACGCGCAGGCGGAGAGCGACAACCAGCGCGCGCGTTGGGGCGAGTACCTGCGTGAAGTCCCGTGCCCGGTGTGCGACGGTGATCGGCTAAAGCCCGAGGTGCTCGCGGTCAGGGTGCACGGGCACTCGATCGCAGAGGTGTCGCACCTGAGCCTTTCGGATGCGCGCACCTTCATGGAAGATCTGACGCTCACCGAGCGCGAAGCGAAGATCGCAGCCCAGGTGCTGCGTGAGATCCGGTTGCGACTCGATTTCCTGCTCCAGGTCGGCCTGAGCTACCTCAACCTCAGCCGTGCTGCCGGCTCCCTCTCCGGCGGTGAGGCCCAGCGCATCCGTCTGGCCACTCAGATCGGTTCGGGACTCACCGGTGTGCTCTACGTGCTGGATGAGCCGTCGATCGGTCTGCACCAGCGCGACAACCGTCGTCTGATCGAGACCCTGCAGAAGCTGCGCGATCTCGGCAACACGCTGATCGTCGTCGAGCATGACGAGGAGACGATCGAGGCAGCCGACTGGGTCGTCGACATCGGACCGGGGGCAGGCGTCAACGGCGGGGGAGTCGTGCACTCGGGCCCGTACTCGGCGCTGCTCGACGAGTCCGGATCGATGACCGGTGACTACCTCGCGGGGCGGCGCGAGATCCCCACGCCGAAGAAGCGTCGCAAGATCGACAAGAAGCGTCAGCTGACTGTCGTCGGCGCGCGTGAGAACAATCTGAAGAATGTCACGGCGGACTTCCCGCTCGGCGTGCTCACCGCGGTCACCGGGGTGAGCGGTTCGGGCAAGTCGTCGCTGGTGAACGACATCCTCTACCGGGTTCTCGCCGCCAAGCTCAATGGCGCCCGCAAGCTCGCCGGCAGGCACACCCGTGTGACGGGACTGGACAACCTCGACAAGGTGATCCACGTCGACCAGGCGCCGATCGGCCGCACGCCCCGGTCGAACCCTGCGACCTACACGGGAGTGTTCGACCGCATCCGCTCGCTCTTCGCCGAGACGCCGGAGGCGAAGGTTCGCGGCTATCAGCCGGGTCGATTCAGTTTCAACGTCAAGGGCGGTCGCTGCGAGGCGTGCTCGGGCGATGGAACCATCAAGATCGAGATGAACTTCCTGCCCGACGTGTACGTCGACTGCGAGGTGTGCCACGGAAGACGGTACAACCGCGACACTCTGGCTGTGCACTACAAGGGCAAGAACATCGCAGAGGTGCTCGAGATGCCCATCGAAGAGGCCGCGGTCTTCTTCGAGCCGATCCAGGCGATCCACCGCTACATGAAGACCCTGGTCGATGTCGGGCTGGGCTATGTGCGTCTCGGCCAGTCGGCGACGACCCTCTCGGGCGGCGAGGCGCAGCGCGTGAAGCTGGCCACGGAGCTCCAGCGCCGCAGCAACGGGCGCAGCGTCTACGTGCTCGATGAGCCGACCACCGGGCTCCACTTCGAAGATGTGCGCAAGCTCCTCGAAGTGCTGAACGGACTGGTCGACAAGGGAAACACGGTGATCGTCATCGAGCACAACCTCGATGTCATCAAATCAGCGGACTGGGTCATCGACCTCGGTCCTGAGGGCGGCTCCGGCGGCGGCGAGATCCTCGCCACCGGTACGCCGGAGCAGATCGCCCGGGTCCCGGAGAGCCACACCGGAGCCTTCCTCGCGGAGATACTCGAAGACGGGCGCGGGGCTCGGAAGGCCAGCTGATGGCCGACGTCCTCCCCTACAAGCCGAAGCAGGGCGAGATCCCGACGGCTCCGGGGGTCTACCGCTTCCTCGATGCCGCAGGCCGAGTGCTCTATGTCGGCAAGGCGAAGAACCTCCGCCAGCGTCTTTCGAACTATTTCGCGCCGCTGCGCACGCTGCACGAGCGCACCCGGCGGATGGTGACCACGGCTGCATCCGTGGAGTGGACGGTCGTTCCCACGGACGTCGACTCCCTGCAGCTCGAGTACATGTGGATCAAGGAGTTCGATCCGCCCTTCAACGTGCGCTACAAGGACGACAAGTCGTACCCCTTCATGGCGGTGACCCTCGGCGACGAGGCGCCGCGCGTGCTGGTGACGCGCAACAGGAAGATTCCGCGAGCACGGTACTTCGGTCCCTACCCGAAGGTGTGGGCGGTGCACGAGACCATCGATCTGATGATCAAGGCCTTCCCGATCCGCACCTGCAGCGATGCGAGCTACAAGCGGGCCATGGCCACCGGGCGACCCTGCTTTCCCGGTCAGATCGGAAAGTGCGGTGGTCCGTGCTCGATGAGGGTGACGATCGCAGAGCATCGCGCGATCGTCGATGATTTCGTCGCCTTCATGGCCGGCGGCGACGAGCGATTCACGAAAGAGCTCACTGCACGGATGCAGGCGGCCTCCGCCGCGATGGATTACGAGGCCGCTGCGAAGTACCGGGATCAACTGGCCTCGATCGAGGCGGTGCTCGGCAAGAGCTCGCTCGTGCTCCCCGCCGATGAGGATGCCGACCTGTTCGGCATCGCCGAGGACGAGCTCGCGGCGACCGTGCAGCACTTCACGATCCGCGGCGGGCGCGTGCGGGGCGTGCGGGCGACGACGATCGAGAAGGAGCTCGACATCTCGGACTCCGACCTCGTCGACCAGGTGCTTCAGCGCGCCTACGGCGAAGGCATCGACATCCCGAGACGCGTGCTGGTGCCGTCACTGCCCGACGATGCGGCCGAGCTCGAGGTATGGCTGCGCGAGCGCCGCGGACGCAAGGTCGAGATCTCCGTGGCGCAGCGCGGGCAGCGCGCCGAGCTCATGCGCACCGCGACCCTCAACGCGCAGCAGGCGCTGATCCGCCACAAGACCAAGCGCACCAGTGATTACGTCGCACGCACTCAGGCGCTCACCGACCTGCAGGAGGCCCTCGGTCTCGAAGAGGCGCCGTTGCGGATCGAGTGCTTCGATATCTCGCATCTGGGTGGCACGAACGTCGTCGCCTCGATGGTGGTGTTCGAAGACGGGCTCCCGCGCAAAGACCAGTACCGGTCGTTCAACATCGCCGAGACGACCGATGACACCGACTCGATGCACCAGGTGCTGATGCGCCGACTGGCGTATCTGGACCCTTCGACAGCCTCAGGGAGCGAGGCGTCGCTCACTGAGCCCGTCGAAGTGTCGACGGCCGATGCGCTGGCCGACGGCGAGGTCGTCACGACGCGGAAGAAGCCGCGCTTCTCGTACCCGCCCCAGCTTCTGCTCGTCGATGGCGGCAAACCGCAGGTCGAGGCCGCAGCGCGGGCGCTGCGCGAGTCCGGGCACACGGAGATCGGGCTCTGCGGTATCGCGAAGCGACTCGAGGAGGTGTGGCTGCCCGGTGAGGACTTCCCGGTGATCCTGCCCCGCACCAGCGAGGCACTGTACCTGCTGCAACGGCTGCGCGACGAAGCGCATCGGTTCGCGATCACGCATCAGCGCAAGCGCCGCCGGCGCGACATCTCGACAGTGCTCGAAGAGGTGCCTGGACTCGGCGCCTCGCGCATCAAGGTCCTGTTGAAGCACTTCGGCTCCGTCGCGGCGCTCAAGAGCGCGACCCCCGAGCAGATGCGAGAGGTTCCCGGCATCGGCCCCGCGCTGGCGGACAGCATCCACAGCCATCTCGCAACTCGATAGGCTGGTCTCCCAGGGAGAGGGGTACCGATGGCAGCCGAGGAGAAGGGCGAGTTCCTCATCGTCACGGGCATGTCGGGTGCGGGGCGTTCCACTGTCGCGAATGCGCTCGAGGATCTGGACTGGTATGTCGTCGACAACCTTCCGCCGCAGATGCTCCGTCCGCTCCTCGATCTCACCGATCTCGGCGGGGGAGCACTGCCCAGGGTCGCCGCCGTCGTCGACGTCCGCGGTCGCAACCTCTTCAATGATTTCCCCGAGGTCGCCCGCGCGCTGCGCTCGCGCGGCAGCGTGCGCGTCCTGTTCCTCGACGCATCCGACGACGTGCTCGTCAGACGCTTCGAGGCGGTCAGGCGCCCTCACCCGCTGCAGGAGGACGGAACCCTCCTCGACGGGATCCGCCTGGAGCGCTCGCGTCTGACCCTCGTGCGCGAAGCGGCGGACATCGTCATCGACACGTCGTCGCTGAACATCCATCAGCTGGCGACGCAGGTCTCCGAGACCTTCTCCGAAGAGGGTGCGGCCCGACACCGGCTCACCATCATGAGCTTCGGCTTCAAGTACGGGCTCCCCACAGATGTGGATCACGTCGCCGATATGCGCTTCCTCCCCAATCCGTATTGGAACGAGGAGCTGCGCGGGCTGACGGGCCAGAACGCGGAGGTGCGCGACTACGTGCTCTCCCAGCAGGGCGCGTCGGAGTTCCTCGACGCGTACGCCGCTGCGCTCGTTCCCGTGCTCGAGGGGTACCAGCGCGAGAACAAGGGCCACTCGACGGTCGCGGTCGGATGCACCGGCGGCAAGCACCGCTCCGTCGCCGTCGCCGAACAGCTCGCGACGCGGCTCGCGCTGATCCCCGGTGTCGCCGTCAGCGTGCGGCATCGTGATCTCGGTCGCGAGTGATCGGCGGCGGCCTCGACCGCTAAACTGATTGTTTGCGTTGCGATCCGACGCGCCAAGCTTTTCAAGGAGTCCTGTGGCACTTACCACTGATGTCAAGGCTGAGCTCGTCAGCATCCGAAACGCCCCACCGACCGTGCGCGTCGCGGAGGTGACCGCGATCCTCCGGTTCGCGGGCGGGCTTCACTCCATCGCCGGCCGTGTCGCTGTCGAAGCCGAGGTCGACGCGGAGCTTCTCGCGCGTCGTGTCGCCAGGGACCTCGCCGAGATCTACGGGGTGCGTCCGGAGATCGCTCAGGTGCAGTCGGCGAGCTCGCACGACGGCGCGCGATACGCCGTGCGCGTGATCGGCGCAGGGGAGACCCTCGCCCGCCAGACCGGACTCCTCGACCAGCGCCGTCGGGCGGTGCGCGGGCTGCCTAATCGCCTGACGACCGGTTCGAGAGAAGAAATCGCCGGTCTCTGGCGCGGCGCGTTCCTCGCGGCGGGGACCCTGTCGGAGCCTGGACGCTCGGCGATGCTCGAGGTTTCCTGCCCCACGTCCGAGGCCGCGATGGCGCTCGTCGGCGCTGCGCACCGGCTCGGTGTCGCAGCGAAGGCCAGAGAAGTGCGCGGCCTGCCTCGCGTGGTCGTCCGCGAAGGCGAGGCCATCCGCTCGATCCTCGCCCAGATGGGGGCGCAGAAGACCGCGGCGGCCTGGGAAGAGATGCGCCAGCGCCGCGAGGTGCGCGCCGGAGTGAACCGTCTGGTGAACTTCGACGACGCGAATCTGCGTCGGTCGGCGCAGGCGGCCGTCGCCGCGTGTGCCCGTGTCGAGCGCGCACTCGAGATCCTCGGCGACACCATTCCGGATCACCTGCGACTGGCGGGGGAGCTGCGCCTCGCCCACCGCGACGCGAGTCTCGACGAGCTCGGTCATCACGCGGAGCCTCCGCTGACGAAGGATGCCGTGGCCGGTCGCATCCGGCGACTGCTGGCGATGGCGGACAAGCGCGCCCAGCAGGAGGGCATCCCTGGCACGGAGTCCGCGGTTCCGGCCGGTCTCGACGTCTGAGAACTCTCTCGTCATTCGAGGAAGCATCCTCGCCGCCGGTGCGTTGTCGTCAGTAGGATGAAATCGTCTGCTCCGCGTTGCACAAGGGCGATGCGGAGGACCGACAAGCGCCGCGGCGCGGCGCGGATTGGATGTAAAGCGATATGGCTACGTACACGCTCCCTGACCTCCCCTACGACTTCGCAGCGCTGGAGCCGCACATCAGCGGCAAGATCATGGAGCTGCATCACGACAAGCACCACGCGGCATACGTGACCGGTGCCAACGCGGCCCTCGACGGCCTCGCGGCGGCGCGCGAGAGCGGTGACCTCGCGAACGTCAACAAGCTCGAGAAGGACCTCGCGTTCAACCTCGGCGGTCACGTCAACCACTCGATCTTCTGGACGAACCTCTCGCCGAACGGCGGCGGACAGCCCGAGGGCGAGCTCAAGGCGGCGATCGACGAGTACTTCGGTTCGTTCGAGAAGTTCCAGGCGCACTTCACCGCTGCGGCCACAGGAATCCAGGGCTCGGGCTGGGCGGTGCTCAGCTGGGACTCGATCGGTCAGCGCCTGATCATCCAGCAGCTCTTCGATCAGCAGGCCAACACGGCGCAGGGCACGATCCCGCTGTTCCAGCTCGACATGTGGGAGCACGCCTTCTACCTCGACTACCTCAACGTGAAGGCAGATTACGTCAAGGCGGCATGGAACATCGCCAACTGGGAGAACGTCTCGCAGCGTCTTGACATCGCGCGCAAGCAGACGAACGGCCTGCTGGTACTGTCGTAACCGGGTCGCGTCCCGACAAGCAATGTCTTGTCGGGACGCCGTCTCAGCCAAAATCCCCCGCGCAAGAATCAGGCATCGCGCCTGCGTCGGCGCATGACAAACAGGGAGAGACCTTAGTGTCTGTCAAGATCGGTATCAACGGCTTCGGCCGTATCGGACGTAACTTCTTCCGCGCAGCAATCGCGCAGGGAGCAGACCTAGAGATTGTCGCGGTCAATGACCTCACCGACAACAAGACCCTTGCGCACCTGCTCAAGTACGACTCCGTCGGTGGCGTCTTGGATGCTGATGTCAGCTTCGACGAGGACAGCATCACTGTCAACGGCAAGCAGATCAAGGCGTTCGCAGAGCGCGACCCCGCCAACCTGCCGTGGGGCGAGCTGGGCGTCGACATCGTCATCGAGTCGACCGGCTTCTTCACCAAGGGCCCGCTCGCGCAGAAGCACATCGATGCGGGCGCCAAGAAGGTCCTCATCTCCGCTCCTGGCACCGACGTCGACGCGACGTTCGTCATGGGCGTGAACGAAGACACCTACGACGCCGCAGCTCACAACGTCATCTCCAACGCATCCTGCACCACCAACTGCCTTGCGCCGCTGGCTCAGGTCTTCAACGACGAGTTCGGTATCGTCCGCGGATTCATGATGACCGCGCACGCCTACACCGCAGACCAGAACCTGCAGGACGGTCCCCACAGCGATCTGCGCCGTGCACGTGCCGCTGCGATCAACATCACCCCGGCATCCACCGGTGCTGCCAAGGCGATCGGCGTTGTGCTCCCCGAGCTCAACGGCAAGCTCAGCGGCTCGTCCTACCGCGTGCCGGTTCCCACCGGTTCCATCGTCGACCTGACGATCATCGCCGAGCGCGACGACCTCACGGCCGACGAGATCAACGCCGCCTACAAGAAGGCCGCCGCTGACGGACGTCTGGCCGGCTTCCTCCAGTACAACGAGGACGAGATCGTCTCGAGCGACATCGTGCACAACGCGCACTCGTCGATCTTCGACGCGACGCTGACCAACGTCAGCGGCAACCTGGTCAAGGTCTCGAGCTGGTACGACAACGAGTGGGGCTACTCCAACCGTCTCGTCGATCTCACCGAGTACGTCGCAGAGCGTCTCTGAGCAACTCATGAGCCTGCGCACCCTGGAATCACTGGGGTCGCTCGAGGGCAAGCGCGTCATCGTCCGTTGTGACCTGAACGTCCCCCTGAAGGACGGCGTCATAACGGACGATGGCCGTGTTCGCGCCTCGTTGCCGACCCTGAACGCTCTCATCAATGAGGGCGCACGCGTCGTCGTGTGCTCTCATCTCGGACGCCCGGATGGTTCGCCGGACCCGCAGTACAGCCTCGAGCCGGTGGCGAAGCGCCTGGGCGAGCTCCTCGACCGGTCGGTCGCGTTCGCTTCCGATACGGTCGGCGAGTCAGCACGCGGAGCGGTCGAAGCGCTCGGCAACGGCGAGGTCGTCGTGATCGAGAATCTGCGCTTCAACGCGGGCGAGACCTCGAAGGACGACGCCGTGCGATCCGCTTTCGCGGCTGAGCTCGCGGAGCTCGGCGATGCGCTCGTCTCGGACGGGTTCGGTGTCGTCCACCGCAAGCAGGCGAGCGTCTACGACCTCGCCGAGATCCTCCCCTCCGCCGCCGGTCTCCTGATCGCGACCGAGCTCGACGTGCTCGATCGTCTCACCGAGAACCCGGAGCGCCCCTACACGGTCGTGCTCGGCGGTTCGAAGGTCAGCGACAAGCTGGGCGTCATCTCGCACCTGCTGCCGCGGGTGGACCGGATCCTCGTCGGTGGCGGGATGCTCTTCACCTTCCTCGCCGCGCAGGGTCATGCGGTGGCCTCGAGTCTTCTCGAGAAGGACCAACTCGACACCGTGCGCGGATACCTCGCCGAGGCCGCTGAACGCGGCGTCGAGATCGTGCTGCCGACGGACGTCGTCGTGGCGGCGTCGTTCTCGGCGGATGCCGCGCATGAGACGGTTGCGGCGGACTCCATCGAGACCACGTCGTTCGGTGCATCCGGAATCGGGCTCGACATCGGGCCGGACACGGCCGCAGCGTTCGCTGAGGCGATCCGCGGCTCGAAGACGGTGTTCTGGAACGGTCCGATGGGCGTGTTCGAGTTCGCCGCATTCGCGGCCGGCACCAAGGCTGTCGCGCAGGCTCTGACCGAGGTCGACGGCCTCGGCGTGGTCGGTGGCGGCGACTCCGCGGCCGCCGTGCGCCAGCTCGGCTTCGCCGATGACCAGTTCGGTCACATCTCGACGGGCGGAGGCGCGAGCCTCGAGTTCCTCGAGGGCAAGAAACTACCCGGCCTGGAGGTGCTCGGATGGGCGTAGCAAACCGTACCCCGTTGATCGCGGGGAACTGGAAGATGAACCTCGACCACCTGCAGGCGGTCGCGTTCGTGCAGAAGCTGCACTGGGCGCTGAAGGACGCGAAGCATGATGACGGCTCGGTCGAGGTGGCGGTCTTCCCGCCGTTCACCGACATCCGCAGCGTGCAGACGCTGATCGATGCCGACAAGATCGAGTTCGCGCTCGGCGCGCAGGATCTCTCCGCGCACGACGCGGGCGCGTACACCGGCGAGGTGTCGGGCGCGTTCCTGAAGAAGCTCGACGCGAAGTACGTCATCATCGGCCACTCGGAGCGACGCGAGTACCACGCCGAGGGCGATGACGTCGTGGCTGCCAAGGTGCAGGCGGCGTTGAAGAACGGCCTCGTGCCCGTGATCTGCGTCGGCGAGACGGCGGAGGATCTCGAGAAGTTCGGTGCGAGTGCCGTTCCGGCAGGTCAGCTCCAGGCGGCGCTGAAGGATGTTCCCGCATCGGCGGAGATCGTCGTCGCGTACGAGCCCGTGTGGGCCATCGGATCCGGCCAGGCGGCCACGCCGCAGCAGGCGCAGGATGTCTGTGCGGCTCTGCGCGGAGTGCTCGTCGAATCCCTGGACGACGATGCCGCAGCACGCACCCGCATCCTCTACGGCGGATCGGTGAAGGCGGCGAACATCGCGAGCTTCATGCGTGAGCCCGATGTCGACGGTGCGCTGGTCGGAGGCGCGAGCCTCGTCGTGGACGATTTCGCCGCGATCATCCGTTTCGAAAAGCACGTCGGGGTCTGAGCCAGGTGAGGGGCTGCGGCCCCTCACCTGCGTATACTTGACCCTTGCGGGCAATCACGGCCCAATCGAAAGGCATTCCCTCGTGGCAATTCTTGAGTTCGTCCTGCAGGTTCTGCTGGGTATCACCAGCGTGCTGCTGACCCTCCTCATCCTTCTCCACAAGGGCCGCGGAGGCGGTCTCTCCGACATGTTCGGCGGTGGCATGTCGACCGCCGTCGGCTCTTCGGGGCTGGCTGAGCGCAACCTCAACCGTTTCACCATCGTCCTGGCGCTCGTGTGGTTCATCTCCATCGTCGCTCTGGGCCTCATCACGAAGTTCGAGGTGCTCTGACCATGGCCACTGGAGGCAATGCCATCCGCGGAACCCGTGTCGGTTCCGGCCCGATGGGCGAACAGGACCACGGTTACCACGCAGACCGCATCGCCGTCTCGTACTGGGACGGCCTCGGCAATGAGACCGTGCGATACTTCGCGGCGGGACTCCCCGACGAGGAGATCCCTGAGACGATCGACCACCCGCAGTCCGGACTCCCGGCCGGTCGCGACAAGGCGAACCCGCCGGAGCTCGCGAAGAACGAGCCGTACAAGACGCACCTCGCCTATGTGAAAGAGCGTCGTACCGACGACGAGGCCGTGCAGCTCCTCGACGATGCACTCACGCAGCTCCGCGAACGCCGCGGGCAAGCCTGATCCATTCTGCCCCGACGCCGTCGTGACCTTCCGGTCCCGGCGGCGTCGTCGTCGGTAGCAGATGGAGTGCGAAGCAGTTGCTCATCGGCATCCGGCGGCGGCATCGATGAGCGACTGCGGGGGAGCGCCGTAGGCCGACGTGCCGTTGGCGGCATCGGTGTAGCCCATGCTGATCGCCCATGCCGTCGCCCACGCCTCGATGCTCTCCTGCGTCGAGTCGTCGTACATGTCTCTGCACTTCACGCTGATCGCGTGGCCGACCTCGTGCGCGATGAGCGCGCGACTGCGGTCCCCCGGCCAGTACGCGGCAACCGAGTCCGACAGCTCGATCGTCGCGTACCCGGGGTCGCCGTGCCACCAGGTGGCGAGTCCCCCCATGCTGTCGCCGTCTCCGAAGCCGTTGACGTGCGCCGACCAGTCGAAGTCGAGCAGCACTCCGGGGGCGAGTCCGCGGGCGAACGCCTCGGCCTGGACCCGCGCGTCGCGGAACGGGCCCTGCTTCTCGGCCAGCTCGGCCTGTTCTGAGACCAGCATCGCCGCAGCCGCCGATTCGAGTTCGGCGTAGTCGTCTGCGACGGTCGTGTCGAGCTCATCGGACACGGCCAGCCGGGCCGCCGCATCGCGGAGCGAGAGGATGTCGACATTGCGTGCGGACACGTGCGCCGCCTCGTACGCCTGTGCGGCGTCTGCGGCCGATCGCACGGCGGCGGTGCCGGCGTCATCGACGGTTTCGGATGCATCGGCGAGCTCGGTTCGCGAGGAGTCGATCGCCGCGTGCTGGGACGCGACGGCTGTGCGATCCGCGTTCAGTACGGCAGTCGCACCGAACAGCTCCCACGCCCAGACCGGCTTCTCTCCGGCGAGCGGAAGGTTCTTATCGATCAGGGCGGATGCTTCTGCCGCGGTCGCGGAGGCTTCGTCGAGCGCCCCTGTGAGCGCAGCGCTGCTCTCCGCGTCCGTGAGGGCTCCGTCGTCTGCGGCCGCGATCCGGGATGCGGCGTCCGTCGTCGTCGTCAGCTCTGCGAGCCCGGCCTCGAGCTGCGTCTGGCTCGCTCTCGTCTGCTCGACCGTCTCGTCGAACGCCACGACCGCCTCGTCGTACGAGAGGTTGGCGCCCCACTGGATGCCGACGCACGCCACGGCTACCGCGATCACGCCGAGCGAGACGAGGACGATGCCCACGCGCGATCGGCCCGCGCGGCGATGCGGCGCGGGAGCGACGACGGATCCGAAGGTCGGTTCGAGATGATGGCCACCCGGCGAAGGAATCTGTGACGCTGCCACGTGTATTCCTCCTCGGCGGAGACGGAGGGGCTGACGAGAATCGAACTCGCATCATCTGTTTGGAAGACAGAGGCTTTACCACTAAGCTACAGCCCCGGAATCCGAGCTGAGCTCGAATGCCGCATCCGATCGGAACCGGACTCAACGATCATAGCGGACGTTGAGCGTGTTCTCGTCCGTTAGACTCGTGGAGGCCGTTCCCGCCCGCGGGTTGAACGGGGCGTAGCTCAGCTTGGTAGAGCGCCCGCTTTGGGAGCGGGAAGTCGCAGGTTCAAATCCTGTCGCCCCGACCACGGCCCCCGAACCTCAGGCCGCGCCGGTTGCGCGGAAACCCAAAGGAGAACACACAAGCATGGCGAACAGCACCGTTGAGAAGCTGACCCCGACCCGGGCCAAGCTCACCATCACGGTCACCCCGGATGACCTGCGCCCCTCCATCGCGCACGCCTACGAGCACATCGCGCAGGACGTGCAGATCCCTGGTTTCCGCAAGGGCAAGGTTCCGGCCCCCATCATCGACCAGCGCATCGGTCGCGGCGCCGTCATCGAGCACGCCGTGAACGAAGGGCTCGACAAGTTCTTCCGTGAGGCCGCCGGCGAGCACAGCCTGCGCGTCGTGGGCCGCCCGGCCGCCGACATCACCCAGTGGCCGAACGAGAAGGACTTCACCGGCGACCTGATCGTCGAGGTCGAGGTCGACGTGCGACCCGACATCGAGGTGCCCGCTCTCGCCGACATCACCCTGACCGTCGACGCCATCGAGGCCGACGATGCGGCTCTGGACGAAGAGCTCGACAAGCTGCGTGCGCGTTTCGGAACGCTCATCCCCGTGGACCGTCCCGCCGCCGCAGGCGACTTCGTCGAGCTCGACCTGGTCGCGGCGATCGACGGCACCGAGATCGACCGTGCCGAGGGCGTCTCCTACGAGGTGGGCTCCGGCGAGCTGCTGGAGGGCATCGACGACGCCGTCGAGTCGCTGACCGCTGGTGAGGACACCACCTTCCGTTCGAAGCTCGTCGGCGGCGACCACGCCGGCGAAGAGGCAGAGGTCTCCGTCAGCATCAAGTCGGTCAAGGAGCGCGAGCTTCCCGAGGCAGACGACGACTTCGCGCAGATCGCCAGCGAGTTCGACACGATCGCCGAACTGCGTGACAGCCTCGCCGAGCGCGTGAACGAGCAGGGCGTCTTCGCGCAGGGGTCCGCCGCTCGCGACCAGCTCATCGAGACGCTGCTCGAGAAGATCGAGATCCCCGTCCCGCCGCAGCTCATCGAGGACGAGGTGCACAACCACCTCGAGTCCGAGAACCGCCTCGAGGACGACGAGCACCGCGCCGAGGTCACCGAGGCGAGCGAGAAGCAGTTCCGCACCCAGGTGCTGCTGGACACGATCGCCGAGCAGTCCGACGTGCAGGTCTCGCAGGAAGAGCTCAGCCAGTACCTGATCCAGTCCGCCGCGCAGTACGGCATGGCGCCGCAGGAGTTCGTCGAGGCTCTGCAGTCCTCGAACCAGCTCCCGTCGCTGGTCGGTGAGGTCGCCCGCAACAAGGCCCTCGCGATCGCTCTTGGCAAGGTGAACGTCGTCGATTCCAACGGTGCGTCCGTCGACCTGTCGAGCCTGGTCGCCGTCGACGAAGAGGAAGAGGAAGAGGCCGTCGTCGCCGAGGCCGAGGCGATCGTCGACGAGGCTGCAGACGAAGAGGTCGCTGCGGAGAAGCCCGCGAAGAAGGCTCCGGCCAAGAAGCCGGCCGCGAAGAAGGCTCCCGCCAAGAAGGCCGACGACGCCGCAGACGAGAAGCCTGCTGCGAAGAAGGCTCCGGCCAAGAAGCCCGCTGCCAAGAAGCCGGCCGCCAAGAAGGCAGCTGATACGGCCGAGTGATCGGGCGACGATTCTGACGAGAGGGCGGATGCTTCGGCATCCGCCCTCTCGCGTACGGAGGGAAGCATGGACGACTGGCAGGAGCGCGTGGACGCGGTCTGGGACGACGAGACGATCTCGGAGGACGACCGCGTCCGGAGGATCGATGCGCTGGCACTGGAGCGGGCGAGTGAAGACGCGGTCGCGCTGTTCGAGCGGGGTGGTGCACGCGACTCGGCTGGCGCGGAGATGGCCGCGGCGTCGTTCTACCGCCGTGCTCTCGCGGCCGGCCTCGACGGATTGCGGCGTGCCCAGGCAACGATCCAGTTGGCCAGCACCCTGCGGAACCTCGGTCGCGTCGAGGAGAGCCTGGAGCTGCTCAAGGAGGAACGCGAACGCGGGGGAGCCCTCAGCGATGAGGCCTCGGCGTTCTACGCCCTCGCACTCGCGTCAGCCGGCGACGGTGTGGCAGCGGCATCCATTGCTCTGGAGACGCTCGCTCCGCACCTGAGTCAGTACCGGCGCTCTGTGACGGCGTACGCTCGCGAGATCGGCGCGCGCGACACCTGATATGCCGACGGCGAACACGGCCTGACCGCCGCGCCGCCGCCGGTAGATTCGAATCACCGAACACGGAAACAGGAGCGTGAAATGGCTGAACCCCTGGTCGCGACCAGCGTCTTCGACAGACTGCTGAAGGACCGCATCATCTGGCTGGGGTCAGAGGTGCGTGACGAGAACGCCAACGAGATCTGCGCGAAGATCCTTCTTCTCGCCGCAGAGGACTCTGAGAAGGACATCTACCTCTACATCAACTCGCCGGGTGGTTCGATCACCGCCGGAATGGCGATCTACGACACGATGCAGTTCGTGCCGAACGATATCGTCACCGTCGGCATCGGCATGGCGGCCTCGATGGGTCAGCTTCTGCTGACCGCCGGCACCAAGGGCAAGCGGTACATCACCCCGAACGCACGCGTTCTGCTCCACCAGCCGCACGGCGGATTCGGTGGCACGTCGAGCGACATTCAGACGCAGGCCCAGCTGATCCTGTCGATGAAGAAGCGTCTGGCCGAGATCACGGCATCGCAGACGGGCAAGTCGGTCGAGCAGATCAACGAGGACGGCGATCGCGACCGCTGGTTCACCGCTGATGAGGCTCTCGAGTACGGGTTCGTCGATCACATCCGCGAGTCGGCGGCCGATGTCATCGGCGGCGGCGGCACGGACTCGGCAGAGTAACGGATTCGAGAGGACGAACATGTACACACCCACTTTCCGATCCGCAGGCGATCTTCCCTCCAGCCGCTACGTGCTCCCGCAGTTCGAAGAGCGCACGGCGTACGGCTTCAAGCGCCAGGACCCCTACAACAAGCTCTTCGAAGACCGTGTGATCTTCCTCGGCGTGCAGGTGGATGACGCGTCGGCCGATGACGTCATGGCGCAGCTGCTGGTTCTCGAGAGCCAGGATGCCGAGCGCGACATCACGATGTACATCAACTCGCCCGGTGGCTCTTTCACCGCCATGACGGCGATCTACGACACCATGCAGTACGTCGCTCCTCACATTCAGACCGTGGTTCTCGGCCAGGCGGCATCTGCGGCATCCGTGCTGCTGGCGGCCGGCGCGCCGGGCAAGCGACTGGCGCTGCCGAACGCCCGTATCCTCATCCACCAGCCCGCGATGGGCGAGGCGGGGCAGGGACAGGCGTCCGACATCGAGATCCAGGCAGCGGAGATCCTCCGCATGCGCACGTGGCTGGAAGAGACGATGTCCAAGCACACCGGACGACCGGCGGATCAGGTCAACCGTGACATCGACCGCGACAACATCCTCTCGGCAGAGGAAGCGCTCGAGTACGGCATCGTCGACCAGGTGCTGACGACGCGCAAGCGCTCCTAGCATCCGATCGGTGGAAGGGCGGCAGTCTCCGGACTGCCGCCCTTCGTCGTGTGCGGCGCGCTTCTTCGAAGAAGCGCACGGCGATCCGGAAGGCGATCCACGAATGCGCGACCGGCAGCGCAAATGCTGCGCATATGAGCAGGCGGATGCGCGTGTGCTTGCTCACGCGTAGGCTTGACCGCAGAAAGGAGGATGCCGTGGATGATGATCTGCTCGCCGTGCGAGTCGCGGAACTGTACTACGACGAGGCGAAGACGCAGGACGAGATCGGCGCCCTCCTGAAGATCTCCCGCTGGAAGGTGGGGCGTCTGCTCACCCAGGCGCGCGAACGAGGGATCGTCCGCATCGAGATCGTGCACCCCCGAGCTCGCAAGCTCGGCCTCGAACGCGAGCTCACCGAGCGCTTCGGCCTGAGGGATGCCATCGTCGTTCCGGTTCCCGATGGTGAGGATGCGATCCTCGATCGTGTCGCACAGGCGGCAGCCGACCATCTCGCGGCCCTTCGCCCCGTGCCGCGCACCCTGGCCGTCAGCTGGGGGCGCACTCTCACGGCGATCGCCGATGCGCTTCCCGAGGGGTGGGCGTCGGGGGTCGACGTCGTGCAGCTCAATGGAGGCGTGAGCCTGAGCCGGCGGTCAGGAGGCGCCGCGGGTGCCGCGATGACGATCGCTCAGCGTGCGAGCGGCCAGGCGACGCTGCTGCCGAGCCCCGCCATCCTGGAACGCGTCGAGACGAAGCGCGCGATCGAGGCTGACCGCACTGTCGCCGGCATCCTGGATCAGGCGGCGGCGGCGCAGACGTACCTGTATTCCGCCGGGCCGGCCGACGCGTCGTCGGCCCACGTCGAGAACGGGTATCTCAAGACATCCGACGTCGAGGAACTGGCGCGTAGGGGAGCCGTCGGCGATGTCCTCGGCCGCTACATCGACGCCGACGGCAACATCGTCGACCCTGAGCTCGACGCCCGCACCGTCGGCGTGGGCCTTGACCGACTGCGGGCCGCGGATCAGGCGATCTTCGTCACTGCGGGCACCGCGAAGCACCACATCGCGCGTACAGTCGTGGCCAGCGGCCTGTGCAGCGTTCTGGTGACCGATGAGACCACAGTCCGAGCATTGCTGGAGGAACGATGACGACCACTGAACTGACCCGCCGCACGGCGGTGGATGTGCTGGGCGGTGAACCCGATGACGCGACTCTGCGCAGGTTCCTGCATGGCCTCCCCGGCGTCGATGCGACCGGGCTCGAGCAGCGCGCTGCCGGTCTCGGCACCCGCTCGATCAAGACGACGTCGAAGGCCTGGGCGATCGACAAGATCATCTCGCTCATCGACCTCACCACTCTCGAGGGAGCCGATACCCCTGGGAAAGTCCGGTCGCTGGTCGCCAAGGCCAAGACACCGGATGCCGCCGACCTGTCGACTCCGCTGGTCGCCGCCGTCTGCGTGTACGGCGATATGGTCGGCGACGCCGTCGAAGCGCTCGGCAGCCTGCACGGCGATCCCGATGACGGCCGGATCTCGGTGGCGGCGGTCGCCACCGCGTTCCCGAGCGGGCGGGCCTCGCTCGCGGTCAAGCTGGCGGACACCGCCGACGCTGTCGCCGCCGGCGCCGACGAGATCGACATGGTCATCGACCGCGGGGCCTTCCTCTCCGGTCGCTACGGACTCATCTTCGATCAGATCGCTGCGGTCAAAGAGGCCTGCCGCCGACAGGACGGCACGTCCGCATCGCTCAAAGTGATCCTCGAGACGGGCGAGCTCAACACCTACGACAACATCAAGCGCGCGTCGTGGCTCGGGATCCTCGCGGGTGGTGACTTCATCAAGACGTCCACCGGAAAGGTGCAGCCCGCTGCGACCCTGCCGACGACGCTGCTGATGCTCGAAACGGTGCGCGACTGGTATCGCGGCACCGGCCAGAGGATCGGCGTGAAGCCGGCAGGCGGCATCCGCACCTCCAAGGACGCGATCAAGTACGTCGTCACGGTCGCCGAGACCGCTGGGGAGGACTGGCTGCAGCCGCACCTGTTCCGCTTCGGCGCATCGAGCCTGCTCAATGACGTGCTCCTGCAGCGGCAGAAGCTCACGACCGGCCACTACTCCGGCCCCGACTACGTCACGATCGACTGAATCGACTGAGGGAAACAGAAACATGTCATTCCTGGAATATGCTCCGGCACCCGAATCGAAGGCGATCCTGAACCTGCGTGACAGCTACGGCCTGTTCATCGACGGCGAGTTCGTCGACGGCAACGGCTCGAGCTTCACGACCATCTCGCCCGCCGACGAGTCCCACATCGCCGAGATCGCCGGTGCATCCGATGAGGACATCGACAGGGCGGTCCTGGCCGCTCGGCGCGCCTACGACAAGGTGTGGTCGAAGATGAGCGGCCGTGACCGCGGCAAGTACCTGTTCCGCATCGCCCGCCTCGTGCAGGAGAGAGCTCGCGAACTCGCCGTCGCCGAGAGCCTCGACAACGGCAAGCCGATCAAGGAGAGCCGCGACGTGGATGTTCCGCTCGTCGCATCCTGGTTCTTCTATTACGCGGGCTGGGCCGACAAGCTCGATTATGCGGGCCTCGGCGCGAAGCCTGCGGCGCACGGCGTCGCGGGGCAGATCATCCCATGGAACTTCCCGCTTCTCATGCTGGCGTGGAAGATCGCCCCCGCTCTCGCCGCCGGCAACACCGTCGTGCTCAAGCCCGCCGAGACCACGCCGCTGACGGCGCTGATCTTCGCGGAGATCCTGCAGCAGGCAGACCTGCCCGCCGGTGTCGTGAACATCGTCACGGGTGCCGGAGCGACCGGGGCGACTCTCGTGCGCCACCCGGAGGTCGACAAGGTCGCCTTCACCGGATCGACCGGTGTGGGCCGCGACATCGCCAAGGCCGTCGCCGGTACCGGCAAGAAGGTCACGCTCGAACTCGGCGGCAAGGCGGCGAACATCGTGTTCGACGACGCGCCGATCGATCAGGCCGTCGAGGGCATCGTCAACGGCATCTTCTTCAACCAGGGCCACGTGTGCTGCGCCGGCAGCCGCCTGCTCGTGCAGGAGTCGATCCACGACGAGGTCATCGACCGGCTGAAGACCCGCCTGTCCACGCTGCGTCTCGGTGACCCGCTCGACAAGAACACCGACATCGGTGCGATCAACTCCGCAGCCCAGCTGGCGCGCATCCGCGAGCTCAGCGACATCGGCGAGGCCGAGGGCGCAGAGCGCTGGACGGCAGACTGCGCGATCCCCGACAAGGGCTTCTGGTTCGCACCGACGATCTTCACGGGTGTCGAGGCGTCCCACCGCATCGCACGCGATGAGGTCTTCGGTCCGGTGCTCTCCGTCCTGACCTTCCGCACGCCCGCCGAGGCGATCGCCAAGGCGAACAACACGCCGTACGGTCTGTCGGCCGGGATCTGGAGCGATAAGGGGTCGCGAATCCTCGCCGTGGCCGACAGGCTCCGTGCCGGTGTCGTCTGGGCGAACACGTTCAACCGTTTCGACCCCGCCAGCCCGTTCGGCGGATACAAGGAATCGGGGTACGGCCGCGAGGGCGGCCGCCACGGCCTGACCGCATACCTCAAGGGAGCCTCCGCATGAGCAAGCGACTGACTGTTCCGAAGACCTACAAGCTCGCGATCGGCGGGAAGTTCCCGCGCAGCGAGTCGGGTCGCACCTACGAGGTGCTCTCGGCGAAGGGCGCATTCCTCGCGAACGCCGCGAAGGGGTCCCGCAAGGATGCGCGGGATGCCGTGGTCGCCGCCCGCGCAGCGGTGAAGGGCTGGTCGGGCGCCACCGCGTACAACCGCGGCCAGGTGCTCTACCGCGTCGCGGAGGTGCTCGAGGGCCGCCGTGCGCAGTTCGTCGATGAGATCGTCGCGCAGGAGGGCGTGTCGGCCGCGGTCGCCGGTGCGCAGGTCGATGAAGCCGTCGACCTGTGGGTCTGGTACGCGGGGTGGTGCGACAAGTATGCGCAGGTCGCCGGCAACGCCAACCCGGTCTCCGGCCCGTACTTCAACATCTCGGTGCCCGAGCCCACCGGGGTCGTGGCGATCATCGCCCCGCAGGATTCGGCGCTGCTCGGACTCGTCTCCGTCGTGGCCCCGGCGCTGGTCGCGGGCAACGCCGTCGTCGTGGTGGCCAGCGAGCAGCATCCGCTCTCGGCCATCAGTCTCGCCGAGGTCATCGCGACCAGCGATGTGCCGGGGGGAGTGGTGAACGTCCTCACCGGTTCACCCGCCGAGATCGCACCATGGCTCGCATCGCACGCGGACGTGAATGCCCTCGACCTCGCGGGTGCCGGCGCGCTCGAATGGGTCGACCTTCAGATCTCTGCGGCAGACACGCTCAAGCGCGTCCTGACGCCGGGTGACGTCACCGCATCTCCGGAGCGGATCGGCGCGTTCACCGAGACGAAGACGGTGTGGCACCCGAAGAGCATGGTGTAGTCGCTACTCGTCCGCGTACGGGTAGACCCAGTCGGTGATGAGGTCGGCGTTCAGCGTGAGGACGTCGCCCGGCTGGATCACCGCGCCGTGGCTGTAGCCGTTCAAGGTCTCGAGCGCCAGCCCGTTGTAGATGCAGAACCGATCACCGATCGCGTACGTGGCATCGCCTGGAGCGACGGTGTAGGTCGCGGGGCGGCCCTGATCGTCCAGGCCGACTTCACCGACCGCGAACTCGCGCGGTCCCATGTCGACGAGATCCGCGCCACCCATCTCGGCGTGCATCGGCTCGTCTCCCATGCTGCCCATCCAGATGTACGCCGACGATTCGCAGTCGCCAGGGCCGCCCGCGGGGATGAAGGTGCCGTTGCCGACGTCCACGTAGCCGGCCGGGAGGTCTGTCTCGGTCTTCGGCGCGGTGGAGCTCGTCGGCGCCGCTGCAGGAGCGGCGGCGGATTTCGGAGAGAGACCCCAGCTGCCGATCTCTGACACGGCGGACGTCGCGGCCGGCACCGCGATGGCAACGAGACCCGCGACGGCGAGCACGGATACGACCGTGGCGATCTTCTGAGGACGATTCATCAGCTCCAGCCTGGCATCGACGAGAGAGAGCCGCCAGTGTCAGTGCTCTGCTCGGGGACGACCCGATCCGATCACGGCCGCCGCCAATGCGACTCACTGTCGGAGGGAGAGGTTAGGCTTTTCAGGAGGATCTCAGGTTCGTTCAAGGAGGAAGCGCATGGCTCGCATCGGTGAAAGCGCTGACCTGTTCAAATGCTCTTTCTGCGGAAAGAGCCAGAAGCAGGTGCAGCAGCTGATCGCCGGCCCCGGCGTGTACATCTGCGATGAGTGCGTCGAGCTCTGCAATGAGATCATCGAAGAGCGCATGGCAGAGGCGTCCGCCGATGGTGTCGTCGATTTCGAGTTGCCGAAGCCGCGTGAGATCTACTCGTTCCTCGAAGAGTACGTGGTGGGTCAGCAGCAGGCCAAGCGCTCCCTGTCAGTGGCGGTGTATAACCACTACAAGCGCGTTCGTGCCCACGGGACGCTGCAACTGGCGGAGCAGAAGGCCGACGAGGTCGAGATCGCGAAGAGCAACATTCTGATGATCGGTCCGACCGGCTGCGGAAAGACCTACCTCGCGCAGACCCTGGCGAAGCGACTGAACGTCCCGTTCGCGGTGGCAGACGCGACGGCGCTCACCGAGGCCGGCTATGTCGGCGAAGACGTCGAGAACATTCTTCTCAAGCTCATCCAGGCCGCCGACTACGACGTCAAGCGGGCTGAGCAGGGCATCATCTACATCGACGAGATCGACAAGATCGCACGGAAGTCCGAGAACCCGTCGATCACGCGCGATGTCTCCGGTGAGGGAGTCCAGCAGGCGCTGCTGAAGATCATCGAGGGAACGGTCGCCGCTGTTCCGCCGCAGGGTGGCCGGAAGCACCCGCACCAGGAGTTCCTGCAGATCGACACGACGAACGTGCTGTTCATCGTCGCCGGCGCTTTCGCCGGCCTGGAAGACATCGTCTCGTCGCGGGTGGGCAAGCACGGAGTCGGCTTCGGGGCTCCGCTGCACGACAAGTCGAAGGACCTCGACCTGTTCAGCGAGGTTCTCCCTGAAGACCTGCACAAGTTCGGCCTGATCCCCGAGTTCATCGGGCGTCTTCCCGTCGTGGCATCGGTCACGCCGCTCGACCAGGATGCGCTGATCGACATCCTCACCGGACCCCGCAACGCGCTCGTCAAGCAGTACCAGCGCATGTTCGAACTCGACGGCGTCGAGCTCGATTTCGATGAGGATGCGCTGCGGTCCATCGCCGACCTCGCGGTCGAGCGCAAGACCGGCGCCCGCGGGCTCCGGGCGATCCTCGAAGACGTCCTCGGCCCGATCATGTTCGAGATCCCCTCCGCAGAAGATGTCAAGAAGGTCGTCGTCACGCGCGCCTCGGTCGACGAGGGCGCGCCTCCCACGGTCGTGATGGAGCGCAAGCGCAAGAGTGCCTGAGCTGGTCCGCGGCCGTCGCGCCCTGTGAGCTCCGCTGCTCACGCGAAGCATGGCTGAACCAGCATCCGCAGTTCATCGCGGACGTCCGCGGAACCGGCATCCACTTCGTCCACCTGCGATCGCGGCGAGATGACGCGCCGGTGCTGCTCGTCATGCACGGATGGCCGCACACGTTCGCGCTGCAGCTCTCACCCGGACGCCGTGCACGGAATCCTCGCGACACACGCGCACTTCGGCACCGATGATGAGCGCACTCACGTAGACGACCCCGAAGCGCGCGCGTTCTTCGATCGGATCGCTGCCTGGGGTGGCCCCGACGGCGCCTACGGTCACGTCCAGGGCACGCGCCCCGACACCCGCAGGGCTGAACGACTCGCCGGTCGGGCTCCTGGCCTGGATCGTGGAGAAACTCGTCGAGTGGAGCGACACGCCCGTCTCAGGGCCGCAGCTGCTTGAACATCGTATCTCCCGCGAACGCATCCTCACCGAGGCGACGATCTACTGGGCCACGCAGAGCATTGCGACCTCGTTCCGTCCGTACTTCGACGGAGGAGAGCAGAAGCCGATTCCCCGCGTCGAGGTTCCGGCCACCGTCGCCATCCAGCGTCATGAGTACGACTATCCCGAATCCGTTGCTCGCAAGTTCTACCGCGACCTGCGCGCCTTCGATCGGATGCCGGAGGGCGGGCACTTCGCGATCGCCGAGGTGCCGCAGGTCATGGCCGACCGCATGCGTTCGTTCGCGCGAGATCGGAGTGCTCCCCGCCTGACTACGACTGGCCTTCGCAGAACGGCACGAACCTCGCAGGAAAGTCGTGAAATCGCTGCGAGACTATTGCGCTTCTGCGAAGTTCTTGCTGCGGCTGAACCTCGTCGGTCACGAGTCCGGTGCGCCCGATGACGTCGAGCTCGCTCATCCAAGCCCGCGGCGCGCGAGCAGCGGAGCGATCTCGGCGTCGCGCCCACGGAAGTCGCGGTACGCCTCCAGCGGGTCCTTCGACCCTCCCACGCCCAGCAACCGAGCCCGGAACCGATCGCCGTTCTCGCGGGTGAGACCGCCGCTCTCACCGAACCACTCCACGGTGTCGGCGTCGAGCACCTCGCTCCAGATGTACGAGTAGTACCCGGCGCTGTAGCCGCCGGAGAACACGTGCGCGAAGTACGTCGACGAGTAGCGCGTCGGCACGGCTGCGTCGTCGAGGCCGATCTCGGCGAGTGCCCGCGCCTCGAACGCGACGACATCATCGACGGCCTCGTCGGTGGAGATCCGATGCCGTGCCTGATCCAGCCATGCCGCCGCCAGGTATTCGCTGGTGTCGTGCCCCTGGTTGAAGGTCTCGGTCGCGCGAAGACGCTCCACGATCGCGGCATCCAACGGCTCACCGGTCTCGTAGTGACGGGCGTAGTTGCTCAGCACTTCGGGCCACAGAATCCACATCTCGTTGACCTGGCTCGGGAACTCGACGAAGTCGCGGAACACATTGGTCCCCGCGAAATGCGGGTAGTTCACGGTGGCGAACAGCCCGTGCAGGGCGTGGCCGAACTCGTGGAACAGCGTCGTCACCTCGTCGAGCGTCAACAGTGTCGGCTGCCCCTCACCCGGCCGCGCGACGTTGAGGTTGTTGACGACGACCGGTGCGGTGCCGCGCAGCGCCGACTGGCTGACGATCGGGTTCATCCACGCGCCGCCGCGCTTCGTATCGCGCGTGTACAGGTCGAGCACGTACAGCCCCAGGGGTGATCCGCCGGGATTGAAGACCTCGAACACCCGCGCGTCCGGATGATACGAGACGAGGTCGTCGCGCTCGCTGAACGTCACGCCGTAGAGCTCTGTCGCCGCGTGGAAGACGCCGTCGTGCAGAACGCGTTCGGCCTCGAACCACGGTCGAAGCGCCGCCGTGTCGATGTCGTACCTCGCCGCCCGCACCTTCTCGGTGTAGAACGCCCAGTCGTGCGCTTCGAGCGGGAACGGCTCGGCCTCGGTCTCGTCGATGATCGCCTGGAGCGCTGTCTGCTCGGTGCGGGCGTTGGATGCTGATGCCGGGGCGAGCCGGTGCAACAGGTCGGAGACGGCGTCCGGGGTTCCCGCCGTCTCGTCCGCCGTCACGTACGCGGCATGCGAGTCGTAGCCGAGCAGTGCGGCACGCTCGGCGCGGAGGGAGACGATCTCGGTCAGCACCGCGCGGTTGTCGTTCGCGTTGCCGCGGGCGGCACGCGACCGCGACGCCTCCATGATGCGCCGCCGGCTCTCACGGCTGGTCAGCGAGGCCAGATACGGATGCCCTGTGAACAGCGGCAACGTGATGAGGAAGCCGCCGTCATGGCCACGATCCGCTGCGGCTCGCGCGGCGGCGGAGAGCTCTCCTTCGGCGAGTCCGTCGAGCGCCTCGGCGGTCTCGAAGAGCACGGCGAGCTCGTTCGTATCGGCCAGCAGGTTCTTCTCGAAAGTCGTCGTGAGGCTCGACAGCTTCTGATTCAGTGCGGTCAGAGTCGCCTTCGCCTCGTCGTCGAGACCGGCACCGGCGTGGGTCATCTCACGGAAGTGCCGCTCGACGAGGTACCTGCTCTCGGCATCCAGCTCGAGCTGGTCGCGCTGCTCGTGCAGCGTCTTCACGCGCCAGTACAGCTGCGCGTCGAGACGGATCGCGTCTTCGTGGGCGGCCATCAGCGGAGCCAGTTCCTCATCGATCTCCTGGATCGCCGCCGTGGCGTCCGCTGAGCTGACCGTATAGAAGGCATGCGCGATGCGGTCGAGCACGGCACCGGACTGCTCGAGAGGGATCATCGTGTTCTCGAACGTCGGCATCGAGCGCACCCGCGTGATCGCGGCGATCTCCACCAGCTGCTCTTCGAAAGCCGCGTGGAACGCCGGCATGTAGTGCTCGGGGCGGATCGCCGTGTAATCCGGAAGCGCGTAGGGGAGTGCAGAGGGAACGAGGAGAGGGTTCGCGGCATCGGTCATCCCCCGAGCCTAATGCGCGAACTGCAAAGAAAGATTTGCAAAGAATGCTTTGCAAAGATATCTTTGCAATATGACGGACACCGAGAAGGACTCCACGAGCGGCGAGCGCCGGGTTCTGGATGCGGGCGCGCTTCGCGCCCTCTCGCACCCGCTGCGCGTGCGGATCTATGACACGCTGGTGCAGCAGGGGCCGCAGACGGCGAGCACGCTGGCGGAGTTCCTCGGCGAGTCCTCGGGTGCCACCAGCTACCACCTGCGCACCCTTGCTCGGCACGATCTGATCCGCGAAGTGGCAGACGGCGCGGGAGGCCGAGAGCGGTGGTGGGAGCGCCCGCCAGGAGGCATCGTCTACGACTCGCGCGCTGTTCAAGGGTCGCCTGCCGGTGAGGCAGCACTTCACGTCGCCGTCGCCGAGTTGCACCGTCGCCGCTACGAAGAGCTCATGGAGTACTTCACCCACCGTTTCGACAAAGAGTCGGAGGAATGGGTCGACGCGAGCAGCTCGATCACCAGCAGCATCAGCATGACCGCGGAGCAGGCCCGCGAGCTCACCGCGAAGATGACCGAGCTCATCGATGAGGCCTCGGAGAAGTACCGCGATCAGCGGCATCAGACGGGTGGCGGTGTGCGACGCGTGAGCGTGCGCGCCGACATCTTCCCGCTGAAGAACCTCACGAAGAACCAGGAGTCCGCACCATGAGCGCAGTGGCCGCCACCCGCACCATCACCGTGCCGCGCGGTGCGACGGCGTTCGAGCGGTTCTCGATCCGGATCGCGGCGGCCGTCACGCGGTGGGCGACCGCGCGCGCCGAGCGCCGACAGGGACGCCACGAGGCGATGCTCGCTGCGATCAAGGAAGAGCAGACGCGCAAGCCCGATCCGCGCGCGGCCGATCACCTGTTGGCGCAGATGGGGCTGCCGCGGCGTTGAACCGCGGCAGCGCTCAGTCCTGGAAGGGGCGGGCGACGACCTCGCCGGAAGCGGTGAGCAGTACTTCCCATCCGGCGTCCAGTTCGGCGATCGGGCGCCCCTCGAGCCACGTGAGGGTCCAGTACGAGCGCGCACCTTCGGCGCCTGAGCCTGTCGAAGCGTCACGGAGTGACTGCTCGACCTCGGCGATCGCCGGCAGCAGTGACGCGGGAACGGATGCCGGAGCATCTGATCCTGCCACCCAGCGCGTTCCGAGCTGCATCAGTTCTCCTCGACGGGGGCGAGCTCGATCTCGGTGACAGCGAGTTCGGCGCCCTCGACGATCTCGAGTTCGGCGATGCGACCGACGGCGCTGAGGTCTCCGGCCGCCGCGCGCAGCGCGTCGAGCGAATCGGCGGGGGCGGTGATGACCGCACGCGACACGGGCGTCTTCTGCGAGACCTTCGCCTCGGTCTTCGCTCGACGGATGCCGATCAGGGCGGCACTGGCGATGGTGAGCACCGCGGCGTCTCCGCCGGGGCCCTTCGACTGGCCCAGGGATCCCGGCTCAGGCCATGCCGCGGTGTGCACGGAGCCCTCTTCGAACCAGCTCCAGGCCTCTTCCGTCGCGAACGACACGATCGGCGCGAGCAGTCGCAGCAGCGTCGACAGGGCGATCCGCAGCGCGAGCGCGGCGGAGGGCTGGCCCACATCCGTCTGGTCGTACGCGCGCTCCTTGACGAGTTCGAGGTAGTCGTCGCAGAACGTCCAGAAGAACGACTCGGTGACCTCGAGCGCGCGGGCGTGGTCGAACGCGTCGAATGCCCTGGTAGCCTCTGCCACGACCTCGTCGAGCGCGGCGAGCATCGACGCATCCAGCGCATGCGTGACCTGCGCGCCCTCGGGCACCGGGAACGACAGGACGAACTTCGCCGCGTTGAGGATCTTGATCGCCAGGCGCCGACCGATCTTCATCTGCGTCGGGTTCTGCGGGTCGAACGCGGCATCCACGCCGAGGCGACTGGAAGCGGCCCAGTAGCGCACAGCATCCGAACCGTGCTTCTCGAGGATGTCGGCGGGCGTGACCACGTTCCCCTTGGACTTCGACATCTTCTTGCGGTCCGGGTCGACGATGAAGCCCGACACCGAGGCGTGCTTCCACGGCGACCGCGCATCTTCGAGCGTCGAGCGGAGCATGGTGGAGAAGAGCCACGTGCGGATGATGTCCTGGCCCTGCGGACGCACATCGAACGGGGCGACGAGGTTCCACAGCTCCTCGTCGCGCTGCCACCCGCCGGCGAGCTGCGGGGTGAGGGACGACGTCGCCCAGGTGTCGAGGATGTCGGTCTCCGCCTCGAAACCACCGGCTTGCCCGCGCTGATCCTCGGTGTACCCCGCCGGCGCATCGATGGTCGGGTCGATCGGCAACTGCTCGGGCGCAGGCATCAGCACGCGGTCGAAATCGCGCTCACCGTTCTCGTCGAGGCCGTACCAGACCGGCAGCGGAACGCCGAAGAAGCGCTGGCGCGACACCAGCCAGTCACCGGTGAGCCCGCCGACCCAGTTCTCGTAGCGCACGCGCATGAAGTCGGGGTGCCACTGCAGCTCCTTGCCGTGGGCGATGAGCTGATCGCGCAGCTCCTCGTCGCGCGCGCCGTTGCGGATGTACCACTGGCGTGTGGACACGATCTCGAGCGGGCGGTCGCCCTTCTCGAAGAATTTGACCGCGTGGTTGAAGGGCTTCGACACTTCGAGCAGTTCGCCCGACTCCTCGAGCAGCTCGACGATGCGCTTCTTGGCGCTGAAGACGGTCTTGCCGGCGAGCTCCGCGTACGCGGCGGCACCGGCCTCCGACTCGATCGCCTCCGGAGCCTCGGCGATCACGCGACCGTCGAGGCCGAGGATCGTGCGGATCGGAAGGTCGAGCTCACGCCACCACACCATGTCGGTCACGTCGCCGAACGTGCAGACCATCGCGATGCCCGAGCCCTTGTCCTGCTGGGCGAGGTGATGCGCGCGCACGGGGACCTCGACATCGAAGAGCGGCGTGCGCACGGTCTGGCCGAAGTACGGCTGGTAGCGCTCGTCGTCGGGGTGCGCCACGAGTGCGACGCACGCGGCGAGCAGTTCAGGACGTGTGGTCTCGATGTGGATGTCGCCCGAGCCATCCGCCTTGTGGAAGGCGATGCGGTGGTAGGCGGCCTGCTGGTCGCGGTCCTCGAGCTCGGCCTGCGCGATGGCGGAGCGGAAGTCGACGTCCCAGAGCGTCGGCGCCAGCGCCTGGTACGCCTCACCGCGCTCGTGATTGCGGATGAATCCGAGCTGGCTCTGCCGGATCGTCTCATCGGAGATCGTGCGGTAGGTCTGCGTCCAGTCGACGCTGAGACCCATCTGACGGAAGACGTCCTCGAACTGCTTCTCGTCCTCGACGGTGAGCTTCTCGCAGAGCTCGATGAAGTTGCGGCGGCTCACTGGGATCTGGTCAGCGGCCTTCAGGCTCTTCGCATTGCCCTCGAACGGGGGAGTGAAATCGGCGTCGTACGGCAGTGTCACATCGACGCGCACGCCGTAGTAGTTCTGCACCCGGCGCTCGGTGGGCAGACCGTTGTCGTCCCATCCGATCGGGTAGAAGACGTTCTTGCCGCGCATGCGCTCGTAGCGGGCCTTGACGTCGGTGTGCGTGTACGAGAACACGTGCCCGATGTGCAGAGAGCCGGATGCCGTCGGCGGAGGCGTGTCGATCGAGTAGACGCCCTCGCGACCGAGCTCCGCTGCGCGCAGGCGATCGAACAGGTATGTGCCGTTCTCGGCCCAGACGCCGTCCCACTTCGCTTCGAGGCCTTCGAGTACCGGCTTGTCGGGAATCTGGTTCGGTGCGGACGCAGCCATGAAGGTCTCCTCGAGCGATGTATGCGGCACGGTGTGTACGTGCCTGAGTGTGTGGGTTGCGCGACCAGTCTATCCAACGGTGCACAGGGGCGATCCCGCGCTAGATCGACCCGGTCCAAAAACCGTCACTAGACTGAGAGCACCCCTTCCATCTTTCTGAGGATTCGCATGCCCGCTCCGCTCGTGCGCCGCTTTCTGCCCATCACCGCCTTCGTTGCGGCATCCGCTCTCGTGCTGAGCGGATGCGCCAGCGCGGGAGACGAGAGCGCAGACGGCGGTGAAGTCGTGTGGGCGATCGAGGGTGCGAATCTCGCCAGTGGGCACATGGACCCGCAGACGAGCCAGCTCGACGTGTCGAGCATGGTGCAGAGGGTCGTGCTCGACTCGCTCGTGTTCCAGGAGTCGGATGGCACGTTCTCGCCGTGGCTCGCGACGGACTGGACCGTCTCCGAAGACGGCACCGTCTACACGTTCACCCTCCGCGACGACGTCACCTTCACAGACGGCGCGCCGTTCGATGCGGATGCCGTCAAGGCCAACTTCGACCGGATCGCCGACCCCGAGACGGCGTCGGCCCAGGCCGCGAGCATGCTCGGCGGCGATTTCTACGCGGGCACCGAGGTGGTCGACGAGTTCACCGTCGAGGTGAGCTTCACTCAGCCGTACGCGCCGTTCCTGCAGGCCGCGAGCACACCGCTGCTCGGGTTCTACTCGCCCGAGGCGCTGGAGAACTCCGTCGAGCAGCTCAAGGCCGGGGGACCTGGGATCAACGTCGGCACGGGGCCGTTCGAGCTCACCGAGTACACGCCGGACCAGGAGATCGTCTACACCCGCAACCCCGACTACGCCTGGGGTCCTGATGGGGCCGGGGCCGCGCAGTTCGAGACCCTGCGCGTCGAGATCCTTCCGGAGGCATCCGTGCGCGCCGGTGTCGTCGAGAGCGGTGAGGCCGACCTCGCGAGCAACATTCCGCCGAACCTCGCCGCCGAGTTGCCCGACACGCTCACGATCGACTCGAACGAGTACCCCGGGCTGCCCTACTCGCTCTACCTCAATGAGAAGTACGGGGTCTTCGCCGATGAGAAGGTGCGCCAGGCCTTCGCCCGCGGAATCGACATCGACGCAGCGGTGGAGGAGATCTTCTTCGGGCAGTTCCCGCGTGCATGGAGCATTCTCGGATCGACGACGCCCGGTTACGATGCATCGCTCGAGGGCAGCTGGCCCTTCGATCAGGACGAGGCGAACAGTCTGCTCGACGACGCCGGATGGACCGAGCGCGACACCGACGGCATCCGTATGAAGAACGGCGAGCGCCTCTCGGTGCGCTGGATCGCGTACACGCCGGTGTCCGACGACAACGCGGCCCTGGCCAACGCGATCCAGTCGGACCTGTCCGACATCGGCTTCGAGGTCGTGCGCGAGGTCCTGGAGCCCGGCGCCTACAACGAGCAGTACGGGCCGAAGACCTTCGACCTCACCGACTGGGGCTTCTCCGGCGTCGACGGCGACCTGCTGCGCAGCCACCTGCACACCGACGGCTTCCAGAACGCCTCTCAGGTGAGCGACCCCGAGATCGACGGGCTGCTCGAGCAGGGCATCGCGACCAGCGACACCGATGAACGAGCGGCGATCTACCAGCAGCTGCAGCAGTGGAACGCCGAGTACACGGCGATCGTGCCGCTCTACAGCCCGTCGCTGATCACCGCGGTGAACGACACCGTGTCCGGCCTCGAGTACGACCTGTACGGTCGACCGATGTTCTACGAGGTCTCGGTCGGCTGATCCGGTCGTGAAACCGATGCTCGTCCGGATCGCGGGGATCGCGGCATCCGTCATCGTCGTCCTGTGGGGCGCGGCGACGTTGGCGTTCCTCGCGTTCCGGGTGATCCCCGGGGACCCCGTGTCGGTGATGCTGGGTCCGCAGGCGCAGGTGAGCGACGCGGTCAAAGACGGCATCCGCTCCGAGCTCGGACTCGACCGGCCACCGCTCGAGCAGTACCTGTCCTACCTCGGGCAGCTCCTGCAGGGGAACCTGGGCGAGTCGTACCAGCTGCGGATGCCGGTGACGGATGTCATCGGGCGTCAGCTGGGCTCCACGCTGCAGCTGACGGCGCTCGCGCTCCTGATCGCGGTGGTGCTCGCGCTCGCCGTGGCACTGTTCGCTCGTGGTCGTGTCTCACGGGGGATCGCCGCCGGTGTCGAGCTCGTGGTGCTGTCGTCTCCGGTGTTCTGGATAGGAATCCTGCTGCTGAGCGTCTTCGCGTTCGGGCTGGGATGGTTCCCCGTGTCCGGCACCCGCAATCCCGCGACCATCGTGCTGCCGGCGGTGACGCTCGCTCTTCCAGTCGGAGCTCTGCTCGGGCAGGTGCTGCGCGACGGCATCGAGACAGCGGAGCGGCAGCCCTGGGCGACGACCGTGCGCGCGCGAGGCGCCGGTCAGGTGCGGCTCACCTCCCACCACACGCTGCGGCACGGCGCCGCTGGCGCTCTCACCCTCGCGGCATATCTGGTCGGATCGCTGCTGGGAGGAGCGGTGCTCGTCGAGACGGTGTTCGCGCGTCCGGGCATCGGACGGGTGACGCTCGCCGCGATCACCGACCGCGACCTCCCGGTGATCACCGGGATCATCCTCTTCAGTGCTCTGGCGTTCGTGATCGTCAATCTCGTCGTCGAGATGTTCTACCCGCTGCTCGATCCTCGGCTTCGCCGCGTCCGTCAGGGGCGAGCATGAGCACGTCAGTGCGCCCGGATGCGGGATCGGCGCCGCGCATCGGCCGTGCACGACCGATCGTGCTCTGGGCGGCGCTCATCGTCCTGGCCGTGGTGGCGGCAATGGCGCTGTTCCCGTCGCTGCTGGCGACTCACGACCCGCTGCGCACCGATGTACGAGCCGCTCTGGAGGCGCCGAGCGCCGCACACCTGTTCGGCACCGACCAGAGCGGGCGCGACGTGTACTCCCGTGTCGTCCACGGCGCAGGACGCTCTGTCGGCATCGGCCTGCTCGCGACGGGTCTCGCTCTGGTGGTGGGGCTCATCCTCGGGGCGCTCTCGGGCATCGCACCGCGTGCCGTGGATGCCACGGTGATGCGCATCACCGACGTGCTGCTCGCCTTCCCCGAGTTCCTCGTGGCGCTCGTCGTCGTCGCGGTGCTGGGCCCAGGGCCCACGAACGTCGCGATCGCGGTCACGATCGCCGCGGTGCCCGTGTACGTGCGACTGGCTCGGGTGCAGACGCGGTCTCTCGCGCTCGCCGAGCACGTGGAGGCCGCCCGGATCCTCGGGGTCTCCCGGGCGCGGGCGTTCATCCGTCACGTCGTCCCCGGTGTGCTCGGCTCGCTCAGCGTCCTCGCGACCATCGGCATCGGCTCGAGCATCCTCGCCGCGGCGGGACTGAGCTTCCTCGGTCTCGGCCCCATCGAGCCCTCCCCGGAGTGGGGCCTGATGCTCTCCGGCGGACGCAACGTTCTCGGCACAGCGTGGTGGATCGCCGTGTTCCCCGGTCTGGCGATCACCCTCACGGTGGTCTCGGCGACGATCGTCGGCCGCACGTTGCGGGCACGAGCGGAGGGCAGAGCCTCATGACGGCGCTGCATGTGCAGAATCTGTCGGTCGAGATCGGCGGCACATCTCTCGTCGACGGCGTCTCGTTCGATGTCGCTCGCGGCGAGTGCCTGGCGATCGTGGGGGAGTCGGGTGCGGGCAAGTCGTTGACGGCGGCCGCGCTGCTGGGACTCGCCCCGCCCGCTGCGCACGTCACTGCCGACGAGATGAGCGTCGACGGTGCAGACACGCGGAGGCTGACGGACGGCGGGTGGCGGGAACTGCGGGGGAGTCGAATCGGACTCGTCTCACAGGACGCTCTCTCGTCGCTCGACCCGCTGCGCCGCATCGGCGCCGAGATTGCAGAACCGCTCGCGATCCACACGCGTCTCTCTCGTCCCGCGCGGAGAGCGCGCGCCGTCGAACTGCTCGAATCGGTGTCGATGCCGGATGCGGAACGACGCTCCGGGCAGTATCCGCACGAGCTCTCCGGGGGGCTGCGTCAGAGGGCACTGATCGCCTCTGCGCTCGCCGGTGAGCCGGCGGTGCTCATCGCCGATGAGCCGACGACCGCGCTCGACGCGACGGTCCAGGTGCGGGTGCTCGCACTGCTCCGCTCGATCGTGGATGCCGGTACCGCTGTGGTGTTCATCAGCCACGACTTCGCCGCGGTACGGCGCGTGGCGGATCGGGTGCTCGTGATGCGCGATGGGCGGGTGATCGAGCACGGGCCGGTCTCCGACGTGCTGGGAGCTCCCCAGGAGGAGTACACGCGGGAGCTGATCGCCGCGTCCGAGCATAGGCCGCGGGAGGAGCGCCCTGGCCTCGGAACCGCGGTGCTCACTGGCGTCGGAGTGTCGAAGGCCTTCGCCGGCGCGCCCGCCGTCGTCGAGGCGTCGTTCGCCGTGCGGCAGGGGCGGACGCTCGGAGTCGTCGGAGAATCGGGGTCGGGGAAGACGACGCTGGCGCGCATGATCGTGGGCGTCGAGAGACCGGATACCGGAGACGTGCGCTGGACGGGCGAGCACAGGGTGCAGCTGGTGCACCAGAATCCGCGCGGTGCGTTCGATGCCCGCTGGACGATCGAACGATCGTTGCGCGAGGCGCTGGAGGCCGGTGGGGTGCCTCGCGCCGCCCGTGCCGCCCTCGTCGCCGACCTGATGGCCGAGGTGGATCTCGCGCCGGAGCTCGCGAAGCGACGGCCGGCGCAACTGTCGGGGGGACAGCGTCAGCGAGCAGCGATCGCCCGTGCGCTCGCCGCAGATCCTGACGTGCTGGTGCTCGACGAGCCCGTCTCTGCTCTGGATCCCTCGGTGCGCGAGAAGGTTCTGCAGCTGCTCCGTCGCCTGCAGCGAGAACGAGGACTGACCATGGTCTTCGTCTCGCACGACCTCGGCGTGGTCGCCGCGGTCTGCGACGACGTGCTGGTCATGCAGGACGGGGTGATCGTCGAGCAGGGGGCGGTGACCGAGGTCTTCGCCGACCCCCAGCATCCGTTCACGCAGGAGCTGCTCGCGGCCAGCGCCTGAGTCAACCCCGGATCTGGATGCCGAGTCCGGCGGCGATCACCGGTGCGAGCTGCTGCACCTGGAACGTCGTGAGCGTCGTGCCGCGGAGGCTCGTGGCGTCGGTGAAGGCGACGGCGTCCAGACCGCGGAGGTCGACGTCTTTCGCCTGGAGCCCTCTCGGGTCGACCTCGTCGCTGCGGCAGTCATCGAAGCGCACTCGGGTGAGTTCGGCCTGAGGGAGGTCGAGGGTGCGGATCGTGCATCCCGTGATCAGGATGTCGGTGCCCTTCGCGCCGCCCAGGCTCAGATAGTCGACCCGCGCGTCGCGCAGTTCGAACTCGTCGATGCGCGTGCCGCTGAGATCGAGGGTGCCGATGCGTCCGCCGGTGATGCGCAGGCGGCGGATGCCCGCGTTGCGGAGGGCGACCGATGCCACTCGCAGATCCGTGGCGTCGACGTCGAGGAGCGTGGCGCCAGTGAGATCGATGCTGTCGGCGTCAGCGGCGATGACGCACTGCTCGAGCGCGGAATGCGCGAGATCCGCGTGGCCGTCGAGCTCGAGTCGTGCGCCGAGGAGGTCTGCGCCCCGTCGCGGCTGCGCGTGCTCGAACCCATCCGGGAGATCGGGCGGTGAGACGCGCGGAGCGGCGGGGGAGTCAGCAGTGCGTGCCATCCCTTGAGCGTAGTCGCGCTGGATGCTATCTTGCTAGCATGCAAGCCGATGAATCGAAGAAAGCGCAGTTCAACGTGTATCTGCCCGCCGATGTCATCCGCGCCGTGAAGCACCGCGCGATCGACGAGGGCACGAGCCTGTCAGCCCTCGTGGAGGTGGCGCTTCACCGTTACCTGGAGGAGCAGTGATGGCGGTTGTTCAGCAGATTCTGTACACCGGACGACCAGAGGGCTGGTGGGCGCTCGCCGAGGCGCTCGGCTTCGTCGCTCCCTTCCGGCCGACGCCGGAGTGGGGCGAGTTCCATGCCGACGGCGTGCTCGCGCTGCACGGGGCGACGCCGGAGCACCGCCCAGGCGCGGTCGACATCCATCTCGTCGTCCCGGACGTGGATGCCGCGGCATCCGCTCTCGAGCGATTCGACGTCGAGCGGACGGTCATGGACGGGGTGGGTCAGATGCTCGGGGTGCGAGCGGCATCCGGACTCTCGATCACGGTGTCCGAGGGGGCCGTTCAGCGTGGAGCCGGCGACATCGCCGTGCAGCCGGCGTGGTTCCAGGAGGACCTCGCCGAGCCTCGGGCGATCCTCGAGGCGCTCGGATTCCGTGCGGGCATCGTCGCTGACGGAGGCGGTTTCGCGGAGATGCTCTGCGACGGCGGCGTCGTGATGCTGCACAAGGGCCACCCCCGCATCGGGCTGTCGTTCGAGGCGCGCGGCGATCTCGACCTGCTGGCTTCGCGGCTCACGGATGCCGGGTTCGCCGCATCCGTCGTCGATGAAGCCTTCGCGCGCACGATCCGCATTCCCGCTCCCGACGGCGGCGCGGAGATCTGGATCAACGGCGTCCAGGACGACCTGCACGGGTACCACCGCGAGACCTGATCGGGGGATCGCCGAATCGCGCAGAACGACAGCAATCTCGCAGACTTCACGCCGAGAACTGCGAGATTCGTGGTGTTCTGCGAAGTGACGCGATCCGCCGACTCGTCCTGCACGGGTCGGCCCCGAGCGGGGCTTCGCACAGATCGCGTGTTCCGGGGGTGCCGGGTGTGTCAGGCGGTGGCACTGTCGGGAGATGCATCCGCGGTCAGAACCGGACGTCGCCGAGTGCGTCGCCGAGCTCGGCGGTGTCGCGCGCGTCGCCGCGTTGCGCGACCGGGGTTATCGTCGCGCACAGCTCGAGCGGTCTCTCCGCGAAGGGGGTCTCATACGGATCCGGCAGGGGTGGGTGGCGATACCGGATGCGTCGCCGCAGCTGATCTCCGCGGCGAAGCGAGGTGTCGTGCTGACCTGTGTCACCGCGGCGCGGCGGCTCGGAATCTGGGTGCACGAGCAGAACCCTGGCGTGCACGTGGGTGCGACGCCGGGGAGCGCAGGAGGCAAACCAGAGGACCTGCGCGTGCACTGGGCGCGACCGCTCGTGCCTCGGCATCCCGATTCTCTCGTCGACCCCATCGAGAACGTGCTCGCGATCGTGGCCGAGTGCACCCCGTTCGAGCAAGCGCTGGCGACGTGGGAATCGGCGCTGAACAAGGGTGTGGTCACCCTCGAGGCCATGGGTGGCCTGTCGTTGCGGCCAGCCGCGCGGAGCATACTCGCCGAGGCGCAGCCGTTCGCCGATGCAGGACTGGAAACCTATCTGCGGCTCCGTCTTCGGTGGCTTCGAATACCTCTCGTCATACAGACGTGGATCGCAGGTCATCGCGTCGACGCACTCCTGGGCGACCGCCTGGTGCTGCAGATCGACGGCAAGCATCACGTCGGAGCTCAGCGCAGCGAGGACATCCGGCACGATGCCGAACTGCGACTCATGGGTTACCACGTCATCCGAATCAGTTATCCGCAGATGATGTTCGCATGGCACGGGGTGCAGGATCTGATCATGCGCGCGGTCGCGCAGGGGCTGCATCTCTCGGACCGCCGCACCTGATCGCCCGCACCAGACCTCGCAGAACAGCACTTCCTTCGCAGAGAATTCGGGCAGAACTGCGAAATGAGTGATGTTCTGCGAGATTCCTCCCAGCGCGCGGATGCCGCGTACAATGGAGCCACTAGCTTTGATCCGGCATCACCGGGGAGCTCTCGGAAGAACAGCCGCGAGGCCCACTAGAACCGAGCGGGGCAGGCCCGTCATCGCCGCAGTGAGAGTGGTAGCGCCGCGAGGCGCAGCACGCGAGGTGGTACCGCGGTCCGTGAGGGTCGTCCTCGCAAGCAGCATCCGCCCACGACTCTGCGAGCGCACATGACCTACCCCCGCAACTCCTCCGCCTTCGGCCCGGCCGCCAGCCCGCGGTTCCCCGAGATCGAGCGCGAGGTCCTCGACTTCTGGAAGAGCGACGACACCTTCCGCGCGTCCATCGCGCAGCGCGATGGCGCAGACGAGTGGGTCTTCTACGACGGCCCTCCGTTCGCCAATGGACTGCCGCACTACGGCCACCTGCTCACCGGGTACGCCAAGGACCTCTTCCCGCGGTTCCAGACCATGCGCGGCAAGAAGGTCGACCGCGTCTTCGGGTGGGACACGCACGGCCTTCCGGCCGAGCTCGAGGCCATGAAGCAGCTCGGCATCACCGAGAAGAGCGAGATCGAAGACATGGGCATCGATGTCTTCAACGACAAGGCGAAGGCGTCCGTACTGGCCTACACCGACCAGTGGCAGGACTACGTCACCCGCCAGGCGCGCTGGGTCGACTTCGAACGCGGCTACAAGACGCTCGACCTCGGCTACATGGAGAGCGTCCTGTGGGCGTTCAAGCAGCTGTACGACAAGGGCCTCGCCTACGAGGGCTATCGGGTGCTGCCGTACTGCTGGCGCGACGAGACACCGCTGAGCGCCCATGAGCTGCGCATGGACGACGACGTCTACCAGGATCGTCAGGACCCGTCCGTCACGGTCACCTTCCCGCTGACCGGTGCGAAGGCCGAAGCGCTCGGCCTCACCGCCGTGCGCGCTCTCGCCTGGACGACCACGCCGTGGACTCTCCCCACCAACCTCGCCCTCGTCGTGGGTCCTGACATCGAGTACGTCGTGCTCCCCGCAGGGCCCAACGGTGCGGCCGACATCCACAACGGCGACGACGTCGCCGAGAGCGCCGCGCACCGGTATCTGCTCGCCCGTGATCTCGTCGGAGGCTACGCCAAGGACCTCGGCTACGAGTCGGCCGATGAGGCGCTGGCCGCGGTGGAGGCATCGCACCGCGGAGCCGACCTCGAGGACGTGCACTACGACCGACTGTTCGACTACTACACGGATGCCGAGACCTGGGGCACCGAGAGCGCCTGGCGCATCCTCGTCGACGACTACGTCACCACCACCGACGGCACCGGCATCGTCCACCAGGCACCCGCCTACGGTGAGGACGACCAGCGTGTGACGAACGCGGCAGGCATCCCGACGATCCTGTCGCTCGACGACGGCGGCAAGTTCCTGCCCAGCGTCACGGATGTCGCGGGCCAGCTGTGGATGGACGCGAACCGTCCGCTGATCCGTCTCCTCAAAGAGCAGGGCCGGATGCTGCGCGAGCAGAGCTACGTGCACTCGTACCCGCACTGCTGGCGCTGCCGGAACCCGCTGATCTACAAGGCGGTGTCCAGCTGGTTCATCCGCGTGACCGACATCAAGGACAAGATGCTCGCGAACAACGAGCAGATCACGTGGGTGCCCGAGAACGTCAAGGACGGCCAGTTCGGCAAGTGGCTCGAGGGTGCGCGCGACTGGTCGATCAGCCGCAACCGCTACTGGGGCTCGCCGATCCCGGTCTGGAAGAGCGACGACCCCGAGCACCCCCGCGTCGACACGTACGGATCGCTGGAAGAGCTCGAGCGCGACTTCGGCACGCTGCCGCGCAACCCCGAGGGCGAGATCGACCTGCACCGGCCGTACATCGATGATCTGACGCGCCCGAACCCGGACGACCCGACGGGCAAGAGCACGATGCGCCGCATCGAGGACGTCTTCGACGTGTGGTTCGACTCGGGCTCCATGCCGTACGCGCAGGTGCACTACCCGTTCGAGAACCACGATTGGTTCGACTCGCACTCGCCGGCAGATTTCATCGTCGAGTACATCGGGCAGACCCGTGGCTGGTTCTACGTCATGCACGTGCTCTCGACCGCGCTGTTCGATCGCCCGGCCTTCACCGGGGTCAGCTGCCACGGCATCGTGCTCGGCAACGACGGCTACAAGATGTCGAAGTCGCTGCGCAACTACCCGGATGTCTCGGAAGTCTTCGATCGCGACGGCTCCGATGCCATGCGCTGGTTCCTCATGTCGAGCTCGGTGCTGCGCGGCGGCAACCTCGCCGTCACCGAGGAGGGCATCCGGGCAGGGGTGCGGGAGTTCCTGCTGCCGCTGTGGAGCTCGTGGTACTTCTTCGCCACGTACGCGAACGCCTCGGGCGACGCGGGGTACGAGGCGAAGTGGCGCACCGACTCGACCGACGTGCTCGACCGGTACATCCTGTCGCGCCTCGGTGAGCTCGTGCGCGATGTCGCATCCGATCTCGAAGGGCTCGACTCCACCACCGCGGCGGCGCGTCTGCGCGACTTCGCCGAGGTGCTGACGAATTGGTACATCCGCCGCTCGCGCGACCGCTTCTGGGTCGGAGCCGAGGGCGGGACGGATGCCTTCGACACGCTGTACACGGTGCTCGAGACGCTGACACGCGTCGCGGCTCCGCTCGCGCCGCTCGTCACCGAACGGGTGTGGCAGGGCCTCACGGGCGGACGCAGCGTCCACCTCACCGACTGGCCGGATGCGGATGCGTTCCCGGCCGCGGACGACATCCGCGAGGCGATGGATGCCGTGCGCGAGCTCTCCAGCGTCGGCAACGCCCTGCGCAAGAAGGAGAAGCTGCGCGTTCGCCTGCCGCTCGCTCGCTTCACCGTGGTCTCGCCGGTCGCCGACCAGCTCGGACAGTTCGAGGACATCCTCCGCGACGAGCTGAACGTGAAGTCGGTCGAGCTCGTTGCGCTCACCGATACCGCGGCCGCGGAGTACGGCATCAGTCACCGACTGAGCGTGAACGCCCGCGCCGCCGGCCCTCGCCTGGGCAAGCAGGTGCAGCACGTGATCGCCGGGGCCCGCGCGGGTGTCTGGGAGGAGCAGGACGGCGTGGTCGTCGTCGACGGCATCGCACTGGAACCCCAGGAGTACGAACTCGTGCTCGAAACGGCCGGCAGACCCGAGGGCGAGGCGCTCGCGATCGTGCCGGCGGGCGGCTTCGTGCTGCTCGACACCGTGACCACGCCGGACCTCGAGGCGGAGGGCATGGCGCGCGATGCGATCCGCGTCGTGCAGGAGGCGCGCAAGAACGCCGGGCTCGAGGTCAGCGACCGCATCGTGCTGGCTGTCGACGTGGCGCCGGAGAACGCCGCGGCTCTCGCGCCGCACACCGCGCTCATCGCCGGGGAGACGCTGGCCGTCGACATCGTCGTGAACGCGGTGGCCGACGTCGACGCCCGCGTCGACGAGGTCGTCGCCGAGGACGGTGTCTTCCGCAGCGGCGCGAAGGCCCTCGGCTCCGACAAGTCCGCCATCGTCGTCACGATCGAACGGAGCACGGTTGATGTCTGATCAGGACCGGGCGGATGCCGTCTACGAGAAGCTGCTCGAGAGAGCGGGGGAGCGATGGGTCCAGCCCCGCAAGGAGCGCACCGCTCGCATCCTCGAACTCCTCGACGACCCGCAGAAGACCTACCGGGTCGTGCACATCACGGGTACGAACGGCAAGACATCGACGGCGCGCATCATCGAGAGCCTGCTGCGCGCGCATGGCCTGCGCACCGGCTTGTTCACGAGCCCGCATCTGGAGCGGTTCACCGAACGGATCATGATCGACGGCGAGCCCATCGCCGATGCGGCGATCGCCGAGGCCTGGGATGAGATCGACCCGTTCGTCGGGATCGTGGATGCGGAGCTCGAAGCCGCGGGCGACGCGCCGCTGACGTTCTTCGAACTGCTCACGGTGCTCGCCTTCGTCGCGGCATCCGACGCCCCCGTCGACGTGCTCGTGCTCGAAGTGGGCATGGGCGGGGAATGGGACTCCACGAACACGGCCGATGGCGACGTCGCGGTGTTCGCACCGATCGCCATCGATCATGCCGACCGCTTGGGTGACACGATCGAGAAGATCGCCGCAGTCAAGGCGGGCATCATCAAAGAGGGCGCTGCAGTGGTCTCCGCACAGCAACCCGCAGAGGCCGCCGAAGTTCTGCGCCGCGTCGCCGAGGAGAAGAACGCCACGATCTCATTCGAGGGCGAGGAATTCGGCCTCGCCGAGCAGAAGCTCGCTGTCGGCGGCCAGCTCCTGACGATCCGCGGACTCGCCGGCGACTACGTCGAGGAGTACCTGCCTCTCTACGGCGCGCACCAGGGGCACAACGCCGCGCTGGCCGTCGCCGCCGTCGAATCGCTCATCGGGGCGGGCTCGCAGCGCATCTCGGACGAGATCATGACGGACGGCCTGCAGGGCGCGACCTCGCCGGGGCGATTGCAGCTGCTCGGCATCGCACCGACGGTCGTGGTCGACGCTGCGCACAATCCGCATGGGGCGGCGGCGCTCGCGCAGTCACTCGATGACAGCTTCGACTTCGATGAGTGGGGCCTCGTGCTCGGCGTGCTCGCCGACAAGGACGCCGCGGGCATCGTCGCAACGCTCGCTCCCGCGGCCGCGCACGTCTTCGCCACGGCTCCGGAATCGAATCGAGCGAACGACGCCGACGCCATCGCCGATCTCGTCGAGAGCGCCGGATATCGCGCGACGGTGCACCCCTCTCTGGCGGATGCCGCGGATGCCGCGCGCGAATGGGCGGCATCGTCCGAGCGTCGAGCAGTGGTCATCGCCGGCTCCGTCGTGCTCGCCGGTGAGGCGATCGCTCTCGCCGAGGAAGAGGATTGGAAGTCGGGGTGGCGCGCATGAGCGACGCATCCGCTCCCGCGCCTCGCCACGCGCGCCAGCCGCGCACTCTCGTGCAGAAGCTCGCCCCGATCGTGCTCGGCTTCGAGGCGATCGTCGTGATCCTCGCAGGGCTCACGATCTACGGACTCAAGAGCCTGCCCGAGGGCATTCCCCAGTGGTGGGCGATCATCGGCGGCGTCGTCGTCGCTCTGGCGATGATCGTCGTCGCAGGCATGATCACCAAGCCGTGGGCGATCCCCACCGGCTGGGTGCTGCAGGGCGTCGTCGCGCTGTCGGCCGTCTTCGTTCCCGCGATCCTCTTCGTCGTGCTGGTTTTCGGCGGCATGTGGGCGTATGCGACGATCATGGGGGCCCGGGTGGACGCACGTCGCCCTTCCGTCCCGAATCAGACCTCCTTCGAAACCGACACTCACACAGAGAGCGATTGATATGGCCACCGAAGAAACACTCGTGCTCGTCAAGCCCGACGGCGTCGCCCGCGGGCTCACCGGGAGCATCCTCGCCCGTATCGAGGCGAAGGGCTATTCGCTCGTCGATATCCGTCTCGTCGCGCCTGACCGGGATGTGCTCGCCGAGCACTACGCCGAGCACGAGGGCAAGCCATTCTACGAGCCGCTGATCGAGTTCATGATGTCCGGCCCGTCGGTCGCGATCCGCCTCTCGGGCAACCGCGTCATCGAGGGGTTCCGCTCCCTGGCCGGGACGACTGATCCCACCAGCGCCGCGCCGGGCACGATCCGCGGCGATCTCGGCCGCGACTGGGGGCTCGCCGTGCAGCAGAACCTTGTGCACGGGTCAGACAGCACCGAGTCCGCGCAGCGAGAGCTGGGCATCTGGTTCGCCTGACGCCGTCGCACTGCGCAGCCCGCTGGCACCCCTCTCGGGGCCGGCGGGCTTCGTCGTCTCTCAGAAGATCATTCCGACGACCTCGCCGATGAGGTCGAGGCCGCGCAGCTGGGCGAGAAGGATGATCGTCGCATAGGCGAGGATCGTCGCCAGCGGCACCCACGCCATCAGTCGCCCGGCTCGTTCCTGCGTGCGTTCGGAGGTGCTGAGCGTCCCGTTGCGGAACAGGTGCACGGCCGTCGCGAAGAACGTCGGGATGGTGACCGCCCAGGTCAGCATGCACCACGGGCACAGCACGCCGAGGTTCGGCGCGTACAGGCTCTGCCAGATGAGCCAGCAGACGAGGCCGAACGCGAACGTGATCCCGACGCCGAACAGCCCCCAGAACCAGCGGGGAAAACGTGCTCCGGCGAGCACGGCGACGCCGACGACGATCGGGGCCATCCAGCCGGTGAGTCCGATGATCGGATTCGGGAAGCCGAACACCTCGCCCTGCCAGGAGCCCAGATTCTTGCCGCACTGGATCATCACGCTGACGTTGCAGCTGAGATCCGCGTCGGGGTTCGCGAGTTGGATGAATTTGTCGAGCGTCAACTGGAACGCCGCCCACCAGCCGACGACGCCGGCGATGATCAGCCAGACGGCGTAGAAGACGGGGCGGGTGCGCTGCTCGCTCATACTCTGGATTATCCCAGCATCCGCTATGGATGCGACGAGAACGGCAGGAATGCATGTGCGCTGAGGCGCGGATGCTACGAACTGGCCCACATGATGCGATACTGGTCTGTGATGCACAGCACGGCGCAGCCGTACGATGCAGCGCCGCAGACTTCGGGGCCCCATGCCCCTCGCGATCAGAGCCGTGAGCCGGTCGCACACCGATTGAGTTCGCGACACCTGCGGGTGTCGCACGAGATTTCGCGGAACACCGAGTGTCCCGTGCAGGGAGTACGCCAGAGATGGCCGATGAGACGAATGACAACAGCACACCCATCCTCGACGTCGCTGCTGCGGATCCGGTAGTACCGGGTACGGCAGCAGACGCACCGACGGAACCGGTCACACAGGCAGAGCCCGCGGCTGAGGCCGCCGAGGCCGGGTCGGTCGCCGAGCCTGCCGCAGTGCCGGCGGACGCGGATGTCGACCCTTCGACAGGCTCAGGGGTCAACACCCCCGAGGCGACAGGGACAGAGAAGCCCGCCGAGGCCGAGAAGTCGGATGCGGATGAGAAGCCGGTCGAGGCGGAGAAGCCAGCCCAGCCTGCAAAGTCTGAGCCGGTCACGGCGGTGAGCCTCGGCCTCATCCCCGAGGTGTTCGTATCGCGGGTCTCGACGCAGCTGCGTTTCTACGCACCCGAGATCCGGCCGTTGCCGGCGCGTCCAGGTCGCGAACGCGACTTCGGCCGTGACGCGGATCGCGACAACGACCGCGACGATGCTCCCTCCGGACGCCGCGGTCGCCGCCGTCGCGGTGGCAGCGCGGATGGTGACGACCATCGCGATGAGCCGCGTCAGCGTCAGCGGGCCGTCGAGTACATCACCGAGCCCAAGGCGATCAAGGGGTCGACCCGCCTCGAGGCGAAGAAGCAGCGTCGCCGTGATGGCCGCGACGCCGGTCGTCGTCGGCCCGTGGTCACCGAGGCGGAGTTCCTCGCGCGTCGCGAGTCCGTCGACCGCAAGATGGTCGTGCGCTCCAAGAACGGCCGCACGCAGATCGGTGTGCTCGAAGACGCCGTGCTCGTCGAGCACTACGTGGCGCGCAATCAGGACGCCTCGCTGATCGGGAACGTGTATCTCGGCCGAGTGCAGAACGTGCTGCCGAGCATGGAGGCCGCCTTCGTCGATATCGGACGCGGCCGCAACGCCGTGCTCTACTCGGGCGAGGTCGACTGGGCGGGTGTCGAGATCGGCAATCAGCCCCGCCGCATCGAGCTGGCGCTCAAGCCCGGTGACCGCGTGCTCGTGCAGGTCACGAAGGATCCTGTCGGTCACAAGGGTGCGCGTCTGACCAGCCAGATATCGCTCCCCGGACGCTACCTGGTGTATGTGCCCGGTGGCTCCATGAACGGCATCAGCCGCAAGCTCCCCGACAACGAGCGCGCGCGCCTCAAGCGCATCCTCAAAGAGGTGCTGCCCGAGTCGAGCGGCGTCATCGTCCGCACGGCGGCCGAGGGCGCGACCGAGGACCAGCTGACGCGCGATGTTCAGCGGCTCACCTCGCAGTGGGATCACATCCAGAAGCAGGTCGAGAGCCAGCAGGCTCCCGCTCTGCTGCACGCGGAGCCCGACCTCCTCGTCAAGATCGTCCGTGATGTCTTCAACGAGGACTTCACGAAGATGCTCATCCAGGGCGAGGAGTCCCAGCAGACGATCCGCGCCTATCTCGAGAGCGTCGCCCCCGACCTCCTCGAGCGCGTCGAGGCCTATGAGGACGAGACCGACCCGTTCGACGCGTTCCGCATCACCGAGCAGATCGAGAAGGCGCTCGACCGCAAGGTCTGGTTGCCTTCCGGCGGGTCGCTGGTCATCGACCGCACTGAGGCGATGACCGTCGTCGACGTGAACACCGGCAAGTTCGTCGGTTCCGGCGGCAACCTCGAAGAGACCGTCACCAAGAACAACCTCGAGGCCGCTGAGGAGATCGTCCGCCAGCTACGCCTGCGCGACATCGGCGGCATCATCGTCGTCGACTTCATCGATATGGTCCTCGAGTCCAACCGCGACCTCGTGCTGCGGCGTCTGATCGAGTGCCTGAGCCGTGACCGTACGAAGCACCAGGTCGCTGAGGTCACCTCGCTCGGTCTCGTGCAGATGACGCGCAAGAAGCTCGGACTCGGCCTTCTCGAGACGTTCAGCGAGGCGTGCGAGGTGTGCGCGGGCCGCGGCGTGGTCGTTCATCATGACCCTGTCGTCAAGCACCGTTCGAACTCGAACGGTTCGCAGTCGGGCAATCGTCGTCAGCGTGGCGGCGGCCAGCAGAGCCAGAGCGCTCCGCAGGCGGCCAATGTGGCGCACAGCATTCCCGAGGGGGCGAAATCGGCGCTCGCGCAGATCGCCGCATCCACTCTCGCATCCACCGTCGAGACGGTCACCGAGTTGGAGGCCGCTGTCAGCGCGCCAGAGCAGCCGGCTGCGCAGGAGCGGCCGAAGAAGCCGCGGCGCAAGCGGGGCTCCGAGAAGCAGAACGCACCGCGGACCGAGGCCGAGCAGCTCCTCGATTCGGTGCTGGATGCACTGCCCGAGCCGAAGGCTCCGGGTCAGGGGCGCAATCGGCGCCGTGTGACGACGGCTGCGCTCACCGGAACCCCGGTTTCGGTCAACGCCTCATCGTCGACGGTCGCGGGCGGGGATCCGGAGTCCTGACCCGATCAGTCGGCGCACGAGCTCTTTACCGCTGACATGCTGCGCACCGGCGGCGATCAGGCGCGGGAGCGCCTCTTCGGGGACGTCGTAGTGGTCGAGGTCGAAGGATCGCGGCGGCAGGTCGTTGCGGCGCGCGAATGCGTGGAGTTCGTCGAGGCTGCTGTCGCTGACGAGATGAGACCAGTGACGTCCGTGCGCGGGCCAGATGGGGTCATCGATCAGTACGGTCACTCCGCGATCATACGACCGGGCGACTCGCCCTCGGTTCGCTTTGCGAGAGTGCGTTCGATCCGGTAAAGTGGTCCCTTGGTGCGTGAGCTGAGTCGTCCCTCGAGGGCGATGTGCTGCAGCCTTGTGCTCGCATCCGTCAGACCTGCGACGAACGCAGGCAAAGTCTTCCCGTGAGATTTCCGGAGCTTTCCGCTCCCTAACGAAACAGGTATCAAGTGGTTTACGCAGTTGTGCGCGCCGGTGGGCGGCAGGAGAAGGTCGAGGTCGGCACGATCGTTCAGCTCGATCGTGTTCAGGCGGCTCAGGGCGAGAAGATCGAACTTCCCGCAGTGCTCCTCGTCGACGGCACCACGGTGACCACCGACGCCGACAAGCTGGCCAAGGTCAAGGTGACCGCCGAGGTCATCCGCAACCTCCGCGGCCCGAAGATCGTCATCCAGAAGTACAAGAACAAGACCGGCTACAAGAAGCGCCAGGGCCACCGCCAGGAGCTCACGCGCGTCAAGATCACCGGCATCAAGTAAGCAGAAGAGGCACAGGACATGGCACATAAGAAGGGCGCAAGCTCCACACGCAACGGTCGTGACTCCAACGCTCAGCGACTTGGCGTCAAGCGTTTCGGTGGCCAGCAGGTCAACGCCGGCGAGATCATCGTCCGCCAGCGCGGCACGCACTTCCACCCCGGCGTGAACGTCGGCCGTGGCGGTGACGACACGCTGTTCGCCCTCGAGGCGGGCGCGGTCGAGTTCGGCGCGAAGGGCGGCCGCAAGGTCGTCAACATCGTCGCCGCTGCGGTCTAATCGCAGCACATCAGGCATTCGGACGGGGCGGGCTTCGGCTCGCCCCGTCCGCGTATATCCGAGGACCGTTCGGCAGGCTCAGGGATCGGATCGTCAAAGAGAATCGAGAGTAAGACATGGTCACGTTCGTCGACACGGTGACGTTGCACCTGCGCGCTGGCAAGGGCGGCAACGGCTGTGTCTCCGTGCACCGCGAGAAGTTCAAGCCCCTCGGCGGACCGGACGGCGGCAAGGGCGGAGACGGAGGCGATATCGTTCTCGTCGCCGATACTCAGACCGGCACTCTCCTCTCGTACCACCACTCTCCGCACCGCGCCTCTGGCAATGGCGGTTTCGGCATGGGCGATCACCGCTCGGGCTACGACGGCGAGACGCTCGAGCTCCCCGTGCCGGTCGGCACCGTGGTGAAGAGTCCCGACGGCGACGTGCTGATCGATATGGTCACCCCGGGTGAGAAGTTCGTCGTGGCCAAGGGCGGGCAGGGCGGACTGGGCAACGCGTCGCTGGCGAGCCCCAAGCGCAAGGCGCCCGGATTCGCGCTTCTCGGCACTCCTGGTTACGAGGGCGATGTCGTCCTCGAGCTGAAGACCGTCGCCGACGTCGCACTCGTCGGCTACCCGTCTGCAGGAAAGTCCAGCCTGATCGCCGCGATCTCCGCAGCGCGTCCGAAGATCGCCGACTACCCGTTCACGACGCTGCATCCGAACCTCGGGGTCGTGCAGGCCGGTGACTCTCGGTACACGGTCGCCGACGTGCCCGGCCTCATCGAAGGCGCCAGTGCCGGCCGCGGTCTCGGGCTGGAGTTCCTCCGTCACGTGGAGCGCTGCACGGCGCTGCTGCATGTGCTCGACTGCGCGACCCTCGAGCCCGGCCGCGATCCGATCTCCGATCTGGATATCATCCTCGCCGAGCTCGCAGCCTATGAGGTGCCAGAGGGGCAGACGCCGCTGCTGGAGCGACCGCAGCTGATCGCGCTCAACAAGGTCGACGTTCCCGAAGCCCGCGATCTCGCCGATCTCGTCCGCCCCGAACTCGAGGAACGCGGATTCCGCGTCTTCGAGATCTCCTCGGTGTCCCACGAGGGTCTCCGTCCGCTGACCTTCGCGCTCGGACAGATCGTCGACGAGCATCGCGCCGCTCAGGCGGTCGAAGCACCGGTGGAGCGGGTCGTCATCCGCCCGAAGGGAGTGCAGAAGCCCTTCACCATCCGCGTCGAAGGCGGCTCCTACGGCGCGTACTACCGCATTCTCGGCGAGAAGCCGGTGCGCTGGGTGCAGCAGACCGATTTCCAGAACGAAGAAGCGGTCGGTTATCTGGCTGACCGGCTCGAGCGTCTCGGAGTCGAGGACGAACTGTTCCGACAGGGTGCGACTCCCGGTGCGACCGTCGTCATCGGCGAGGGCGAGGGACTGATCTTCGATTGGGAGCCGTCGATGCGCTCGGCCGCCGAGCTCATGACCGCCCCTCGCGGCACCGACCCCCGACTCGCTCCGAACTCACGTCGCACGACGGGGGAGCGCCGCGAGCAGTACTACGAGCGGATGGACGCGCGAGCGGCCTACCGTGCCGAACAGGACGAGAAGCGTCGTGCCACGGCCGGACAGGACGACGGAGACGACGCGTGACCGCTCGCACCAGAGCCGAACTGGCGCACGCCGGTCGCATCGTGGTGAAGGTCGGCTCATCGTCGATCAGCGGCGAGTCATCGTGGCGCATCCCGATGATCGTTCACGCGCTCTCCGACGCGCACGCGCGCGGTTGCGAGATCGTGCTCGTCTCGTCGGGAGCGATCGCGACCGGCATCCCGTTCCTCGCTCTCGATGCCAGACCCAACGATCTCGCCACACAGCAGGCCGCAGCGGCGGTGGGGCAGAACGTTCTCGTCTACCGCTACCAGGAGGCGCTGCGGCCGTTCAACATCGTTGCCGGTCAGGTGCTGCTGACGACCAGGGATCTGGAGACGCAGACTTCCCGCAGCAATGCGCAGCGCGCCATGGAGCGGCTGCTCTCGCTGCGCATCCTTCCGATCGTCAATGAGAACGACACGGTGGCGACGCAGGAGATCCGCTTCGGTGACAACGACCGGCTGGCGGCGCTCGTCGCGCAACTGATCAATGCCGATGCGCTGGTGCTGCTCAGCGACGTCGAGAGCCTGTACACCAGGCCGCCCACGGAGCCGGGTGCTGAGCCCATCGACGTCATCGCTGCAGATGACGAGCTCGTCGGACTCGAGTTCGGTGCCACTGTGGTCAACAGCGTCGGCACCGGGGGAGCGGCTACGAAGGTCTCCGCGGCCCGGCTGGCGTCGGCCTCGGGCATCGGCGTTCTCGTCACCAGTGCAGACCTCGTCGAGCGAGCGCTCAGCGGTGCGGAGATCGGCACCTGGTTCGAGCCTGCAACACCGGCCTCTGCGAGTGCTCCGGTCTCGTAAGCTGAGTGGATGACCGCCGATACGCCCCAGGACCGTCTCGCACGCGCGAAAGAGGCCGCACGCACTATCGCGCGTCTCACCAGCGACGATAAGGTTCGAGCGCTCGAGGCGATCGCGCGCGATCTCGAAGGCGGCGCCGCGGCGATCATCGAGGCCAACGGGCGCGACATCGAGTCCGGCAGGACGGCGGGGATCGGCGATGCGCTGATCGATCGCCTGCGCCTCGACGAGAAGCGGGTGTCGGCGCTGGCGGCCGCCGTGCGCGAGATCGCGGCCCTGCCCGATCCTGTCGGACAGGTCATCGGCGGGCACCGGATGCCGAACGGCGTCGCCCTCGAACAGGTCCGCGTCCCATTCGGGGTCGTCGGTGCGATCTATGAGGCCCGTCCGAATGTGACGGTCGACATCGCGGCCCTCGCACTGCGCTCGGGCAACGCCGTCGTCCTCCGCGGCGGAAGCGCGGCGCGTCAATCGAACACCGTGCTCGTCCGGATCATGCGCGACGCGCTCGAGAGCGTCGGCATCACCCCTGAGGCGATCCAGACGGTCGATGACTTCGGCCGCGACGGGGCGAAGGCGCTCATGAACGGACGCGGATTCATCGATGTGCTCGTACCGCGCGGTAGCGCCGCTCTCATCGAGACCGTCGTGACCGAGTCGACGGTGCCGGTGATCGAGACGGGCGCGGGCAACGTGCACATCGTGCTCGACGAGACCGCACCGGACGACTGGGCGCGGGAGATCGTGGTGAACGCGAAGGTGCAGCGGCCGAGCGTGTGCAACGCGGCGGAGACTGTGCTCGTGCTGCGTCAGGCTGCGCCGCGACTCGTGCCGCTGGTGGCCAGCGCGCTGCAGAGCGAGGGCGTCGCGGTCCACGGCGACGACACGGTGATGGGCCTTGCGAGCGACGTCATCCCCGCGACGGAGGAGGACTGGTCGGCCGAGTACCTCAGCCTCGATATCGCGATGAAGGTCGTGGACACGCTCGACGACGCTCTGGCGCACATCCGCCAGTACAGCACCGGTCATACCGAATCGATCGTGACGACCGATTCGCGGAACTCCGAGCGCTTCCTCGCCGAGGTCGACTCCGCCGTCGTCATGGCGAATGCGTCGACGCGGTTCACCGATGGTGCAGAGTTCGGCTTTGGAGCCGAGGTCGGCATCTCGACGCAGAAGCTGCACGCACGTGGGCCTATGGGGCTCTCGGAGCTCACCAGCACGAAGTGGCTGGCGCGTGGGTCGGGTCAGACGCGCGGCTGAGCGTTAGGATGATTAAGCGTCTTCTCGCACCCGGTCACGAAACGGAGTCAGGATGAATCTCGTCGCACAGATTGCGATGGCAGCTGCGGAAACCGAGCACCACGGAAACGTGGCAGCGGAGACCCTCATCTTCGGGCTCATCGCAGCCGGTGTGTTCGCGCTGCTCGGACTCGCCACGTTCTCGTACCGCCACGTCGCGAACCGTCACTCCGCCAAGGCGGAGGCCTGGGCGGCGCAGCACGGTGCCGACGCGCACGGGGCAGGGCACCACTAGGGCGTATGGAGACACCGACCACGCGTGCCCCCCGGATCGGAGTGATGGGCGGGACGTTCGATCCCATCCACCACGGGCACCTGGTCGCGGCGAGTGAAGTCGCGCACTCCTTCGACCTCGACGAGGTCGTCTTCGTGCCGACCGGTCATCCGTGGCAGAAGTCGAACGTCACGCCCAGCGAGCACCGCTATCTGATGACGGTCATCGCCACCGCATCCAACCCGCAGTTCACGGTGAGCCGCGTCGACATCACCCGTGAAGGTCCCACGTACACGATCGACACTCTGCGCGATCTGAAGACCGAGCGCCCCGACGCTGAGTTGTTCTTCATCACCGGTGCAGACGCCGTAGCGCAAATTCTCAGTTGGAGGGACCATGATGAACTATGGGAACTGGCCCATTTCGTCGCGGTCTCCCGCCCAGGACACGTTCTGAGCACGGATGGTCTCCCGAGTGAGAATGTCAGCCAGTTGGAGGTTCCGGCGCTGTCCATCTCCTCGACCGCATGTCGTGAGCGTGTGAGCGAGGATCAGCCGGTCTGGTACCTCGTTCCCGACGGAGTCGTTCAGTACATCGCAAAGCATCATCTGTATCGGAGCAAGGCATGAGCACATCGGATCAGCAGGGCGACCAGCCGCTGACCCGCAAGCAATTGCGGGAGATCCGTCTCACCGGCGCTACGCCGGTCATCGGCGAAGAAGAAGCGGCGGCGGCGAAGAACGCGCGGCCCGCGCCGGCAGTCCCGGTTCCGAAACCCGCGGCGCCGGTGGAGATCCCCGCCCCGGTCGATGAGGCCGAGCTCGACACGAAATCGGCGCCGCTGACTCGGCGCCAGGCGCGCGCGCATGAACGCATCCGCACCGCGTCGGTACCGGTCATCGTGCCGGAGCAGCCTACGGCTGATGCGAATGCGGACGACGAGCCGGCTGCAGAGGCGGATGCGTCAGAGGAACTCGAAGACGCCGACGAGCCGATCTCCGCAGTTCCGGTCTTCGCACCGGTCTCCGCGCAGCGGAGTGCAGCGTCGGATGATGTCGATGCTTCCGAGGAGATCGATGATTCGGACGATGTCGACGATTCGGAGGAATCGGAGGAGCCCGAGACGGCTTTCGAGTCCGACGTGGATGCGGAATCCGACGAGTTCAGCACCGTGTTCGGCGTCAGCGAGAAGCAGGCCGAAGCAGAGGACGCGCAGCAGGACGCCGCCGGCGAGGGCGACGAGCTTCCGGTGGCCGATGCGGTCATCACGGGGGAGCGGCCGGTTGTCGGCGCGGCGTTCGGCAAGCAGGTGTTCACCGACAAGCCGGACAAGAGCGATGTTCCCGCGTTCGCGCCGTCGTTCGATGAGCTCATCACATCGGACTCGGGTGGATCGAACCGCGCCGCGAACGCATTGATCTTCACCCACCCCGGAGAGGGCTCGCTCTCAGGTCCTGTCGCTTCGACGGGCGAGTTGCTGGTCACGGGCAGCTACGAGCTGCCGAGGGGGATCGGTTCGCAAGGGCATGCGCACGGCGCCGCCGACAGCAAAGAGACCGATGCCGTGCTCATCGATGGTGAGCTCGCACCGGCCTCCTCTCCCACGCCGATCGCCGCGAGCTCCGCAGTGAGCACGATCAAGCCTGCTGGTGAGGTCATCCGACCCCCGGCGCCCGAGAAGGGCAACAAACTCATGCTGACACTGGCGATCACGGCGGGCGGGCTCGCGCTCGCATTAGCTGTGGCGCTGGTCGTCGCCTTCACCACGAATGTGTTCGGATGATGCAATCACCTCAGACCGCCGCGGCCATGCTGCAGATCGCAGCGGATGCTGCCGTTTCCAAGGGCGGGGAGGATCTCGTCGCGTTGAACGTGTCGGAGCCGCTGCCGCTCGTCGACATCTTTCTGATCGTCACAGGCAACAGTGAGCGCAACGTCGCGGCGATCGCCGACGAGATCGAGGACAAGCTCCTCGAAGCAGGGCACAAGCGGGTCCGTCGTGAGGGGCGTGCTGAGGCCCGCTGGGTGCTGCTGGACTTCGGTGACCTGATCGTGCACGTCTTCCACGGCGAGGAGCGCGTGTACTACGGGCTGGAGCGGCTCTGGAAGGACTGCCCGGTCGTCCCGTTCGAGATCGCCGAGGCGCCAGAGCGCGTCTGAGATGACCACGCACCTCGTGACCGGTGCCGGTTCCGGGATCGGCGCCGCGCTGACCAGACGACTCCGCGAACGCGGTGACGATACCGTGCTGCTTGCTCGCGACGCTGGCCGTGCCCGGGCGATCGCCGCGCAGTTCCCGGGTGCGACGACACTCGTCGGCGACCTGTCAGATCCAGGTCGACTGTCATGGGCGCTCTCGAAGCAGAGTCTGCCCGAGCGCATCGACTCTCTCGTGCACGTCGCTGGGGTGGTCAATCTCGGTCGAGTGGCCGACCTCGCGCCGGCGCTGTGGGAGCGGCAACTCGCCGTGAACCTCATGGCCCCCGCCGAACTCACCAGGCTTCTGCTCCCGGTGCTGCGCGTATCGCGCGGCCAAGTGCTGTTCGTGAATTCGGGTGCCGGTCTTCGCGCCCATGCTGAGTGGGGCGCGTATGCGGCATCGAAGCATGGTCTGAAGGCGCTGGCGGACGCGCTGCGCGACGAAGAGGCGGAGCACGGTGTGCGCGTGACCTCTGTCTTCCCAGGACGTACGGCGACGGCGATGCAGGAGCGCGTGCATCAGCAGGAGGGGGCAGAGTACGACCCTGCTCGCTTCATCGATCCCGAATCCGTGGCGACGACGATCATCACGGCACTCGATCTGCCGCGCGACGCGCAGATCACCGATGTGTCGGTGCGGCCGGGAGTCTGAACCCGGTCAGCTGGGTCCGGCTTGGCGAGATCAGATCGTGCGCCGCACCGTCAGCAGGAAGACGCTGTCCTCCCGTGCCAGAACGCCGTGCCGCTCGGGCGGGATCGGAATGATGTCACCGGCGCTGAGCTCCCAAGAGCGCCCCTGCCCCGTCAGCCGCAGGTGGCCGGAGAGCACCTGGAGCGTCGCCTCCGGGGGGCTCTCGTGCTCGGGGAGCTCGGTTTCGTCAAGCAGCGCCAGCACGGTCTGCCTCAGCAGGCTCTCCTTTCCGCCGTAGACGGTCTCGGCCGCGCGGCGGGCGGACGACTCGCGGGCCTGCTCGAGCAGCTTCTGCTGGAGTTCGGTGAGGTTGATGTGCGTGAGTGGTGCGTGCGTCATGACCTGCTCCTCTCGTAGGCGTGTCGTCTCATCTTCGCATCCGTACCCTGAGGGGCGAGTCAGCTGAAGAGTACGACGGCGTACACGGCGAAGAGCGCGAGGTGTGCGGCACCGTGCGCAGCGGTCACCCGCTTCGACGCGAACGTGGTGACGGACAGCAGCAGCGTCACCCCGAGCAGCATCAGGTCGGCCGGGCTCTCGGCGAGGATCACGTGCTGACCTGTGAGCATGCCGATGAGCAGGACGGCAGGAATCGTCAGCCCGACCGTCGACACCAGAGCGCCGTGGCAGAGATTGACCACGCGCTGGATCTCGCCCCCGAGAGCGGCACGGATCGCTGTGATGGATTCCGGCAGGAAGACGATCGCCGCGATGAGCGCACCGGCCAGAGCGGCCGGTGCCCCCAGCCGTCCGAGCCCGTCGTCGAGCAGAGCGGCCATGTCATGAGAGAGCAGCACGATCGGGACCACTGTGATGACGAGGAGCCCCAGGCGGGTGAGCACTTCCGTGCGATGCGCGTGAAGGATGCTGCCGATGCCCGGTGCCGCGTCATCCGCGCTGATCGGCTTCACAGCCGGTGCTCGGTCGTCGACCTCGGTGAAGTCCGCGGCCTGCGCACCTGTCTGCCGGAACAGGAAGAAGCCGTACAGCAGCAGGGTGAGGATCACGATGGGCACTGCCTGTGCTGTCGTGTAGGCCCCATCGTCACCGACGAGCGCCGGCAGACCGAAGGCGAGAGCGCTGAGCACGACGAGCAGTGCGAGATAGGTCGAGGTGCCAGTGCGGTTGTGGGCCATGCCAGGACGACGGATGCCGCCGAGCAGCAGCGCGAGACCGATGACGAGGTTGAGGATGATCATCGACACCGCCATGACTGAGTCGCGCGCGATCGTGGCATGCTCGCCGGGGCCGAGCATGACGGCGGAGATGAGCACGACCTCGATCAGCACGATCGACAGTGTCAGCACGAGTGAGCCGTACGGGTCGCCCAGGCGGTGGGCGAGCGCCTCGGCCTGCTTCACGACACCGAATGCGCAGACGAGGATGACCCCGACGAGCATCCCGAGCGCAAGGACGAGGAGCGGTGCGGGAACCGGCGCGACGAGCAGGGGATGTGCGAGGAGGAGCGCGACGACCGCGCCCCAGCCGAGGAGGATCCGCATCAGGTCGGGAACGGTGATGAACCGGGGGAGGGTGCGCATGGAATGGACTCCTTGCGGGGCCGTCCCCTGGTGAGTTGCGCGGCGAGGGTCGTCCCTCGGCGGTCTGGCTACATTCTACCGTCATGAATCGCGCCCCTGCCCTGATATCCCAGGCCGCCACGGACGATGGGCGGGTGAAGAGGGGGTGAATCTTGCGCATGGAAGCGGTAATCGAGCCTCTCTCGCGCGGTATGGTCATGACGGCTGTCGCCGTATCGCACGAAGTAGCAACTATTCAAGGCGGTTGACAGATCGTCTGTCTCTGAGGGGGGAATCATGAACGAGTTGAAGCACGATGCAGCGCCTGACAGAACCGGGTTCAGTCGGCGGACGATGGTCAAGACGGCGGCATGGTAGCTTCCGGTGATCGCGCTGGCAACAGCCGCACCGGCGCATGCGGCATCCATCGGCTGCGGAGCGACGGAGACGCGGGTCATCTCGGCCACCGACGCCGCGCGGGGTGAGCTCACCGTGACGATTCCCGCGTGCGCGACGACGATCACGTTCAGCGTGCTCGGCGGGGCCGGCGGCGGTACTGGTGAGGACGGTGGAGCAGGTGCTCTCATCACGGGCACCATCCAGCCGACCGGCGCCGACATGACGGTGACGCTCATCGCCGGGCAGTTGGGCTGGGCGCGCGGGAGTACGAAGGTCAACATCAACCCCACGGGATACGGCTCTGGCGGTCTCGGTGGCAACCGGTTCAATTACAACGGCAACGGCATCTGGTTGGTCGACGGCGGATACGGCGGCGCGGGGTCCGCGATTGTCACGGACGCAGGGAACCCGGTCGTCATCGCCGGCGGCGGTGGCGGTGCAGGCAACGCCAGCTCCTCGCAGCCTCCTATCTACGTCGTAGAGTCGGGTGCCGGCGGTGACGGCGGGCTCGTTCCTGCGGGCGGCGCCCTCGGTCACGTGGGCGGCGGCGCAGTCGCCAATGGCGGAAGCCCCGCGATCAGCAATCTCCCCGGCGCAGGCGGCGTCGCGGCCCCTGGCACGTTCACCGGTGTGAACGGCACTGCGGGCACTGCTCCCACAAGCGGCGCCGGCGGACGCGGTGCGGAAGGCATCGGGGAATCCGGAGCGAAGGCAGGCGGTGGCGGTGGCGGATACGCCGGTGGTGGTGGTGGTTCGGTCGTCTACCAGACCGCTTCCGACGGTGCCGGTGCCGGTGGTGGCGCCGGGTCGAACCTCGTCGCCTCTGCGGATGGTGTCGTGACGGTCGTCGACGCGGGCGGAATCACCACAGGCAGCCGCGGTCAGGGAACGGTCTCCATCACCTGGTCGTAACCAGCACGGCCGGCTGCTCCGCCGGATCACTGGTTCGTGAAACGTGTGTAGGGAGCCCCTCTCGTATGTTCGGGCATACGAGAGGGGCTCCTTTTCGTCCCGGGAGGGGTCCCGGGAAGCTTCGAGCGCAGTCGGCTCAGGCGCAGATCCACGTAATGGTGATTGCGCCCGGGATGCGTTCTGCGCTCGCGGGTGGCCTGGCGCCGAGGGTGGAGACCGGGTTGTTCACTGCAGGTGAGACGTAGCTGGTTCCCCCACCAGCACTGCCTCCGACCATGCGGAAAGTTCCCCCGACCAGTAGGTAGAGCACTGCCCCAGAGCCTCCACCTGTGTAGCCTCCACCGCCGCCCGCGCCGTACACGGTTGTGTTGACGCCGGAGTTGGAGTACCCAGCGCGCACTGCGCCGTTCGCACCGTTGCGGTTGTTCGTCGGGTTTCCGGACACGCTCTCCCCAGAGCCTGTTCCGGATACCACGCCGCCCGCACCGGTGGACTGGCCACCCGTTATCGTCGAGGTGCTCATCACGAGCGTCTCGCCGTTCGTTCCGGCGTTGCCGCCGTTCGCTGCGCTGGATGTCGCCCCATCCGACACCCAGCCTGCGCCTCCGGCCCCGCCGCCACCGCCAGCGATGACCATGGGCACGCCGTCCAGGAACAGAGCCGAACCGCCACCGCCTCCGCCATTCTGCGCCGAGTCGTTCGTCGGGGTCATGCCGCTGTCTCCACCGTTGCCGTATCCGGCGCTGGCCACCGCCCATCCGTAGAACGCACGAATGCTCGCCCGCGCCTGTCGTCGCGTCTCTCGCGCCCATTGGTGTCCGGCCATGTAGTCGAACAGGTCATCTGGGGTGAGCGCGTAGGGGCCTGCTGAGCGGTGCGCGCGGGCGAGTTGTTCGAGTTTGTCGAGACGACTGCGGACGGTGGACGCGGATGAGCCAGCACCGATGAGCCACCGCCGCCATGCCCTGATCTCCGGTTCCCACGATTCGGGCACGCCGAGCCGGATAGCGCGCCTGTCCAGTTCGGCGGTGGGATCCGTAGCGATCCGGCCCGCGCGGTGCGCCCATCGGTAGAACGCGCGCAGCGCGTCGCGCATGGATGCACGCCGGGACTCGGACACGTTCTGTCGTGCGAGCCATGCGCCGTAGTCGTCTTCTTCGACGTGCCACGGGCCGACGTTGATAGTCGCGGCGAACCGGCGCACCTGCTGGAGTCGTCGCCGCAGCGTCGTCGGGGCACGGTGCGCTGCGATCTCCGACCGCTCGAATCCGGCGATAGCATCCGCCCAGCGCGCGTCCAGCGCATACACGCGTGAGCGCTCGCCTATGGTCGTTGCCGGGGGCACCGGGGAGAGCATCGCGACTCCCGCGCGGATTGCCCATGTGTAGAAGGCGCGGGCCGCGTGGACGTAATTCCCGGCGCTGTTGGGCGAGCAGGTGAGGCGTTGCGCCCAGCGCTCGAATTCGTCGCCTGTGACGTCGGCCGGGGTGCCACCGACGTCACAGGCGAGCTTGCGTAGCAGCCCCATTCGGCGGCGCAGCGTCGTGGGGCTGATGCACTCGGCTGCGTGGATCTCGTAGCGCTCCAGAGCGCTCATCCATGCGGTTGGTACGTAAGTGCTGCTCATCGTGCTTCCTCCGGTGCGAGTTGGTTGAGTGCTTCGCGCATGTCGGGTGCGAGTGTGCTGCGCTTGGCATAGTGGGCTTCGGTCACACGGGCGCGGTTGTGCCCGAGGGTGAGCGCGGCGGCATCCAGCCCGCCGTTGGCGTGGTTTGCGATGGTGGTTGCAACCGTCTTGCGGAACACGTGCGGCACCAGGTCGGGCGAGAGCCCAGCCCATTCGCGGACAGCGCGGAGCTGGCGGTGCACGGCGTGCGCTCCAGTGGGCTTGCCGGTGCGGGTGTGGAACAGGTAGGCGCTGCCGTCGTTTTTTGCAGAAAGCACCAGCCGCTCCAGGGCCGGCACGACCCACTCCGGCACGATTATCGAGCGCAGCCCGGCGGCGGTCTTGGTGGTCGGCTGCCAGTGCTTGGGCTGTCCGTGGCCCTCGATCAGCGTGCCCGAGATGGATACGATCGTGAGGCGTTCCCCGAACTCGATATCGTGCGTGCGTAGTCCGAGCGCTTCCCCAATGCGGGCAGAGGTCGCGAGCATCACATCTGTTACGTCCAGCAGTAGCCGTGAGGGCTGCGGACCTGACCGCTCGGGGCGGTCGCGCCAGTCAGCGATGGTGCGGCGGAATTGTGCGAGCTGCATCGGCTCCAGTGTGACGATGGGCTTGTCTCGGCGCGGGTGGACGCGGATGCTGTCGGCCATGTCGAAGGTGAAGAGATCGCGGCGCTTGCCGAGCTTGATGACCTTGCGCAGCGCGACCAAGGCGTTGCGGGCCTGAGCAGGTGAGGTCTGGTGCCACTGCTGATATGCGGCGTCCAGCAGGCTCGGGCGGATGGCCCCGAGCGGCACGCCGCCGAGAGTAGGGATGATGACGCGGCGGATCAGCCGAGCCTGCTCGTGGAGGGTGGCCGGGCGGGCTTCGGCGTAAGCCTGTTCCTCTGTGATGAGAGCTTCACACAGGGCATCGAATGTGCTGGCGAGGGTGAGTATGCCGGGGATCGCGGCAGGGGCAATGCTCACCCGTGCCGGATCGATCCACGTTCCGGTCTCGTGCGCGGCGCGCTCGGATGCCAGCCATGCCAGGGCCTCAGGTTCGGTGCGGAAAGGGGTGGGGGCGCTGATACGCCGCCCGCTGATCCGGTAGAAAGCCTGATAGGTGCCGGACTCGCGGCGGCGGACGGTTCCCCACGCGGCGGGCCGCTTGCGCGGCGGCTGACCGGCGCTCATCGCGTGCCCTCCTGCTGCGCGAGGATCCCGCCGCGCAGGGATGCCAGCCCCGCCTGTGAGGACAGGGCCTCAGTCGCGCCGCGCCGCGCGCAATGCTCAGCGAGCCGTGTCGCGCTATCGGTCAGGGGCGGGATATCTACGGCGCTCAGCCGTAGCGCGGTCGCCACGGCGGTGCGAGCCGAGAGCATGGCGCGGTGTGCATCCATGAAAGCCCATTCGGCGCGCTCTTGGGATACTTCCCGCTCAGCGCAGGCGAGCGCGTAGGCGTCGATCAGGGCGAACAGGTGTGCAGAAATGGGCTGCGTGTCAGCCATCTCGGGTTCCTCTCGGGACTCCCCGGGAGCCTCACGAGTGCCCGTGAGTGCCGCCCGGTTGCCACGGAGAGGTCTGAACTCGTCCCCGAAAATGACCAGTGACCTGGTATTTGTATGGTGGACCTGAGGGGACTCGAACCCCTGACCCCCTGCATGCCATGCAGGTGCGCTACCAGCTGCGCCACAGGCCCATCTCGTCTTCCCGCGTGAACGGGGCAACTCGAAAAGAATACAACACCGGGAGCGATGGGCGCGAATCGATGAGCACCCGGGCGGGTCAGGGGAACATCCGGGCTGATGCATGCGTTGTCATGGATATGGGCATCAGGGACAGCATCGTGATCGGTGCCGGCCAGGCCGGGCTCTCCGCCTCGTTCCACCTCGCACGCCTCGGAATCGACCATCTCGTTCTCGACGGCGACGATGCGCCCGGCGGCGCATGGCAGCATCGATGGGACGCGCTGACGATGCACGACGTCCACGGCGTGGCCGAGCTTCCTGGTGCGGCAGCACCAGCGCGGGATGAGCAGCGGGCGAACCGTGCGGTTCCCGAATACTTCGCCGCGTACGAGCGCGAGCACGGGCTTCCGGTCGTCAGGCCGGTGCACGTCGACCTGGTCACGGACGAGGACGGCATCCTCGTCGTGCACGCGGGCGAGCGCGAGTGGCGCACGCGCACCCTCGTGAACGCGACGGGCACCTGGACGCGTCCGTTCCTGCCGCACTACCCGGGAATGGAGACCTTCGTCGGTGAACAGCTGCACACGGTCGACTACCCCGGTCCGGAGCACTTCCGCGGGATGCGGGTGCTCGTCGTGGGCGGTGGCGCGTCCGCCGTGCAGTTCCTCGGCGCCCTGGCGCCGATCGCTGAGACGGTCTGGGCGACGCGCCGCGAACCGGTCTGGTTCGAAGACGACTTCACACCAGAGGCCGGCGCCGCAGCCGTCGCACTCGTCGAGCGTCGCGTCGCACAGGGCCTCCCGCCGGAGAGCGTCGTCAGCGTCACCGGACTCATGCTGCGCCCGCAGGAACGCGAAGCGGAGCGCCTCGGGGCCTACGACCGGCGGCGCCCCATGTTCGAGCGCATCGAGCCCGATGGCGTGCGCTGGGCCGACGGCTCGTTCGAACGGGTGGACGCGATCATCTGGGCGACGGGCTTCCGTCCGGCGATCGGACACCTGGGTCCGCTCCACCTGCGCAGCGAGGCGGGCGGCATCCGACTCGACCGCGCCGGCCGCGGCACGACCGCGGTCAAGGACCCGCGCGTGCAACTCGTGGGCTATGGGCCATCGGCGAGCACCATAGGCGCCAATCGTGCGGGCCGCACCGCGGCCAAGGGCGTGCAGAAGGCTCTCGATGCGGCAGAGGCTGTGATCGGTAGCCCTGCGGCTCGGTAGCCTTTTCCTATGCTTCGAACCATCGCCACGGTCGTCTGGCTCGCGCTGTCCGCCTGGCTCCTCGTCTGGGCCGGTACGGGTCTGTTCGGCGTCGACCAGCGCTCGTCGATCCTGCCGTTCAGCGATGAGACGCTCACAGCACCGATCATCATCGGAGTGGCGTGGGGCGTGCTTCTCACCTTCGGCGGCATGTTCGGCGGCGCGATGAGCGGGCTCGCACAGCGCAGCACGCTCCGTGGTGAGACGCAGATCGGCGTCGGCCGCATCGTCGAAGTGCGTCGCACCGGGCTCACAGTGAACGATGTGCCGCAATACGACCTCTTCGTGCGGGTGAGCGCGTCTGACGGCACCGAGTTCATCAGTCGGGTGAGGATGCTGCTGGATCCCATGGAACAGGGCTCTGCCGCTCCGGGCGCCGTGCTGCCGGTGCGGTACAGCATGACCGACCGCGACGCCGTCATGATCGCCGATCTGAGCGATCCGGCTGTCAGGGAGGCCATGCTCGACTGGCGCATACAGCGCGGTCTGATCCCGCCGCGTCTCGTCCGTGCGCGTCGCAGCGGCACGCAGGCACCGGCATCCGTGCTGGCGGTGCGTCCGACGGGAGTTCGTCGCGAGGGTCAGAGCGAGCTGGAGCTGCGGCTGCTCATCACCCCCGAGGGCCAGCAGAGCTGGGAAGCCGACACCACCGTGTTCCTGTACCCGGAGGCGCTCTCGCGCGTGCAGGTCGGCTCACCCGTGTGGGCGAGCTACCTCCCCGCGGATCCATTGACCGTGGCCATGACGATCGAACGCGAGGTGCGCGCGTGAACGTGCTCGACACCCTTATCTGGCTGATCAACTTCCCGGTCAGTCACGGCTACGTGATGATCTTCATCGCCGGCTTCTCCCTCCTGGGGATCGCCGCTCTGGCATTTCGTCCTGTCGCATCGTCCGCGCGCTCACCCCTTGCCGCGGTCCGAGAGCGCGAGGGGCTTCCTGAGGCCGGCGGCACGGGCGGAGGCCGGGTACTCGTGGCCCGGATGCAGCAGGTCTTCTTCCGCATCCTCGGCGTCGTCATGATCGCGGGCCTCGTCCTCGGCATCCTCGGCGTCACCGGTGTGCCGGTGACGAGGGCCTACATCCATACGAACGGCATCCCCACGACGGGCGCCGTCGATGGCGACTGGGTGACCTTCTCGACGTCGGGCGGTGAGACGTACACGCTCGAGAGCAACTTCTTCTCGTCCGCGATGTACCCGGACGCTCACGCCTGGATCCCCTCGGGTGCGCCGGTGGTGGTGCGCTACCTGCCGAGCCATCCGCAGGCGTTCGTCATCGACAGCTCGCAGATCCCGGAGTGACGCGGCGTCCGCGGAGAGTTAGCCTGGAGGCATGTCCCGTGTCATCGTCTTCGGCGGCCACGGCCGCATCGCCCTTCTGCTCGCCCCGATCCTCGTCGCACGCGGTGACGAGGTGACCTCGGTGATCCGCAATCCCGATCACGCCGCCGACGTCCAGCAGACCGGCGCCACCGCTCTGGTCGCCGACATCGAGCAGCTCGACGCGCAGGCGATCACCGATCTGATCCGCGGCCACGACGCCGTGGTGTGGTCGGCGGGTGCCGGAGGCGGCGATCCGAAACGCACCTACGCCGTCGACCGCGATGCCGCCAGCAGGTCGATGGACGCGGCATCCGCCGCCGGGACGACCCGCTACGTCATGGTCTCGTGGCTCGGTTCGACCGCCGACCACGGAGTACCCGAGTCCGACTCGTTCTTCGCCTACGCCGATGCCAAATGGGCAGCCGACGAGCACTTGCGCGGCACCGACCTCGAGGGGACGATCCTCGGACCGGGCACGTTGACGTTCGACGAACCCACCGGCCGCATCGACCTCGCTGCACCCGATCGCGGAAGAGTGGCGCGAGCGGATGTCGCGGCGGTCATCGCCGCCGCCCTCGTCGAACCGGCCACGATCGGCCGCACGATCCGGTTCGGCAACGGCACGCTGGAGTCGTCCGAGCCGATCGCCGACGCTCTCAGACGCTGACGGGTTCGGCGGGCGCGGTGCCGAGCCAGGCATCCAGCATCCGACCACGCAGCGCGTTGCCGCGCTCAGCGAATCCGCGCTGACGCCGCACGTACTCCGTCTTGCCCTCCGCGGTCTCGATCTTCACCGGTATCACGCCCCAGTCCGAGAGATCGTAGGGGGCTGCCTCCATGTCGAGCAGGCGGATGTCGCGCGCCAACTCGAACGTGTCGAGGAGCAGCTCTCCCGGGATCAGCGGTCCGAGCTTCATCGCCCACTTGTACAGGTCCATCCCGGCGTGCAGACAGCCGGGTTGTTCGAGCACCGGCTGGTCCTCACGTGCCAGGGCGATGTGATTGCGCGGTGCGGCTTCGGGTGTGAAGAACCGGAACGCGTCGAAATGAGTGCAGCGCAGGTCGTGCGCCTCGACGACCGCGTCGGTGCCCGACTGCGCGAGGCGCAGCGGAGCGGGATGCCGGTGCTCGCGCTCCCGGTACACCATCGCCCACTCGTGCAGTCCGAAGCAGCCGAACTGTCCAGGACGCGATGCGGTGCGGCGGAGCATCCGTTCGACGAGATCCGCGAGCTGACCCTTCTCACGAGCGAACACCGCCGCGTCGGGAACAGCTGATCCCGCCGCCGCGCCTGCCGAGTACCAGCGCCAGCCCTGGCGCTCCTCGGCCTCGGACAGCTCGACGCCCGCCCCCGGATGCCAGCGCCGCAGCCGTGACGGCGAGTACGAGTAGTAGGTGAAGAGGAAGTCCCAGACCGGGTGCTTCACCCCCCGCGACGCGCGCTCTCGATGCGCGGCGGTGAGCGCGTCGGCGCGCTCCTGATGCGCGCTCTCGCGAGCGCGCCAGGTCGCGCGATCGAGGGTGGGCGTCATGACGCTCAGCGCAGGATGCCGACGTCGGTGAGCTTCTCCCGCAGGCCGGCGCCGTCCGAGGACGCCACCCAGGGGGTCGAGTCCTCGGAGTGGTCGTCGGAGACCGTGCGTCCACCGGCGAGGATCGCCTCGGTGGGGGAGAGCTGGCGGATGGCGACGCCAGCGACCGAGTCGGGGTGATCGATCATGAACTCGGTGTAGATGGCCTCGTCGTGCTGCCCGTCGTCGCCGATGAGCAGCCACTTCACGTGCGGGAACTCCTCGGCGAGTCGGCGCAGATTCTGCAGCTTGTGCTCCCGTCCGCTGCGGAACCAGCGGTCATGAGCAGGCCCCCAGTCGGTGAGCAGCATGGCTCCGCGGGGGAACAGGTGGCGGCTCATGAAACGGGTGAGGGTGGGCGCGACGTTCCACGCGCCGGTGGAGAGGTAGATCATCGGAGCGCCCGGATGCTGGCGCATGAGCTGCTCGATGAGCACCGCCATCCCCGGCACGGGGATGCGCGCATGCTCATCGACGACGAACGAGTTCCATGCGGCGATGAACGGGCGGGGGAGGGCTGTGACCATGACGGTGTCATCGACGTCGGAGAGCACGCCGAACTCGACGTCGTCGCCGACGATGAACGCGGTTCCGTCGACGGGCTCCTGCCCCTCGACGGTCATCGTGAAGCTCTGCCAGCCGACGGGCAGCTCCGCCTCGATCACGGCGTCGACGACGCCTCCGCGGTCGGCGATCACCTCATGCGTGCGACCAGCGATCGTGATGCTCACCGTGGCGAATCCCACGGGGATCCCCACGAAGCTGCGCCATCCGCGTATCGACTCGTACTGGCCATCGGCGCGCCTGCGCCGCGGTGGCACGATCAGCACGCGACCGAGGACCCTGACCCATCCGGTCCCGCCGTAGCCGGCGAACGGGAGAATGGATGCTGTGCGCCCACGGCGACGTGCACGGCTCTCCCGCCAGGCATGAAGGCGGCGCTCCAGGCGCGCGAACCAGTGGATCCTGGTCTTCTCGGCGCGGTCTTCAGACATCCCTTCAGTCTTTCATGTCGGGCATGCCGTCATCAGCATCCGTCACGTGCATGTGGCGGGCCTCCCAGCGCTGCAGGAGCTTCTTGGCGAACATCAGCAGCACGAGGAAGACCACGATCACACCGACGAAGATGTATCCGGCGAAATGCACGCGGTCGACGAGCTCACGGAAGCCGCCGGCGGCGAGCGAGGTGACGCTGACGTACGCGCCTGCCCACAGCAGGCACGCGGGTGCGGTCCAGGCGAGGAAGCGACGGTACGAGTAGGTGCTCATGCCGACGGTGAGCGGGACGAGTGAGTGCAGAACGGGGAGGAACCGGGAGAGGAAGATCGCCAGACCCCCACGGCGCTGCAGGTAGATCTCCGCACGCGCCCAGTTCTTCTCACCGATCTTCCGGCCGACCCATGAGCGTCGGATCCATGGTCCCAGCCATCGTCCGAGGGCGAACCCGATGCTCTCGCCGATGAGAGCGCCGATCACGACGGCGATCACGAGCGCGACGACCTCGACAGGACCGTCGACGCCCATGGACGCGATGATCACGATCGTGTCGCCCGGCACGATCAGCCCGATGAAGATGCTGGTCTCCAGCAGAACCGCGAGACCGGCGATGATCGTGCGCGCCACCGGATCGACGGACTGCACGGCATCCAGAACCCACAGCAGGAAGTCGTCCACGCACACGAGAATACGCACCCTACGCTGGGATGGTGCCGAACGATGCCCTCCTCGATGCCCGCCGCGTGGGCGAGGAAGTGGACCTCGCGCTCGTTTTCGCATCACTCGCAGCGGACAGTGCGGACATGTTTTGGCTCGATGCCGGGGCCGGAGCGGTCGACGGGTGGAGCGTCATCGGCATCGGCGATGCGGATGCCGCAGGGCCCGGCGACGTGCGCGTCGACGTCGAAGCACGAGGAGCAGACGGATACCCGCCGTTCCGTGGGGGCTGGGTCGGTTGGCTCGACTACGAGTCGGGAGCGCTGGCGGCGGGGGCCCCGGCCGCTCGACCGGATGTCGGGCCGGCGTGGTTGCGGGTGACCGCGGCCATCGCGGTCGATCACGCCTCGGGCGCCGTGTGGGAGCTGGGGGAGTCACCGGCCCTTCGACGGGCTCAGGGACCGGACCGACGGGGGCAGGGACCGGACCGACGGGGGCAGGGAGCCACGACCGTCACGGCGGCATCCCGTCACACACCTTCGGAGTACGCGGCGCTGGTCGAGCGGTGTCGCGACGCGATCCGCGCCGGTGATGCCTACCAGCTGTGCCTGACCACACGTTTCACCGTCGAGGGTGTGCACGACCCGGCGCAGACCTACCTCCGGCTGCGGAATGCGACACCGGCGCACCACGGCGGGTTCATCCGGATCGGAGGGCGCGCGCTGCTCAGCGCCAGCCCCGAGACCTTCCTGCACACCGAAGGCGGACGCATCCGCACCCGTCCGATCAAGGGCACTCGTCCTCGCGGGATCGATCCTCAGGCCGATGCAGCATTCGCCGCCGAACTCGTCGCGAGCCCGAAGGAACGCGCGGAGAACGTCATGATCGTCGACCTCATGCGCAACGACCTCTCTCAGGTGTGCGAACCCGGTTCGATCCGTGTCGACGGGCTGTGGGAGGTCGAGTCGTATCCCGCCGTGCATCAGCTCGTGAGCACGGTGAGCGGTCGGGTCGCCTCCGGCGTCACCATGCAGCGCCTCTGGGATGCGGCGTTCCCCGCAGGCAGCATGACCGGGGCCCCCAAACTGTCCGCGATGACCGTGCTGCACGAACTCGAGGCCGGGCGGCCGCGCGGCGTCTACAGCGGGTGCTTCGGATATGTCGCCGTCGACGGCCGCGTCGATCTGGCCATGGTCATCCGCAGCATCGTCCTCGACGGTGAACGGGCGATCGTGGGCGCAGGAGGCGGCATCACCTGGGGGTCGGTCGCCGCCGACGAGGTCGCGGAGGTCGCGACCAAGGCGAGGGCGCCCTTGGCTGCTCTCGGCGCGGACCTGCCCGAGGTCTGGCGTCGCGGGTGATCCGATATCCTGGAAGTTCCTGACTCTGCTGTACGCCGCATCCTGAGATTGGCCGTTCGTTGTCTGAATTCCACGCTTCCTCCACTGAGCCCGTCGACGAGTCGTCGTCGGTGCACGCCGTCCAAGCCAAGTGGCAGAAGTACTGGGCCGACAACGATACCTTCCTCGCGGGTGGGGCCGACGACAACCGCCCGCGCAAGTTCGTGCTGGCGATGTTCCCGTACCCGTCGGGCGACCTGCACATGGGGCACGCCGAGAACTACCTCTACTCCGACATCGTGGCGCGCTTCTGGCGCCACCGCGGTCACAACGTGCTCAACCCGATCGGCTGGGACTCGTTCGGCCTTCCTGCCGAGAACGCGGCGATCCGCCGCGGCGCCGACCCGCGCGAGTGGACGTATCAGAACATCGCTCAGCAGAAGGCCGGATTCAAGGCGTACGGCGTCTCATTCGACTGGACGCGCGAACTGCACACCTCCGACCCGGAGTACTACCACTGGAACCAGTGGCTGTTCCTGCAGCTGCACGAGCGAGGGCTCGCGTATCGCAAGAAGAGCCCGGTCAACTGGTGCCCCAACGACCAGACCGTGCTGGCCAATGAGCAGGTCGTCGACGGCCGCTGCGAGCGCTGCGGTGCCGAGGTCATCAAGAAGAAGCTCACCCAGTGGTACTTCAAGATTACCGACTACGCCGACCGGCTGCTCGATGACCTGAACCAGCTCGAGGGCCGCTGGCCCCACAAGGTGCTGCAGATGCAGCGCAACTGGATCGGCCGTTCGATCGGGGCCGATGTGGACTTCCGCATCGAAGGACGCGACGAGCCCGTCACAGTGTTCACGACGCGGCCCGACACTCTGCACGGCGCGACGTTCTTCGTGGTGGCTCCGGATGCCGACCTCGCCGCAGAACTGGCAGAAGGAGCATCCGACGAGGTCAAGTCTGCGTTCGGCGAGTACCTCGTGAATGTGCAGAAGACCACCGACATCGATCGGCAGTCCACCGACCGGCCGAAGACCGGCGTCTTCCTCGAGCGGTACGCCACCAACCCGGTCAACGGTGAGCGGCTGCCGGTCTGGGCGGCCGACTACGTGCTCTCCGACTACGGACACGGCGCCGTCATGGGCGTGCCGGCGCACGACCAGCGCGACCTCGACTTCGCCCGCGCCTTCGACCTGCCGGTCAAGGTCGTCGTCGACACGACGGCTCCGGTGACCGGCGCGATGCCGGTGGTCGAGGTCGACGAGGACGGAGTGCCGATCGACGCCGCAGAGGCTCTCGATGCGCAGCATCCCTCGGTCACCGGCGTCGCCCTGTCGGGCGAGGGGCGGATGATCAACTCCGGGGAGCTGAACGGTCTCTCCAAGCGCAACGCCGTGGCTCGGGCGATCGAGCAGCTCACCGCGGCCGGCACGGGGCGCGCGGCGAAGAACTACCGTCTGCGCGACTGGTTGATCTCACGGCAGCGCTTCTGGGGCACGCCGATTCCGATGCTGCACCATGAAGACGGCTCGGTCACGCCGGTTCCCGCTGACCAGCTGCCGGTGAGACTGCCGAGCGTGGAGGGTCTGGACCTGTCGCCGAAGGGCTCGTCGCCACTCGGCGCCGCGGAGTCATGGGTGCGCACGGTCGACCCCGCGTCGGGAGAACCGGTGCTGCGGGACGCCGACACGATGGACACCTTCGTCGACAGCTCGTGGTACTTTCTGCGATTCCTCTCGCCGAACAGCGATCAGTTCGCCTTCGACCCCGCCGAAGCCGCGCGCTGGGCGCCGGTCGACAGTTACGTCGGTGGCGTCGAGCACGCGATCCTGCACCTGCTGTATGCGCGTTTCATCACGAAGGTCCTGTTCGACATGGGCCTGATCGACTTCACCGAGCCGTTCTCGAGCCTGATCAACCAGGGCATGGTGATCCTCGACGGCACCAAGATGTCCAAGAGCAAGGGCAACCTCGTCCTCTTCCAGGACGAACTCGACAAGTACGGCGCCGATGCGCTGCGCGTGGGACTGGCGTTCGCTGGCCCGGTCGAGGACGACAAGGACTGGGCGGATGTGTCGACGACCGGTGCGCAGAAGTTCCTCGCCCGCGCGCTGCGCCTCAGTCACGCCGTCTCGAGCCCGGTGGACGTGCTGTTCAAGGACGGCGACGCCGCACTGCGCCACGGCACGCATCGACTGCTGGCGGATGCTCCTGGCCTGGTCGAGCACACCAAGTTCAACGTGCTCGTCGCGCGCCTGATGGAGCTGGTGAACCTCACCCGCAAGACCATCGACTCGGGCGCCGGGGCGGGCGATCCCGCGGTGCGCGAGGCAGCAGAGACTATCGCCGTGATGCTCGACCTCATCGCACCGCACACCGCGGAGGAGATGTGGGAGGCGCTCGGTCACGAGCCGTCGGTGGGCCTTGTCGCCTGGCGTCAGGCCGACCCTGCGCTGCTCGTGGAAGACACGATCACCGCTGTCGCGCAGGTCAACGGCAAGGTGCGGGCGCAGCTCGAGGTTCCGGCGAAGATCACTGCCGATGAGCTCGAAGCGCTCGCGCGCGGTGATGAGCGCGTCATCCGCGCGATCGGCGACAAGGAGATCGTCAAGGTCATCGTGCGTGCCCCGAAGCTGGTGAACTTCGCCGTCAAGGGCTGAGCCGCACTCACTGCTGCCCACATGACGCCGGTCTCCGGAGATTCTCCACCGAAGAGGTGATCCGGCTCTTCGGCATCTCCCACGCCGACATAGCGTGGCGGGGTGCCAGCCAGTGAACCGTCGACGGAGAGTCCCGCGCGGTCGAGACTGCGGTTGAGCGTCGGCGCGGTCGTCGTCCTCGGCCTCGTCGTGCTCTCCGGTGCGGTCGGGCTCGGAATCATGCGCGGGCAGGCGCAACCGACGCAGACGGTGCAGATCGGCGCATCCGACGGCGAGTACTCGGAGGCGGGGGAATCCGCCGGCGATGTCGCTGTCGGGGGCGAGCTCTACGTGCATGTGCTCGGCAGGGTGGCGCATCCGGGGCTCTACGTGCTCGATGCCGACGCCAGGGTGGTCGATGCCATCGCGTCGGCGGGCGGCACTCTCGATGACGCCGATCTGCAGGCGGTCAATCTCGCACGCCCTCTCAGCGATGGCGAGCAGTTGATCGTGCCCGCCGTCGGTGCTGAGGGCGAGAGCGGAGTGCCGGCGCCCGCCGATGACGGGCTCATCGACCTCAACGGCGCCGAGCAGGCAGAACTCGAGACGCTTCCGCGAATCGGGCCCGCCATCGCTGAGCGGATCATCGAGTGGCGCGAGACGAACGGCCGGTTCGGGTCGGTCGATGACCTTCTCGCGGTGTCGGGCATCGGCGAGAAGCTGCTCGCAGGCATCCGCGATCTGGTGCGGGTGTGACTGGCGGAGTGCGAATCCGCGATCTGCGGCTGGTGCCGCTCGCACTGGTCGTGTGGATCGTTGCGCTCGTGTGCGTGTTCGTTCCGGATGCTGCCTGGTGGTGCGCGGGTTCCGGTGCGGTCGTCGGAGTGGGGATGCTGTGGCTGCTGCGGCTTCCGCGATCGCCGTCGCGCCCGCGCGGCGGCCTGGTGGCTGTGGTGGCGCTCACGATGGCGGCGGGTGCGACGACAGCGGGGTTGGCCATCCCGCAGCGCGATGCCGCCGCTGAACTGGACGGACGATACATCGAGGTCGTCGGAGAGATCGCCTCCTCATCGACGAGGGGGAGCGACGGGCGGGTCTGGTTCGATGTGCAGACGCGCGGTGTGGGTGCTCCTGGTGCGCCGGAGCCGCTCTCCGTGCCCATCAGAGTCGGGGTCGATCCAGAGCACGGACTCGATCTCGGCACCGTCATCCGCGTGACGGGAGACGCGATGGCGACCGACCCCGGCGAGCGGGCGGCGCTGGTGGTCTTCGGTGTCCGTATCGAGATCGTGCACCCGGCGCAGGGGGCGTTCGACGTCGCGGCCAGGGTGCGGGAGGACTTCGTCGCCCGTGCGACGGGGCTTCCCGAGCCGGGAGCGGGGTTGCTGCCTGGACTCGCGGTCGGCGACACGCGGGCGGTCTCCGACGAGCTCAACGCCGCGATGCTGACGAGCGGGCTGAGCCATCTGACGGCGGTGAGCGGAGCGAACTGCGCGATCGTGGTGGGCGCAGTGTTCTGGCTGGTCGGGCTCTGCGGTGGAGGACGCGCCCTGCGCGTGGTGGTGGCGTTGAGTGCGCTGGCGGCGTTCGTGGTCCTCGTGACGCCTGAACCCAGCGTGATCCGTGCATCGGTGATGGCCGCGCTGGCGATGCTCACGCTGCTCTGCGGTCGGCCAGGGGCGGGCGTGGGAGTGCTGTGTCTGGCGGTCACCGGCATCCTCGTCTCGGACCCGTGGTTGGCGAGCACTCCCGGGTTCGCCCTGTCGGCCGCCGCGACGGCCGCGCTGATCGTGCTCGCGCCGCCGCTCGCCCGTGGGATGTCGCGGTGGATGCCGCCATCTCTCGCCCTCGCGATCGGCATCCCGATCTCGGCGCAGCTGGCGTGCGGACCGATCATCGCCCTGTTCGCCGAACAGCAGTCACTCATCGGCATCCCGGCCAACATGCTCGCCGATCCGGCCGCACCCATTGCGACCGTCATCGGGCTTCTCGCGTGCCTGGCGGCGCCGCTTCCTCCGCTGGCGGATCTGCTCGCGGCATCCGCCTGGTTGCCGGCGGCGTGGATCTCTACGACGGCCACGGTATCGGCGGCCGTGCCGGGAGGGACGATCCTCGTGCTGCCGGGCCTTGAAGCGGCGATCATCGTCGCGGTGCTGAGCACGGCGATCGGTCTCGTACTGGCGAACACGACACCGGTGCGCGGTCGGGTGGGGCGGTGGATGCAGGTCGGTTCGGTCTGCGTGCTGGTGATCGCCGGGGCTCTGTGGGGCGCCCGGATGCTGCTGACCGGTCCGCTCGTGGGAACGACCGTGCCCGAGTCCTGGTCGATCGCCGCGTGCGATGTCGGCCAGGGAGATGCGCTCGTCGTGCGCTCGGAGGGGCGGGTCGCCCTGATCGATACCGGTATGGAGCCGGAGCCGCTCACGGACTGCCTGCGGGCGCTGGGGGTCGACCGGATCGATCTGCTCGTGCTCACGCACTTCGACGCCGACCACGTCGGCGCGGCGGGTTCGCTGACCGGGAGGGCCGGGACGGTGCTGCACGGACCGGTGGAGAACGCGCAGCAGCAGCGTCTGCTGGACGCGTTTCAGGGGAGCGGGAGCGATGCGGTTGCCGCGTCCGCGGGGATGCACGGCTCCCTGGGCGGTGCGCGATGGCGGGTGCTGTGGCCGCGGAGCAACTCGGCGGCGTTCCCCGCGGGGAACGATGCCAGCGTGGTCATGGAGTTCGAGGGAGGGGGAGTGCCGAGGTCGCTGTTCCTCGGTGATCTGTCGGCCGTGCCTCAGCGGATGCTGGCCGAGGACCTGCAGGGTGCGTATGCAGTGGTGAAGGTCGCGCATCACGGAAGCGCCGACCAGGATCCGGGGCTGTACGGGCGGATACGGCCGACCGTCGCGCTCTTCAGCGCCGGCCTCGACAACGACTACGGACACCCGAGAGCGGAGACCATCGACGTGACAGAGGCAGCCGGCGCGCTCACCCTGCGAACAGACCAGCAGGGGCGCATCCTCGTCGGCATGGAGGGCGACGCGCTGACCGTGTGGACCGAGCGCAGCGAGCGCTCGGACACGGCCGCCGATGTCGGTGACGCCGAGTAGGCTCTTATCCATGGCCGCTCCTCGTTCCTCAGCCCGTGGGGGCGCGAAGGCGACGAAGATTCCGCAGGTGTCCTGGCGTGAACCGCGGCCGGCACCGATCGTGCTCGTCTCCGGGCCGGAAGAGGTCTGCGCCGAGCGTGCGATCGCCGGCATCCGCGACTACCTGCGTGCCGAGGACCCGGCGCTCGAGGTCAGCGACGTGCGCGCAGACGACTACGCGCCGGGAACGCTGCTCTCGCTCACCTCGCCCTCGCTGTTCGGCGAGCCGCGCCTGCTGCGTGTGTCCGGCGTCGAGAAGTGCACCGATGCCTTCATCCAGGAGGCTGTGTCCTATCTCGATCATCCGCAGGAGGGGGCGACCGTGCTGCTGCGCCACAGCGGCGCGAGCGTGCGCGGCAAGAAGCTGCTCGACGCGCTGCGCAGCGGCGCAGGCGGCGGCATCGAGATCTCCTGCCCGACGATCAAGCGCGACAGCGACAGAGTCGACTTCGCCGCCGGCGAGTTCGCCGCGGCCAGGCGGAGGATCGCTCCGAATGCCCTGCGGGCGCTCGTCTCCGCTTTCGCCGACGACCTCACCGAACTCGCCTCCGCCTGCCAGCAGCTGATCCGCGATGTCGAGGGCGACATCGCCGAAGAGACCGTGACCAAGTACTACGGCGGGCGAGTCGAGGTGTCGGCGTTCGTCGTCGCAGACACGGCGATCTCGGGGCGTTACGGCGAGGCGCTCGTCGCGCTGCGGCACGCACTCGATTCCGGTGCCGACCCGGTGCCGATGGTCGCCGCCTTCGCGATGAAACTGCGCACCATGGCGCGAGTGGCAGGGCAACGCGAACCGAGCCGCAGCCTCGCTCAACGGCTCGGCATGAAGGACTGGCAGGTCGACCGCGCCCGTCGTGATCTGAGCGGTTGGAACGAGCGCTCCCTCGGTCTCGCGATCCAGGCGACGGCTCGCGCCGACGCCGAGGTCAAGGGCGCCGCGCGGGACCCGATATTCGCTCTCGAGCGCATGGTCGCCGTCATCGCGACGCGTGCGCCGTTCGGAGAATAGCCGCACGCTCCTGATCTAGGGTGGTCACGATGAGACTCTTGCTGATCAGACACGGACAGACCCCCAACAACGTCGCCGGCGCACTGGATACGGGTTTTCCCGGAGCCGGGCTGACGAGCCTGGGCAACGCGCAGGCGGCGGCGATCCCGAGCGCGCTGGGCGCGGAGCGGATCGGCGGAGTGTACGCCTCCGTCCTCACTCGCACGCAGCTGACCGCGACTCCGCTCGCGCGTGCGACAGCGCGTGAGATCGCCGTCATCGACGGCGTGGAGGAGATCAGCGCGGGAGACTTCGAGATGCGCTCGGACGACGAGGCGATCGCCGGCTACGTCGGCGCACTCGGCCGCTGGGCGCAGGACGATCTCGGCCATGCCGTCCCCGGAGCCGAGAGCGGCCACGACTTCTTCGCCCGCTACGACGGAGCGATCGAATCGGTCGCGGACCGGCACGCGGACGAGACGGCGGTCGTCGTCAGCCACGGCGCCGCGATCCGGATCTGGGCCGCCCGCCGTGCGCAGAACGTGCAGACCGGAGAAGCCGTGCGGCGCTGGTTGCACAACACCGGGATGTGCGTGATGGAGGGCGATCCCGAGCGAGGATGGCAGCTCGTGCAATGGCACGGAGACCCGCTCGGCGGTCTCGACCTCGAAGACCCGGGAGCCCACGACGTCACCGGTGATTCGGCCGACGAGGCCGCTGCATCGTCACCCTCCGCCTGACGGCGATTCGCGTGGAAGGCGAAGATCCGCCCGACGGCGAAGATCTTCCTGACGACGAAGAAGGCCCCGTCCGTGGCGGGTTCTAGCGGTGGTCGCAACACCCTGATTTTCAGGAGGTTGCGACCACCGTGTCGTTTTCGGAGAAGTCGGCGTCGTTGAAGGCGCGGTTCTTGGCGTTGATGGACGAGATTGGGAGCGTGA